>Ga0306926_10007534_pt1 | contig 11808 bp, 13 predicted proteins | sample flu12Cox44000178_FD_203759 | JGI IMG/M metagenome (GOLD analysis project Ga0306926, IMG submission 203759) | Lab enrichment of tropical soil microbial communities from Luquillo Experimental Forest, Puerto Rico - flux8day.12C.oxic.44.000.178 (v2)... | ecosystem: Environmental > Terrestrial >...
CAACCGAATCCTGCCGGCCATCGAATGGTCGCGAATTTCAGCGCCGTTCTCTATCGCATCCGGCACATGTGTAATGAGCGTGCTCGCTTTAGCGCCTACCTTCCATCCCTGGAGGCAAAAGCCTCGATAGATGCAAGGTGGACGTTCTCCGCGCGATCCGGCGAGGATGGCTACGGGACCTCCCGCGCAAACACGAATCCCCAGCTTAGTACAACCACGAATCAGCAGGTTTCCTACACCACCCATTGGATGCGGACCGAACGGATAGCCATGCGGATCTCCCCAGGGGAACAACGCCGGACCGGAAACAGGCATCTCAAGTTCGAGCAACTCGTAATAAGGCTTCAGATCCTCGTAGCTGATTGGCCAGTCGGCGCCCACTCCGTGCTCTGAATATACGCGGAAATCCGATGGATGAAAACGAGGCGCAAAGCCCGCCCAATGCACAGAGCCGCCGCCGACGCCTTTCCCACTGTTGTTAGCACCAAGCGTGACCGGGTTTTCACCCCGCCGTGATACGCAGGTCTTGCCAATATAGTTTATGCGAGCCGGCCTCGTCGCTAACCCAGTCCCGCTCAGTGTCCCAGAAAGGGCCGGCCTCAAGACCGACCACATGAAAGCCCGCCCGAGCGAGGCGTTGGACTAAAACCCCTCCCGCTGAGCCAACGCCGACGACCAGATACTCGACAGCTTCATTCTCTGAGTAATGACGCATCGGTACGCTCAGGCGCTGCATTGCTCCAAGGTGACCGCGCGTGTCGCAGCGTCCCAGAACGCCTGCTGACTCAACGTGCTGTAGCCCGGATAATAACTAGATTGAATCCTGGGTTGGAGCTGCTCACCGGTAAGCGGATCTACTGGGAGCCGTTCTCGGTCTCTGGTCGTGTTCTTTTTCATCAGCGCTCTCTCCGCATCACGCTGGCCAGCAAACCAACTACTCTATCCTGCCTGAAAAGGCGGGCAGCTTCGTTGTGGGTATCCCGACGAAGAACATCGAAGCCTAGCCTACCGTAAGGAGCATCCTGCGGAAGGAACAGGTGCGATTTTTCGCAATCTGATATCCGCGAAAGAAAAGCAACATATGGGAGATTTGTTGGGCGCTGTAAATCCCTCGCTGGACGAACAAATTCCCTTTGATGGTTCCGTAAATCGGCTCTTAAAAATTAGATAATGCCCAAGAACCGGCGTCGCACTTCTCTATGAAACGGATTTAGTCGGCGATTGTACTCGGCTCCCTTATTGGCGGCTCGTTCACCCGCCGAGCGAGCATATTCTAAACCCTGCTCCATCGAGCCTGTGGTCTCCCTGGCTCGTTCGGTGAGCCATTTCTTGGCTTGCCGGAAAAGAACCTCCGCCCATTGTTCTCGCTTCTTCTCCTCTTGCTGCTGGCAGATAAAATAGCCCACGAGAAGGCCAATCCCCACAGAAACTGAGAGCACTATGAACAGGTTATCTTTGAGATTCTCTTTCCAACTCCTCATTGCGTTCGCCGCCTCGCCCGTCTGACCGGCAGGCGAGAAATTCTCAGCCGATGAATCAATCGTTTCGTTCATTACTCTGGTTTCCTTTTCGCGACCGCGGATAAGCCTTGTCGGCATCGGCGGTTTGTTGAATCTTCCGTCCTAACGAGTTCGTCGCTGTCACTGGACCCGGATCTATTGCGCGAATATCAAGGAAGCCTGCGCCTTAACTGGTCAGAAGACCGATTAGGGGCGATTTCCCTGATCGGTTTGACCCGTCTGCAACAGTTAGTGGCACGGAGAAGTTCCGTTTGGCCGGTACTACGGCAGTGTTGATGCGAGGCTCTTATTTTTAATTCTAGCCGTTGCTTACTTCGAACGGACGGGCTTAACCCGCCTTCTATCTTTCTACGGCATTTCGTCCACCTCGGTAGGGTCTCGAGAAATTAGCGAAAGCCCTTGGCGAATTTACAATTCTTGGAAGGAGCTTATCGATTCCGACGGACGCACCGCAGGTGAGCTGCCCATAAAGTTCCACGTAGTCAGAAGCCATTCGAGCCGCAGTGAAACGGTTGTCAAACACCTGACGGCATTTAACACGATCGATTTCCTCGATTCGGTGGACCGCGGACACTGCTTCCCCAATATCTTTGACCAGGAAGCCGGTCTGTCCATCATCAATCAACTCAGGCACGGACCCAAACGGATAAGCGATAACCGGAGTGCCACAAGCCATAGCCTCTATCAAAACCAAGCCGAAAGGTTCTGGCCAATCGATGGGAAACAGCAACGCCTCCGCTTTGCCCAAGAATTCCTGCTTTTCGTCCTCCCCGATCTCGCCGAGAAATTCGACAAGTGGATCGTCCAGTAAATGTTTGATCTCCCGGTCGAAATAGTCCTTCTCGGCTCTGTCGAGCTTGGCCGCTATCTTCAGTTTACGTCCTGCACCCTTGGCAATCTTGATAGCGCGATCGACGCGTTTTTCCGGGCTGATGCGACCCAGAAAAGCTAGGTAGGCGTCAGGTTTCCGGTTAACTGCATAGAGATCTGCCGGTATTCCGTGGTAGATGTTGCCAACCCAATTTGCATCCTCCAGCGCCTCGCGCTGTGCCTCCGAAATTGAGACGACTTTCATATCCCAGAATTCCGAGAAGAGCGTCTTAAGATCTGCCGTGTCCAATCGGCCGTGCTGCGTAGTGATGGCTGGAACGGCGATTCTACGCAGCAGCGGAAACTGCAAGTAATCAGTGTGAAAATGAAAAACGTCGAATTCCGGTGCTTGCTGGATCACTAGCTCCATCATTCGGATATGATGTACGATTGGATCGAGGACTTGTTCACCTTGCAAACGTAGAGCCGCCTGGCACATCGGCGCGAGGGTCGCCGCACTTTGCGAATCTCCGCTGGCAAACAGCGTAACCTCGTGGTCCTGTTTCACCAGTTCCTCGGTCAAGAACGAGACGATGCGCTCCGTTCCCCCGTACAGCTTGGGCGGGACACTTTCAAAAAGGGGCGCCACCTGAGCAATCTTCATAGATTATATCCAATTCGCGTCTCCCAGCAGATTTGGTCTGTCTAAAAAGGAGACACGCTGCGGATCGGGTAAAAGCTGATTCAACCCTCAGGCTCCGCCGAAGCCTTGGCGAAGGCGGAGCACGATTATCAGGGAGGCAAAGCTATTCTCGGATTTGGGATGGTTCCCTAACCCGTTGACCGGTCCTGGTCACTTAAGACACTTGCTGTTAAGCGCTGAAGGCGCGCCGGAAGCCTGGGGTGCAGCGAAGCGGCACAGGCGCTAACTTAAGGAGTAGGTTTCATACTGCGCCTCATAGGTACTATCCAGGATAAGTGGTTGGTTTTCTCAATTTAATGCGTCGTTTTATTTGTTGGATGGTGTCCGCATTCGGACGTTCATAAAGATATTGATTTTTGTCGTTTAAGCGGATTCCGTTCAGCAGCCCTATTTCCCTCCAATAATCGACTAAGAGAGGTTTGCTTCCGAGCAGCTCAGCGATTTGCCTCGCAGTTAAAAGTCCCTTCGCGCGTAAACGCTCGCTTCGGCTTGGCAGTTTGTGACTGGTGCTTAAACTGCGGATCATCCGCGCATCGAAGGAGTGATTTGCTGAAGAGCCCCAACCTTTGCTGTTGAGTTGGGTCGCGATTTCGGAGTCGGTACAGTGCTCGAGCAAACGATCGATTTCGGCGACGATCTCCACTTTGGTCTTGCGCAGTTCTCCCCCTGTGGGCGGAACCGGCAAGCTCAAAACTTTGGTGGCGCCACCCTTGAAGCGTACTTGGACGGTGATCAGGGTCTGGTCTCTGTTCAAGGTGACGTCTTCCAATATCAAGCGGGCCATGCGCTTGCGGTCGCGGTCGCTGGTAGCCGGATCCCCCCAGAGCCGGGGAAAGTCTTCGGCTAAGGCCAGGATTTGAACCTTTTGCTCTTGGGAGATTGTCAGCTGGGCGTTTTGGCGTTGTGTTTCGTACTCCTGGTGAGCTTGTTCCAGTTGCCGGAGCTTATCGTTCCAGATTGCCTCCAGCGTGTCGGCGACCAGCCTGTTGTTGGGGTCGACGCGCATATAACGGATGCGTGCTTGCTCGGCTTCGTACTGTGCCCGTTGGACAACCTGGCGACGCAGCCGGTCGGCCTCAGCCAGGCGCTCCTGGAGTTGTTGCTGGACGTTGAGTGCCACTTCCAAAGCCAACGGACTGATACTATCGACAATCAGTGCTGAGAGCGCATCATCGACCGTTCCACCGGGAACGTTCTGACATACGGGGCGACATTGTTCTGCGCCTTGTTTTTGGCAAAGGTAGTCGGGACTCAAGCGGCCGCCGCGCTGGTGGTAACGCAGCGTCATCCGCCTGCCGCACTTGGCGCAAATGACAAGGCCTTGGAGCAAGGCTGGACCTTCCCGGGGCGGGCCGCTTTGCCGCTCGAGAGCGCGTGCTTGTTGGTTGTGTTGTAACCGCTTTTGATTCTCTTCAAATTCCTCCCAGCTGATATAGCCCGGATGGGCCTCTTTGATCAGGATCGCCCATTGCTCGCGCGGTAAATTTACGCAGTGCCATCGTCCCTGGGGATCTTTCCATGTACGGCTCTTCCCGAAACAGAACGCCCCGGCGTAACGCGGATTATGCAAAGTATCCAAGGCCTTACTGTGACGCAGAGGTTCCCAGATCAATTGACCCGAGCCTGCTCGTCCGTGTCTAGGAAATTTGAGCCCCTCTTTTGCAAAGGCTTGCACGGTGGCCCATCCCGCACCGGTGCGGCGAAAAGTTTCAAAAAAATGCCGCAACGTGTTCTGCACCTGCTTATCGGGATCCAGCACGATTCGCTGCAGCGGATCATAAACCAGACCCACCGGCAGCGGCATCTTCAATTCGCCCCGCTGAGCTTTGCTCAAGATGCCGCCTCGCAAGCGAGCTTTGAGCACATGCAGTTCGGCTTCGCTCATGGTGCCTTTGAGCCCGAGCAGAAGCCGGTCGTTAAAATGGGCCGGATCATAGAGTCCATCTTCGTCGAGGATCAAGGTGCCGCTTAAGGCACAGATCTCCAGCAAGCGGTGCCAATCGGCACAGTTGCGGGCCAGTCGCGAGACTTCCAATCCCATCACGATACCGGCCTTGCCCAAACCTACCTCGGCCACCAGCTTCTGGAAGCCCTCACGCTCTGCGGTGGAAGCTCCCGACTGACCCTGATCGCAATCGACGATTTCGATTCGCTCCGCCGGCCAGCCAAGCACGACAGCCCGTTGGCGTAAGGCATACTGGCGCTGGGTGCTTTCAGTATTTTCAAACACCTGGCGTAGCGTTGACTGCCGGATGTAAAGATAGGCCGTCTTTTTCAGATGCCCGGCGGTGACTTTCCCGTTGGAGTTGAGGGCATTGGTACTCATGAGTTGAAGGCCTTGGGGCTTAGATGACTTAATGTCATATTGACCAGCAGCCGGGTTGCTTCCTGCTGCCAGGACTCTCCCAGGCTCATTGACAACGCTGCTGCTTCGGGCGCTGCGCCTGCAACGGAACAACAGCGCGGCTCATGCCAAGCTCGCATCCAGGCGGCCATGCCTTCTGCGATCAGCACAGTCAATTCCCGGCAGTCCGTGGCAATCGAGTTATCACCGGCCAGAACTTGCTCACGCAGCTGTTCATAGCGGCGCGTCCAACACGGCGCTTTTTGTTCGAAGGTGAACGGAGTTTTCACGCTCTGTGACGCCCTTTTTTTCGCACTGCTTTTTCCACAGTGCGTCGATGGAGCACGATGCCGAAGCGTGTTCGCACTCTTTGGACCAGCACCGCGCCCTGAAGATCGGGCTCTGCGCCAACCAACTCCTCAAGATAGCGACGAACGTCCGGTGTAAGCTTGCGCGCTTTTTTGGGACCGCGTTTTTGGGGCAAAAGCCCTTCAACGCCTGCTTGGCGTAAGCTTGCCCGAGCCTCATAGATGGTGGGGCGCGACAGACCAAAATCCAGGGCTGCTTGCGCGATCGGATGGCCATCGAGTTGCACCGCGCGAAGCGTCTCATATTTGAGCTGAACCAGATCGTGGGGATCGAAGAAGTCGTGTTGGGCGAACAAGGGGTGGCGAACTTTTTCCGGATGGCGATTAAGGGCGCCGGAGCAGCGCAGGGCCTCAATTTTTTTCCGATTAGCTGGCACGCGGTTGCTAGTGTTAAGTAAATTAAACCGCATACTTAATCGATGGATTAAATATGGCAAGTGATTTTCTCGATGAATGTAGGATACGTGAGCATCTCTAAGAATAACCTGTTGCTCAATCAGCAGCCAAGCCGTTCGTCGTTCGGCGCAATTTACTTTACACATTCGGCCTAATTTCCTTTACAACCCTTTGCTTGAGATCTTCGATCAGTTTGACCAAGCGCAAGAGGTCTTCGAATCGCACCACCGCCCGCCCTCGGGAAAGCACTACAAACGGGTCGGCTTGCCCAGCGTCGGTCCAAGTGCTTGGCATATAAGCCATTTGGCCATTCGCGGTGTAGTAGAACACCCTCCACTCGCCCCAACACCGGCGGCAATCGACAAATTCAAATCGCTGTCCATGCCACGGGTGAAAGGGGTGGGTCACCCGAAAATATTGTTTTGAATCCACTGCATGGGGTGCAGTTCGCCATCCATGCCAAGTGCAAAGTAGGCGAAGCGTCCCCGCTTTGCACGCTTTAAACCCGCGCGCAAACCGAGACGGTTCGCCTACGTAGTACGCGCGTGACCGCACGTTGAAGGTCAGGCTAACATCAATTTAACCCTGCCTATGCACCCGCGGTTTCTGGCCGTCGTGACGGGCGACGGCCGTGCGGACGTCATTGGGTTCGGCTACGCCGGGGTGTACGTCTCCCGGTGCTGAACGTTCCAGATCCTGTGATGTCGTGTTTGACGGGCTCCAGCACAGGGTGAATGAATTAGCGTGGGAGCCGCCCAAGCAGGAAGGTTTACACATATTTTCGACCCCGGACGTCCCTGAACAAATTTTGAATTCTCTGGGTGACAGAGAGTCTCTTTTTGTCTCAGCCTGGCGAACCCGCCTCCAACAACAGCCGAAAAAGCGCGCAGGGGATGGCTTGGACTGGGACCACCCCGGATTCAAATCCCCTCGCTAGCCTTCAGACATACTCAAAGAGTCGCATGAAACCGAAATCCATGTGGAGATTCTGGTGGCAGTGAAACAAGGTAAGCCCAGGGTTGTCGGCTACAAAATCCACATCAGCCCGGCTGAATCCCTTGACCAGAACGGTGTCTTTGAAAATTCCGGACGTTTCTTTTCCATGAATTTTCGTGATCTCGAAATTATGCCGATGCAGATGGAGCGGATGCATGTCGTCGCTCTTGTTGGCGAAAGCGAGTCGATAGCGGCGACCCTGGTGAATCTTGATCGGCTCGCTTTGATCGTACGGCTGCCCATTGATCGTCCACCTGTTGAATCCGCCTTTGCCTCCGTTGACTTTCCCAAGCTCCATAGGAATCACTTCGTCTGGCGCGATCGCTGATTTGGATTCACCGAACAGGAGGTAATTCCAATCTGATTTGCCTGCAGGGTGCCACTGTGGTTTGCCCTTTCGACCAGCGTACTCTACGACAATCCCCATTCCGCGATTGCGGTCTTCGTCCATCGGAGTACCGAGGATCCAAACGCCCGGGTTCTTCATCTCCACGATTGCGTCAACTCGTTCGGCTGACCCGAGTTGGAGCACCTTAACCTTATTCGGCCGCGGAACAGGGTTGCCGTCCAATGCGACTACATAGAATTCGTGAGCTGGCAACGCCAACTCGATGGTTTCTGTGGCGCTAGCATTCAGGATACGAAACATGACTCGCTCACCAATCTTAACGCGTATTGGATCACCGGATCCGAGACATCGACCATTGACGGTAAAAGTCTGATAGCCGATTTCCCAGCCATTGGATTTCTGAGTCTTATCCGCGGTTACCTCTGCTTGCAGAGATGGGTTCTCTGGTTTGGCCTCTTCCTCTTCCATTTCACCGGTACTGTAGAAAGGCTCAAACTCATGCGTCGCCAGAAACACTTCCTGATCATAGCTGCCGGAATCATGATCCGGCTCGACGTAAACGATTCCGAATTCTCCCGTATACAATCCGCTGTAGAGATTGGTTCCAGGCATCACATGGGTGTGCACCCAACGAATCCCGGCCGGCTTGGGCGTGAATTGATAGCTGACTTGCCCACGTGGCGGCACCACAATGCTTTTTTCTTCGCCAGCGCCATCGACTTCCGATGGGATGAATTGTCCATGCCAATGGACGAACTCGGGCGTATCGGTGTCGTTAAATATCTGAACGGAAACCTGCTTGCCCTCGCGTAAACGGATCAGCGGTCCTGGGACTTGGCCATTGTAGCCGATTGTGCTGATAGTCTTGTCCTTAGTGACATCGACCAGCACGGGACCGATTCGCAAACTCACTTCTGTTGGTCCGCTCTTGACCAGTGGCGTCGCGGTCGCAGAAGTCATCGGCATCTGCTTCGAGTTTTGCGCCGCGGCAAATGATGGAAGCATCAAACCAGCTCCAGTCAAAGTGCCAGCCAGCAGAAACTGCCGTCGCGACAAACTATTACCTTCGTGCTCTTTCATTGCTGGTGGATTTTCTCGGGGAAAAGGTTTATCAAGGCACGGGACTTCGACTGAGTCGGGACGAAATCTCGACCCCAAATAGGGCTTTTCTTGACTCAACGCGGAGACTTACGCTTGTCAATAACCAGCGGGAGCCTTTGGTGGGATTTCAAGCTTTCCAGAACTGCCGATGGAGGTCCTTAAGGTGCTGGAGGTGCGTTGCTTGCAACGCCCGGTGCGCGGTAAAAGATAATCTGGTTAGCATTGGCGAAAAACCGACCCCTTTTCCGATCTGCCATTTTTGTTTCGCCAGCCCGTCTAACTACTCAATCCCTGTCCAAATTCCGATTATTTTGGACAGCAGCGGACTGACCCGGGGCCGTTGAAAAAAGAGCAAAAGATCCTAGGTTTCAAATCAGGCTTTTGTGTATGAAAACTTTCCGTTTTTCGGCGATTGTCGCCCTTTCTTCTCCGGTTTTGATTTTGTCGCGTTCGGGTTCCCCTATTGGTGGTATGCTGGCTATGGATACCCGTACTATGGTTATCCGTATTACGATTACCCTGATGACTATGCGTATAACGACTCCACGCCAGAGTATGACGAGCGGTTTTGGCAAGATCTGGCTACCAGAGTGCAGTCGGAGTTGGCCCAGCGCGGCTACTATCGCGGGCAGATTAACGGAGTGATCGATTCCGACAGTCGCCAAGCAATTCGCGCCTTCCAAAAGGCGCAAGGTCTGCCTGTGACCGGCCTAATTGACCCCGCGGTGCTAAGAGCTTTGAATCTACCCATTCCAAAGATTCCTTCACATTCGGGCTAACATGCGGGCAAAAGGGCGGTTGAATGATTTCATTCTTTAGTGAACGTAAAGATCCGGGTCCCCAGGGCTGATTCCAAGCCGATGCAGAGGCAAGCGATTCCTGCATTCCTGAAGGATAGTCCTAAAACGAGTGCCATCCGATTTCTTTTCTGTCCTCCTGATCGTCTGGTTGCATTTGCAGGTTTTCCGGTCCATGCCTCCCAAGAAAGTCTTCAATCGCCAAGAGCGTCGCTGTCCGTATCTCTACGGTTCCGTGCATCCATCCCAAAATCGTCCCAGGGCTAATCCCGAGCTCACGTGCGATTTCGGTATGACCGATACCAGTCTCATTGACAAAATTTCTTAGTGCTCCGAGCAGAACGCGCTTCAGGCAGGAACGCGGTATCCGGCTCAGTTCTCTGTGCGGCTTTGGAAGTTTTTGCCTGCCGAGGCTTCCCTCAGCCTTTCTCGAATGATGTTCGGAGTGCATACGTTTCTCGATCTTTCTGTTCCTCATCGATTTGTCCTTCAAGCGTTCCCTCTGGAACCTCCCTCACGTTACGTGTGAGTCAGAGCCGGCGTTTCCGCCACGTCAATCTTGGCGAACACTCGCCTTTCCTTGGTGCGAATTGTCGCGCAGATTTTTGAATTTAAATACGGGCTAGCCCTGGGCTAGCCGCGAACGCATTCGCCCCGGGGAGCCGCTTCCCAGGCGGCTCAGGCTAGTGCCCTGGTGGATATCCAGGGGCTAGCCAGGGATTGAGCGTCGGAGCTTCGACGAAGTCGCCGGTGTTGCGCGTGACAATCGTAAGGTCCCAGTGCAGAGCCGTTGCCTCGAGCATGCTGTCAAGCGCGGGAAGCGCTTTGCCTTGATGCTGCCATTTCGCCCGAAGGGTGGCCCAGCGGCCTGCCACCTCGACGTCAAAAGGCAAAATTCGCTCCGTGCCGACTTTTAAAAGCCCCTGGAACGCTTTGACCAAGCGTTCTTTTTTCCGTCCGGCATTCAATAACTCGATACCATATTCAAGTTCCGCGATAACAATGACGCTAAAGAAACAATTCGTTCTTTGCTCTCTAAGCCACGCTGCCACCGCAGGATTTGGACTGTTCCTCACCGCCTCTGAGACCACGTTGGTATAATGAGGTATTTGCTCACAGCACGATCTGGCGACCGAGTTCTTTCGAGCGTTCTTGCACCTCAAGGCCTTTGAGCGCACGCAAAGCATCCAGCCAATCTGTGCCGCTGCTGTTTCGGACGGGCCGCAAGAGAATGTCTCCGGTCTGGGAACTAAGCACAATAAAGTCATCGCCCGGGCGCAAACGAAGCTTCTTGCGCACTTCTTGTGGAATCACGACCTGGCGTTTCTGTGATAGGGTGGTTGTCACGAACGGTAAGATAATCTTACGTTTTGTTCGGCGTCAATGGCCGAGTTCTTGCCCAAACATTCGAAAAAACGCAGGCGACTGTCAGACGCAAGCAAACTGCTGGGCGATTTTCCATGGCTGCGACCCATGCACAGGCTGGTCAGGCAATTAAAGGGTGGCCTTCGTCGAAAGAAAGGCAAGCGCACTCGCGCCGGCGGGTGCAATTTATCCGTATGACAAAAAGAGACGCCGATTCTGTGAGCAGGTCGGGGCACCCCAACGACGTAGCATCATCGTCTTTAGGGCGGAGCCGCGCGGTGCAGATCCCCGTTGGCGACGTGAGCCTGGCCGGTGACTTAGAGTTCCCCGCAGATGCTGCCGGGCTGGTACTCTTTGCACACGGCAGCGGCAGCAGCCGCCATAGCCCGCGCAACCAGCACGTCGCGCGGGTGCTCCGCGCGGCCGGTAGCGGGACGCTCCTGTTCGATTTACTCACGCGGGAAGAGGAGGCCGAGGATGCTTATTCGGGCCACCTTCGTTTCGACATCGCCTTCTTAGCCGAACGGCTCGTCGCGGCGAGCCGGTGGCTGACGTCGCAGTCGGTTGCGCAGTACCTGCCCCTGGGCTACTTCGGTTCCAGCACGGGGGCTGGAGCGGCCTTGACGGCGGCGGCTTTGCTGGGTTCGGCCATCCGCGCGGTGGTTTCGCGAGGAGGCCGGCCGGATTTGGCGATGGAAGCCTTGCCTCACGTCACGGCGGCCACGCTGCTGATCGTGGGCGAACGCGACGAAGTCGTGCTGCGGCTCAATGAGGAGGCTTTCGCGCGGCTGGCGGTAGAGAAAAGCCTCGCCGTTGTGCCCGGAGCCACGCACTTGTTTGAAGAACCGGGCGCCTTAGAGGCTGTAGCTCGCCTGGCGGCTCACTGGTTTGAGCGGCATTGGAAAGAAAGGCCCGCAGGCTGAGCCGGGCTTACCCGCCCGCACTGCTGGTAACCGATCGGCTTTGCGAGCTGCCGGAGTTGGCGCACCCCCAACGTTGCGCGAGCTGCCTTAAACCCAAAAACCGAAAACGGATTGAACCACAGATTACGCAGATTAC
>Ga0306926_10007536_pt1 | contig 11805 bp, 13 predicted proteins | sample flu12Cox44000178_FD_203759 | JGI IMG/M metagenome (GOLD analysis project Ga0306926, IMG submission 203759) | Lab enrichment of tropical soil microbial communities from Luquillo Experimental Forest, Puerto Rico - flux8day.12C.oxic.44.000.178 (v2)... | ecosystem: Environmental > Terrestrial >...
AAATGCGAAGCGCCGTCGCTTTCCTGGCGGCCTTGGCCCCGCTACTCTCGCGTGAATCAGAGTTTCATCAAGATCGACATAAATTTTGCGCATTCACCAGGTAACGAATAAACTCTATTTTGGCTAAGAGTCTCCATATATTGAGGACGTTGATTAGATGCACGCGGCCTGTCAGGTGCTTCGGGTCTTCCGATTCGTCAGGTATTCGAGAAGCATCTATTTGTGGACCGTCCGAAACGATTTGCATCGCAGTGAGCCATGGGGTTTGTGGTAAACTGCGCAATATGCCTAAAACCAACGCGAATATCGCCGAAGCTGCCGCTTCGATTTTGAAAGCCAAAAGCATTATTCACGGCCCGTTCAAACCACTGACAGATCAGATAATTGACCAGGACGTTAAACTACCGCTCGTTAAACTCTTCGAAGTAGCCGATCTGCACAACCAAGCACTTGAGAAACTGCAAATCGAGCTTGAAAAACTGGCTAGGCATTAACAGGGATCGCCTTTCCCCATCGCTCGTTAAAACTGGGTGACCTATTCCGCGTCGAGAATCCTTGAAAAGCAAGTCCAATCTGATCGTCGATGCACCGAGACGGAAAAAACTTGACTCATTGGCAATCGATTTTGCCTTTCAAGGATTCTAGCTGAGAAGTTCTTGAGGAACCTTCCCACCGTTCTCAGCGATCTTCATGATCACCTGTTTGTGCAACCAGATATTCATGGTGGCTGAGTCCTTTTCGTCCCCGGAATAGTGTAAATCGGCTGCCAGTTCTTTGCGGGCCGACAGGCTGCTGTCAATTCCAACAAGCTTCATTAGGTCAACGATGGACTTTCTCCAATCGAGCTTTTCTGGATTTTTTGCGGCCAAATCATCGAGGATGGCAGTTACGTCTACAGCTTGTGTAGGCGCAACGACAGGGGAGGAAGGCTTGCCAGAGGCCGCAGGGGGTGTTGGACTGGTCGGCGTCCCAGTTGCAGCAGTTGTAGTCGGAGAAGTGACGCCGGGAGGGGTAGGGGCTGCGCCGCTAGAGGGTGGGACGGTCGCGTGTCCGAATATTTTCGACATAAGGTTGATTAACATTCCCATAACAACAAACATACGCCTCGTCAGGATAAAAAACCAGCTCACCGCTTCTTCTTTCTTCAGTTGTTTCAATCCACGCACTGAAGTTCGCGCCATGCAATCCACACGGGTCTCGCGCACAAGCCTATCCGCGGATACGCGCTTTGGCGAAAGGTCTTGCAAAACAGATAAAATCAGCCGTTATATCTGAGTACATCACCGGCCCGCGTTTTTAGATCTGTTCAAGTGTGAGAGCCTCATTTAATTGGCGCCGGCAAAAACCCACCCAGAATATGTACAAAGACGAATTAGTGAAGTTAGTGAGCAGTAAGACGGGCCTGAACGAGGAGATGGCAACTCTGGCCGTGGATACTGTGATCGGTTTCCTTAAGCTAAAGCTTCCGCCTGAACTTTCCGGGCAATTGGAGTCATTGTTATCCGGTCAAGAGTCTTCCTCCGGAATCTTGGATGCGGTTAAAGGGCTTTTCGGTAAGAAGGATAGCTAGCGAGGCCGCCCCTCAGACCAGCGAGTTCCGGTCGGACCCATCGACCGAGTGAATCACCGACGAACGCTTCAAACCGGCCGACTTTAAAATGCGCCGGCATTCCTCGAGTCCCTCGAAGACGAGTCGCTCATGGTGAAGCTCAATAATGACGAGCCGATATTTCAAAAGGAGATCCGAAGAAACTTCTTAAGACCTCGAGTTCACTGCCTTCAACATCGATCAATAGCACGTTGAACGGGCCATGAGAGTCGTGTAGATCGGTAAGGGATCGTCCCCGAACCAGAATTCGTCGGGTGTGGCCGTGGGCGAAGATACCACTGTGAGACATCAATCGATGAATCACGAAGGTCACCGCGGGTTCCGTCGAGTTCCGCTAACGATGGTCGGTAGGGCCGGATCTCCGAGCCGGCCGGTTCCAGCGCGTGCAGCTGGAATAAGTAGAATTCGACTGACCCTTCCAGCCGAAAGTTAGAAAATCTTTCCAGGCTTCGATGCTATCAACCCAATTCAATCCTGGATGCCAGGAATGACCGTGAAAGACCGGTGGCCGGCGAAGCAAGCGGAACGAAAAGGACGCACTAAAGCCGGTCTCATTAATTGCGCCAGCCAAGATGGCTTTATCCGAAGAATCACGGAGCTTCGCCGAATTGAACGAAGACCAGGAGCGCAAGCTTGCCCGGGACGTGGCGCGGCAGTACCGGATCCTGACGCGAGAAGAGCGCCTTAACGTGGTGGCGAGCGATATCGTCAAGCATTTCCTCGACCGCGGTTTCCAAGGGAAAGCGATGGTGATTTCGATCGATAAAGCCACCGCGCTTAGGATGTACGACAAAGTCCGCGCGCATTGGGACCGGGAGCCGGAGCAGACCAAGCGAGCGCTTGAAGAAGCGCTGGTCCGGAGTCACCAGCAGCGCACGCGCGAGGTCATCGAGCTCGAGGAGCGAAAAGCAACTCTTGAAACGACAGACATGGCTCGAATCCATCAAAGATAAGCTCAGGCCTGAGAACGTTGGTGATGTTACCGGAGTTCTTCGCGAGATCGATCGGGTTCTGGATGAAGCCATCGGGACCGAAGCCCCGGTTATTCAAGAGGCCGGTGGCCAGCTGCTTGATCTGTCCAGAATCAATTTTCAAGCGTTGGCCGATCGATTCAAGAAGTCTGGCAAACAGAACATTGAGTTTGAGCGGCTTCGGGAAGCAGTTCAAAAGCAGCTTGACCGCGTCATTCGCTTGAACGACACGCGGACCGATTTTCTGGATAAATTCCAGCGTCTGATTGACGAATACAACGCCGGCAGCAGGAATATCGAAGAGGTGTATCGAAGGTTAATTGAACTGACCAAGGCGCTTTCCGAAGAGGAAAAACGTCATGTGCGCGAAAACCTTACCGAGGAAGAGCTAGCCATTTTTGACATCCTTACCCGGCCGGAACCGGCATTAAGCAGGGAGGAACGTGAAGAGGTCAAGAAAGTTGCTCGCCAGCTTCTAGGCCGCATTCATTCGTTGCTCGGCTTGGATTGGCGAAAGAAAAACCAGGCGCGCGCTCGTGTCCAGATGGCTGTTGAGGACATGCTCTACTCGCTGCACCATGATCTGCCCGCGAAACACACCGACGAGCTTTACCGGCAGAAATGCACGTCTGTCTTCCAGCATCTCTTCGAAAAATACGCCGGGGAAGGCGAAAGCGTTTATTCCAAGGTGGCGTGAAACTGGCCAAGGTGGCTCTGTCTCGAGAATCATCAACGGGAGGAAATGCTCGCACGGAGGGCACGGTGGTCACGGAGTGGCTACCGCGGCATGCCGCTCTCGGCGGGCGGCTCGGAGATCCGCCCGACCAACAACCTTCCAGTCATATATGTCTCGCTAAACACACACGAGCGCTTTGGCTCGTGAGATTTTTGGGCTACGGCGCCGAAATCCCGTGCTTTTGCAGGCGACGATAGAAGGCGCTGCGGCTTAGGCCAAGGTCCTTGGCCGCAAGAAGGGCGTTGCCATGGTGCCGGCTCAAAGCGCGATTGATTAAAAACACCTCCGCCGAATCGAGGTCCATGTTTTCCAGTTGCGGCGCTCTGCTGGGAGCCCCCTGGATACCGAGGTCGGATGCGTGAACGACATTGGAGCGGCACAGCAGCACGGCGCGTTCCATTACATGGCGCAGTTCGCGCACGTTTCCCGGCCAGGGATATGCTTTGAGAGCGGTAATGGCATCCTGATCACTCCCCTGGATCTGCTTGCGATAACGCCTCCTGAGTTCCTCAAGAAATTGCTCCGCCAGCAGCGGAATGTCATCCAGCCGATCCCGGAGAGCCGGAAGATGAATCTGAATGGTGTTTAATCGAAAGAAAAGATCTTCGCGGAATCTGCCGGCGTCGATTTCCTTCCGCGGATCAGCATTTGTGGCGCTCAGAATGCGCACGTCGGCCCGACGCGTTTTCGACGAGCCGACCCTCTCGAACTCTCCCGTTTCCAGAACCCGCAGAAGCTTTGCCTGTTGGGTTGAGGTAAGGTTCGCAATTTCGTCCAGGAATAGCGTCCCATTATCCGCCAGTTCGAAGCGGCCCGCCCTGTCTGTACGCGCGTCCGTGAAGGCGCCCTTTACGTGTCCGAACATTTCGCTTTCGAATACCCCCTCCGGCAATCCCCCCATGTTGACGGTGATCAGCGGTTGGCCCGACCGCAAAGAAAGCTTGTGCAGCATTCTTGCGACCACGCCCTTGCCGGTCCCATTTTCCCCAGTGATCAAAACGTTTGCATCGGAGGGAGCGACTTGTTCGACGATATGCCTTACCTCCTGCATCAGCCGAGATTTCGCGACAAATCCTTCCACAGTTCCCTGAGACGATCGTAAGGTGCTGTTTTCCGCTTCAAGGCGTTCCTTACCGCGGAGGGCGTCACGAAGTGCGATTTGCGTTCGCAGAATGGAAAGCAGTCGCTCATTTTCCCACGGTTTCTGCAAAAAGTCCTTGGCTCCGAGCCGAATTGCCTCAACTGCAAGTTGAATGGTCGCAAAGGCGGTCATGACGACAACCGGAAGCGAAGGATCCAGGCTGCTGATTTGTTTGAGGAGCGTCAGTCCCTCAGCTCCCGTTTCATCGGTGGAGTGATAATTGAGATCGACCAATGCCAAGTCGAATTCCTCCTTCCTGAGGAGAGCCACCACGGCCTCTGGGGAATTGACAGTCGCCGTCCGATAACCTTCGGCATTACAAATGAAAGAAAGAGCCCGTAAGATTTCAGGCTGATCGTCGGCAATGAGCACGCGGGGAGCTGGCATCGGTAAACAGTAACAAATAGCTTTCTAGAATCCTTGAAAAGCAAAACCGGTTGCAGATAAGTCAAGTTTTTTCCGTCTGCGGCACGGCCTAGCCCGCAATGAGCGCGCCGCTTTTTTCAGCGCGTGATTTTTGCGGGCTAGCTGTGAATTTTGCCAACCCTTTCGTCTAATGTTGCAGAAATGAGCGAAGATTTGTAGAAGAAGGAAAACTCATTAATGAATCGCTGGTTGTTCTTTCCGTTGTTGGCCCTTGCATTTGCAAGCGGCTTCGTCAAAGCACAGGATACGGCCTATAAGGCTCTACGGACGATTGGAACTAAACGTGGTGAGAAAGCGCTGAATACGATCGTCTCGATTTCTGGCCAGTTCGGCCGGCCGCAGCCGGTTGCTTGGCGGATTTCTTTAATTGATCCCGCGGCTCGGGGTGGGATTAGAGAATTGGAGATCGTTTCCGGTCAAATCTCGTCCGAACGAACTCCACCGCGACCGCAAACGGCAGGGACGATACCGATCGATCTCACGAAACTGAACGTCGATTCCGATGGCGCATTTCATACCGCCGAACAAGAGGCCTCACGCAACCAGGTCGGGTTTGATAGCGTCAATTACCGGCTCGCTCCGGATGGGTCCAGTGGTCAACCCGTTTGGAGCCTCGAGTTATTCGATTACGAGCAACGGCTGGTCGGCAAAGTGCGGATCGCGGCTGGCAACGCTGCAGTGCTGAGTGCAACCGATTGGGTTGCGGAACCCAACTCTGGCGCCGTTGCGCAGCGCTCGCATCCGTCGAACGAAGAGGATTTGACACAGCCTCCACCTCCCGCCGGCGGACCTGCTCACGCCCCAGAGGATTATCGCCAACCGGAGTATCGGGATCACCACTCTGATTCTTCGGCCGAAGATTCCGGCGAACATACAGGGGAAACCGTTTCTGAACGGGCAAATCGGTTTGGAGCATCTGTCGCGAATTTCGGGCGTACCGTTGTTCACAAGACGACTCGCATCTTTCAGACCGTTGGCGGATGGTTTCAGGAGAAGTTCACGGGCCGCAATACGATTGATCCGAAGCGTTACCAACCAGACGACGAGGACGAGCAACCGCCCAGCTCTGATCCTTATAGTCGCCCGGCGAATCCAGAGCCGCCGCCGCAACGCTGATCGTTGCAGGAACGGCACATCTTCTTTTTATCTCTGCTGCTTTATCTTTCTCCGTGCCGATTACCATAGAGCTTCCGGACCTCGCTTCTCAGACCAGGCTCAACCTGGCTCGTTGGACCGCGATCCTGGCCGACCGGGAGCTCGCGAAACTCCCTTATCGCATCGAGACCGATCAACACGGCCATCTCCTTATGAGTCCGCCTCCAGCTCCGCTCCACGGCCAGCGCCAGGTCGAGGTTGCCCTGCTTTTGCGTCAATTCCTTCCCGGCGGCCGCACCTTGTCTGAGTGCCCTGTTTCCACCGCCGGCGGCGTCAAAGCTATCGATGTCGTCTGGCTCGCCCCTGGCCGGCCAGAGAACATCCGCGAGCTCGCCCTTTTTGAGCGGGCGCCCGAAATCTGCGTCGAGATTCTTTCCCCCTCCAATTCCGCTTCCGAGATTGACGAAAAATGCGCCCTCTATTTCGATGCCGGCGCAATCGAGGTCTGGATTTGCGCTCTGGACGGTTCCATTTCCTTCTTTTCTTCTCCCCATCAGCAAGTATCTGCTTCTTCCATCTGCCCCGACTTTCCCGTGCGAATCTCGTGATTCGTGCCTGGGCGGCTGAGTTTAAAGAGGAGAGAGATACGCGCGTGACGACGAATTTTGTTCATTTCCAGCGAGGGATGGCCTCCGTGCCGTACCATTTTTCTTCTTGCTACCCGAATTAGAAAAATTAGTTAGTCAGACGGCACGAAGGTCATCCCTCCCGGTTATAGATGAATATCAGCGAAAATGTTCCTTTTCGACGGTCCGCTCGGAGATCGGACCCTAGCGCTGGCCCATCACAGCGCAATGTCGCTTGGCCAGATGGTCTTTCCGCCGACAATCGTCCGGATAGCGCGCCCCTTAAGTTTCCAACCATCAAAGGGAGTATTTCGAGACCGGGAACACGAGTCCTCTTTGCGGAAGACCCACTCCAGCTCCGGATCGATCAAGGTGATGTCTGCATCGGCCCCCGGCCGCAGCGTGCCTTTCGGCAACCGGGTCAGCGTCGCGGGATTTATGGTGTAGAGCGTGATCAGGCGTTTCAGATCAATTGCTTTCCTTTGGTGCAGCAGGATTGTGAGAAATAAAGCAAGCTCGGTCTCAAGCCCGAGAACTCCAAAAGGGGCAAGGTCGAATTCGACTTCTTTTTCAAAGAGTGCGTGAGGAGCATGATCGCTTGCCAAAACCGTAATCGTGCCGTCTGCGACTCCTTCGATGAGCGCCTCCACATCTTCCGGAGCGCGGAGCGGAGGATTCATCTTGTAGTTAGTATCAAAAGAACTGACGAATTCGTCGGTAAGCGCGATATGGTGAGGACAAATTTCACCGGTGATCTGGATGCCCCGGGATCTGGCATCACGCAGCAATCGGACGCTGCCTGCTGAACTCAGATGCTGGCAATGGAGGCGCGTTTTGCACAGGTCAGCCAGCAGTATATCTCTGGCCACCATGATTTCCTCTCCAATTCGAGGCCAGCCTGCCAATCCCAGCACCGTGCTCCAGTAACCTTCATGCATTACGCCATTTCCGACCATGTTATAGTCCTGGCAGTGATCGAAGACGGCGAGATCGAACATGCGCGCATATTCGACAGCGCGGCGCATTAACTCATGGTTTTGAACACAGTGCCCGTCGTCTGTGATCGCAACGACTCCGGCCTGAACCATGGACCCTATCGGCGCCATTTCCTCACCCTGCAATTTCTTGGTAATTGCTCCGGCTGGATAGACATTGATGTGAGCGGTGTCCCGAATGCGATCGGTTATTAACGTGATTGTGCTTGGGTTATCGACAGGAGGATCGGTGTTTGGCATGCACACAATAGAAGTAAACCCGCCGGCTGCTGCCGCACGACTGCCCGATTCGATCGTTTCTTTCTGGATCTGACCAGGCTCGCGAAGGTGTACGTGGATGTCGATCAGACCTGGCGCAACGACCAACCCATGCGCATCAATGACCTCGCAGCCGTCTCCGGGCGGCTCGATGGAGACGCGACCGTCTACCACGTACAGATCAGCCCTCTCATCCCGGTCGCTCGATGGATCAATGATTCGGCCGTTCTTGATGACCAAATTTCTCATCGTGCCTTCCGGGACGCGCTGCTGCAGAGATAGAGAACCGCCATTCGAATGGCAAGTCCGTTGGTGACCTGATCCAGAATCATGCTCTGCGGACCGTCTGCAATGTCGCTGTCGATTTCCACTCCTCTGTTTATCGGACCGGGATGCATCACAAGACAGCTGGGTTTCAGTTTCTCTGCGCGGGCTTTCGTCAATCCGAAAAAACGTACGTATTCATTGACACTCGGAAAATACTCCTTGCGCTGACGCTCGTGTTGAATGCGTAGTAAATTGATGATGTCTGCCGAAGGAAGAATATCGTCGATGTGGCGAGCGATTGACACTCCCATCTCTTCAAATGCCCTTGGGACCAGTGTACTGGGTCCAACAAGCGTCACCTCCGCACCTAGTTTTTTGAGCGCCCAGATGTTTGAACGCGCCACGCGGCTGAACAATATATCCCCGACGATTGCGACTTTCAGACCGTTGATCTTTCCGAGTCGTTCTCGAATCGTAAAAACGTCCAGTAGCGCTTGCGTAGGGTGTTCGTGAGCTCCGTCGCCAGCGTTGACGATGCAAACATCCATGCGGTCGGCCAAGAACTTTGGCGCACCGGCAGATCTATGGCGCAAAACGATGATATCCGCGTGTAAAGCTTGAAGATTCAACGCAGTATCTTTGAGCGACTCTCCCTTTTGAAGGCTTGATGTCGCGGCGGATATGTTCACCACATCGGCACTGAGGCGAAAAGCCGCCAGCTCAAAAGAAGTCCTTGTGCGGGTGCTCGGCTCTATGAAAAAGTTGACCAGCGTTTTGCCCCGGAGTGCAGGAACTTTCTTGATATCTCGCGAACCTACGGTTTTGAAGGCTGCGGCAGTGTCCAGGATTGTCTCAATTTCGTTGCGTTCCAACTCGCGGATGCCAAGCAGATCCTTCCGATGCCATGTCCCCAGTCCCAAAACGTTCCCGCCAGCAGGTGCAGATGAGATATTCACGGCCTTTCTACTCGCACGGAATCGGGTTCAGAATCAACGTTTTCAAGACGCACTTTCACCAGTTCTTCTCTGGATGTCGGCAAGTTCTTGCCGATGTAATCCGGCCGAATCGGCAGTTCGCGATGCCCCCGGTCCAGAAGAACTGCAAACTGGATGCGCTTCGGGCGCCCAAATGAGCTAATGGCATCCATGGCGGCGCGGCAGGTTCTACCGGTATAGAGCACGTCATCGACCAGAATGACCGTGAAATTCTCAAGATGAAGCGGCAATCGGGTTTCCTGCACGCTCTTCAGGCTTTTCCGTAGCCGAAGGTCGTCCCGATGCATTGCGACATCGATAGTCCCAACTTCGGGTCGCCGTCCTTCAATATCTCCGATGATCCCTGCCAGCCTGCGTGCTAGTTCAACGCCGCGGGACTGAATCCCAACGAGAGCAAACTTCGCCGGCTCGGAATTGTGCTCGAGTATTTCATGAGCGATTCGGCGAAGCGCGCGGGCAATCGCCTCCCCATCCATGATCAGAATAGACTTGGACATAGCTAACCTTGATGAGGTCGCGGGCTCACCAAGGATTCTATCCGCCCTTTGCCTGGCGCTGTCTGCGCTCTCGCCAAGCAGACCGATGCTTTACGATCCAGTCCAGGAGAGCTCTTTCAAAGCCGATATCGTACCCGGCCTTCTCGCTTTCGATCCACTTATGGCGAAGAATCTCCTCGCGCTCGGCCAGGAACTCCTTGTAGAGCACAGAATTTTTTACCAATTCTGTGGCGTCTTCTTTAGGGGGTTCCATTACAATTGTGCGATTTTGTACATCTGAGAATCGGAGGTCAATCAGATTTCAAGCGTGAGAAAGCTTCTACTGTCTGATTTTGGATAAATATTATCGGCATCTAGCCGACTTTCTTGCGAAGTTCATTAGCTATTTTTAAAAAAACTTTGGAAATTGGGTGCGTTTGGCTCTCAAATACGATCGGCATACCCCGATCTCCGGCTGCTCTCGTCTCAATATCGAGAGGAACACAACCCAGCAACGGGACTTTCAGGCGCACCGCTTCGCGCTCGCCACCTCCACTTCCGAAAATATCATATCGCTTTCCATCACTTGGAGAGACAAAATAGCTCATGTTTTCCACGATGCCTAATACCTCTACGTTTACCTTCGCGAACATGGCCGCTGCCTTCCGGGCGTCGATGAGCGCCACCTCCTGCGGCGTCGTAACAATCACCGCTCCGGAAAGGGCGACAGTTTGTACAACCGTCAGCTGGATGTCTCCCGTGCCGGGGGGAAGATCGAGAATGAGAAAATTGAGTCCCGCCCAATCTACCTGGCGCAGGAACTGCTGTGTTGCGCGCGTTACCATCGGCCCGCGCAAAATTGCCGGAGAATTGTCGTCGAGCAGCGATCCCATCGAAATCAATTTAATGCCATAACGGTTCATCGGAATGATCGTGTTGTCGCTTGTGGCCATTGGCCTCTCGTGGGTTGCGCCAAACATCAATGAGATGCTGGGGCCATAGATGTCGCAGTCGCACAAGCCGACCTTTGCACCTAGGCTCTGAAGCGCGGCGGCAATGTTCGCCGAAACGGTCGACTTCCCGACGCCTCCCTTTCCGCTTGCAATGGCTATGACATGATCCACGCCTGCTATTTTTGTGGCGCCCGCCTGGCCAACCGACGCAACTTCGGGCGGATTTGTAATGTCAATGATAACGTTGGCCGATTTCACGCCCTGAATTGCGCGAAGAACCTTTTCGGAATCCCGCTTTAACGCCGCAGGCACCGCCGGATTATTGGTCGCAACGCTCAGTCGCACAACCACGTCGCAGCCGGCGATTTCGACATTTTTTACAAGACCAAAACTCACGATGTCCCGGCTGTAGCCAGGAAATTTCACTTCCTTCAGGCGCTCGACAATCAGTTCTTCGGAGAGGTGGGACATAGGCTCTTTCTAAATGTAGCGTGTCAATTTCAAAAACGCATACGCTCTGTTCTCGATAAGGCAAGTCGAGTCAGGCTGCTAGGGCCGGACTGGCAGGGCCGGGCTGGTAGGGCCGAGTTGAGCAGGGTCGGCTTGGTAGGGCCGGATCTCCGAGCCGGCCGGCGTTTGTGGCAAGCTTGTAAGTTCAAGGCGACCAATGCTGAGGGTCCGCTCGGAGATCGGACCCTATCCGCTGCCTCCGTCACAGCGCAATCTCGCGCCGCCAAAAATAGTGTGGGCGCGCCAACGAAAAAAAGTTCCTTGCGCAAGTCCCCGCGCGTTTGTCCAACGATTCCGGTTGCGATTTGCTCGCCCGTTGAGAAAAGTGCCCAAAGAAGACGCCGAGAAGCCGGCCTCGCCGATCCGGGGCGCGGCCTCGCCAGAATCCTTGAAAAGCAGAACTGCTTGCGGATGAGCCAATTGTGAGCCAGAAACGCTTTGAACCCCTTTCCGGCGGGCGATCCCGGATCGACTGGGGAATCGCGGTAATTATGCTTACGGTGTTCGCCGGTGGCCTGGTATGGTTCACACACGGGAACAAGAATCCGGTATTCTATAATCCCGAAGAAATGGTTCGGGTAAGCCAGGTCATTAGCGGGGAATGGGATTATCACCGGCCAGTGCTCTTTGAGTTTACGATTTCGATCATGAAACAGTTGTTTCATGTCTCGAGCGATTTGCAGCCGGTTGCAGAGCTTGGACGGGTAGTGTCGGCATTCTATTCGGTTGCATCGATCGTTTGCCTGA
>Ga0306926_10007537_pt1 | contig 11805 bp, 13 predicted proteins | sample flu12Cox44000178_FD_203759 | JGI IMG/M metagenome (GOLD analysis project Ga0306926, IMG submission 203759) | Lab enrichment of tropical soil microbial communities from Luquillo Experimental Forest, Puerto Rico - flux8day.12C.oxic.44.000.178 (v2)... | ecosystem: Environmental > Terrestrial >...
GAACCCTGTATCAACGTGAAGGACAAGGCCTGCGTCGAGGTGTGCCCCGTGGACTGCATCTACGAGGGCGAGACCATGCTCTACATCCACCCGGATGAGTGCATCGACTGCGGCGCTTGCGAGCCCGTCTGCCCCGTCAAGGCGATCTTCGCCGAGGACGAGACGCCGGCGAACTGGAAGCAGTACATCGAGATGAACAAGCAGTTCTTCAAGGACAACCCCGGCGTCAAGCCCGCGACCAAGGGCTAGCCTCCTCTCGCGTCTCGTCTCCTCACGGGGACCCATCGCCGGGTCCCCGTTTTTTTGTGCGCATGCAACGACGGCGTTGCCCTTCGCGCACTGCAGTGCGCGGCGCGCAGATGCCCTGGCCTCGCGGCAGACTCGATGTTTCCGGCCGCGCATGTGCGCGAATTGCCAGGGGCGCGAATGTGGCACGGCCGTTGCGATGGAGAATTGGCATGGCCGTCATGCCGCCTGCGCCGCCACCCCCCGCATCGAAGCCAAACGGATTTCACGGAGCGGTGAGCGAGTTCAAGCGTCGCCTCATCGAGGCGACGCTGGCCCAGGCAGGCGGCAACCGCACGCGGGCCGCGCGGGCCCTCGGGCTCCAGCGGACCTACCTGTTGCGCCTCATGCGTGAGTTCGAGGTGCGCATCCCCCCACCGCCCGGTCCGTGGCGGCGGGGGGGCGGCGACAACGGGCATGCCGCCCCGCCGGGGACGGACGTGCCGCGCGCGGTCCTCTCCCCGAAGGAGCGAGCGCCCTAGCCGCGTCGAGTCGCCAAACAGTTTGACACCTCCCGGGCCCGCGGTTTGAAATGTCCGGGTGAGTGACATCTGGATCGCCGGGGTCGGAATGACGCGCTTCGGGCGGCGAGACGAGAGCCTGCCCGATCTGATCGCCGAGGCGGGCCTGGCCGCCCTCGAGGATGCGGGCATCGAGCGGCCGGACGCGCTGGTGGTCGCGGCCATGAACCCGGAGGAATTCACCGGGGCGGGCAACTACGCGTCCCTCATCAATACCTACCTCGGTCTCTCCGACGTGCCTGCCCTTCGCGTGGAGACGGCGACGTCGTCGGGGGTGGCGGCCGTCTACGCCGCCTACTCCGTCATCGCAGCGGGCATCCATCGAAGCGTGCTCGTGGTCGGCGGGGAGAAGATGAGCCACATACCCACCCCGCGCGTGTCAGAAATCATCGGGCGCTCCGTCGATCCCCACGAGCGTACCTATGGCACGACCATGCCCGCGCTGGCCGGCCTCATCACGCGGGCGGCCATGCACAGCCGCGGCCTCACCTTGAAGGAGATGTCGCAGGTGGCGGTCAAGAACCACGCGAACGGGGCGCGCAATCCGCTCGCCCACTTCCGGGAGATCGTCACCCTCGATACGGTGATGGAGAGCCGCCTCGTCGCCGATCCCCTGCGCCTCTTCCACTGCTGCCCCATCTCCGACGGGGGCGCCGCCCTCGTCCTCACCACCGAGCCCTCGCCGGTGCGCATCGCGGGTATCGCCCAGGGCATGGACACCATGGCGGTGCGCTACCGGAGCGATCTCACCTCATTCCGCGCCACGCAGTCGGCCGCCGTCGCCGCCTACGCCATGGCGGGCTTCGGCCCCGAGCGGGTGGAGGTGGCGGAGATCCACGACGCATTCTCGCCCTTCGAGATCATCTCGCTGGAGGACACTGGGCTCCTGCCCGTGGGCAAGGCGGGCCGCGCCACCCTCGACGGCGAGACGGCGCTGGACGGCCGGCTGCCCGTCAATCCGTCTGGCGGCCTCAAGGCGCGCGGCCATCCGCTCGCCGCCACCGGGATCTCACAGATCGTTGAGCTCTGCTGGCAGCTCCGCGGCATGGCGGAAGGTCGGCAGGTCGCCGCGCGCGTGGCGCTGGCCCAGTCCATCGGCGGCCTCGCCACCAACAACTGGGTCACCCTGCTCGAGGTGCGCTCATGATGGAGCAGACCATCGCCGCCTCGCGCTGCCCTCGCTGCGCGCGCATGGTCGTGCCTGCCGCGCGTCTGTGCCCCGATCATCCCGTGGCCATGGAGCCGGCGAGCGTGCCGGGCGTGGGGGAGGTGGTGTCCTTCACCACGCTCCACTCGCCACCGGAAGGATTCAAGGCGCCGCTCCACATCGCCCTCATCGAGCTGGAGGGCGGGGCACGGCTCTTCTGCCACGGCACGGAGACTCGGGGCATCCGGATCGGCTCGAGCGTGGGCATCGAATCGCTCGATAATGTGTTTTACTTCTCCCACATGAGCTTCGCGGACCGGGCGCGCCTCTTCTGGCGGCGAGCCGGGGCCGGCGGCGAGAAGGTCGCGTCGATCACCAAGAGCCTGGCCAAGGGTATCTGGAGAGGACGGTTCCGTGGCGACAGCTAAGCGCAAGGCATCTGCCCAGAAGAAGAAGCCGCGCCCGCCCCTGGCGGGCATTCGCGTGATCGATCTCACTCGCGTCCTCGCCGGTCCGTTCTGCGCCATGTCTCTCGGCGACATGGGTGCGGAGGTGATCAAGATCGAGGAGCCCGGCAAGGGCGACGACACGCGCGGCTGGCCGCCCTTCGCAGGCGGCGAGGCGACGTACTTCATGTCGGTCAACCGCAGCAAGAAGAGCTTGACCCTGAACATGAAGGCGCCCGAGGGGCAGGCCATCCTGCGCCGTCTCATCGCGGGCGCCGACGTGGTCCTGGAGAACTTCCGGCCCGGCACCATGGAGCGGCTCGGCTTCGGCTACGACGTCCTTCGCAAGCTGAACCCGCGACTGGTCTACTGCTCCATCTCCGGCTTCGGGGAGAGCGGCCCGGAGTCCTCGCGTCCCGGCTACGACCTCATCGTGCAGGGAGAGTCCGGCGTGATGGACCTCACCGGCTTTCCCGATGGCCCGCCCGTGAAGGTCGGCAACTCCATCGGCGATCTCGTGTCGGGCATGGCGGCCGCCCAGGGCGTGGTGCTCGCGCTGCTCTCCCGCGCGAAGACGGGCAGGGGACAGAAGGTCGAGATCGGCATGCTCGACGTGATGGCCTCGCTCTTGTCCTACCAGGCAGGACTATATTGGAACGCGGGCGGCAAGCCGGCGCGCCGGGGCAATCAGCATCCGTCCATCGTGCCCTACGAGGTCTTCCAGGCGCAGGACGCCTACATGACCTTGGGGGTGGCCAACAACTCCCTGTGGGAGCGCATGTGCCGCGCCATCGGACGGGAAGACTTGATGCAGGATCCGCGCTTCAGCACCGACGCCAACCGCGTGAAGAACCGCGACGCCCTCATCCCCGCCCTCAACGCCGAGTTCGGACGCCGCCCGGTGGCGGACTGGCTCAAGCGGCTCGACGACGCAGGCGTGCCCGCCGGGCGCATCAAGACGGTGGCCGAGGTCTGCGAGAGCGATCACCTACGCGAGCGCGGCATGTTCGTGAAGGTGGCGCATCCCAAGGCGGGTGCCGTCACCTCCATGGGCGTGCCCATTCGTCTGTGGGACACGCCAGGGCAAGCCCAATCGCCCTCGCCACTCCTCGGAGAGCACACCGACGAGATCCTGACGAGCCTCCTGAGAATACCGAAAGCGAAGGTGCACAAGCTCCGCGCCGCGGGCGTCGTCTGACCTTGCTCGCCCGCGGCGCGATCGTCTCGCTGCTCGTCCTGCTGCTGCTCTCCGCGCCTTCCGGTCCTGTCGCGGCCGCCCCCGAGGGCACGCTGACGTGGGGGCTTCACGTGACGCTGGCCGCGCGCTGGCTCGATCCTAGCGACACCGAGGCCTTCATCAACCCGTTCATGGTGCTCTACGCCATCCACGACGCCCTGGTGAAACCGATGCCGGCCGGCGACAACACACCGAGCCTGGCCGAATCGTGGACGATCTCGAAAGACGGCCTCACATACGAGTTCGTCCTGCGCAAAGGCGTGAAGTTCCACAACGGCGACCCCGTGACGGCGGAGGACGTCAAGTTCTCGTTCGATCGGTACCGGGGCGCCGCCGCCAAGCTCCTCAAGGACCGAGTGCGCGAGATCCAGATCGTCGACCCCGGTCGTGTCCGCTTTCATCTGAAGGAGCCGTGGCCGGACTTCATGACCTTCTACGGGACGTCCGCCACCGGAGCGGCGTGGATCGTACCGAAGAAGTACGTGGAGAAGGTGGGTGACGACGGCTTCCTGAAGGCACCGGTGGGTGCCGGGCCGTATCGCGTGGTGAGCTTCTCGCCGGGCGTCGAACTCGTGATGGAGGCATACGAAGGCTACTGGCGTAAGGTCCCCGCCGTCAAACGGCTGGTCTTCCGGAGCATGCCCGACGAGACCACACGCGCCGCCGCCCTCAAAGCGGGCGACGTGGACATCGTGTATCTGCTGAGCGGCCCGACCGCCGCGGAGGTCAAGCGGACGTCGGGACTCCGGCTCGCGGCCGCCATGCCGCCCGGCGTCGTCTTCCTCGATCTGCCCGAGCAGTGGGATCCGAAGTCACCGTGGCACGACCGACGGGTGCGGCTGGCGGCCAGCTACGCCCTCGACCGCAACGCGCTCAATCAGGCCGAGACCCTCGGGCTCTCGCGCCCCACCGGGGCGCTCATCCCACGGGTCCTGGACTTCTCGCGTGCCTACGACCCGCCGCCATACGATCCCGCCCAGGCCAAGAAGCTTCTGGCCGAGGCGGGGTATCCCAACGGCTTCGACGCTGGAGATCTGACCCCGTTTCCTCCCTTCTTCTCGCTGGCCGAGAGCATCGGCGGCTATCTCCAGGCGGTCGGCATCCGGGCGCGCCTGCGCACCATGGAGCGCGCCGCCTTCCTCACGGCGTGGCGCGAGAAGAAGATCAAGGGCGTGATCATGGGGTTAGGAGCTCCCGCGGGCAATGCAGCCACGCGCATCGAGGTCTACGTCACCAAGGGCGGGATCTACTCGGCCGGCGTGGTGCCCGAGATCGAGGATCTCTACCAGCGTCAGGCCCGCGAGCTCGACCGGAAGAAGCGCGAGGCTCTCCTCGGCCAGATCCAGCAGATCATGCACGACCGGGTGTTGCACGTGCCCATCTACGAGCTAGCCTTCCTCTGGGGCGTCGGCCCCCGCGTCGAGGAGGCCTGCGTGGACCACATCAGGGGCTTCTCCTACTCCGCGCCCTACGAGGACCTCAAGCTCAAGCCCGGGCGGTGACCTGCCTCACCGCCAGAACTTTTATGGCCGTCGGAATGGGCGGCGCGCCGCCGCCTATCACCTGGGATTGGTAGCGCCACACACCGAGGTAACTGGCCCCAGACTGAAGGAGGAACGCGGACAATATGGGGCGTCATCAGAGATGGAATATGCAACCCGTTGCTGCAGCGTCTGCTGTGTTATGCAGCGGGATATGCAGGTCTGTCTACTTCTAGTTAGCAAGACGGCGCCCGCAGAGCAGGGCTTGACCATAGACCTCGCAGTGTGTACTCATTGTATATCCGGTAGGCGGGGAGGTCCTATGCAGACGAAGATTCAGAAGTGGGGTAACAGCCTTGGATTGCGGATTCCCCGGTCCTTCGCCGCCGAGGCCCAGGTGGCGGAGGGTGCGACGGTGGATCTGTCGGTGGAGAACGGGCGGCTCTTGGTTCGCCCGCTTCGAGTCCGCAAGTATTCCCTGAATCTACTCCTGCGCAGAGTGAGCCGGCGGAACCTGCATGGCGAGGTCTCGACCGGGAGAGCAGTCGGCCGCGAGGCTTGGTAGTGGCGGCCTATGTGCCTGCGCGCGGGGACGTGATCTGGCTTCAGTTCAGCCCCCAAGCGGGCCACGAGCAGGCGGGCCATCGCCCCGCCGTTGTCATCTCTCCGAGTTCATACAACCGCCGCGTGGGTTTGGCCCTGTGCTGCCCCGTCACTTCTCAAGTAAAGGGATATCCCTTCGAGGTTCCGCTCCCCCCGGGGTTCGGCGTCGAGGGAGCGATACTCTCAGATCAGATCAAGAGCCTTGATTGGCGCGTGCGAAAGGCGAAGCGCATTGGCAATCTGCCGGCGGATGTGCTCCAGGAGACCGTCGGCAAGATCCTCGCCCTCGTCGACCCAGATGAGGCTCGCTAACATCACGATGAACCTGACGCCGGCTTCGCATCGCTCAGCCGCCGCAGGTTATCGTGCACGTTAGATTGCAGATGCGACGGGACATCCGAAGCTGGTTCGTCGCGATCGGAGCGGCCGTTCTTCTTGTTTCGGTGGCGCTGGCCGATGAGTCCAAGGGTTTACGCAGAGCCCAGCCTGGAGTCTGGTTGGCGAGCGGGCAGTACTTGTGGCCTGGGCCGACGGCTATAGCCGACTTCCCCCTCCATGGGCGCGACATCATCGCTTCCTCTCCGGATGGTGCTATCACGACGCGGGTCACGGAGACGGAGTTGACCCTTGTCGACCGAAACAACGCCATGCGCTTCGCAGGGGCATCGATCCCGCTTGCCAGTCTGGGTGAAATTCTGTGGGCGCCGGACTCAACGGCCTTTGCGTTGACGCAGAGCGATGGCGGCTGGGTTGGCACGTGGTCCGTCAAGATCTACCGTCTGAAGAGTGGAGGCGTTAGCGCGTCGGATCCAGGAGGGCTCCCACTCGCAGACTTCAAGCGGCTATTTCCGCGGTGCTCAGACGAGTACGCGAACGTCGCGGCCGTCGGCTGGCTTGACGGCTCACGACGCCTACGTCTCGTTGTTGAGATGCCCTGCCATAGTTCGTGCTCCGATATGTGCAAAGTAGTTGGGTATGTAGTCGACCCTACCCACGGAGGAGTCATCGAACGCGTCCCGGCGCCGGCGATCCGAGGCCGATGGAAGACCGCACTTGGGCTGCGGCTACGGTCCGAATGATTCTACAGCCCCAAGATCTCAATCTAACAACAGGATTCACGCGGCGGCCTTCGGCCGCGGGTGATCCTGTGCGTTCGGCGGATTCCTGAGAGCCATGCCGCCTGAGACTCCAAACTGGCTAATCCGGACCTTCGCGCCGCGTCTCGTCATCGACGTAGCACCGGAGGCCTTCACGTTCAGTCGCAACGGAACTCACCGCTCCTTGCCGACCTATCTCTATGTGCGGGAGCGGGAAGGATCACGCGAGGTAGCGGCAGTCGGACGGGATGTTCCTGCGTCGCAGGGCCTCGTCCGTGTCGATCTCTTCGGACCTGGAGAGCCTCCCTCCGGCGACCGCACTGAGTACCTCGAGAAGTTTCTGACGTACGGACTTCAGCTCCTGCACACATGGTCGCTCATACGACCTCTCGTGATCGTCCGTGGGACCCACCGGCTCGGGCCATTTCTGAATGGCTACGAACAAGGTATTCTGCGTGGTGTTTTGCAACGCGCCGGAGCGTCCTTCCTAACCTTTGAGTGACGGGGAGCACGAGCGTGGCCAGTTCCGTTGTGCCGCAAGAACGAACCGCCGAACAAGCCGCTTGAGCGGCCCGGAATGAAGGCGCCGCTGCCGAGCCAGCACGCCAGCGGCGGCCGCTCAGCGCCGAGGCGTTCGCCGGCACTGAACAACGCCGGCGCACTCGCCGCCCGTCTCCGTCGAGAAGATGGCCCAGCCGGCCCATCCCAGCGTCGCGTGGTGCTCGTTTGACGCCCGCATTGTCGTCGACTACGCTCTTGGCGATCACGGGCGACCAAGGAACTCCATGAGCTCTCGAACGCTCTTCGGCCTCGTACTTCTGCTCACCATTGTCACGGCTGGCCCCCCGAGCAATGCTCAGCAAGCCACCAGGATCCCGACGGTCGGGTGGCTCGGGACCACCACTCAGGCGGCGATCGTGCCCTTTATCACCGCGTTCAGGCAGGGCCTGCGGGAGCTCGGCTACGTCGAAGGGAAGACGGTTTTCCTCGAGGTCCGCCTCACCGAGGGCGCGGTCGAACGACTTCCCCAGCTCGCGCGGGAGCTGGTTGCGCTCAAGCCGGACGTGATCGTAGCGACCAACGACCTCGCTATTGCGTCGGTCAGACGAGAAACTCAGACGATCCCGATGGTGATGGTGCTCAGCTCAGATCCCGCGGGGGCCGGATTCGTGGCGAGCCTCGCACGCCCAGGTGGAAACGTCACCGGGCTCAGCACTCTTTCTCCGGAGACCAGTGGGAAGAGGCTGGAGCTGCTGAGGGAGGTCGTCCCCAAGCTCTCACGGGTCGCGCTCCTCTGAAATCCCGATTCCCGCGGGAACTTACTCGACTACAAGGAAACCGAGGTGGCGGCCCGCTCGCTGCACGTAGAGCTTCAGTCCGTCGAGCTTTCCCGCGGTGAGGATCTCGATCGCGCCTTCTCAGCGGTCGCGAAAGGGCGTGCGCAGGCGATGATCGTCCCTGTGGGGAATCCCGTCACCGTCGCGAGGCGGGATCAGGTCGCAAGCTTCGCGCAGCGGAGTCGGCTGCCGTCCATCTACGGAGCGAGGGAGTACGTGGACGACGGCGGCCTCATGTCCTATGGGCCGAACCTAGCCGACTTGTTCCGGCGCGCGGCCAACTACGTCGACAAGATCCTGAAAGGGGCCAAGCCCGCCAACCTGCCCATAGAGCAGCCGACCAAGTTCGAGTTGGTGATCAATCTCAAAACCGCCAAGGCGCTCGGTCTCACCATGCCGCCGTCGCTCCTCCGGCGCGCGGACCACGTGATCCAGTAGGCCGTGATCGCTGTGATCCGCGACGACGCCTCACGTCTCGAGCCCGCGTGAAGTGCGCTGGCAATGGCGGCCGTCGAACAAGGCGCTTCAGTGGACCGGCGCTCGCGTTGCTCGCGTCGGCCGCTGAGCGCCAACGTTAGCCAGACAAGCGATGAACTTGGGGGAGCAATTCGCCGAGGCACTCAGAGCGGCCAGCCCGGAGGGCGCAGTTCGCCCGCCTGCGTCTGACGCGACTATCCGGCAGATCGAGACGGAGTTCGGGGTGCGTCTTCCGAAGGACATGGCCTGGTTCTATCGCGCGATGGATGGCATGAACTGGCCTACCAGGCCGGACAACGGTTGGATCCGCATCTGGGATCTGCAATCATGGCACTGGGTACGAGACGAGCCATCAGTCAACGAGGAGCGGCTCTATCCCGACCTTCAGGACGCTATCCTGCTCGCGGATCACTGCGACTCGTCCTGGTTCTACGCCGCCATGTTCTCGGCTGCGCACGAGCGCGTGCGCATCTATCTTGTCGATGGCTTGCGCCCGGCGAAGCTGGTGGCGGATACATTTACGGCATTCGTGAATTCAACCCTGGCCGATGCTGCGGACATCTATCCCGATGAGGCTGGCTAACGAGCCGCTTGTGTGGTCTGGCAGGAGCGCGCGTGCAGGCTTTGCATGCGTCAGCGCCGAGCCATACGCCTACGCAATGCAATTGGCCCGGTTTGAGTTCGCGGAGAGCCTCGAGAATTACTGGTGTCCATCGTGGCCAGCGCATCAGATTCGGTCCCCATCCGACCGAGAAGCTCACCGTTCGTGATGCCAGTCCACCCGCGGTGGACCACGGTATCGACACTGTGGCCCTTGAGCGCTGCGGCTAGGTCTACCGGAAACTGCTCGTCAAGAAGAACGCGCACCAGCCAACAGCGTAGCGCGGGCGAGGTCGAGCGTCGCGATCGCCTGGGCGCGTTTGACGGACGGGAACTGGCGGAGGAACTCGTCCAGGGTTTCGCCGCCCTCCAGGTAGTCAAATAGCGATTGGATCGGCACGCGAGTGCCGACAAACACAGGCGTGCTCCCGAGGATGTTCGGGTCGCTGTACACGATGTCGCTTGACCGGTGTCATGCTGCCCCAATTGACACGCCAGCAACCGAGCGTGTAACTCCGGCAGCGTGATCGAGACACGACATCCTCTCTGTCGGGCCGCGGAGTTAGGCCGACTCAAGTCGGCGCGGACCAAACTTGACACTCGGGGCGAGGGAGGGCGATGATGGCCGTCCCATGTCCCGGCAGATCAAGGTCTACGACACCACCCTCCGCGACGGCACCCAGGGCGAAGGCGTGTCCTTCTCGATGGAGGACAAGGTCCGCATCGCCCAGCGGCTCGACGCCCTCGGCATCCACTACATCGAGGGGGGATGGCCGGGCTCCAACCCCAAGGATCTGCGCTTCTTCAAGCGCGTGCAGGACGCGGTGTTCAAGTCCGCCAAGATCACCGCCTTCGGCTCGACGCGCCGTCCCGGCGTGCGACCCCCCGAGGACAGCAACATCCAGGCGCTGGTGGAGGCGGGACCACCCGTGGTCACCATCTTCGGGAAGTCCTGGGACCTGCACGTGACCCACGCTCTCAGCACCACCCTCGACGAGAATCTCGCCATGATCGGCGACTCCGTGGCCTATCTGCTCAAGCACTTCGAGGAGGTGATCTACGACGCCGAGCACTTCTTCGACGGCTTCAAGAAGAACCCCGAGTACGCGCTGGCCACCATCAAGGCGGCGGAGACGGCGGGGGCTCACTGCCTCGTCCTCTGCGACACCAACGGAGGCGGGCTGCCCCATGAGGTGGCGGAGATCGTCCGCGAGGTGAAGCGCCACGTCCGCGCGGAGACGCCGCTGGGCATCCACGTCCACAACGACACGGAGTGCGCGGTGGCGAACACTCTCGCTGCGGTCTCGGAGGGCGTGAACCACGTGCAGGGGACGATCAACGGCTACGGGGAGCGCTGTGGCAACGCCAACCTCGTGTCGATCATCGCCAACGTGATGCTCAAGATGCGGCTCGACTGCATTCCGCGCGAGAATCTCCGCGAGCTGCGCGACGTCTCCCGCTTCGTGTCCGAGCTCGCCAATCGCAAGCAGTGGGACGCCCAGCCCTATGTGGGCGACTCTGCCTTCGCCCACAAGGGCGGCATCCACGTCTCCGCCGTGCTCAAGCACGCGGAGACCTACGAGCACGTGGATCCCGAGGTGGTAGGCAATCACCGCCGCGTGCTCGTCTCCGAGCTGGCCGGGCAATCCAACATCCTCTGGAAGGCCCGCGAGTACGGCATCGACCTCGACAAGAACACCCCGGAGGCGCGGCGCATCCTCGAGATGCTCAAGCGCATGGAGGACGAGGGCTTCCAGTTCGAGGGCGCGGAGGCTTCCTTCGAGCTGCTCATGGAGCGCGCTCTCGGCAACCACAAGCCCTACTTCGACCTCGACGGCTTCCGCGTCATCGTCGAGGAGGAGCGCGGCGAGGCGGAGCCGGTGGCGGAAGCCACGGTGCGCCTCATGGTCAAGGGCATCGCCGAGCATACCGCAGCCTCGGGCCACGGCCCCGTCAATGCCCTCGACCACGCCCTCCGCAAGGCGCTCGAGGACTTCTATCCGAGCCTGCGCGAGATGAGCCTGCGCGACTACAAGGTTCGCATCCTCGACGAGAGCAAGGGCACCGCAGCCCGGACCCGCGTGCTGATCACCTCCGGTGACGGCAACGAGACGTGGGGCACCGTGGGCGTGGCCGACAACATCATCGAAGCGTCCTGGCAGGCTTTGGTCGACTCCATCGAGTACAAGCTCCGCCGCGACGAGCGCAAGAACAAGCGCTGAGCCTCCTCATCTCCCCCCAGGGGAGATGAGGGCAGATCTCCTCCACGGACATGCCACCGATTCCCGCCAAGCTGATCGAAGACACCGCTCGCGAGCTGATGGCGCGCGCGGCCATCGACATTCCACCCGACTACCGCGAGGGCGTGCGTCTCGCCCGCGACCGCGAGACGCAGCGTCTCGCCCGCTTCGTCCTCGACGAGATGCTCGCGAACTGGGACATCGCCACCGCGGACCGCCGGCCCATGTGCGCGGACACCGGGTTGCCGCGCTACTACGTGAAGCTCGGCAACGAGGCGTCGATCGACGGAGGCCTGGTCGCTCTCGAGCGTGCGCTCCGGCGGGCCACCGCGGA
>Ga0306926_10007539_pt1 | contig 11804 bp, 9 predicted proteins | sample flu12Cox44000178_FD_203759 | JGI IMG/M metagenome (GOLD analysis project Ga0306926, IMG submission 203759) | Lab enrichment of tropical soil microbial communities from Luquillo Experimental Forest, Puerto Rico - flux8day.12C.oxic.44.000.178 (v2)... | ecosystem: Environmental > Terrestrial > Soil...
GGGCCTCCATGCCGATGCCGATGAGGTCGTCGGACCCGAGCAGGTCGAGGGCTTGTTGGTTGCTGATGCTCACCGCGTTTTCTTGAGCTCCTGGTTGTCCCTAGGCACGGACTCGGAAGACCCGAAGATAGTTTACCCGACGCACCCGGCGGTCGGGAAATCCATTCCGTGCGGAGGATTTGCAGCCGCCGTATCTTCTGGGCTCCCGGAAATTGGCTGCGCTCGTGGTAGGATGCGCGCGTCCGCTAACCAGGAGGAACCATGAGGCGGCAAATCATGTGCTGGGGGCTCGCGGCGTGGCTGGCCGGAGCGGGGGTCTTGTCGGCGCAGAGGGTGGTCATTGCGGCGGGGACGGTGCTCGACGGCAAGGGCGGGACGCTCCGTAACGTGAACCTAGTGGTAGAGGGCGGAAAGATCCTGGCGATCCGGCCGCGGACTTCCGGTGCGACCGCAGGGGCGGCCGATTATGACCTGCGCCGTCTGACGGTACTGCCGGGCTGGATCGACGCGCACACGCACATTACCTGGATCTTCGGCAAGGATGGGCGAAACGCCGGCACCGCAGGCACGACCGAGGAGGACGCCTTCGAGGCGGCTTCGAATGCCTGGGTCACGCTGATGGCGGGGTTCACGACCATCGAGAGCCTCGGGGCGCGGAACGATCTTCCCTTGCGCGACGCCATTGCGCGGGGAAAAATTCCCGGGCCGCGGATTCTGACGGCGGTCGAACCGCTCGAGGGAAGAGGCGAGGCCACCGGCACGCCCGAAGAAATCCGCGCGTTTGTGAGGAAGCAGAAGGAAGCCGGCGCCGACGTGATCAAGATCTTCGCGTCGCAGTCGATCCGGCAGGGCGGCGGAATGACGCTTTCTCTCGAGCAACTAAACGCCGCCTGCGACGAGGCGAAACAGCAAGGGTTGCGCGCAGTGGTACACGCCTACAAGGATGCGGTGCGGGCCGCGACGCTCGCGGGATGCACGCAGATTGAGCACGGCACGCTCGCCAGCGACGACGATCTGAGGCTGATGGCCGAGCGCGGCACCTATCTCGACCCGCAGGCCGGGCTGGTGATCGAGAACTACCTGGCGAACAAGGAGAGATATCTCGGGACGCCCGGCTACACGGCGGAGGGCTTCCGGGCGATGGAGCAGATCCTGCCCGTGAACCACGATCTGGTGCGGCGCGCCAGCAAGATTGCGGGATTGAAAATGGTATTTGGCACCGATGCGGTGGCCGGCGCGCACGGACGAAACGCCGAGGAGTTCATCGACCGCGTGCGTGACGCGGGTGTCGATGCGATGGCGGCCATGGTCTCTGCCAACTCGCTCGCAGCCGAGGCTCTCGGGCTCGCCCACGAGATCGGCTCGATCGCGCCGGGGATGCAAGCCGACATCATTGCGCTCGACGGAGATCCAACAAAAGACATCACCGCGGTTCGCCGGGTGGTGTTTGTGATGAAGGGCGGGGTCGTTTACAAAAACGCCGCGCGGGGAGCGATTCCTTTTTATGCCGGCGTCCTGCCGTGACTAGCGGCGCCTTAGGAGACGATCTTAGAACTCCAGGAAACTTGGACGGTGAGACATTGGCGTTCGACCAAGCTAAGCCGGTTCAGATGCGCTCTTCGGTCCGAGAACCCCTCTGCGTTTATCCCCGTTTCTCTCTTTCACTCCCCCACCGTTACGTTCACATTCACTTCATGTGTGATCGTCCCCGACGTTCCCGTTACGCTAACCACATAGCTCTGTGGCCCGGGTTTTGTGCTCCCGCTGCCGCATGCCGCCGGCACCAAGCTCACCATCAGCAGTAACGCACAACCCATCCACTTCCTCCGCCGCTTCTTGTCCAATCCCGCACCCAAGAAACACGCCGCCACCGCGAAGGGCAGGCAGGCCGCATACGTTATACCCAAGCCGCTCCTCGCTGGCAGGGGGCCCGCGCTCAGTTGCGTCGCGCGAACCGTTAGTGTCGTGGTCCCACTTGGCGTCACCGAGCTCGGCGAAACGCTGCACGTCAACGAGCTCCGGGCGCCCACAACACCGCAGGTCACCGCGACTGTCCCTGTGAATCCGGCCACGGGGGCGAAACTCACCACCTCGCTCGCTTGTCCTCCCCACGCTGCCGTCAGATTTGCCGACGCCGTGCTCACCGTAAAATCCGCCGTTAGGTCAAACCTCGCCGTTACCGCCTTGTCGCCGTCCATTGTCAACGAGCAAGCGTCACCGCTGCATGCCCCGCCCCAGCCGCTAAAGGTTGAGCCTGCGGCCGGCGTGGCGGCCAACTGCACTGTGACCCCCTCAAAGAATGTGGCGCTGCAGGCGCTTCCGCAGTCGAGTGCGGGGCCAAATGCCGGCCCGGAGGTTACCGTACCGCTGCCTGCGCCCGCCTTCGCGACCGTCACTCGATGCACCGTTTTCGCAGTGGTTATCTGCGCCGCCTGATTATTCGCGGTGTCGCCGTCCGTCTCTTTCGCCGTCACGCTCATCGCGTTCGTGAACGTGCCAGGAGCCGTTGGCGTCACTACCATCGTGATTTGTGCGGAAGCTCGTCTCACCAGGCTCCCCACGTTGCAGGTCACCACAAGACTCGCGTACGCGCAGCTTCCCGACGTGCTCGTCGCCGATACGAAAGTCATCCCCGCCGGCAAAGTATCCGTGAACGTCACTCCCGTCGCGCTCTCGGGCCCTTGATCGAGTACGGTCACGCTGTAGGTTAGGTTCACGCCGACTCCCGCGGGCTCCGCTAGAGCGCTGGCCTGAATCAAGGCAACGTCTGCTCCCGTCGTCGGGCTCTCATTGAGCAGAACCTCGATGGCGTTCGTCGTATCCATCACCACCACGTCGGCTAACTTGTCTTGGTTCAGATCCTGCGCGATCCCCAAATTGCCCGGGTCCGCGAATCCGATCGCTGGCCCGAATGTCCCGTCGCCGTTCCCCAGCCTGACCTCCAGCGTCACCCCGATCGGGGCTCCAGGAAAGGAAGAGATCTTCACCGCATGGCGGTCCACAATATCCAGCTTCCCATCTCCATCGAAATCCGCGGCGAGGATGTTCTCGAGCCCGTCGGATCCTCCGAACCCAAATTCATTTCTGGACCAGGAACCGCTCGCGAAGACCTGTTCGCTGCGAAAGCTACCGTCGCCGTTTCCCATGAGAACACTAAAATGCATCGTTCCTCTGCATCCGTTCGCGATGCAATTGCTCTCGGTTGAGGTGACCACCAGGTCCGGCGCTCCGTCGCCATTAAGATCCGCGATTTCGATAATGCCCGCGCTGTAGCCGTCAGACAGTTGCACTGCTGTCCCTTCGTGAAATGTACCGTCGCCGTTTCCGAGAAGCGTCTGGAGTCCGCCCGAGCCTGCCACCACCAGGTCGGCCTGGCCATCCCGGTTGAAGTCAGCCGCCGCAGCCACCGTGCACGCGGTCACCGCTATTCCTCCGGCGCAGGGAAGGTTGTTGCTCACTGCGACGGGAGCTGCAAACGTTCCGTCACCTTTGCCAAACATCAGACTCAAGCGGAAGGTGGTGTTGAATTCGCTCACTGCCAGATCAGCTTTATGGTCGCTATTGAAGTCCGCCACCGTCATCTCCGTCACGTAGACGGACAATGCCGTCACTTTCGCAGGTTGCAGCGTGCCATCCCCGTTGCCCAGCAAAACGCTCACCCCTCCGGGTAGGTTTGCTGAGGTATCGCCCGCCTGAAACACGGCCACGTCCAACTTCCCGTCCCCATTGAAATCGCCTGAGAAGATCCACTCCGGCGTAGCGATGCCCGCTGCAATACTGACTGCTGGCTGGAATGTCCCGTCGCCATTTCCGAGCAACACGCTTACTTTCCCGCTGCCAGGAATAGCCACGACCAGATCCAGCTTGCCGTCTCCATTCAGATCCCCGACCGCTATCGACTGCGCAACCGAACTCACCGCGTAGCTCTTCGCTGGGGAAAACTCCACCGCCCGGCTACGGCCAGCCGTTCCTGCGCTGTACACAAACCATACGATCACGATCCACTTGCGCAAGCTCGTTCCGATCCTCATAACTCGCTCCTTGCCGGCGCTTCCGGAACCGCGATCTCTCTCGCCGTTTTCTTGCGCCCGAGAAACTCTCCGAGTGCCCCGGGCGCAAGAACCTCCGCCCATGCAATGTCAGAACAAGAATTGCTTCTTCGCGTTGGCCGTAATCACCACCGGCACGGTCGCTCCATTCGGCAGCGTCAGCGACTTTTGCACCATCTGCAGTTCGGTCTGCCCGCTGACGAACACCACGCTCAGCACGGATGTCCGGACCAAGGTGCCGTCCTCGAAGAACTCCAGCGTCATCGTACCGGTGCAATCCCCGTTGATGGTCAGCGTTCCCGACAACGTCTCGTCTGCATACCCTCCTCCAACGCTGCGGGCCTCGCTTCCCGTCACCTGCCCGTTCCCATCGACGGTCGCTTTTCCTACCGCCGCCACTGGCACGGCGCCCGTCGGTGTGATCAACACGCCCGTTAGCGTGAAGCCGTACTTCCCCGACGCCCCCAGCATCGTGCATTCGTGTCCTCGCGCTGTTGCGGCCATTGCCAGTCCGGCAATCGCCATCAGGCCGAGACACACCAATCCCTTCAACATTCGTTTCATTTCTTTCCTCCGGGGCTTCCCCCGTTCGTGGCAGGAGCCGCTTCGTGGCGCACACCTTCGCTCAAGAGTGCGCGCAGCGCAATTCCCCGCATCTCCTTTTTTGCTGAACTGTGTCTCCCCCCCGGCTCCCGCTCGCAGGGTGTTGGCAAGTTGAGACACAAACTCCTCAATGGTATGCTCCGCGGTACATAGCTGGGCTTGACCAGGTCCCATGGAGCATTGGCATACTCGCGTCCACTTCGGCTCGTTTGAATTGGATTTGCAAAGCGGAGAACTGTCCCGCGACGGCGTGACCGTCCGTCTACAGGGTCAACCGTTTAAACTACTGGCTTTCCTCGTCGCGCGCTCCGGCCAGGTCATCACCCGCGAGGAACTTCGCAATAAACTTTGGCCCGCAGATACGTTTGTTGACTTTGACCACAGCCTCAACAAGGCCATCAACAAGCTTCGGGAAGCGCTTGGCGATTCTGCCGACACTCCCCGTTTCATCGAGACCCTGCCCAAACGCGGCTATCGTTTCGTTGCGCCCGCAAACGGTTCGACAGGCCCAAAGCACGGCGCTTTAATTGACTCGATCGCTATATTTCCCCTTTCCGCTTCCTGGCCCCATCCCGACCTCGAATACCTCTCTGTCGGCATCCCCGGCAGCATCGTACACAGCCTCTCTCACATTCCCGGGCTGCGCGTCGTCGCCTGGAACAGTGTTTCTCGCCAGGACCGAGAAGAAGATCCCCTGGCCATCGGACGTTCTGTCGGCGCCAAGGTGATTCTCGTCGGCCGCATTTGGCAGCGTGGCACTAAACTTCGCCTCCATGTTGATCTCCTCGACACCAGCAACGGCGAGGCCCTTTGGGGCGAGCAGTACGACCGCGACGTCACCGAACTCTTTGCCATCCATGACGACATCGCCCGGGAGGTCTCCGCCCGCCTACGCGTAAAACTCACGGGCGAAGACACCACCCGCCTCACCAAGCGCCACACCGAGAACATCGAAGCCTACCAGCTCTACGTTCGCGCCCGCCGCTGGTGCGAAAAACGCTCCGCCGAAGGATTCAAGCGCGGCACGGAGTACCTCGGTCGTGCGATTGAACTCGATCCCAACTTTGCTCTGGCCCAGGCAGAACTCGCTCAATGCATCTCCGTACCGTGCTACTACGGTGCCGCCGATCCCAACGTCGGATACCCGAAGGCGCGTGCCCTTGCTCTTCGCGCTCTCGAGATCGAACCTAATCTCCCAGAGGCGCACGAAGTTCTCGCAACTACACTGAAAAACTACGATTGGAATTGGGAGTCAGCCGAAAAGGAATACCGCGTGACCATCGATTTAAACCCCAACTACGCCACTGGTCACTATCACTACTCCTACCTGCTCGCCGAGCAAGGCAGGCACGTCGAGGCGATTCGCGAAGCCACGGAAGCTCTTAGCCGCGACCCTATGTCTGGCCTGCTCAATGCTGGGCTGGCATTTGTTCTGCTACATGCGCGACAGTGGGAACGCTGTATCGAACAGAGCCAAACTGCCGTCGAAGTCGAGCCCACCCTGGTCCTTAGCTACTGGACGCTCGGTGTGGCTTACGAAGCCACCGCCCAGTATTCCCTGGGCATCGAAGTCTGTCAGAAGGCGATTGATCTCGGCAGTTCGGCTTTCTATGCAAAAGCTTTTATCGGTCACATGTATGCGCGTTCCGGTCAACCCGACAGGGCGCGGGCTATTCTCCGTGAATTGGAAGCACTCTCGAAAACGACCTATGTACCGATTTTGACGTCGGCAATTGTTCACGAAGGTCTGTACGAGATCGACCAAGCCCTCGACGCGGTAGAACTGTCCTGCGCGAGGCGCGAATGCAATCTCACCCAGCTAAAAAATTGGCCCCACTTCGATGCCCTCCGCGACCATCCCCGCTTCCAGGAGGTCGAACGTCGCGTCGGCCTCCGCAAGTAGCTCTGTTTGTGGGATGGCAGGACACAAGCGAGTTCCAAACCATGGCGCGCCCTAGGGCTTTCGCACGAGGCGGATTTCAAAGAGGGAAGGCCAGAGTTTGCCGGTGACGAACAGGCGCTTGCCGCGAGGGTCGTAGGCGATTCCGTTCAGCACCGCGCCAGGCTCCAATTTATAGACCGGGCTCAGCAGGCCCGCGAGGTCGATCCAGCCGACGACCTTCCCCGTTTGGGGCGAGATGCGGGCGATCCTGTCCGATTGCCAGACGTTGGCGAACAGTTGTCCTTCCACATACTCGAGTTCATTCAGCTGCCGAATCTGCTTGGCGCCGTCGGTTACCGTGAAGCGCCGCTTTTCGGTGAGCGTACGGGCGTCGAGGACGCGGATTTCCGCCGTGCCGTCGCTCATGAACAGCTCCTCGCTGCCCGGCGCGCCATTGCTGGCGAGCCCCCAGCCTTCTCCGGGGTAGGAAAACTGGCGCAGCAGGTGAAAGTCGCCCGCGTCGTATACGAAGCCTTTTCCGGAGAGCCAGGTGAGCTGGATGATCTCGTTTTTGTACAGCGCAATGCCTTCGCCGAAGACGTCCGGCGAGAGGTCGATGCGCTGCAAAACTTCGCCGGTCTCGAGACGGACCCGGCGCAGCGAGGAGCGGCCGGTGCGGCCGGTGCCTTCATAGAGGAAGCCGTCGCGGAAGGCGAGGCCTTGCGTGAAGGCGTTGGGGTCGTGCGGGAAGGTGTGGATGATTTGGAAGGTGTACTCGGGCGTGCGCACCGCGCTGGACCCGGTCGCGGTGGGGGCGAGAAACGACGGCGCGAAGGAGAGGAGCAGCAGGAGCAGGGCGGGGAGGCAAGAGCTCGCGCTGGTTTGCATAGAGGGGCTCCTGATTGTCGCATTTCCCCGACTGCCCTGGCATCACGCCGCTTTGCGCTCGGATGGTTTTCCGGCATGATACCGCTTCCGCGCGGTCCTTGGCCGCTGGCATTCACCATGGCATTTCCGAACCGAGCGGCAGGGCGGTTGCCTCTCCGCACGACGCGCACGCCCGCTCGTTCCTGCCGCTCCCGTGCACGGAGGGCAAGCCGTTTGTGGGCCAGCGCGGAATCCCGTCCGGCGCGGCGGAGTTAGAGACGGGGAGCGGAAAGGGCGTACCTAATGCCGTCCGAGAAGGTCGACGTGGCCGTGGTGGGGGCGGGCATGGTCGGATTGGCCCATGCCTACCTGGCGGCGCGGTCCGGAAAAAAGGTCTGGGTGTTCGAACGCAGCCCGGCTGCGCTCGGAGCCTCCATCCGCAACTTCGGGATGGTCTGGCCCATCGGGCAGCCGGCTGGCGCTCTCTATCGGATGGCCCTGCGCAGCCGCGAGATCTGGCTCGAGCTGCTGCGGGAAGCCGGATGGCCTTTTAGGGCCACAGGCTCGCTGCACGTTGCCTATCGGGAAGACGAGGCCGCGGTCGCCAGGGAGTTCAGCGACAAAGCGGCGGCGCTCGGGTACGACTGTGCCTGGCTTTCGGCAAGGGAGACACTGCTGCGAACCGCGGCGGTACGTTCGGAAGGCCTCCTGGGGGCGCTGTGGAGTCCCACGGAATTGACGGTCGACCCTCGCCAGATCGTCGGGAGTCTTCCCGGTTTCCTGGCGGAACGTTATGGCGTGCGGTTCTCCTTTCATACCGCCGTCCGGAAAGTAGAGACCGGGTGTCTTGAAGCGCAAGGGGAACGATGGGAAGCGGGCTTGATCGTAGTGGCGAGCGGCGATGATTTCGAAACCCTGTTCCCCGAGCATTTCCGCGCCAGCGGCATCACTCGCTGCAAACTGCAGATGATGCGAACCGTGGCGCAGCCGCAAGGCTGGGCGCTCGGTCCTGCGCTGGCCTTCGGCCTGACCTTCCAGCACTATCCGACATTCCAGGTGTGCCCGAGCCGCAGCGCTTTAAAGGAGCGGGTCAGGCGAGAGACGCCCGAGCTTGCAAGATTCGGCATTCACGTCATGGTGTCGGAGAACGCCAGGGGAGAACTGACGATTGGCGACAGCCACGAGTACGGGCTAGAGGTGGACACCTTTGACAAGCCGGTGATCAATCGGCTCATTCTCGACTACGCGCGGCAGTATCTGAGGGTGCCGGCGCTCGAGATCAAAGAGAGCTGGCACGGCGTGTATGCGAAACACTCCGAGCGCACCTACGTGGTGGCTGCTCCCGTAGACGGAGTAAGAATGGTCACCGTCACCAGCGGCAGCGGCATGACCCTGTCGTTCGGCATCGCCCAAGAAACGCTCGCGGAGGGCCCGGCAGAGTGAAACTGCTCAATCGAAACTTGCCGCCAAACACCGTCCCGGCGAAAAAGCTGCAGGCGCTGATATTCGATTGGGCCGGCACGACGGTGGACTTCGGGTGCCTCGCGCCCGCGCGGACGATCGAGCAGGTGTTCGGGAGTTTCGGGATCTCCTTGCGCGAAAGCGAAATACGGCGCGATATGGGTCTCGGAAAAAGAGACCACATCGCCAGGCTGCTTCTTTTGCCCGAAGTTCGTGACGCGTGGCGGCAGCTCCGCGGGCGGCTTCCTACCGAGGAAGACCTCAGGGAGATCTACGAGCGATTCGTTCCCCTGCAGCTCGCGGTTCTAGCGAACTACTCCGCACTGATTCCCGGAGTCGTCGAGAGCGTCCGGCGGTTTCGCGCGCGCGGGCTCAAGATCGGCTCCACAACCGGATATACCCGGGCCATGCTGGACCTGCTGCTGGAAAACAGCGCCAAGGCAGGCTACCAGCCGGATGCGAGCGTATCGCCGGAGGAAGTTCGCTCGGCGCGCCCCGCCCCGTTTATGGTGTATGAGAATGCCATCCGGCTCGCGGTTTCCCCGCTGGCGTCGCTCGCAAAAATCGGAGATACCTCCGCGGATATCGAGGAAGGGCTGAACGCGGGTGTCTGGACGATCGGCGTCGCCGCTACGGGCAACGCGATTGGATTGCCGCTTGCCGAGTTCCGAGCACTGCCCCTAGCCGCACAGCAGACTCGCATTCAGAACGCCCGCGCGGAGCTCGCGCAGGCGGGCGCGCATTACGTCGTAGACAGCGTCGCCGAGCTCGATTTGGTGCTGGACGACATCGAGCAGCGGCTCAAGTCCGGGCAGAGTTAGCTCCCGCCGCTTCGCGAACCAGGAAGTTCCTTCTTTCCTTTGCAAATCCCCAGTGCACCTGCTCGAACGGGTGGGTGTCGACTAGCCATATGGCGGATGTGGATGGCCGGGAGGCTGCGGCATCTTGTTCAAGGAGGCTAGATATGTCCGAACAACTGATGGAACTTTCTGACGCGTTGGCGAAGGCAACCGAGCGCGCCAGCGAAAGCCTGGTGGCGGTGCACACCGAGGCCCGCGGATCTTCGACGGGCGCGGTGTGGCGGCCGGGCGTGATAGTGACCTCGGAGCACGCGCTGCGCCGGGACGAGGAGATCCAGGTGACCCTCGCCGATGGACGGGTGCTCGCGGCGGAACTCGCCGGACGCGACGCCGCGACGGATTTGGCAGTGCTCAAATGCGCTGCGGCTACCCGGGCGGTGGCCGAACTGGGCGAGGCGAGCGAGGTAAAGCCGGGAAGCCTCGCGCTGGTGGTCGGGCGCACGCGGTTGAGCGGCCCGGTCGCCGCCCTGGGCGTGGTGAGTCTGGTGGCCGCAGAACGACGGACGTGGACGGGAGCGGCGCTCAGTCCTTATATAAGGCTCGATGTGGGGTTGCAGCCGACGGCGATCGGCGGCGCCGTGGTGGACGCCCGTGGCCGTGTGATGGGCTTGGCGACTACCAGATTCGCGCGCTTTGGCGCGGTGGCGATTCCTGCGGCCACGGTCAGTCTGGTGGTGGACCTGCTGCTGACCAAAGGGCGGATTCCGCGCGGCTATTTGGGTGTCGGGCTGCAGCCGGTGCGGTTGCCCGAGGCGCTCCGCGAGACCCTGGAACGCAAAGAAAAGACGGCGGCCATGGTCCTCGAAGTGGAGCCGAACGGCCCGGCTTACCAGGCCGGCCTGGTGATCGGCGACATCCTGGTATCGCTTGGCGGAAGACAGATTACCCACTTCGAGGATGTGCAAGCGCAGTTGAGCGGCGAGGCCATCGGGCGGGCCGTGGCGGTGAAGTATATCCGCGGTGGCGCGGTACGCGAAGGCAGCGTGGTCGTGGGCGAGCGGCCGCACGGAGAAGTATAGAAGCGCGGCGAGCAGGCAGCGCCCGTGCGGGTAATGCGAGCAGAGCCGGGAGGAGAAAAGATGAGCGTTGCGGGGTTCGGGGAAGTAGCGGAGCTGCTGCGGCGGGCGACCGTCGTGGTCCGATCCGGGCAGCGGGGGAGCGGTTCGGGGATTGTGTGGTCGAGCGAAGGCACCATCGTCACCAATGCCCATGTGGTCGGGGGAGCCGACACGCGCGTGCAGTTGTGGGACGGGCGCGAGTTCGCCGCCCGGGTGGCTTCGCGGGATGTGCGGCGCGATCTTCTGGCGTTGCGCATTGAGGCCAGCGGGCTCTGGGCGGCGGTGATCGCGGATTCCTCCCTGGTGCGGCCGGGACAGCTGGCGATCGCCATTGGCAATCCGCTTGGGTTCATTGGTGCGCTGACCACCGGAGTGGTTCACGCCGTGGGGCCGCTTGCCGGAATCGGCTCCGAGTCGTGGGTGCAGGCGGGCGTACGCCTGGCTCCGGGCAATTCGGGCGGGCCGCTCGGGGACGCCGCAGGGCGGGTCATGGGCGTCAACACCATGGTGGCCGGGCGACTCGCGCTGGCGGTGCCGAGCAATCGGGTGCGCGACTTTCTGCTCGGCGAGGTGCCGGATGGCTGGCTCGGGGTCACACTACGGCCGATCCGTGTGCCGCGGGAAGCGGGCGTAAGCCGGCCAAGCGCCTTCGGCTTGCTGCTGCTCGAGGTCCAGGAGAACAGCCCGGCGGCGCGCGCGTCGCTCCTGCCCGGCGACATTTTGCTGGGCACGGACGAAGGCGCGTTTCATGCCGCCCGGGACCTGTCTCGGGCGCTCGCAGGGAGGGGGCCCCGCTTGCTGCGATGCGAGTTTCTGCGCGGCGATTACCGGAACGTGCGGCGAGTCACGCTCGCGCTCGGCGGGAAATTCTGGGGAAACGGAATCGCAGCGTGATACGAGTGCTGGTCATTGCCGCGTCACCGCTGGCTCGCGCGGGGCTCGAGGAGCTGCTCAAGAAAAGAAAAGTGCGCACGGCGGGAAGTGTCTCTAGCCTAGAAGCCGCTCAGGCACTGCTCGAGGAAAC
>Ga0306926_10007540_pt1 | contig 11803 bp, 11 predicted proteins | sample flu12Cox44000178_FD_203759 | JGI IMG/M metagenome (GOLD analysis project Ga0306926, IMG submission 203759) | Lab enrichment of tropical soil microbial communities from Luquillo Experimental Forest, Puerto Rico - flux8day.12C.oxic.44.000.178 (v2)... | ecosystem: Environmental > Terrestrial >...
GCAGGATGCGCGCGGTCCAGAAGATTAGACCGAGCCGCGCAGGCGCGGGTCGAGCAGGTCGCGGATGCCGTCGCCCAGAAGGTTGAAGGCGAGCACGGTCAGCGTGATCGCCACGCCCGGGAACAGCACCAGCCACCACGGCGGCACCAGGCCGGCGTTCAGTGCATCGGACAGCATGTTGCCCCAGGTCGGCGTCGGCGGCGGGATGCCGACGCCCAGGAAGCCGAGCGAGGCTTCGATGACGATGGCAACGCCGAGATGGGTGGTGGCGAGGATCAGGTAGGGCGCCACGCATTGCGGCAGGATGTGGCGGAACATCAGGCGCTGGTGCGAGGCGCCGATGCCGCGCGCCGCCTCGACGTATTGCATCTCCTTCAACGACAGCACGACGGCGCGGATGACGCGGCCGCCGAACGGGATGCGGGTGATGGCGATGGCGACGATCACGGTGCCGAGGCCGCCGCCCAACGCCATGGCGATGGCCATGGCCAATATCAGGTCGGGAAAGGATTGCAGGAACTCGATCAGCCGCTGGCTCGCCATGTCGAAGCGGCCGCCGAAATAGCCGCAGGCCAGGCCCCACAGCGCGCCGACCGTCGTGCCGAACAGCACCGCGCCCATCGCCACGGTGAGCGAGGTCCGGCTGCCGTAGATCACGCGGGAAAGCGTGTCGCGGCCGATCTGGTCTGTGCCGAACCAGTGTGTCTCGCTGGGCGGCTTCTGCATCGCGCGGAAATCCGACTTAAGCGGCGGGTAGGGCGCAATCGCCGGGGCGGCGACCGCCATGCAGACGATGGCGGCGGCGATGCAACCCCAGAAGGCCGAGAGCGGCGCGCGGCGGAACAGCCGCCCGATGCCGCCCGCGACCGAGCGCACGCGCGAGCCGTTGGCCGCCAAGGTTTGCGCGCCGGGATAGGTTGCGGTCATCGGAGACGGATCCTCGGATCGAGAAAGGCGATGGTGAGGTCGACGACGATGTTCAGCAGCACGAACACCACCGAGTAGAGGAACACCAGGTTCTGCATGACGAAGACATCCCGCTCGTACACCGCCTGGAACATCGAATAGCCGAGCCCCGGCGTGCCGAAGGCGCGTTCGACCGGGATCGAGCCCGCCAGCACCAGGCCCATCAGCACGCCCGACAGCGTGATCACTGGCAACAGCGCATTGGGCAGCGCGTGCCAGGCGATCACCAGCCTGCTGTTCAGTCCTTTGGCGCGCGCGGTGCGGACATAGTCCTCGCGGATCACTTCCAGAAGGCTCGAGCGGCCCATGCGGGCGATGTAGGCGGCCTGGCCCAGGCCGAGCACGATGGCGGGACCGATCACCAGTTGCAGGTTGACCACGGGATCGGCGAACAACGAGGCGCCGGCCATCGGCGCGCGGTAGCCGAACCAGAACAGCAGCGCGAGCACGATCAGCATGCCGACCCAGAAGCCCGGCACTGCCAGGAACAGGATGCTGAAAAAGCGCACCACGCTGTCGGCGGCGGTGTTGGGCTTGAGCGCGCTCACGATCGCCACCGGGATGCCGACCAGCCATGACAGCATGACCGAGAACAGCGCGATCTCGGCGGTCAGCGGCCCACGCCGCAGGATCATGTCGGCGACGCTCTCGGAGCGGAAGAACGAATGGCCGAAGTCGCCCCGGATGATGTCCTTCACCCAGGTGAGGTATTGCACCCATAAGGGGTCGCTCAGGCCCAGCTCGCGCATGTAGCTCTCGCGCTGGGCGTCGGTCAGCTTGGTCATGCCCTCCGGCCCGAAGATCGCGACCAGCGGGTCGCCGGGCAGGATGCGCATCACGACAAAGACCATGATCGACACGCCGATCACGGTCAGCGCACCGAACGCCAGTCTGCGGGCGATGTAGCTATACATAACCCTCCCTAATATCGGCCATTCGGCCGTTTTGGTTGGCTGGCATCATAGGGCCGGATAAAATGTCGGCCAGCACTATTGCCGAACGAAAGTCAGGAACATGAGGGCTCAGACCATCGCGGTAGTCGGCGCGACCGGCGCCGTCGGCGTCGAAATCCTGCGCGTGCTGGAACGCCGCAACTTCCCCGTCGGCGGGCTGAAGCTGCTCGCGTCCAAGCGCTCGGTCGGCAAGACGCTGGAGTTCAAAGGCAAGCCCTACAAGGTCGAGGAACTCACCGCCGATGCCTTCAAGGGCGTCGATATCGCCTTCTTCAGCGCCGGTGCCGGGCGCAGCCGCGAGTTCGTTCCGGCAGCCAAGGCGGCGGGCGCGATCTCGATCGACAACTCCTCGGCCTTCCGCATGGATCCCAATGTGCCGCTGGTCGTGCCCGAGGTGAATCCGGGTGACCTGCGCAAGCACAAGGGTTTGATCGCCAACCCCAACTGCACGGCAATGATCCTCGCCGTTGCGATATGGCCGATCCACCAGGCGGTCGGCATCCGCCGCGTCATCGTCTCGACCTACCAGTCGGCGTCGGGTGCCGGCGCCGCGGCGATGCGCGAGCTCGAGGACCAGGCGCGCGAGTACGCCGAGGGCAAGGAGATCACCAAGTCGGTGTTCCCGCACCAGATCGCCTTCAACGTCTTCTCGCACAACACCAAGATGGCCGAGAACGGCTACAACGAGGAAGAGAACAAGGTCGTCGAAGAGACGCGCAAGATATTCCACGAACCGGAGCTGCCGATCGTGCCGACCTGCATCCGCGTCCCGGTGCTGCGCGCCCATGCGGAGTCGATCGTGCTGGAGCTCGCCGTGCCGATGTCGCCCGAGGAGGCGCGCGCGCTGCTCGCCCGCTCGCCCGGCATCAAGATCGTCGACGATCCGGCAGCCAACCACTTCCCGATGCCGCTCGAGGCGAGCGGCGATCTCGACGTCCATGTCGGCCGCATCCGCCGCGACGTCAGCAACCCGAACGGTCTCGCCCTGTTCGTGGCCGGCGACCAGCTGCTCAAGGGCGCCGCCTGGAACGCAGTCCAGATAGCGGAAGAGCTGGCAACTCTGTCTGTCGCCGCCGCTTAGTCGGCGCTAAAGTCCTGGGCCATGGCCCAGGACACCAAGCACCGCCTGATGCGGCTCGGCGCGTTCGTGCACGAGACCGGCCAGCACGTTGCCGCCTGGCGGCATCCCGGCTCGCACATGCATACCGGCGCGAGCTTCGCCGAGATGGTCGAGACCGCCCAGCTCGCCGAGCGCGGCAAGTTCGATTTCCTGTTCCTGGCCGATAGCGCCGCCGTCAGCACGTCGGGCAGCCCCGACCAGCGCAGCCGCATGGGCAAGGTGGTCAAGTTCGAGCCGATGACCATCGTGTCGGCGCTGGCAGCGGTGACCAGGCATCTCGGCCTCGTCGTCACCTCGACCACCACCTTCAACGAGCCCTATACGCTTGCCCGCCAGTTCGCCTCGCTCGACCAGATCAGCGGCGGCCGCTCGGGCTGGAACCTCGTCACCTCCAACAACGAGGGCGACGCGCTGAACTACAGCCGCGAGCAGCACATGGCGCACGCCGACCGTTACGAGCGCGCCATCGAGTTCGCCGACGTCGTCACCGGCCTGTGGGACAGCTGGGACGCCGACGCCTTCGTCCGCGACCGCGACTCGGGCATCAACTTCGATCCGGCCAAGCAGCACGTGCTGAACCACAAGGGCAAGCACTTCCAGGTCAAGGGCCCGCTCAACGTGCCGTGCTCGCCGCAGGGCCGGCCGGTGCTGGTGCAGGCCGGCGCCTCGGGCACCGGGCGTGACGTCGCCGCCCGCCTGGCCGAGATCGTGTTCACGGCGCAGACCACTTTCGATCAGGGCAAGGAGTTCTATACCGACGTCCGCGCGCGGCTGGCCAAGTTCGGCCGCGCCCAGGAAGAGGTGCTGGTGATGCCGGGCTTCTATCCCGTGGTGGCGGCGACGCAAGCCGAGGCGCAGGACAAGTACAACACCTTGCAATCGCTGATCCAGGAACCGGTCGGCATCGCCATCCTGGAGCATACGATCGGCGTGAAGGGCCTCGACAAGTATCCGCTCGACGGGCCCATCCCGGAAATGGGCGACACCAACGGCCCGCTGAGCCGCCAGCGTCTGCTGCTCGAGCAGGGACGGCGCGACAAGCTCACCTTGTGGCAGCTCTGCCTCGCCAATGCCGGCCCGCGCGGCCACGTTTTGTCGATCGGCACGCCCAGCCAGGTCGCCGACGAGATGGAGCACTGGTTCAAAGACGGCGCGGCCGACGGCTTCAACGTCATGCCGGCCTGGCTGCCAGGATCGCTCAAGGACTTCGTCGACCTGGTGATCCCCGAACTGCAGCGCCGCGGCCTGTTCCGCACCGAATACGAAGCCACCACCTTGCGCGGCAATCTCGGCCTGCCGGTTCCGGTCAACCGCCACCACGCCCAGCGCTCCGACGCCGCTCAATGAAGGCGGTCGTGATCCATGCCACCGGCGGGCCCGACCAGCTCACCCTCGCCGACATGCCCGATCCCGTGCCGGGGAAGGGCGAGGTGCTGCTCGACGTCGCCTATGCCGGCTGCAACTGGGCCGACACGCAGGTGCGCATCGGCATCTACCCGCACCCCATGACCTATCCGATGATCCTGGGCTTCGAGGTTTCGGGCACCGTGGCCGCGCTGGGCCCGGGCGTCAGCGGCGTCAAGGTCGGCGATCGCGTCGCGGTGTTTCCCGACAAGGGCGGCGCCTATGCGGAGAAGTGCGTGGCGTCGGCGGCGGGGCTGATCAAGCTGCCCGACAAGGTCGGCCTCGATGTCGGCGCGGCCTTCCCGATCCAGGCGCTGACCGCCTATCACATGCTGTTCACGGTCTACAAACTCCGGCGCGGCGACACCGTGCTGGTGAATGCGGTGGGCGGCGGCGTCGGCCTGCAATGCACCCAGCTCGCGGTCCAGGCCGGCGCGCGGGTGATCGGCACGACGGGAACGCCGGGCAAGGAGAAGCGGGCGCTCGACTACGGCGCGTCGCGGGTGGTGATCACGTCGCAGGAGGATTTCGAGAAGGCGGTTCTCGACTTCACCGGCGGCAAGGGCGTCGATCTCGCGATCGATTCCTACGGCGCCACCATGCTCGACCGCACCTTCAACGTGGTGAAGAAGCTCGGCCATGTCATCAGCATCGGCGAGGCCGAGGGCCAGCCGTTCAAGAACATCCGCGAGCGCATCCTGCCGCGCTCACAGACGTTCACGCGTCTGCACTTGGGCCACGTCGACCAGAGCTCGCCCGAATGGAAGGCCGGCGTCGATCACGTGCTCGCCGGCATTGCCGACGGCTGGCTGAAAGTGCCGATCGAGGAGGTTTTCCCGCTGGCCAAGGCGGCCGACATGCATCGCCGCCTCGAGGGCCGGCATGTCGCCGGCAAGCTGCTGCTGAAGGCGCGCTAGCCGCGCCACGCCACCAGGGCGGCGGTCTCCACCACTTCCTCGCGCACATCGGCGAGCTTGGCGCGGATCTCCGCCGAAATGGCCGCGGTGTTCTCCTCGCCGAGATGCGAGGGCGAGGTCGAACCCATCGACAGCGTGCGCTGCACCAGCGTCTCGACGTCGAGCGCGCGGCGTTCGATCACGCCGAATCGTTCCAGGCGGGCGAAAGGCGAGTCGAGCAGCACCGCCTCATGGCGGATCCAGTCGGGGTCGGTCTGGTGGCTGCCCTCCTTGGGCTCGTAGCGCGCGGAGATCTCGTACAGAACCTTTCGCCAGGCATTCGCCGGGACAGCGGGTGCGGTGTCGTGGAAGAGGGCGATTGCGCCCGCCGGCTCGACGATCTGGTTGAGTCGCTTCAGCGTGTCGACCCGGTCCATCCAGTGGAAGGAGCGGCCCATGACGACCAGGTGGAACCGGCCGAGCGCCGGGCTGAGGTCATAAGAGCTCCCGGCGACGAACGTGATGTTTTTCGCCTCGCCAGCCAGCGTGCGGGCCGCGGCGAGCATCTCCGGCGTCGGGTCCATCGCCATCACCTCGCGGGCGAGCGGCGCAAAGCGGCGGGCGAGCGGACCAGGACCGCAGCCGAGATCGAGCACGCGGTGCTGGGAACCAAGACCGGTAACCTCGGCGACACGGCGGATCAGCGCCGCGGCGTAGGGCACTCGGCCCTGTTCGTAGTGCGCCCAGGCGGTGCGGTAACGAGTCGGATCGAGCGGTTGCGGTATGGGAGCGAGAGTCATCGGCGGACTTCTAATGACCAAAATAGGGGATGGAGGCTGATGCGGGTATAATACGAGGACTGTGTCATTTGAGTTTCCTCGTGCACCCGCCGCTATGAAAGCAATTGGGGGTCACCGAGGGGGCCCCCCTATTTTTTCCCTTTTTAAAAGCGTTACCTTTCGTAACCACGTATGGTCAGCGTCGCCGCAGCGTGGCGCTGAGCGCCGCTGTCAGGACCAATCCCAGGACCGCCATCACCAGCACCGCGCCGCGCGGCCCAAGTTCGTCCGACAGCACGCCGGCCGCCAGCACGCCGAGCGGGCCGGTGCCGATGCATACCGTGACGATGCCCATCAGCCGCGAGCGCATGTCGGCCGGCGCCTCGGTCAACATCAGGGTGGTCTGCATGTTGCCGAACCCCGCCGTGCCGAAGCCGCCCAGCAGCAACACGGCGAAGGCGAGCCAGTAGGATTGCGAGAGCGCGGTGATGACCAGCGCCACCATGAAGAAGGCGGAGCCGCCGACGAACGTCACGCGGCGGTCCATGCGCAGGAAGCCGAGCGCGATCAGCGCACCGCCCATCAGCGCCCCGATCGGCTCGGCGGCGGCCAGCAGGCCGGTCAGCGCCGGCGAGACATGGAAGGCACCGAGCCCGAGCGGCGCCAGCAGGCCCGAGTAGGAGAAGGCGAAGGCGTTGGTCACGATGGTGATGCCGTAGACCAAGAGGATGGTCGACTTGGTGCGGGCATAGGCCAGGCCCTCGGCGATGTCGGCGGGAATGCGCGCGAGGTCGAGCCGGCGGGTGATCTGCGGATGCGCCAGGCTGGCGATGGCAAAGGCCGCGAGGAATTGCACGAACGCGGTCAGCGTGTAGGCGCCCTTCATGCCCAGCCATTCGAAGGCGACGCCGCCCAGCAGCGGGCCGATCATGCGGGTGGCGGCGTTGGTCACCGAATCGAGCGCGATCGCCGGCACGATGCGGTGCGGGCCCGCGACCTCGCCGACCATGCGCCGGCGTGTCGACATCTCGGTCGACCACATGGTGCCGGAGACGAAGTTGCCCAGCGCCACATGCCACAGCGCGAGATGGCCGGTGGTGGCAAGACTGGCCAGCACGGTCGAGACGATGGCGGGGATGATCAACGCCAGCATGACGATCAGCTTGCGGTTGACTGCCTCGGACACCGCGCCAGCGAAAGCGCCGAAGGCGAGCTGCGGCAGTTGGCGCAGCGCGACGACGACGGTGGCGGCGAGCGCCGAGTGCGTGATCTCGTAGGCGAACACGCCGGAGACCAGGAGCTCCAGCCAACGCATGGCGTTGGCGAAGGCGCCGACCAGCCACAGCCGCAGGAAGTCGGGCGAGGCCAAGAGCTCGCGTACCACCGGCACGCGCTGGACCTCGGGTTCCTCCACCGCGTTCATTGGCGGGCAACGCTACAGGACGCGCGACAGGCCGAACAGGAGAAGGAGTGCGGTGAGCGCGACAATGGCACTGCCGAGCGAAATCGTGCGCAGGGCTTTGCCGGGCGAGAGGCCGCCCATGTGCGCGGCGATCCAGAAGAACGGATCGTTGAGATGGCAGATCGCGATCGAGCCGGCGCCGGTCGCGGCGGCAGCGATAGCGCGGCCGTTGGCGCTGTCGAGGCCGAGCGCTGGCAGCATCGGCTCGACCATGCCCGACGCGGTGAGCACGGCGGTGAGCGAGTTGCCCTGCATGGTCTTGACGATCGCGGCGGCAAGGAAGGGCACCAGCAGGCCGTAACGCGGATTGAGCACGCTCTCGGCCAGAAGCTCGGCCATGCCGGTCTCGTCGAACACGCGGCTGAGGCCGCCCGCCGCGCCGACCGCCAGCAACAACGGTGCCCAGGCGCGGCCCGCCAATGCCGAGGGCTGCCAACGTCCGGCGAACAGCACGCCCAAGGTTATGGCGAGCGCGGCCAGCATCAACGGCTTGGAGATGCCGATGTAGAACTCGCGCGCGCCGCCCTTGCCCAAGGGCTCGCTCGGCATCTGCGCCACCGCCTGCACGATCAGCAGCGCGATGGGGATCGCCACGGCGAGCCACGCGAGGCCGATGCGGCCGGCCTTGGTGGCGGGCGGCGCCTCGCGCGCCACATGCGCCCAGCCGGCGATGGCGGCGACGATGGCGACGGGCACGGCGATCATCGCCATGGTGCGGATGTCGGCCTTCATCACCGACGCCGCGGCGACCGCGAGCGGCGCCGGCGCCACGAGGCCAGCGAAGATCAGCAGGGTGAGCGCCAGCCCGAGTGCCCGCCGCGGCGCTTCCTGGCCGGTCGCCTGCAACAGCGCCAGTCCGCCCGCCGCCGACTGGCTAAGCCCTGTCAGCGCGCCGGCGACCGCCGAGGTGCCGCTGCCGAGCGGGCCGCGCAGCACCAGCGCCTGGACCAGCGCGCCCGCCACCACCAGCAACCCGACCTGCTCGAGCGCGGCGGTGAAGCCGAGGCCGAACGCCTTGCCGACAGACTGGAAGGTCATGTCGGCGGCGATGCCATAGACCACCACGGTGGCCATGATCGCGAGGAAGGCGGGGAGGCGCAGGCGCTGGATCAGGAGCACGATCGCCACCACCGCGATCGGCACCAGGAGCGAGGCAAGAAACATCGGCCGCGACCTTAATCGCCTGTTAGGATGCCGTCATGCGTCTGCTGGTCGCCCTTCTGTTGATCTTGGGTTGGTTCGCGCCGGCCGCGGCCCAGTCCCTGGTCCGAACCGAGGGCAAGACCTTCATCGCGCCCGACGGCACGCCGCTGCTGATCAAGGGCATCAGCCTCGGCAACTGGCTGATGCCCGAGGGCTACATGTTCAAGTTCGAGGTCGCCAAGGCGCCACGCCAGATCTACGGCGCCTTCGACCGCCTGCTCGGACCCGAGCGCGCGCAGGCCTTCTGGACGACCTATCGCGACAGCTACATCCGCCAGGACGACATCCGGTTCATCAAGTCGGTCGGCTTCAACACGGTGCGCATCCCGCTGCACTACGCGCTGTTCATGACCGCCGACGGCGCGATCGCGGGCGACGGCTGGGCGCTGCTCGACCGCGTGCTGGGCTGGGTACGCGAGGCGGGCCTTTACGCCATCGTCGATCTGCACGCCGCGCCGGGCGGCCAGACCGGCATCAACCACGATGACGGCCCGGGCTATCCGCTGATGTTCTATGTCCCGCGCGACAAGGCGTTGACCATCAAGCTGTGGCAGGCGATCGCCCGTCGCTACGCCGGCGATCCGGCGATCCTGGGCTACGACGTGCTGAACGAGCCGATCGCGCCCTATCACGACACGGCGACGCTCAACCCCCGGCTCGAGCCGTTCTACAGGCAGGTGACCGCGGCCATCCGCACTGTCGATCCGGGCCGCGTCGTGATCCTGGCGGCCGGACAGTGGAGCTCGAGCTTCGACATGTTCGGGCCGCCGTTCGCCAAAAACCTCGCCTACACCTATCACTCGTTCTGGGCGAGCACGAAGCGCGACTCCATCCAGCGCCATCTCAACTTCGCCAACCTCTACGACGTGCCGCTGTTCCTGGGCGAAACCGGCGAGCTCAGCGATGCCTGGAACGAGGGCTTCCGCAAGCTGCACGAGGCGCACGGCATCGGCTGGTCGTTCTGGACCTACAAGAACCTCGACTCGCCCTCGACCGTGGTGTCGATCACGCGGCCTGACGGCTGGAACGAGATCGTGGCCTTCGCCGACGGCACGCGGCGCGACAAGCCGTCCGACGAGCTGATCGCGCGGGCGATGGCGCAATACCTCGACGGTATGCGGCTGGCGAAGACCGACGTTCGCTGGAGCTACCTGGCGTCGCTGGGCTTGCGCAGCGCGCCGTAGTGATCGGCGAGGGCATTGAGCGCCGCGGCGCCGTCGCCGCGGAAGCTCGGGCCATGCATCAGGGCAATCGTCTTGGGCGCGAGCGCGGCCAGACGGCGCAAGGTCGGCTCGGCCTGCGGCGTGCTCGGCATGAAGGGCACGGCCTTCTCGGTGGCGATCGCGGCATCGACGATGTCGCCGCTGGTCGTCGCCGGGCAGGCGCCGAACTGCGTAAAGAGATCGCTCGAGAACAGCGTGCCCGTGGTCTCCTCGTAGACGAGGCCGGCATCCCAGTTGTGCGGCACATGCGGCGTGTCGAGCCAGCGCACTGTCTTGCCGCCGAGATCGATCGCCTCGTCGTTCTTGAGCACGCGCGGCGCCCGATTGGCCATGTCAGTCAGCCAGATGTTGCAGCCGACCTGGCCGTGCGCCGGCGTGGCGTTGGGCGCGGCGGCCAGCCATTCGTTGAGCGCGCCCGATTCGTCGGCCTCGACGTGGCTGCAGGTCGTGAAGGCGAGCTTGTCGAGCTTGATCACGCTCTTCACCGCCTCGCTGACCAGCGGGAACAGCGCGCGCTGGCCGTAGTGGAAGAGCAGCGGCTGGTCGGCATCGATCAGGAACTGGTTGAAGGTGAAGCCGGTCGGCCCGACCTTGGGCAGGAAGGTCGACAGGCGGTAGATCTTGTCGGCGATCTCGGTGACTTCCGTCTTCATGGCTTAAGCACCTCCAGGAGCTTGGCATTGAAGGCGTCAGCCGCTTCGTAGGCAACCCAATGTCCGGCACCCGGGATCACACTCATGACAAAATCTGGTTGGATGGCGCGGAAGATGTCGATGCGCTCCTGGATGTAGGGGTAGGTGGTGGAATCGAACTCACCCCAGATGCCGCTGAGCGGCGTGCGGACCTGCGGCAGCACTTTCGAGAGCGCGCCAGCGATGCCCATGTCGCGGCTGCGGGTCTTGGCCCGCGTGGTGTTCATGATCTGCATGTAGATCGCCACGCCGTCGACATTCCTGGGGTCGTGCAGCATCAGGAGCTCGAGATTGCGCCGCGCCTCGTCGGCCAGCACCTGCGGCGGCATCTCGGGCAGGAGCTTGTGCAGCTTCTCGGTCGGCTTGCGCGTCGCTTTCAGTCCGCCGGCGCCGACGAAGACGATGCGCCTGATGCGCTCGGGCATCCGGGTCGAGAGATGGCCCGACACCATGCCGCCGAACGAGAAGCCGGTGAGGAAGAACTGCCGGTCCTTGGGCAGCAGCGCGTTCACCGCATGCTCGACGCAGTCGGTTACCGACCAGACGTCGCGCACGTCGTTGGGCGGATCGCTGTCACCCAGCCCCGGCATGTCGGCGGCGTAGACCGTGAAGTGTTGCGACAGCGGCAGCACATTCCTGATCCAGTGGATCCACGAGCCCGAGCCGCCATGGAACAGCAGCAGGGTGGGTTTGCCGGAGCCTTCGCCCCAGACGTGCCACATCATCTGGCCACCGTTACCCATCGGCATCTTGATGGCCTTGGACTTGGCGGCGACGGACTCGATGGTTTCGAGGGCGGTGCGGCCGTCCGGCATGCGCGGGACGGCGGAGTAATCGAGGCTCATTGCTTGATCGCACCCAGCAGACGTTCGACAAAACCACCGGCCTTCCGGCGCTCGACCCAGCGCAGCACCGTCACGAGATCGTTGTCGGGATCGATCCAGACGATGTGGCTGCCCCAGCCGAAGGCGAAGTAGCTGCGCTCCGACGCCGCCGCGAACTGCCGCCGGTCGGTGTTGAGCCACCACATCAACCCGTAGAAGGGCGCGACCGGGCAAGGCTTCACGAGTTCGTCGGTCCAGCCCTTGGGCAGGATCTGCTGGTT
>Ga0306926_10007541_pt1 | contig 11802 bp, 7 predicted proteins | sample flu12Cox44000178_FD_203759 | JGI IMG/M metagenome (GOLD analysis project Ga0306926, IMG submission 203759) | Lab enrichment of tropical soil microbial communities from Luquillo Experimental Forest, Puerto Rico - flux8day.12C.oxic.44.000.178 (v2)... | ecosystem: Environmental > Terrestrial > Soil...
CCTCAAAAACCGCATCCTGTTGGAAAATTACTTTCTGCCCGGCGATCTCGAAGCGCAGATTGCCGCCTTCGTCGACGACTACAACCACTGCCGATACCATGAAAGCATCGACAATCTCACCGCCGCCGACGTCTACTGCGGGCACGGCTCGACCATCTTGGCCGAACGACAAAGGATCAAACGACAGACCATTGCCAACCGTCGCTTGCAGCACCGCCTGCAGGCGGCCTAACCGCACCACATCGATGCGCCAGAGCCTCTCTTAATTTGCCCAGCCCATTGTCTCAAAAACCCTGACGACGGACACTCGCGATACCGCCTGGGTCCGCAGGCGAACGAGACGTGTTGCATCGCGCCGATCGCGTCGCGATCAACTTTGGCAACTCCTTCCGGGTATTCAAAGAAAGCGAGCAGACTGTCGCCACCCATATCAAGAAAATAATGCGGAATGTTTGCGTAGGGCGGCGCACCATTCCCGTGCGCGTGGCTTGCGCCTGGCGGCCGCGAAGGCGTTCTGAGACCGTGCACGATCGGCATGCCGAGCACGCGTACATAGAAATCGAGTGTCATCCGCATGTTATCGGTAACGAGCGCGAGGTGATGGATGCCGCGCAACAGCGGTTTACCATCGGCAGTAGAGATCTCGCGCGTCAGAGATCGAGATGCCACCGTTGTAGTGCCCATGCTGTTCCTCCCCTTGCTGTCGGAACCAAGTGGGTACTATCCCGCGCCTGGGGGTTTGTCGCGGGTCCTTCGCACAAGACCGATCAAAAAATCGGCAAAAGCATTGCTCGGGACACCTCCTCTGGCACTCGCCAAGTCCTGCGTGTGCATCGTCCAGTCGTAATCATCGCGACAGAAAATCATGTCCATGCCACCATCGCCTCTTTTCCCGTCGCGCAGCCCTGCGAGCACGCCGATAAACAACCTCAAGCTAGAGGCATTGTGGATGGCTGAAGACCTCGACCAAGAGCTCTGCGCCGGTCGTCCACCTCGACCATAACGACATCGGCGCGGTAGTTCTCCAATTCCAAAGCCAGGACTTCAACCCGAAGAGGTTAGGGATACCAGCGATCGGGGGCTTCGCCCGACTCCTCACTTCAACGCAGGCGTCTCCCGTCTACGACACGCTTTCATTTCACAAAGTGAGAGTGGAGACGAAATCCTGCAGCTGCTCCTTGGCCGTCTCGATCTCGGCGGTGCCCTTCGCGATGGCCGTGGACAGAGTGCTGATCGTCGTTTCGGTTTCACCGAGCTTATCGAGGGTCTGCTTGTACAGCGCCGTATCATGTCCGACTGCGGTGAGATTGTCTCGCAGCCGCTTTTCGTCCTCAACGAGCTGGCGACGTTGCTCTTTCAGCTTGTCGAGCTCAGCGTTCTGCCGCGCGAGCGCCTGCCGCCGCGAAGCGAGCTCTCCAAGTGCTTTTTTCACCGGAGGTTCGAGTTCGTTGGTCGCAACAAGCACGCCCAGGCGATCGTCCGCGAGGTCGAGGAGCCGGATCGTCTCTTCGATCCGGCGCTCCATTGTCACCGCGATGATACCCTGTTTGTCTCCAGTGAGCGTCACCGGGATGCGGTACGCATCGGCGCTAAGCTCGACATGCGTCGGATCGGGAGTGGCGAGGCTCCAGCCGGCAAGCCGCGGATGTTCGATCAGCAACCGGTGCTCGCCGGCGCTCGCCGCCTTCAGCCGATAGGTCGTGATTTGGCGAGCGAGCCGGGTGAACCGCATCACCCCTTGAGCGATGGCCGCTTTGACGATCGCATGCTGCTCTTCACTGCTGCGATCGACGGTCACCTTGGCATCGACGGCATAACTCAGCATTCGTTTTTCGCTGGGCGGGAAGGTGGCAAGCCGAGCATCGCCGAGATAGGTCGCACCGTCTGCAGTGGTCTGCTCGTACAACGTCAGAACGCCCGGCGGCAGCCCTGTTTCGCCGTCATTGGCGAGAGCGATTGCCGCGAGCGGATGATGCTGATCGACCGATGATTGATAGAGGTCAATGCGCGTCGCCGGTAGGCCGCGATCGAGGATCGGCAGCACGAGGCTCTGCCCCGCTGTCACGGAGACCTTGTAAGGGAGGATGAAGACGGTCTGAGTGACGCTCTCTGCCGCCTGAGCGTCTTCGATCTGTGCCGGGGCACCCGGAGTCGGAGCGGGCGCCGCTAGCGCTGCTGTCGCGGATTCGGCTATTCCCGAGGCCTTCTGCTGCCGGGCGGGCGAAGGTCTCGCGGCGTCTCGGGCTGCGAGCTCAACCTCGATGCTGCCCGTGTCGGGTCTCGGCAGAACGCGACCTGCCACTTCCACCGGAACGCTTGGTCGCCTGACGTAATAGCTCTCGAACAGCGCCTGACGAAAGGTCACGGGGTTGCCCGACAACAAGGTCAAGCTCACATCGTGCCAATCTTGACCGCTGAAATTCTCGAGAATTGCCCAGCCTTGAACACGCGCGTGGTCGGCTTGGGGATCGGTTGGCAAGCTCAGCCGATAGGAGGCTTTCCACAGCGGTACGCTAACAACGTAGCCGATGCGGACCACCCGTTTGCCAGATCCATGGCTTTCAATGTTTAGCCGCCGGCGGCCGTCCGAGTGGTAAGAGGCGAGCCGCGACAGCGCTGTGACGTACAACGTCAGAACGCCCGGCGGCAGCCCTGTTTCGCCGTCATTGGCGAGAGCGATTGCCGCGAGCGGATGATGCTGATCGACCGAGGATTGATAGAGATCAATGCGCGTCGCCGGTAGGCCGCGATCGAGGATAGGCAGCACGAGGCTCTGCCCCGCTGTCACGGAGACCTTGTAAGGGAGGGTGAAGACGGTCTGAGTGACGCTCTCTGCCGCCTGAGCGTCTTCGATCTGTGCTGGGGGCACCCGGCGTCGGAGCGGGCGCCGCCAGCGCTGCTGCAAGCGTTCCGGTGGAAGTGGCAGGCCGCGTTCTGCCGAGACCCGACACGGGCAGCATCGAGGTTGAGCTCGCAGCCCGAGACGCCGCGAGACCTTCGCCCGCCCGGCAGCAGAAGGCCTCGGGAATGGCCGAATCCGCGACACCCACCGCAAGCCAATGCTGAAAGCTGGTATCCTCCGGGATCATGAGCCCAAACGGCGGCGCCACCGGGGCCGGGAGCGGCCGACAGCGGCGCCCGAGGGCGTGCGTTGACCGAAGAGAGATCCGGTGCTCCCTCAACTTGATCCACCAATCCTCTCGGGGCGCCGTTGGTAACGTCGTTGTCGCGAATAGCGAACCCAGGCCTCCAAGGCGCGGTTCGACCGCAATATCGCCACAACGGATCTCAAGATCGCGCAAAGCTATAAGCACCTCGCGCTCGCCGATAACGCACTGGCTTGGCGGATAGGGGATTGGTGGATTTACGGCCAGCACCGCTATGGTGACCGCATTGCTGTCCTCTGTAGAGGAGGATGGAGCGGTCCGGGCTTCGGCGCATGTCGGAATTATGCTACAGGCCCGTGCCTTTGAAACGTCACGGCGCCGTGACGTTCTTTCCTTCAGCCATCACCGCGAGGTGGCGTTGCTGTCGCCCGCGGATGCAGATCGGTGGCTCGATTGGGCGGAAGAGCCGCTTCGCGACCGCGGCAAGCCAACGAGCTCGATGGGGCGCTTGACCCTGACTGTTCTGTTGTCCTTTGCACAGTTCGAGCGCGAGGTCATGGACGAGCGCCATCCGCGACAAGATCGCCGCCTCGAAGAAGAACGGGATGTGGATGAGCGGCGTGCCGCCGTATCGGGCGCAGGACCGCAAGCTCGTCATCATCGACAGCGAGGCGGAAATTGTTCGCTCGATCTTTCGCCGCTATGCGGAACTCGGCTCGGTCCGGCTTTTGAAGGACGAGCTCGAAGCCTGAAGGATCGACAGCGGATCGTGGACGAGCGCTTCGGGTCGCCTCGTCGGGGGCAAGCCGTTCTCACGCGGCGCGCTCTACCTGATTTTGCAGAACCGTATCTCTCGAGGATCCGGATCGCCGGAAATAAAGCTGCATCGTCGCGGTCGCTGACGAGCGCGGCCAGCTGACTGCGGCTACCCCTGCCAAAAACCCGAGGCATCGAGCGCGCGCCGCGAGACCACTCTCCAACGGGAGATCGCCGTGAAAAACGTCTCTTTAGGCATTCTTGACCCCTCTTTAGGCATTTTTGACCCCGCAAGATGCCGACGAAACCCCGATTTTTTGGGTGGTTTTCCGCCAAAACCCCGCTCGGTGTTAAGGAATAGACAAGGCATTCTGCGGCTCTCGGGAGTTTCTTCGTGCGCGCGTGAGGGAGAAACGCACCGGCGGACGCTGCAGGACCCAAAGCTTCCACATCTGGGCGGAAATCTGCAGCGTCGGGTAGCGTGCCACAGACATCTTCCCGATCGCCTAAATCCGGCTGACCCGACCCGACAAGTTGACGGTGCCGTTATAGTACAGGCCTCGACTGGACGGTGCACTGGATTATTGGCAAACCATTGCAATGAGCAGGGACGAGGCGGATTGCGTTCCCAAAAGAGGGGCGGATGATCGAACCAATCATGCGCGCACTGGCAATGGCGCTGGCCATGGGATGGGAGATCCTTTGGCCGCTGATCCTTGGCTTCGCACTCTCCGCCGTTGTGCAGGCCGCCGTCTCGCATCAGCAGATGAGCCAGCTTCTGCCGGATGATCGCCCGCGTTCGATCGCGACGGCTCTGGTGCTCGGGGCAGCCTCGTCGTCATGCTCCTACGCGGCCGTGGCGCTTGCCCGTTCGATCTTCCGCAAGGGCGCGCATTTCACGGCCGCCATGGCGTTCGAGATGGCTTCGACCAATCTCGTCTTCGAGCTCAGCATCATCATGGTGGCACTCCTGGGCTGGCAGTTGACACTGGCCGAATTCGTCGGCGCACCGCTGATGATCGTGCTCCTGGTCCTTCTCTTCCGGACGTTTCTGACCCACGACCTTCTCGAGCAAGCCAAGGAACAGGCCGACAAAGGCCTAGTAGGCCGCATGGAGGGTCATGCCGAAATGGACATGTCCGTCACCGAGGGTGACTCGTTTTGGCGGCGGATGACATCCGACCGAGGTCTCACCACGATCAGCCACTATTTCGTGATGGATTGGGCCGCCGTCTGGCTCGACATCGTCGGCGGGCTCCTGATCGCAGGCGCGCTCGCGGCCTGGGTGCCTAATACGTTCTGGCAATCGTTCTTCCTGGCCGGACATCCAGTCCTCTCCACGCTGTGGGGACCGATCGTCGGCCCGCTGGCGGCGGTGATCTCCTTCGTCTGCTCGGTCGGCAACATTCCGCTGGCGGCGGTGCTGTGGAACGGCGGCATCAGCTTCGGCGGGGTGGTCGCCTTTATCTTCGCCGACCTGATCATCCTCCCGATCCTGAACATCTATCGCAAGTACTACGGGCGGAAGATGGCCGGCTTCCTCTTCGCTACCTTCTACGTGGCCATGGCGGTGGCGGCGCTGATCGTCGATCTGATCTTCGGCGGCTTCGCCCTCATCCCGTCGGAGCGCAAGGCGCGGGTGGTCGAAGCCTCCATCACTTGGAATTACACGACCTGGCTGAACCTGGCTTTTCTGCTTCTCGCCGGGTTTCTGGTCTGGCGTTTCCTCAAAACCGGCGGCCCGGCGATGCTGCGCATGATGAACAGGCCAGCCAACCACGGAGGCGCCCATCATCACGCTGCTTAGAGCACGGCTAACCAGCGATAAGAAAAGGGGCGGGAGTTGAACGGTACGGCGACACGGCTCTCGAGGAAGCGCCGCGCGCTGATGAAGTTCCGGCTCAGGACGATCACGACGGCGTGACGCGCTGCTGGTAGGAACCGATGCTATGCACCAAGACCGTATCTACTAGGAATGGTTGGGCGAACTGTGCCTCCAACACCTGGCTCGGCCGACGTTTCGCAGGCCCGCGGCCGAACTCGTCGGTGTGGCCAGGCGGATCTTGCCTGGGCGGGGTTCGATATCGGGCTGAGGGTAATTTTTATCATTAGCCTCGCTGGTTCGACCCGATGACCGCTTCGGGTGGACAGGGGCTGGGCGTGCCCGCTGGCACCTCTGAGCGGACGATTGCCGGGACGAGGCGCAGAAACGCCCCCGATTTTACCCCGCCGGCGCGGACCGGCCCGCTCAGTCGAATCTAATCTGGCTCCGCTGCCATTCGTCACGCCCGATCGCTCGCCGATCTCGACGGCTGCCCGGGGGGGCATGCACCCTGCGGGCGCCCTGTACAGCGTGATGCCGCATAGCAGTGACCTGATGCCAGCCGCTACCTGAACCAACATCGAACGCGCCAATGTAGCCGCCCGGCAACAACTGCGGCACTGGGGCAGTCACATGCTTCCCAAAATCGAACTGCGTGCTTCCCCGAGCGCGGAAGGTTTCAAACCAAGCCGGATAAACAAAGTCAGAGACCTTGACCCCGTTGATATCATAACCGAATTGGTCAGCTTCGCAGGTATCGCACGCCTCATAAGCATAAAGGTGCCCGTGGTATTGGTGTGCTGGACGAAGACCGTAAGGTTGATTTCGGGATCGACGAGCATCTCAAGGAGTTCATGGCTCGCCGTGACCGTCCAGTTTACGCCGTCCTCCGCGGCGGTCCGCGCGAATGCCAAACCGAGTGGCATGCCTTGAGTGGTGGTCTCGTGAAATCCGAGCGCACCCGCCTGGGTGGAATCGTCTAGGATAGCGAGCCACCACGTGTTGGCCGGCGGCTGAGCACCCTTCGGCACAAAGGTCAGGTCTGCATCGATGTTGCACGCAGGTGCCAGATCGCGATGGACCTGCAGTTGCAGTGCCGGGACTACGTCTCTGACCTGGGCGTCGGTCAGGACGGTGCTAGCATTGATTACTGCTACCTGGATATCTGCAATGCCTCCCTCCGTGTAATCGAGAACTTCTTTCGTCGCCGCCACAATTTCGCGCGAAATGTGTGGCGCACCTCGACCCGGTTCTTCTCGTGTTTTTTGGTTAACCGGGAAGCGCGGCATTGTAACGCAAGTTTCGAGGACGTCAACGGCGACGATGATAGCTTTGTCCGCAGCACATCATGCCGCGGCCGCAGGAGCGCTCGACAGGCGGTCGTGCGTTGATTACCTCGAGTTCCTCGACCGGCGCGTCCAGTCCGTGCGTGCCCGTATCGTCCCCGGAGGGGAGTGAGCCCGAGGGCGAGTACCTGCCGGCGACCTATGTCAGCCGCGATCTTGAGGGACTAGCGGACGTCACCGTGGCAGGCCCGAGTTCGAGACGGCAGTCATCGAGTGAGCCAGAGCGAGCTTCCCAACGCCTCCCATGACGGTTTCCCACCCGACCTTGTCGTTAACAGGCAAGGTCGGGTGTGGCGATAACGTCCGCATTCGTCGAACTACGGAGGAGCGGCAGGTCCCCGCCGCGACCCGCCATTGTCGTCGGCATCAAGCGAGCGGCTGATCAGACGCGCGTATCACCGCTGCGTTCGGGTGCGAAGAATCACGGCATCGGATGGTATTGGCGCAGACCATCGGTGATCTTGAACCATAGCCGCTTTGCTGCCGGCGAACATGTGCGACCAGATGCGCACGCCGGGATCGCCATAAAGCGTCGCCAGCGCGACGCGGTACGAGGATACTGCCGACGGCCGGAATGGGGCTGATTGCGGGCAACGCATGGCACTAGCAAAATTGGGCGGGGGCAGGTGGACCGATCTTTTTCATCCCAAGGATCAGTCGACACAGCCGACGGTGTTCGTAATCCGGCGTTGGGCATCGGCCGCGTCGCGCTAGCATCGGGCCGAGATCGGTCGTTCCCACAATCGCGATTGAGGTGACTTTGATCCCAAACCAAAGTGCCATTCGCCATACACTGAGCGAACGGCGCGCGCTATGAACGGGCAGAGATGCTCTCAGGCACAGTCGAACAGAGCCATGAAACCAGAATCCATGTGATCCTGCATGTGGCAGTGGAAGAGGCTCAGGCCCGGCTGATCGGCGGTGAAGTCGAGAGTCATTTCCTGGGAGCCGCCGAGCATCGCTACGTCCTTGATCACCCCGGCCGTCGGCATCCCGACGATGCTCGTGATCTCAAAGCTGTGACGGTGCAGATGGATAGGGTGTGTGTCGTCGGTGGCATTGCGTAAATGCAGCCGATAGCGTTTGCCGCGGTCGAGACGGAAAAGTGGTTGCATCGCCTTCACCGAGAACGGGGTGCCGTTGATCGTGAATTCGTCGAAGCCGTCACGCGCCCCGATGCGCGCGGCGATGGTTACCGTTATGGTTTCGTCCGGCGGTGCGGCAGCGGTATCCGGCTTGGCGAAGCGTCGGTAGTCCCAGCGAAACGGCTCAGGCTTCTGCCATTGGGGCTCGCCCTTGGCTCCGGCGTATTCGACGACGATGCCCATACCGCGCTCGCGGTCTTCATCGACGGTCTCGCCTAGAACCCAAACACCAGGCTGTTTCATCTCGACGATGACCGAGATGCGCTCGGCTGTACCGAGCCATAGAACCGGCACCGCCGTCGAGTGCGGCACCAAGTTGCCGTCGAGCGCAACGACCTGGAACAGATGGCCCGGCAGTGCCAGGCTGCGGATCTTGCTGGCGCTCGCGTTCAGCACATGGAACAGTACGCGCTCGCCCACCTTAACGCGGATCGGCTCGCCCTGGCCAAGCATGCGACCGTTGATTGCAAAGAAATTGTAGGCGGGCTCGTAACCCTGCTGGCGGCCCGCCTTTAGCGCATTAAGCATCGCCGCTTTCTGAGACGCTTCGAGTTCCGGAACGGTCGCGCTCGGCGCCAGGAAATCGAGCGCCGTCTCGGTGCGGGACAAATACGGCCCGAATTCCTTCAGGGTCAGAAATACCTAATGATCGTAGGCGCCCGGCTCCCGCCGTGGCTCAATGTAGACAAGCCCTATCTGGCCGCTGTAAAGGCCGAGCGACAGGTCGGCGCTCGCTGTCAGGTGGGAGTGATAGAACCGAAACCCCGCAGGACTTGGCGTAAAAGCGATGCGCCGCATGCCATGCGCCGGGATGAAGGGTGTCCCCTCTTCCGCAGCCCCATCCACATCTGCCGGCACGAACTGACCGTGCCAATGAAGCTGCTCCGGCGTGTCAGTATCGTTGTGGATGTCGATGACGACGCGCTTGCCTTCGGTAAGGCGCAGCAAGGGACCGGGAAACTGGCCATTATAGAGCGTGGTCGAGATTATTGTATCTGGTCCAAGTTCGAGCAGACCCGTGCCGATGCGGATCGTGTGGTCTGGCACTCCCTCCACGGCGGCTCCCGCCGATTGCGGCGGGGTTCCTCGTGGATTGCTACGCTGCAGAGCCTGAGTTTGCGCGCGTGAGGGCGTGGCGGCGGCTATTGCTGCCGCCCCGCCGACCCGCAGGAGATGACGGCGATCGAGGATCATGGGAGGGTTTCCAGCAAGGCCGAACAGGAGCCTGCCATTCGCACGGCGCTTGAGGCAATTAGCGAGGAAGCCGACCCGGATCGTCAGTCGGGTTGAAGAGACCCCAACGAACGGTACGAAAGCGAATAGTTCGCATCTACCTCAAGAAGGCTGCGAGCGCAATGAGAATGAATCGCAACTCTGCCTTGCCCAGAGGGCTTGACTCAACGGGGGTTTCAAGGCGATCGGCCGGGGATTTGCTTTGACCGCGCAGCGCATCCGGTCATCCCCCTGCAGCGCAAAAATCTCCGCGACCTTCGCGATGGTACCCTCAACCCCCGCAATGCCGCCCTCACTTTTTCCGGGACCCGTGCGTTTCTCCCTCATGCGCGCGAAGAAACTCCCGAGAGCCGCGGAATGACTTGTCTATTCCTTAACACCGAGCGGGGTTTTGGCGGAAAACCACCCCAAAATCGGGGTTTGGTCGGCATCTTGCGGGGTCAAAAATGCCTAAGGAGACGTGTTTCACGGCGATCTCCCGTTGGAGAGTGGTCTCGCGGCGCGATGCGGCGCTCCGGCTCGTGGATCGAGAGCGGTTTAGTCCCATGTGCCCTTCCGGACTGCGACTACCGTCGTCAGCTACCAAGCTTACAACGGTGGAGCGCCTGCGCGATCAAGTCCGCGGATCGATTTTTTTGAACCCCAGAGGCCTAACTCTTGACCAGCGCAGCAATCACCGCATCCGTCGTCAGAATAGCATGTGCGAAGGTCGGCCCATTGATTTCGTGCGCTGCACGCATTGCCTCGGAGCTGAATGCCGCTGTTGCATCCCGCACCAGCGTCACGTGGTAGCCTAGTTCAGTGCCGCAGCGGGCGGTCGCCTCGACACAAGTATTCGCCATCATTCCCACCACGATGATCTTTTCAATGCTGCGTTGCTTGAGCTGGAGGTCCAAGTCGGTGTTGGCAAATCCGTCCTGGCCCCAGTGCTCCTGGATCACGACGTCGCCTAGCTGGGGCGCGAGTTCAGGAGGCCAGTCGCCGCCCCACATGCCCTCTCCGAAGACGGTTTCGCGATCGATCAAGGTCTGCCAAGGGCCAGGATGACGCCATCCGTCATAATCACCCTCACGCCACCGGCGGTGAGGAATATAGAACACCACGATACCTGCGCGGCGTGCCGCCTCGACGAGCGCGCGCAGATGGGTCAGCAGGTTGACGGTATCGGCCACCGCCTTGGTTTGGGGCCATAGCTTGCCTCCGTCGCTCAAAAGGTCGTTGTAGGGGTCGACGAGGAGCACACCCGTCCGGTTCGAGGCATAGTTGTTCAGCGCCAAAACGTTCTCCCAAGATTAGGTCATATGACGTCCAGGGCGCGCGCCGGTTTTTCGTTGAAGACCACCGCCTGCGCGCGCGCCATTCTTCGTGACAGGTCTGTGTATCGCGTGATAATGACGCCCATAGTGCCTGAATAATGTCGCGGATCTCGCCGGCGTTCGAATTACGAGTTGTGAATCTTTGTTACGACCGTTCGAAACAGGCGCTGATCGCGCGAGGTCGGAGCTCGCGGGAGGCTTCGACCTGCGAACCACTACACGGGCACGATTTTTGGAGGGCTTAACTCAACTGCGCTAGCAGCTCCCTAGCTGAAAGAAGATCAGTGGTCTCGAAGCCCTCAGTGAACTTGTCGTAAACCGAAGCGAGAATTCGTTTTCCTTCGTCCTGCCGATCTTGTTTTATCCGCATACGGGCGAGGCTGAGCGCCGCTCGCAATTCCCAAAAAAGGGCCTCCTGTTGTCGAGCTAAAGCGATCGCACCGAAGAAACAACCTTCGGCTGCCGACATCGGCTCGGTTGCCGCATGCCGGAGCACCACCTCGCCTTTGATGCGAAGGAGTTCGGGAATAGAGTATCGCTCGCTACTGTGTTCGGCGGTCGCCAGGGCTTTTTCGACGGTGCCGAGCGCCGCATCGAGTCGCCCAAGCCCGGCTAGTCCTCGCGCCAGAACGCCAAGGAACTCGGCATTGCAAATATGCCAGCCAGTTTGATCGCACGTATCGAGAACTCTTCGCAGCAGCGCGGACCCCCGCGCGAACTCGCGACGCTCGACGAGCACCTTACCTTCCCAGTAACTCGCGAGGATTCTCCAAAGAGCCGCGTCAAGTTTCGTTGCAACATCGCTCATGGCTGCCACACCGCGATCGGCGACGGCGATATCACCCGTCAACAAGGCGATCGGACACACGGCATGGTGCAGGACCCAGCAAAGTGTGAATCCGGGATCGGCAGCTTCTGCTTCTTCGAAACTGATCAGAGCCTGCTCCTTGGCCTGATCCGCATAACCTTGCATACAAAGCACACGTGCCAATCTCGCTCGGGCAAGCACGCGCTGGTCGTAGTAAAATAAAATTTTGTGGCGCCCGCTCGCCGGCGGAATGTAGTGTTCAACCACGC
>Ga0306926_10007542_pt1 | contig 11802 bp, 13 predicted proteins | sample flu12Cox44000178_FD_203759 | JGI IMG/M metagenome (GOLD analysis project Ga0306926, IMG submission 203759) | Lab enrichment of tropical soil microbial communities from Luquillo Experimental Forest, Puerto Rico - flux8day.12C.oxic.44.000.178 (v2)... | ecosystem: Environmental > Terrestrial >...
GGCAAAGTGCCGGCCATCCAGCATGGTGATGTTGTGGTCACTGAAGCAGCAGCGATCTGCGCCTATCTTGCCGACTTGTTTCCAGAGGCTCACCTCGCGCCGCCGCCGAGTGATCGTTTGCGTGGACCGTATTGTCGCTGACTGTTCTTTGCCCCGGCTGTGAAGTTTATTCGGGAGCATTACCGCTTGCGGCGATCATCTAACCAAATCTTACGCCGTTTTAACTCGTAGACGGTCCGTCGATCACCCACTTTGGAATTGACGAAGGAGTATGACGAATGGATCGGTGCATAAAGGGTGGCGGCTACACTGTAGGTCTCCCTGGCCGCGGGCCGAGCGACCAACGGGTCAGGATGCTGATCATCATGCAGCAAGAAGGTGAAATCGCGTTTCAGCTTCACAGTCTGGCGCAATTGCAGTTCATCGGAGGAAGCGTGCAACTCGAAAGCCGGACGTACGAGGCCTAACGCCAATGGTAGCGACCCATGTGACTGCACCTGCGTCACCTCGCTGCCGTCGAACGAGACCAGCTTCAATCAGACCCCACGAAGGTGGTGCGACCAAGACCGATTGGCCAACGGAACACACGCGATGACAAGAATCATCGGGATTTCGGGTAGCCTGCGTCGCGGCTCCTACAACACAGCGCTCATTCGCGCCGCAACCCTGCGTCGATCTGGACGTGCAGTACGCCCCTGGCTGGTGCCTGGCACACCGCTAATGCTCGGCATTTTCGTCCGGCCAGGCCCGGGTTGAGGAGGCGGGCCGCGCTGTCGAACCTCTGTTTTCGCTCGAAGGCGGTACGGGGCTAAGAAAACGGAGTTCATGGCGCTGATCCCCGTCGCTCGGGATTGCCCGAGAGGACATCGCTCCTCGCGGCGTCTGGGTCAGGTGCACGAGAGGCGAACCCGCCCGCGAGGCCAAGAGCGCCGCTCATTCCGAATGCCATGTTGCTGCAGTGCCAGCCGGGCTGCACACGGCTAGTTCATGACCAAAAACGTCAAAGCCAATCGATCACCTGGGCGCTGGCGGTGCGGCACTCTGCGGCCGACTCATTGTGGGCCCTATGCTCGGCACCGTATTGCCGAGACTAAACATGCACGCGGCAAAAGCGTTGTCGTACTGGGCTTGAATCGACCTCTGGGCGTTGGAAGAGCCGAGCGCGCCTAGTCCGACGCCGCCGAGCGCGCCGCTCGCCGCACCAATTCCTGCACCGCTGCCGCCGCCAATCGCACCGCCCAAACCTGCACCGAGGGCCGTCGCGAGCGCCGCCGTACCGAGCCCGCGAAGATTGGCCCCCTGGGCTTGGTCTGCAACGGCCTGCTCGGCGAACTTCCGACACGTGCCCTGATCGTTTTGGAAACTTGCGAGCGATGTGTTCGGGCCCGGCATGACCTGAACAGTGGGTCCCATCGGCGTCTGCACGCAGGAACTGAGCGTCATTAACGTCAAAGCGGCAAAAGCACATGATTTGATCATTGCGTCATCCCTTCACACCGACGGTATAGCTTTAGGACTCCATGCGCGCGGTCTGTCCGAACTCGTCAATCCACGTCCGCAGCCGTCAATAGATGTCAGGCACGAAGCGCTGACTTGTTAGCTTCGGACGCTTGTAGCCGCTATCGGATTGGCGCGGAGGCAGCGCAATCTCGACGGGGTTCAGGTCATTGTAAGGGACTTGCGACAACAGATGAGCGATGCAATTGAGCCGGGCTTGTTTCTTATTGTCGGAGTTCGCCACGTACCACGGGCTCACCTTAGTGTCGGTTTGGGCGAACATAAGGTCTTTTGCCTGTGAATAATCGACCCAATGTCGGCGGGATTCTATGTCCATCGCGCTAAGCTTCCAGCGTTTTATCGGATTGCGCATGCGGTCTTGGAACCGTTTCTCCTGCTCCTCATCATTCACTGAAAACCAATATTTTACGAGGATGATGCCCGAGCGAACCAGCATTTCTTCGAAGAGGGGGCACGATCGCAGGAACTCCTGATATTCGTCCTCTGTGCAGAAGCCCATGACGCGCTCAACGCCGGCGCGGTTGTACCGGCTCAGGTTCGAACAGAACGATCTCACCGGCCGAGGGCGATTCCGCCACATATCGCTGGAAATACCATTGCCCGCGCTCTCTCTCGGTTGGAGTGGCGAGGGCGACGACGCGGCAGACGCGGGGATTCAGCGGGTCTGTAATGCGCTTGATGACGCCACCCTTGCCCGCTGCATCCCGCCCCTCGAAAATAACGCACGTCTTGAGACGGTTGTGCCTAACATACTCCTGTAACTTGATCAGTTCGATTTGGAGGTCTATGAGTTCCTCGACGTAGTTGTAATTCTCCGGGGGTTTGCGTGGTTCGGATCGGTCACCCACGATCCAGTACTGCTCGACTTTTGCGGTCTCCCTCGCTAACTCCATCACTTCCCCGCAAGCGTGTTGGTGTTTGTGCTTCTTCATCTTCATTTCAATCGTCCCCTTCTTATCGCGATGGGAGGGCAGGTTACCTTCCCGCGTGACAAACGGAACTCGCAGGTTACGCCGTTTGCTCAGGGTTCAACCAGACACTGCCTGTGGCATTGAGGAGGTGGAACCGCGCCCCGCTCGGCTTGAGCGGGACAGCATAATAGGCGAGCAAAGGAGTTCCCCGACCCGAGCCGCCGCGCCACCGTCACGACGAACATACCACAGCCGCTTAAGTTGACAATGCCGGTGGCAACGCGAGGTCGCGCCACCCCGCGCCCCGGAAGCGATTTCGCCCACCCAGATCTTGATTCAACAGGTATGGGAGGCCGAGGCAGCGCCGAGCGTCTCAAAACGCCAACCCGCGCGCAAGCCGCTCAGGCGTACTGCGCGGGACCCACCTTCCGATGCCGGATCTCTGCCACTGCCGTGCCGCAACGCTGAATCGGTTTCGGGTCGCCGGGGTCGCGAGACCGTTCCGGTCGGCTAGCGCCTTTGGCGGCGCCTCGCGCGACGGCCGGCAACGCGGGGAATGTCGGGTACTTCGGCTTACCCTGCCTGCGGCCTGTGCAGTTGCTCCATCGCGCGCCACTGAGCGGATTTCGCACCGAGCAGTCCGAACACGCCCGGCTGGCATGGTTGATGCACCGGTGTCGGCGCCTCGTCGGAGGATACGATGGTCGCCCTTGCCACTATTTCCGTTACCCTTCGCAATATTTTCGACCGAGCCGGCCTTACTTCGCCGCATCAGCGGACCGGTCTTCCGAGCGGGATCCGTTTCAATCGCTGGCAAAGGATGCTTGTAGCGCTTGGAGATTGGTCGGCATTCTTGAACCTCGCATGGCGCAGCGAAGTTCTACTGCGCGACCGACGCGAGCGATTCCTCCACTTCTGCCGAGATTGCGGCGATGATACCCCGCATGACGGCTTAGATGAGTTTGGCGTCGGCTGGTATGCCCAGATATGCCGTTGCCGGTATTGCGGGGGAGAAGGCATGAGGGTGTGGCCTCTCGCCTGGTGGTGAAGAAACGGAGCATGCGACTTTTGCATGCCCATCGAAGGCGAGTACGCCGCTTATGCAGGATCGGGACCGAAGAACTGCACGACGCAGGGCAGGTTCGAGGACATCGCGCGCGATCGCGTCATCATCGGCGACAAGGCATCGGTGAACCCAGAGATCGCGCGGAATCGCGAGTCCTCCAATGCTGCAGCGGAACTTGGTCTGCTCCGGTTCGCTCACGGTAAGCCTGGGCGCGCCCCCCTTCTGGTGGTTACGATGACACCGCCAAGATTGCTCAGCCCGCAGCACGTCGTGCTCGATCCGCATCGTATCTTGCCCTATTGTGTGAGAAGCAGCTCTCATACTTGACCGGCATGGTGCGGGCTCAGCAGCAAGAACGAAAACAAGCGGCGGGGCTGGCGCGAGGACCTTCAAACGGCTGATCTTCGCGACGCCCGGGAGGAATGAAAGATGAGAAACGGATTCAAGATCGTTGACATCGACACCCATGTGAACCCGAGCTACGACACGCTCGTCAAATATCTCGATCCCGACGCTCGTTCGCGTGTCGCCGAGCTCCAGCCCTTCGTGCGCACCAGAGGCTATCGGGGCGAGACGGCCACGCGCCTCCTGACCGTCGCTCCCTATCCCTTCGATCGCTTTCCCGGCGAAGCGCCTAAAGAGGCGAAGGTGGTGGCAGGCGGGAAGGGCGCGCTCGAAGGCCGTGTCACCAGTGCGTCGAGCCATCATCGCATACCGCCGGCGGCCAGCGTCATGGACGAGAACGTGCATGACCGCATCAAGGACATGGACACCGAAGGCCGGGATATCGATTTCCTAATTCCCGGAACCTGGGCGACGGCGGCGAGCGGACTGCCCGACGTGACCCTGGCCGAGGCTCTCTACCGCTCTTACCACAATTACATTGCGGCCTATTGCCAGCCGTATCTCAACCGCCTCAGGAGTATGGTCCTGGTGCCGGGCGCCGATGTCGAATGGGCGGTCAGGGAGGTGAACCGGTTAAAGAATGAGCCGTGGGTCGCAGCGGTCTGGCCGCTCTTACCCGAGGGCAAACCGATCGACCATCCGGATTTGGCGCCGCTTTGGGATGTCATGAACGACGCCCATCTGCCGATCTTCTTCCACAGCTTTTTCTACGAGCCACCGTATTTCCCCGGCTATCGCGACATCTGGGGCAATGCGGTCGTGGCGCGTACCGCCGCGCATCCATGGGGAGCAGCGCGCCTTCTGTCTTACCTCATCGTCGGGCAGATCTTCGACAGGTACCCTAACATCAATGCCGGCGTCGCGGAGGTCGGTCACGGCTGGCTACCCCACTGGGTGATCCGTCTCGGCGAGATGATCCGCTACGTCTCGGGCGCGACGCCGCCGCTCAAGTACCGGCCGATCGAATACGTGCAGATGGGCCGCTTCCGTTGTGGTGCCGAGCCGTTCGAGGGTCCCGCCATGACCAAGGCGGTGATCGACATTCTGGGACCCGGCGTGCTGATGCACCAGTCGGATTACCCGCACGGCGAGGCTCATTTCCCGGATACCGCCCAGATGGTCGTCGATTGGCCGATCTGGAACGACTTCGGCCGCGACGCGCTACAGCAGCATATGGCAGGCAATGCGGAGAAGTTCTTGCGTATGGGTTAAGGAAGTAAGCGCCGCGGTTAAGGAGCTCTAGATGATCCGGCTGGCCATCGTCTTCACAACGGCGTTCGTAATGTTGATAGCGGGCGGCACGGCATACGCCAGAATGGTCATGCAAACCTTTGCCGTGTTGGCAGGCGCCGGGGCGCACGATGTTTATCCCGCGCCGGATGGCACAGTCTGGTTCACCGCGCAATCCGCGGGCAAACTCGGCCGCCTCGACCCCAGAACCGGTAAGTCGGATCTGATCGCGCTGGGCCCGGGTTCGGCGCCCCACGGCGTAATTGTCGGGCCGGACGGCGCCGCTTGGGTTACCGAAGGTGGGCAGAACGCGATCGCCCAGGCCGATTCCGCGACCCGCGCGGCCAAACTTTTCCCGCTGCCGAAGGAGCGGCGCAACGCAAACCTCAACACGGCAACTTTTGATCGCCAGGGCGTGCTCTGGTTCACCGGACAGAACGGCGTCTACGGCCGGCTCGATCCCAAATCGGGCACAATGTCGGTGTTCGACGCCCCGCGGGGCACCGGGCCTTACGGTATCGCCACCACCCCGGATGGCCAGGTGTTCTTCGCTTCACTCGCCGGCAGCTATCTCGGTCAGATCGATCCCGAGACCGGGGCCGTCACGGTTCTCGAGCCGCCCGTGCCGCGCCAAGGCGCCCGTCGGGTCTGGAGCGACAGCCATGGCGGCCTCTGGGTTACCGGCTGGAACAGCGGCTATCTCTTTCGCTATGACAGCAAGGCCAAGAGTTGGGCGCGCTGGCACCTGCCGGGCGACAGTCCGCAGCCCTATGCCGTCTATGTTGACGAGAACGACGCGGTATGGATCAGCGACTGGGGTGCGAATGCCATCCTGCGCTTTGATCCCAAGACGGAGAAATTCGAATCCTTCCCCCTACCCGACTACTACGCAAGCGTGCGGCAGCTCGCAGGCCGCAAGGGCGAGGTCTGGGGCGCCGAATCCAGGGCTGATAAGCTCTTCGTGCTGAAGTCGGAGTAGGGTAACGCGCAGAACCATGCGGACGCGCCAGCTCCTCGGTCACAGCTCACCCATCTCGGCTGGGGCAGGTTTTGCTCGCTTGTGTCCCCCTGCTCTGATTGCCCTTGTAGTCGTACTTCCGCACCCTCTGGTGGTAGCGCTAACCAGTTGAAGCATCTGACCCCGACGCGCTCGAGAATCGTACCAACAGCTCTGCTATCGAGTCTTCGGGGTGATCGGCGTGTCGGTGCTGAGGGCGGGTCGCCGCGATTGCCGGGGCCAGTGCCGAGACCGGAAGATCCGGATGGCCGTTACCGTCATCCCCGGAGTGTTCGCAATGTCGCGGAACGCCTGCCCGATGTCGATCTTTCCCGGCAGGCTCGGCTGTCTCTCGGCGATATGGCAGACTCTGCAAGCTCGCGAGGATGCGAATGGGCCCGGCGTCGGCTCTTCCGCCTAACAGCGGGAACCGCGCGTCGTGTTAGAATCTGTCAAGCCATAGAGCGCGGACCTCGCCCATTCTTTCGATGACGGTTCTGCGAAAGATTTTGATGCGAACGTTTGGCTGCCCTCAGGGCGTTCTAGGGCGGCTGGGCGGCATCATCATGGCGCGCACAAATGAGGGCTGCGGTCGTTGGGTCGCCGATCTTCTTGAAATCAGATCTGACGACAACGTCTTGGAAATCGGTTTTGGGCCCCGAGTGATTATTAAGCACCTGTCGAAACGGGCATCAGTGGGGCATATCGCGGGCGTTGATCTGTCGGGCGAGATGGTAAAGCAAGCTCGGGCTCGGAATGCAACCGCTATCAAAACCGGTCGCGTCGATCTACGGCAGGACTCGGCGGAGAGGTTGCCATTCGGTGACAGCACCTTTGATAAAGCCTTGGCAATTAGCTCGGTGCAAGTCTGGCCGGAGCCCGTCGGCGCATTGCGAGAAATACGGCGGGTCATGAAAACAGGTGCCAGAGTGGCGCTTGGGTTTATCCCCTATTCGGGACAGCCGAAGGAGGGATTAATCGAAATTCTCTCGGCCGCTGGTTTTACAAAGGCGAACGTCGTGGAGAGAAGCGATTGGTTCTGTGCGATAGCGCTAAAAGAGTGAGGAAAGGCGACTGACCCTCCGCTTCGCCACTTATTTATCGAAATTGGGGGCCCACAGTAACGTCGGTCCCTTTCTGACACCAGCGGACGTCAGCCGCTCATTCGTTACAGCTTGCTGTGGGCAGAGCGTAGGCGCGAGGTTACACTTCTCGGCGTGTCTGGCATCGCACTCTTCAGCAGCGACAATCTGAGCCCTGGCGAGCGCCGAGGAGGTGCAAGCCACTCCTGAACCTCTTTCCGGCCGTCACTTCGGGCAGGGTGGCTGCCCTGGATGCCCGCAAGCTTCCGCATGCTGCTGTCGGGCGACCGCTCCGACGGTGGCGCGCTGCTGTGCCTGCTGAGCGGCCTGTTGCCGTGCGGCTGCTTCGGCAGCGGCGCGTTGTTGGGCTTGTTGGGCAGCGGCAGCCTGCTGTCGTGCCGCCGCTTCCGCCGCTGCATGCTGTTGCACTTGCTGTCGTGCGGCGGCTTCGGCGGCGGCGCGTTGTTGGGCTTGTTGGACAGCGGCAGCCTGCTGTCGTGCCGCCGCTTCCGCTGCTGTGCGCTGTTGCGCCTGTCGCTGTGCGACAGCTTCAGCAGCGGCGCGTTGTTGGGCCTGCTGCCGAGCGGCAGCTTCAGTAGCCGTACGCTCCTGCGCTGCATGACCGGGCGCCAGTGATAGCGCTGTTCCCCCATTCGCGCCCGGCGGTGTGTGAGCGGTGGGTGGCGCTGGCGCCGGTTCTGCTCGCGCCGGCTGGCGAATAGCTGGCGGCATCTTCCCAGGTGGCGTCGACGTCGCTTGTGTGGGGTGAGGACCGGGTCGCGCCGCAGGCAGACGCGCGAAGTCGGGCGCACCCGGAGGATGTCCGGTCGCTGGTGACCACGTCGTCGGCGCAGGCTCACGCGTTCCCGGCATCTCCGACGCTGACTGCCGCGGTTCCGATGCTGTAGCACCAGTGACTGGCGAAGATGAGCCTGGAGCGGCCTGCACTGGCTGCTGCACCGGGTGTGGCCCGATCCGCGTCGGGGCCAAATGCGAGAATTCCGGCGCATTTGGTGGACGGGTGAGCGTCGGTGCCGGCGTGGCCGCGTTAACGCTGGGCTGAGATGCTGAGGCTACGGGCGCCGACGGCTGGCGATTTCCCGCGGAGGTCGCCGGGGCGCTCGACGGGGTCGCTGACGATTGTTGCGCGGCCACCGGCATCGATCCGACGCGCGGCGCTGGTGCGAGCTGTGAGAAGTTTGGCCGGCCCGGCGGACGGGTCGCGGCGGGCGCGGTGGACGGAGCGGCGGTCGAGGATGCAGGCTGTGTCGGCGCGATGGCACCACCGGGAGCTGGCGGCGTCGCATGCCGAGCCGGGGAAGAGGGAGGTGCTGAAGTCAGCGCCGGAGCGGTTCGCGCGGTCGCGGCCGGCCGTGGTAGAACCGGCGGTGTTATCGCGACAGCGGCCCCGCGAAGTACTTGCGGCGAAACCGTTACTGCTGCCGATGCCACCTGGCTGGACTCGACGAGAACCCGCGCCGGCACCACGGTTGCCGCGGCTCGGTTCGCGAATTGTTGGCTCGCGACCTGCGGCGGCGGGTCCGCGGCGGCGGGCTGCGCCGCAATAATGGTATTGATCTTGGTGATGTTGACGTTGGTGATATTGACGTTGCGTATATAGACTGGGTTGCGGGTATAAGCGGGCCAATAGATCTCGCCGGGCGCCAAGGGAAACCAGCCAACAGGCGGTCCGGCATCGACCGGCACCGAGACGGGGACCGCTATCGCCGGTGGCGGAATGAAGGCGACCAGCGCCGGCGCATAGACCGGCTCGGGGGCGAACTCGCCGGGCACCCAGGCCCAGCGGTCGTCGACGCGAGCCCAGCGCCCGTAATGACATGGCGCAAATCCCCAGGGCTCGTCGTCCACCCAGTTCCAACCCCAAGGCTCAATCCAGACCCAGCGGCCGTCGCGATAAGGTGCCCACCCCCCTGGTAGTGATGTCGGGAACCAAACCTCGCCGTAGGTCGGGACCGCGGCCCACTCACCATATGCATCGAGCTCCTCGTAACCGGTCATCGCCGGCGCGACGTGGCGGGGCGCTGCGAGGCGCTTCTCATCATAATCGTGCGAGCGGCACCATCGGACGAAGTCGTCCGGGACAGCGCGCTCGGCCGCTGCCGATAGCGTGTCACTCCCCCTCAGCACCAGCACATCGCCGGCATTGACGACGGTATCGATACCGCCACCGACGAAGCGTGCGCTGCCTTCGAACACCGTGATGCGCGTTGGCTGATCGGGGCGGCCGCTGTCGATGTCGTAGACACCGGGCTGCAACAGCAACACGCGGCCATACGGCAAGTCGATTTCTGCCGTCTCATCCTTTTTCAGGCGTCGCAAGTGCAGATCGAGGCGCCCTTGCGTCAGCGCGATCTGCATGACCTGGTCGCGCAATTCGGCGAAATTGAGCTGCGTATCGTTCGACAAATCGATCGAATCCGCGCCGACGCGCATCTCGACACGGGATTGCGGGTCGGTCATCAGCCAGGCGCCGGCGGCGACCGGCAAATTGACCTTGGCTGCCGACCAATCGGTGTCGCCGGGTCCGTAAAAGGCAAGGGTGCCGGAGACAAGGCTCACCCGTCCAACACGAGTGGGGGGATCGGCTCGGGCGAGGGCGGGAACAGCGAGGAGGAGGAAGATTAGAAAAAGGAGGCTTTTCGCGAGAGAGCGCATGACTCTAACCCGGAAAAGGTGCTGCGGGGACAACGGTCAAACTATGGCGGCTTTGGGGCATCTGCCGGACGCCGATCAAAATGCGAGCGGGCGAATGACCCGAAGTACGCCGACACAACTGACCAGTCCGAGCGAACCGCCAGAGGGTTCTGTCGAGGCTGTGCTGAAGGCAATGCATGGCGTCACGGCACCTCCCGAGCCGGCGAAGGTCAGTGAACCAATGTGAAAGCCCCTTTGGCCCTAACCCCTTGAAATTGACGCTGTGAAAATGTGGAGCACTTCCTGCAAACAAATTAGAGGACTTTCTACACATTACTGTGTACCGGTCTCTGATAGAGAGCTTACCTCGTATGCCTTCATTCGTTCACAGTCGGTAAAAATTATGCATTTAGACCGATTGTGCCCTTCACCACTCCTACACCAACATTCATCTCCCTCGTGGGGAGCGGATGGCTCCATCACAAATGAAGCACCGGAGGGCGCGCTTGGCCGTCGGTCCAGCGGGGGTTCGTCGCCTGAGCTGGCGAAGGGGACGAGTGGTGGCCCCCTTTGTCACCTACAAGCCTGCATTGGACGGCATAAACGATGGGGTTCTTGTCATCGGAGCGGCTCCGACGACGCCCACGGTCTCGTTCAGTGGCTTCAGCTCGAAGACCGGGTATCGCAGCGCGAGATCCTTGAACGCCACAATCACGCGCCGCCGCAGGACGAGTTCAATAAGCCGCCTGCCGTAATCTCTCATCCGGTCAAGCCAGCGCCGTCGCTTGGCGTCGCTCGCCGGGTTAACCATCCCCAACAAGGTCTCATGGATGGGCTTCATCCCGGCGAATTTGAGGACGCTGCGTTCAAGCCCGCGCACCCCATGTGCTTGGAAATACCATCGGTAGATCAGCGCCTGCATGCCCATCGTGACGACGAGCCGCGCCGAACGTCCAGCGAGCAGCCCCTTTGGGAAGCGATGCTTGCGGTACTCAAGGCGACGCTCGGGCACATGACCTACTCAATGAACGCCTTGAGAAGGGCTGGCATAGTGCCGTGCCATAGCGGGAAGACGATGACGAATGCTGCGCCGAAACGATGGCTCTTTGTGCTTCGACGAGACTCTCGGGCAGATCACCGTGCTCGAAATCCCGCTGTGTGCGCAGAATGGGGAACTCAAAGTGCGCCGCGTCAATAACCGTCACTTCATATCCGGTGGCCCCTGCACCTTGCGGATAGGCATCGGCGAGCGCGTAGCAGAGGCGATTACCGCCAGGATCGGGATGACTTTGGATAATGGCTAATCGGCGGGGCACGGCCAGGTATCCTCTGTACACTGGTATGTTCGGTCGCCGTGGATTCCCCAAATCGGCTGACCGCGCTTTGATCGCGGTCAATCCGGAGCCGCGCGCACCTTAGATCGATCGAGGCTCTGCTGGCCCCGTAAAGGGCGAGATCGGTAGCCGCGGGCTATTCGAACGCCACCCCGCGCCGTCGCTAATTGGGTGGGCCCGCCTTCTGCTTGGGCGCGGCCAACCGACAGCGTAGTGGTCCGGCGCCTGCACTTTAACCATCTTTATCCTGCGAGGTTTGCCGCGCACCAGTCTTATTCTGTCAGAGGCAACTCGACGCGAGGAATGAGCGAGAGATGAAACTGGATCCTGAGGAGCGGATTTCTCGCTACACCGGACCACGAAGCCGAGCTTGACGACGCCAACGAGCGCGGTGCTGGTGCGCAGAGCCCGCCCACTTCCCCACCGTGGCACTGATGGACCTAAAATCTCCTGGCTCATCACGATTACGTCAATTTCGAGTTAGCGTCCGGGCTTGTGGTGGAAATTGGGCGGTGAGCGCGCGTCGGGCGGAATGCGCGAGAACTTGGAGCCCGGCGCGCGCGTGAGCGAGAGGTGGTCACCGGGAAGGGCGGCTAAGGTGGAG
>Ga0306926_10007543_pt1 | contig 11802 bp, 8 predicted proteins | sample flu12Cox44000178_FD_203759 | JGI IMG/M metagenome (GOLD analysis project Ga0306926, IMG submission 203759) | Lab enrichment of tropical soil microbial communities from Luquillo Experimental Forest, Puerto Rico - flux8day.12C.oxic.44.000.178 (v2)... | ecosystem: Environmental > Terrestrial > Soil...
TCGAGCTCGCCGATCTGGCCGTCCTTGAAGCTGCCCGGCGCGATGCTGCACTGGACGTCGGGTGTCGCCGATTCCTCCAACACCTTGACAGAAGCCGCCGCCAACGAAGCACTGTAGGTCAGCATCCCCTTCCCGGTGACCAGATAGCGGACAACCTCGCCGGCCAGCGCCAGTCCACGCGAGCGCTCGTTGACGGTGGGCGTGCCGCTCACCGGATAGCTGATCCGCGCAATATAGTGATCCTGAAGGTTCCGCCCGACCCCCGGCAGCGCATGATGGACTGCGATGCCGACGCGCTTCAGATGCTCGGGCGCGCCCACCCCGGATAGCTGCAAAATGTGCGGCGTATTCACTGCACCGGCGGCTAGGATCACCTCGCGCTCGGCATCGGCGCGCGCGACCAATCCGCCGCGTTCGTACTCGACAGCTACGGCACGGCGGCCGTCGAAGACGACGCGGTTGACCTGTGCCTTGACGATCATTTGCAGATTGGGCCGCTTGAGCGCCGGCCGCAGATAGGTCCGCGCGGTGCTGGCCCGCCACCGGCCGCCCCGAGTTTGCTGGCACCAGCCGATGCCGGCGCCGGCTCCTGGCGGCAGATCATTTACGTCCTCGCGGTACTCGAGGCCGATCTCCTTACCCGCTTCGATTACCGCCGCGCAGAGCGGCGAGCGCTCCATCTTCGAGGTAAACAGTGGGCCGTCTCGGCCGCGAACCTCGGTCTCACCGCCCTCCCACCTCTCGGCCTTCTTGAAGAACGGCAGGACCTCGTCCCAGCCCCAGCCGCGGTTGCCAAGCTGCGCCCAGTGGTCGTAATCCTCGGGCTGGCCGCGGATGTAGATCAGCCCATTGATCGAGCTGGACCCACCGAGCACCCGGCCGCGCGGGTACAAGATCGCGCGCCCGGCGGTGCCGGGATCGGGCTCGGCGTGATACCCCCAGGTTAGAGTTGGGTGATCGAGCATCTTCATGAACCCGGCGGGCACGTGGATATACGGGCTCCAGTCGCGCCCGCCGGCTTCGATCAGCAGCACCTTGACCGCCGGGTCCTCAGTCAGGCGATTGGCCAGAACACAGCCCGCCGAACCCGCACCGACAATCACATAATCCGCCTTCATGCCTACTCCCTCCCGGGCCCGACACGGCACCGCCATGCCGAGTTGTCCCCCTCGCAGCGCTCTTCAAATTATGTTGCGGCGCCGCAGTTCGTCGAGAATATGCTCGACGACACTCTCGGGTGTCGTGCCCATAGTCGTCACTCGCAATTCCGGCTCCTCCGGCGTCTCGTAGGGCGAGTCGAGACCGGTGAAGTGTGGGATCCGGCCGGCCTTGGCCTTGGCATAGAGGCCCTTAGGATCGCGCCGGATGCATTCGTCGAGCGGAGTGTCGACAAAGATCTCGAGAAAGGCGGTAGGAGCGGTCAACTCGCGCACCATCCGCCGTTCGGCGCGAAACGGCGAAATGAACGAGCAAAGGACGATCAGCCCCGCCTCGGTCATCAGCTTGGCAACTTCGCCGACACGCCGGATGTTTTCCACCCGGTCGGCATCGGTGAACCCCAGATCACGGTTCAGCCCGTGCCGCACATTGTCGCCGTCGAGCAGCATCGTGTGCCGGCCGAATACCAGCAGCTTCTTCTCCGCCAGATCGGCGATCGTCGATTTGCCGGCGCCGGACAGCCCGGTAAACCACAGCACTGCGGCGCGCTGTTCTTTCACCGCTGCACGCTGCTCGCGCCCGACGGTCAGTGCCTGCCAATGCAGGTTGCTGGCGCGCCGCAAGCCGAAGGCGATCATCCCGGCGCCAGCAGTCTGGCTGGTGGAGCGGTCGATCAGGATAAAGGCGCCCGTATCACGGTTGACCTCAAACGGATCAAAGGCCACCGCGGCAGCCGTAGAGAGGTTGCAAAACCCGATCTCGTTCAGCTCCAAAGTGCGGTCGGCCAGATGCGCCAGCGTGTTGACATCGATGCGGTGTTTGAGGGCGGTCACGGTGGCCGGCACGGTGCGCGTACCGATCTTCAACAGGTACGACCGGCTGGGGACGAGCGGGCGTTCGCTCAGCCAGATCACATGAGCGGCAAACTGGTCGACAAATTCCGGCGGCGCGCCGGGATCGGCGAGAATGTCGCCGCGCGAGATGTCGGTCTCGCTCTCCAAGGTCAAGGTGATTGCATCACCCGCCTGGGCGCAATCGAGCGAGCCGTCAAAGGTGACGATCTCTTTTACCCGCGCACAGCGGCCCGAGCCCGCGACCAGCACTTCCTCGCCCGGCGCGATCGTGCCCGAAGCAATGGTCCCGCAATAGCCGCGGAATTCGCCATTGGGTCGGTTGACCCATTGCACCGGAAAGCGAAACGGCCGGTCGGCGCCGCTGCCGGAGACCTCGACGGAATGAAGGTGTTCGAGCAGGGTCGGCCCCCGATACCACGGCATGCGAGCCGATCGGGCGGTAACGTTGTCGCCAAATCGGGCCGCCACAGGGATTGCCCGAACCGAGGCGCCGCTCAGGCCCGCGGCGAAGGCTGAAAACCGAGTCGCGATGTCGTCGAACGAGCGCTCCGCAAAACCGACGAGGTCCATTTTATTTACGGCGAGGACAATCTGCCGAATCCCGAGGAGCGAGCAGATGAAGGCGTGCCGCCCGGTCTGCGGCAACACGCCCTTCCGCGCGTCTACCAGGATCACGGCGAGTTCAGAAGTGGACGCGCCGGTCGCCATATTGCGCGTGTATTGCTCGTGTCCGGGCGCATCGGCGACGATAAAGGCGCGTTGCGGCGTAGCGAAGAACCGGTAGGCAACATCGATCGTTATGCGCTGCTGCCGTTCATCCTCCAACCCGTCCAGCAACAGCGAAAAATCGATATCGTCCCCGGCGGTGCCGAACCGCCGAGAATCCCGCTCCAATGTCGCCAACTGGTCGTCAAAGATCAGCGCGCAATCGTAGAGCAGCCGGCCGATCAGTGTCGACTTGCCGTCGTCGACCGATCCGCAGGTCACAAAGCGCAGCAGATCCTTGTCGCGCTGCCCGGTAATGCCCCCGCCCTTAGCGGTCAAAAATAGCCCTCGCGCTTTTTGCGTTCCATCGCGGCCTCTTCATCGCTGTCGATCAGCCGGCCGTGCCGCTCCGACCGGCTAGTGGCGCGCAGTTCGGCGACAATTTCGGCGGGTGTCGCCGCCGTCGACTCGATCGCTCCGGTCAGCGGATAGCATCCCAGGGTGCGAAACCGCACGAGTCGCATTTCCGGGCATTCGCCAGGCTCCAGCGGCAAGCGCTCGTCGTCGACCATAATCCAAGCGCCGCTGCGCATGACCACCGGCCGCAGCGCGGCGAAATAGAGCGGCACGACATCGATTTCCTCCGCTGCGATGTATTCCCAGACGTCTCGCTCGGTCCAGTTCGACAGCGGAAACACGCGCATCGACTCCCCGTCCCGCAACCGCGTGTTATAGAGCCGCCACAGTTCCGGCCTTTGGTTCCTCGGGTTCCAGCCATGCTCGGCGCTGCGTGCCGAGAAGATACGCTCCTTGGCACGGCTTCTCTCCTCGTCGCGGCGTGCCCCGCCAAATGCCGCGTCAAACCCGTGGCGATCGAGCGCTTGTTTCAAGGCCTCTGTTTTCATCACCGCAGTATGCAGCGACGAACCCGAGGTAATCGGGTTGATCCCGCGGGCCCTTCCCTCCTCGTTGACGTGCACCAGCAGATCGAGCCCCAGCCGGCGCGCGGTAGCGTCGCGGAAGGCGATCATTTCGCGGAACTTCCAGCCGGTATCGATGTGAAGCAAGGGGAACGGTGGCTTGGCGGGAAAAAACGCCTTGCGCGCCAGATGCACCATGACGGTCGAATCCTTGCCGATCGAATAAAGCATGACCGGATTGCGAAACTCTGCCATCACCTCGCGCATGATGCCGATCGACTCGGCCTCCAGACGCTTTAGATGCTTGATTTGCACGCCGGCAGATACCTGGCGTTCGGCAACGACAGTCAAAGAACATCCTTCGCGGGCTGTGAGGCGATCATTCTAATCGGAGCGCCTGCGTCAAATATATTTGGCGGCGGCGAGTACGACCTCCCGGCGCAGATCAGCGACGTCCCGCCGGTTTCGTGACCAGCATAGCCACTACCTTCAAATAAACCGTTGTATGCGCGGCGTCCTGAGCGAGCGATGGCATTTTGTCGGCTCCGGACACATCGCCGAATACGCTGACCCCGTGCGGATTTGCGCGCCGTTCTGACGATTAGTGCAGCTTTGGTGCTTTGTGAAACTGTGTCCGGTCGGCCGATAACACACGCACCGTCAACGTCTCGTTATCGCGGCCGACTTTCAGCACGACTTCGCTGCCGGCTGGACCGCCGGCCCAGACCTTGCGCCACAAGCCGGCGAGGCTTGCTACCGGATCCTCGCGCACGGCGAGGATGCGGTCGCCGTGCCGCAGTCCGGCCTTGTTCGCCGGGCCACGCTCGTTAAGACCGACGACGACGATCGCGTCCTCCACCTCCTGGGCTAAGAGCCCAAGCCAGGGGCGAGCGGGTCGGTTCGGACGACCATAGGTCAGCATATCCTCGAGAATCGGCGGCAACAGGTCGATCGGCACCACCATGTTGACATCGCGGCGAAGTTCGCGGCCATTCGCATTCTGCACGTGAAGCGAGCCGATCCCAATCAGCCGGCCATCGGCGCTGATCAGGCCGGCACCGCCCCAAAAAGGGTGAGCGGGCGCGGTAAAGATCGCGTGGTCGAGCACGTATTCCCAATAACCCGCAAATTCCTGCCGGGCCACGACCCGAGCGGCGATGGCGTGGCGGCGACCGCCCTCGGCGGCCATGATCGCGCGATCGCCGGCGCCGACGCGTATTCCGATCCCGAGATCGATCGGCGGAACGTTCAATTTGCCCAGGGCCTGGACGAGACCGAAGCCGGTCTCCTGGTCGTAGGCGAGGACATGACCCGGTACGGCACCGCCACCGGCGGAGGTGAGCCAGATCGTCTCGGCCTCGGTGACGAGATAGCCGATGGTCAGGACGAGGCCGTCCTTGCGGATCAATACACCGCTGCCGGCGCGTTCGGTGCCGAGCGACCCGGCCGAGAAGGCGTCCTCCGGAATCGTCGCCCGCAAGCCTAGAACGGCGCTCAGCGCACGATCCAGATCAAAGGCGCAGTCCCCGGGCTTTGGCTGGATCTCCCCCGGTATCTCCCAATCTACGGTTCGCGACATTTGGCGACTCGTCAGTGGCGACTGTTCAGATCACAACAGCTAGAGAGTGCGCCGTGGCTGCAATCTTGTCAAAACCCCTCTCAGCGTTTTCCGTCGCGGCGCTGCATCAGCCAGCGCTCCGGCCTTTCGCTGCTTGACAAGCATGCGGGTCCGCGATTATCTCAGCAGCACTCTCAGTCAGAGAGTGCTAATTCCGGAATTCTGATCGAGTCTCAGGAGGTTATTCATGGCATTCCGTCCACTGCACGATCGCGTGCTGATTCGGCGCGTCGAATCGGAAGAGAAGAGCGCGGGCGGCATCATTATTCCCGACACGGCGAAGGAGAAGCCGATGGAAGGCGAGGTAGTTGCAGCCGGTCCGGGCGCACGCGGCGAGGATGGCAAGCTTCAACCGATGGATCTCAGGTCGGGCGACCGCGTGTTGTTCGGCAAATGGTCGGGCACCGAGGTCAAGCTCGATGGCGAAGAACTGATCATCATGAAAGAATCCGACATCATGGGAGTGATCGAACGCGACGCTCCCGCAAGAAAAGTTGCTTGAGGAGTAGAATAATATGGCAGCCAAGGAAGTCAAATTTCACGGTGACGCCCGCGAGCGGATGCTGCGCGGCGTCGATACTCTCGCCAACACGGTCAAGGTGACTTTGGGTCCCAAGGGCCGCAACGTCGTTCTCGACAAATCATTCGGGGCGCCGCGTATCACCAAGGATGGGGTGACTGTCGCCAAGGAAATCGAGCTCCCCGACAAGTTCGAGAACATGGGAGCGCAGATGGTGCGCGAGGTGGCCTCGAAGACCAGCGACCAGGCCGGCGACGGCACGACGACCGCAACCTTGCTCGCGCAGGCGATCGTACGCGAGGGCGCCAAGGCGGTTGCGGCCGGCATGAATCCGATGGATCTGAAGCGCGGCGTCGATCTCGCCGTCGATGCGGTCGTCGAGGACATCAGGAAGCGGTCAAAGAAGATCTCGACCAACGAAGAGATCGCGCAGGTCGGCACGATCTCGGCCAATGGCGAGCGCCAGATCGGCGAAATGATCGCCCAGGCGATGCAGAAGGTCGGCAACGAGGGCGTGATTACAGTCGAGGAGGCAAAGAGCCTCGAAACCGAGCTCGACGTGGTCGAGGGCATGCAGTTCGACCGCGGTTATCTGTCACCCTATTTTGTCACCAACGCCGAGAAGATGATCGCCGAGCTGGAGAACCCGTACATTCTCCTCCATGAGAAAAAGCTGTCCGGCCTGCAGGCCATGCTCCCGGTCCTCGAAGCTGTGGTTCAAAGCGGCAGACCGTTGCTGATCGTCGCCGAGGATGTCGAGGGCGAGGCGCTCGCCACCCTAGTCGTCAACAAGCTGCGCGGCGGTCTCAAGGTGGCGGCGGTCAAGGCACCGGGCTTCGGCGACCGCCGCAAGGCCATGCTCGAGGACATCGCGATCCTGACCAGCGGCCAGGTGATCAGCGAAGATCTCGGGATCAAGCTGGAAAACGTCACACTCGACATGCTGGGCCAGGCCAAGAGAATTCGCGTCGAGAAGGAAAACACGACCGTCATCGACGGCGGCGGGAAGAAAGACGATATCCAAGGCCGTTGCACACAGATCCGCCAGCAAATCGAAGAGACGACCTCGGATTACGACCGCGAGAAGCTCCAGGAACGGTTGGCGAAGCTCGCCGGCGGTGTCGCCGTGATCCGGGTCGGCGGCGCCACCGAGGTCGAGGTCAAGGAAAAGAAGGACCTGGTGGACGACGCGATGCATGCGACGCGCGCCGCGGTCGAAGAAGGGGTTGTCGCCGGCGGGGGGTCGGCTCTGCTCTACGCCGCCCGTGCCCTCGAAAGCCTGAAGCCGGCCAACAGCGACCAGCAGGTCGGCATCGATATTATCAAGAAGGCGCTGTTGTACCCAGCCCGGCAGATCGCCGAGAATTCCGGCACCGATGGCTCGATCGTGGTCGGCAAGCTGCTCGACAGCAAAGACGTGAACTACGGCTACGACGCCCAGAAGGGTGAGTTCACCGACATGGTGCGGGCGGGCATCATTGACCCGACCAAGGTCGTGCGCCATGCCCTGCAGGATGCGGCGTCGGTGGCGGGTCTGCTGATCACCACCGAGGCGATGGTCGCAGAGAAGCCCGAGCCGAGGACCCCGCCGGCGATGCCGCCGGGCGGCGGGATGGGTGGCATGGACTTCTAGCCGCACGCACCGGCGCTACTCTAAGGGCCGCCTGTCCGCGAGAAACCGCGGGCGGGCGGCCTTTCGCTTTGGCTCAAGGGGCACGTGCGCCTACCGCAACCCTGCTCTGCCGATGTCGGCAAAGCGCCTCGCCTTGCCAGTCGTCGGCCCTCCTCCCATACTGGGCCTGATGCGACGCCTATTCCTCGATCCCGTCTTCGCGTCGTCGGCCGATATTCCGGCCCGGGCTTGCGATCATCCCGGCTGCGTTGCCGGCGGGGAATTCCGTGCGCCGAAATCTCGGCTCGCGCTCCACGATTATTACTGGTTTTGCCTCGAGCACGTTCGCGATTACAATTCCGCCTGGAATTATTATGCCGGTATGAGCGACAGCGAGATTGAAGCCGAGATCCGCCATGATACGGTCTGGCAACGTCCGAGCTGGCGTCTCGGAGATCGCTCCGGTCCCGGTTATGCCGCCAGAATCCGCGATTATTTCGACATGTTCTCCGGCGGCGCAGCGGGTTCCGGGGACCGTCGCCGGCGAAATGACGACCGCGCGCGGGAGGGTGCTAAGCGGGCGCTGTCGGCGCGTGAGCAGGCCCTCGCTGTGTTCGAGATCGAGCCGCCGTTCACCCCGGTGCGCCTCAAGGCACGCTACAAAGCACTGGTAAAGCTCCACCACCCCGATGCGCACGGCGGAGACAAAATGGCCGAGGAAAAGCTGAAAATCGTCAATCAGGCGTATGCCACCTTGAAGGCCAGCTATTTCAGTTGAACAATCGTCCTGCGCCCGTCAAATTCCTCACTCAACTGCTAGGATAGAACAGAAGAAATGCCAACCGTGCAGCCTGCGGCGCCTACCACTGGGTTTCCCTTGGATCAGCCCGATATCACAATCTCCGTCCGTCAGACCTTCGGGATCGACAGTGATCTCCAGGTTCCGGCCTTCAGCCAGGCGGGTGAGCACGTTCCCGATTTTGACGACGCCTACCGCTTCGATCACGATACCACGCTCGCGATCCTCGCCGGTTTCGCCTTCAATCGGCGTGTTATGATCTGTGGCTATCACGGCACCGGCAAATCCACTCACATCGAGCAGGTCGCCGCCCGCCTGAATTGGCCGCTGATCCGCGTCAATCTCGACAGCCACATCAGCCGCATCGATCTTGTCGGTAAGGACGCGATCGTGCTGCGCGACAATAAGCAGGTCACCGAATTCCGCGAGGGGCTTTTGCCCTGGGCGCTGCAACATCCGGTCGGGCTGTGCTTTGATGAATACGACGCCGGCCGGCCGGACGTTATGTTCGTCATCCAGCGGGTGCTCGAAGTCGAGGGCAAGCTCACCTTGCTCGATCAGAACCGAGTGATCCGGCCGCATTCGGGGTTCCGGCTATTCTCGACGGCGAACACGGTGGGCCTCGGCGACACCACTGGTCTCTATCACGGGACGCAGCAGATCAATCAGGGCCAGATGGACCGCTGGAACATCGTGGCGACATTGAACTATCTGCCGCACGACGCCGAGGTAGACATCGTGCTGGCGAAGGTGCCGAGCTATGACGACGATGAAGGACGGCGCACGATCAGCGCCATGGTGGCCCTCGCCGATCTGACGCGCGCCGGCTTTATCAATGGCGACATCTCGACCGTCATGTCGCCGCGCACGGTCATGACTTGGGCCGAGAACGCGCGCATCTTCGGCAACTTGGCCTTTGGCTTCCGGCTGACGTTCCTCAACAAATGCGACGAGATGGAGCGACCGACGGTGGCCGAGTATTACCAGCGCTGCTTTGGCGCGGAGCTGGCTGAAACCGGCGTCAACGCGACCCTGGTGTAGCGTGTAGCTCGCGGCCGACAATGGCGCAGGAGTTCTCGCCAGCCGAAAATTTTAAGCGCGCGACCGCGGCGACCTTGCGCGCGATTGCCGAGCGCGACGATGTGACCGTCGGCTTTGGACCCGAAGCGGCAGGGCTGAGCGGCTCGCGGGTGCGCCTGCCGAACCCGCCGCGTGACCTCCCGGCGGAGGAGGCGGCACAACTGCGCGGTGCGGCCGATAGCGTGGCGTTGCGATTGCGCTATCACGACGATGCGGTACACAGCAAGCGCCTACCGGGTTCGCCGCTTGCGCGGGCGGTTTTCGAGGCGGTCGAGCAGGCGCGGGTCGAGGCTTTGGGCGCCCGCCGGATGGCCGGAGTCGCTACCAATCTGGCGGCGATGCTCGACGAGCAATATCGGCGCCAAGGGTTCGAGCGGATCACCGAGCGAACCGACAGCACAATGGCGGAGGCGGTGCGCTTGCTGACCCGCGAGGCGTTGACTAGAGAGCGGCCGCCGCCTGCGGCACGGCGCGTCGTCGATCTCTGGCGTCCGTGGCTGGAAGGCCGCATCGGCAAGGATTTCAGCGAGCTCGACCGCACGATCCTCGATCAGGACGCCTACGCACGGGCGACCCGCCGGCTGCTGCAGGATCTCGACCTCGAGCTCGGCGACGTCGACGACGAGGCGGAGAGCGAGGAGCAGGAGGGCGGCGAGGAAGCCGACGGCGAAAACCAGAGCGAGGGCGAGGGCACCACCTCGGGTGCCCAGGACTCGGCCGACGGCTCACCGATGGATGGCGAGGCCGAGGACGCACAAGACGCCGCCGAAGCGGGCGAGGGCGAGATGATGCCAGGCTCGAGCGACGACGACCCGGGCCGCCCCGGCCGTCCCGGGGTCATGCCGCGCGGCCGCCCCGACGACACGGCGGTCTACCGTCGCTTCAGCACGATCTTTGACGAGGTCATCGACGCCGACACGCTGTGCGACCCGGACGAGCTGGCGCGGCTGCGCCACCTGCTCGACCAGCAGCTCTCGCATCTGCAGAGCGTGATCGCGCGGCTCGCCAACCGCCTGCAACGCCGCTTGATGGCCAAGCAGACCCGCGCGTGGGAATTCGATCTAGAAGAGGGGCTGCTCGATGTTGCCCGTCTGTCGCGCGTGGTCGCCAACCCGATCCTGCCTTTGGCCTACAAGCGCGAGCGCGAGACCGAGTTCCGCGACACCGTCGTCACCTTGCTGATCGACAATTCCGGCTCGATGCGCGGCCGGCCGATCACCGTTGCGGCGATGAGCGGCGACATCCTCGCCCGCACCCTGGAGCGTTGCGGCGTCAAGGTCGAGATCCTCGGCTTTACGACGCGCGCCTGGAAAGGCGGCCAGTCGCGCGAGCGCTGGATCGCCGCGGGTAAGCCGCCCAACCCGGGACGACTCAACGATCTGCGCCACATCGTCTACAAGGCGGCCGACGCGCCGTGGCGGCGCGCCCGGCGCAATCTCGGGCTGATGCTTCGTGAGGGGATCCTGAAGGAGAACATCGACGGCGAGGCGCTGCGCTGGGCCCACAACCGCCTGCTCGAGCGTACCGAGCAGCGGCGCATCCTGATGGTGATTTCCGACGGCGCGCCGGTCGACGACTCGACGCTGTCGGTCAATCCCGGCAACTATCTCGAAAAGCACCTGCGCGAGGTGATCGCCGAGGTCGAGCGCCTGGGCGAGGTCGAATTGACGGCGATCGGCATCGGCCACGACGTGACGCGCTATTACCGCCGTGCCGTCACGATCGTCGATGCCGAGCAATTGGGCGGCGTGATGCTCGAAAAATTGGCCGAGCTGTTCGACGAGGAGAGCGGCTCGAAGACCCGGGTGCGCAGCCGGCGGGCGGCGTAGCTCGCTCGACGAGCCCCTTCGACCAACTATGGCGGAAAAGGGGCGAGCGCCTCATTGGCTCCCTGAGGCAGGGAGAAAAATCGAATTCGTCGCTCCCAGCAATCTTGGTAATCACCGACAAACAGGCCAGATCAAAGACTTGAGGGCGCGAATCGAGGCCGGGAGAGGGTGAATTTGTCGTCCCTCGCAGGGAGCGGAAAAGAGGCTCTGAGGGAGCGAGCAGGGAGAGAAAAATATGGCATTCTCGGGGCTTCGGCGCTCAAATCCCGGGCTTGTAACAAAATATCGCCCGCGGCCAGACCCGGCCGCGGGCGTGAGGTTTTCAAGAGAGTATCAATTCCTGTTGCATCTATATACCTGTTCGCCCGGCCCCTTCAATCAAAAATGATCCCCCACCAAAGGGACCCGACCTCGGGCGCCAGCCGGGCGCTAGATGCTGTCCGGAAGGCCTAGCCGCAAAAAATTGGGCCGTTTCGCAGCGTCAATCCGCGCCTCGGCACTTCTCGCAGGCGATCCCTCCACGTTTCTACTCCCTGGCAAGCGGGTGGTAGCATATCTGAGAAGCGCCAGGTTACTCCGGGCGCCTGCGCAAGCGAACTCCGCGTCCGCCCCCGGAACTGAGCGCGCCTTCGTTGATGAACTCGATCCCGGCAGCTTCAAGGGCGGCCATGACCTTGGTCAGACTTTCTATCACACCGCGGACGGTG
>Ga0306926_10007545_pt1 | contig 11801 bp, 8 predicted proteins | sample flu12Cox44000178_FD_203759 | JGI IMG/M metagenome (GOLD analysis project Ga0306926, IMG submission 203759) | Lab enrichment of tropical soil microbial communities from Luquillo Experimental Forest, Puerto Rico - flux8day.12C.oxic.44.000.178 (v2)... | ecosystem: Environmental > Terrestrial > Soil...
TTGACTACCAGCGCGCGCGCGGCCGCTGATCTGGATGATCCGAGCTTGGCCCGGCACCATTCTACGGGTGCCGAGGGGCATTTCGATTGGGTGAAGACGCCGGCGACCGCGGTGCCCTTGTCCAGGACCGCAAGCAGCACGTCGGTGCGGCCCTTGTAGCGGATGCCAGCCGCGGCCGCGGCAAGCCTGACGCCCGAAATCGCGGGCAGCTCGGGAACGTCGGTCGGGGCGAGCGGGGAGATGGCCATTTCTAACTCGTCATTGCCGGACTTGATCCGGCAATCCATCGAATAAGATGGATGCGCGGGTCAAGCCCGCGCATGACGAAATTGCTAATTTACTTCTTCGCCGGCGCCATCTTGGAATCGGCGGGCTTGGCCGCCTCGCTCTTCTGCGCAGCCGCCGGCTGATCCATGCGCTCGACCTTTGCGGTCTCCCGCAGCTTTGCTACGTATTCGGCCTGCGCCCGGCGCGTCACATAGGTTTCGATTTGGCCCTTGACTTGGTCAAAGTCCGGCGCCTTGCGGGCCCGCTTCTCCTCGACCTTGATGACATGCCAGCCGAATTGCGATTTCACGGGGTCGGAAATCTTGCCGGGCTCGAGCGAGAAGGCAACGGCAGAGAATTCCGGCACCATCTGATCCTTGGTGAAGAATCCGAGATCGCCGCCATCGGAGGCGCCGGGGTCCTTGGACTTCTTCTTGGCGAGTTCGGCGAAATCGGCGCCCTTCTTCAGCTCGGCGACGATTGCCTTGGCCTCGTCTTCGGTCTCGACCAGGATGTGCCGGGCGTGAACCTCCTGTTCGCCCTCGATCTGCTTGGCCGCCTCGTCATAGACCTTCCTCATGGCTTCTTCGGTCGTCGCGGCCTTGCCTTCGGCCGCCAGCAAATTGTCCATCAACAGGCGGTTGCGCGCGAAGGCGAGACGGGCCTTGAAGTCGTCGCGGTCTTCGATCTTCTTGGCTTCCGCTGCCTTGGAGACGATCTTCATGTCGATCAGGAAGGCCAGCACGTTTTCCTTTTTGCTCGCCGGGTCCATCTGCGCAAGGCTCGGCCCGAGTTCCTCCTCCGCGAGCGTGACATCGCTCTGACGGATTTCTGAGCCGTTCACCTTGGCGAGCACGGGGTTACTATCCTCCGCCCGCAGCGGCAGGCCGGCGAGCAGAACCATCGCAAGACCAGCCGTAGCGGCGGTGCCGAGGCGAGCACGCATGCCGAATTTCGCGAGGGATGACGAGGTGGTCATGGATAATCCTTATCTTCAAAGCCAATAGGCTTGTTTGGGGCAGGGGCTATTCGGATGCCGCGCGACAGTCGCCCAATCAAGCGGTGTTGGCAACGCGAAAAGTCTGTCAAAATCATGAAATCCTTGAAAGCCGAGGGCTTGCTTTCGAGCCTTTGCGAACCATTTTCGGCGTTCCCGGACACGCATTCCGGACGCGATGGGGCATCCGTCAAAATGCCCGTTTCCGGCGACGCAGGGCGCAGGATCGAGGCCCGGTATGAACGTGCCTCGGGCATAGTTTCGAGCTGAAAATCGCAGGCTCCGGCCGCCGTTGACAAGGCTTAAGCCCAGCCATATGTCTCCAAAACCTAAGTCGATGGCGATAGCGCTTTTTTCGCAGCGTTTTGGCCGTTGAAACTTGGATTGCTGAACTCCCACTCATTCGACGGAAGATCCCCGGTCAGGGGCTGCCCGCTGCGTCACGATGAGTTGATTGGCAACCCGGTGGATCACCTCACGGCGGCCTCGCCGACCGAGAAGGACAGGAATTTGGCATGATCGGCGCGCTCGCCCGCAAGTTTTTCGGTTCCGCAAACGACCGGCGGATCAAAGGGTATCAGAGCCGCGTCAATGCCATCAACGCGCTGGAGCCGGAGCTGGAGGCGCTGTCGGACGAAGCGCTGAGGGCGCGTACGGCCGAATTTCGTCAACAGCTCGCCGACGGCAAGACGCTCGACGACATCCTGGTTCCGGTCTTCGCCACCGTACGCGAGGCGGCCAAGCGCACGCTCGAACAGCGGCATTTCGATGTGCAGCTGGTCGGCGGCATAGTGCTGCACGAAGGCGACATCGCCGAGATGAAGACGGGCGAAGGCAAGACGCTGGTCGCAACGCTTTCGGTTTACCTCAACGCGCTCGCCGGCAAGGGCGTCCACGTCGTCACCGTCAACGACTATCTCGCCCGGCGCGACTCTGCATGGATGGGGCAGATTTACAGTTTCCTCGGGCTGACCACCGGCGTGATCGTTCACGGCCTCGACGATGCCGAGCGCAAGGCGGCCTATGCGTGCGATATTACCTACGGCACCAACAACGAATACGGCTTCGATTATCTGCGCGACAACATGAAGTACCGCCTCGAGGACATGGTCCAGCGCGGTCACTTCTACGCCATCGTCGACGAAGTCGACTCGATCCTGATCGACGAGGCGCGCACGCCGCTGATCATTTCCGGACCGCTCGATGACCGTTCGGATTTCTACAACACCATCGACACCTTCTTTCCCAAGCTCGACAAGACCGACTACGAGGTTGACGAGAAGCAGCGCACGGTGACGCTGACCGAAGTCGGCATGGAAAAGATCGAGACGCTGCTGCGCGAGGCTGGTTTGCTCAAGGGCGATTCGCTCTATGACGTGGAGAACGTCTCTGTCGTCCACCACATCAACCAGGCGCTGCGCGCACACTCGCTCTTCACCCGCGACAAGGACTACATCGTTCGCGACGGCGAGGTCATCATCATCGACGAGTTTACCGGCCGCATGATGCCGGGCCGACGCTATTCGGAAGGCCTGCACCAGGCGCTGGAAGCCAAGGAACATCAGCCAGTGCAGCCGGAAAACCAGACGCTGGCCTCGATCACCTTCCAGAACTATTTCCGGATGTACGAAAAGCTGTCGGGTATGACCGGCACCGCGGCGACCGAAGCCGACGAACTGTTCGACATCTACAAGCTGGAGGTCGTGGAAATCCCGACCAACCTTCCGGTGGCGCGTCTGGACGAAGACGATGAGGTCTATCGTACCCAGAAAGAGAAATACGCCGCGATCCTGTCCGAGGTGGAGCGCGCCAATACGCGGCTGCAGCCGGTGCTGGTCGGCACCGCCTCGATCGAAAAATCCGAGGTGCTCGCCGAATATCTCAAGAAGAACGGCTACAGGCAGATCGATTTCGGCAACCCGAACGCCCTGGAAAAGCTTTATGCCGCGGCGCGGGCCGGCAAACCGGCCAAGCTGTTTGCGGTGCTGAACGCGCGCTTCCACGAACAGGAAGCCTATATCGTGGCGCAGGCGGGCGTGCCCGGCGCGATCACGATCGCCACCAACATGGCCGGCCGCGGCACCGACATCAAGCTCGGCGGTTCGCTCGAGATGCGCATCCAGCACGAGACCGCAGGTGTGGCGGACGAGGCCGAGCGGACGGCGAAGATCGATCAGATCAAGGCCGACGTCGAACGCTTCCGCGACCTCGTGCTGAAAGCCGAAGAGACGATCGAGATCGAACCGGCCAAGGGCACAAGACCGGCAAAAACCGTGACCAAGCCCGGCGGCCTCTACATCATCGGCTCCGAGCGCCATGAGTCGCGGCGTATCGACAACCAGCTGCGCGGCCGGTCCGGCCGACAGGGCGATCCCGGCCGCTCGAAATTCTTCCTGTCGCTGGAAGACGATCTGATGCGGATTTTCGGCTCCGACCGGCTCGACAGCATGCTGACGCGGCTGGGGCTTAAGGAAGGCGAGGCCATCATCCATCCCTGGATCAACAAGGCGCTGGAAAAGGCGCAGCAAAAGGTCGAGGCGCGCAACTTCGACATCCGCAAGAACCTGCTGAAGTTCGACAACGTGCAGAACGATCAGCGCAAGGTGATCTTCGACCAGCGCGTCGATCTGATGAAGGACGAAAGCGTCGCCGAAACGGTCACCGACATGCGCCACGCCTTCGTCGAGGACGTGGTCGCCAAGCATGTGCCCGAACACGCCTATGCAGAGCAATGGGACACGCCCGGCCTGAAGGACGAGCTCAAGCGCGTGCTCGATATCGACCTGCCGGTCGATGAGTGGGCCAAGGAAGAGGGCATCGCGGATGAGGAGCTGCTGACCCGCATCGAGAAACGCGTCGACGAACACATGGCGGCCAAGGTGGCGCAGTGGGGCCCAGATGTGATGCGCTACGTCGAAAAAACCATCCTGCTGCAGACGCTGGACCATCTCTGGCGCGAGCATCTGGTGATGCTCGACCATTTGCGCCAGGTGATCGGCTTGCGCGGTTATGGTCAGCGCGATCCGTTGCAGGAGTACAAGTCGGAGGCGTTCAGCCTGTTCGAGGCGATGATCGCTCATCTGCGTGAGGCGGTGACGGCGCAATTGATGCGCGTCGAGATCGTTCCGCCGGAATCCCAGCAGCCGGTATTGCCGGTGATGGAAGCACACAAGTTCGATCCCAATACCGGCGAGGACGAGATGGCCTTCGCCAACGTCTCTCTGGTGCCCTCCGCTACCGCCGACCGCGATCCGAAAAATCCGGCGAGCTGGGGCAAGGTCGGCCGCAACGAGGATTGCCCCTGCGGCTCAGGCAAGAAATTCAAACACTGCCACGGCAAGTATGTGTGAAATCTAAGCGCGATGGTTTTAGGTCGAATAGCCGTCGCGCTTTGGCCTGGCATTTGCACAAAGCATCACTGGCATTTGCACAAAGTATCAGCGCACGGTGTTGAGCAGAGGAATGCTCTTCGGGTCGCGCGGCGCTGGCATCTGCTGCAGATAGGCGTAGAGATCGGCTGCGTCCTGATCGGAAAGTACCGCCGCTTCGTATGGCGGCATCTGGCTGATCGGATGACGAAGCTGGGCCAGGAAGTCCTGATACGAAAACGCGGTTCGCGAGACACGCGGACCGGTCCTGAGCGCGCCCTGGCCGGCAAGGCCATGACACTGATAACAACCGACCTGAACATAGAGCTGCTCGCCATTGGCCGCATTGCCGGCCCGTGACGCCTGTTGGGCGGAAGTCGCCCCTGCAATCAAGGCGAGGGCTGCAAGCGCGAGCATCATCGGCTTCAACGAGCTCTCCCTCACCGCGGCTGCGTGACGACGTCGATCAGCGCGGGCTGGCCGGCCTTCACCGCGGCGATACCCTCGCGGAAAGCTTGCGACAGATCGTTCGGATCGGTGATCGGGCCGATGCCGACCGCACCGTAACCTTGTGCGATCTTGACGTAATCGACGTTCGGATTGTCGATCGTCGTACCGATATGGGCATTGCGCACGCCGCGATTGTGGCGGTTCGCCATCCGCTGCACGTGCATGACTTCCTGATGATAGGCACGGTTATTCTGGATGATGGTCAGGTATGGAATGCCGTGATGTGCCGCGGTCCACGGCGTGTGCGGCGCCATGTTGAACTCGCCGTCGCCGGTGACGCTGATGACCACGCGGCCGCCGGCGTCGCGGTGCGCGAGCGCCGCCCCGAGCGCAGCGACCGACTGATACCCCACCCCGTATCCGCCCGGGCCGCCGATGAAACGATAATGTTTTTCCAGGGGCCATAGCCGATGCGGCCATCTGGAGGAGAAGTCGCCGTCGGAGACCAGCGCCCAGTCCTCGTTCCTGATCAACTCCCACAGCTCCATATACATGCGTGCGGTCGAGATCGGGCTTGCGTCCCAGGCGAGCGCGGCTTCTGCGCGCGCGAGTTCCGCAAGGCCGCTATAGGCGTCGCGCAATTTCTCCCCGCGCATCGCGATTGAATTTCTGCGGCCGGAGCCTGTCTCCTGCTGCACTGCTTCGATCAGGAACGGCAGGGTGGTTTGCGCATCCGCAGTGATGCTGAGATCTGCGCCGACATAGCGCTGGAAATCCTGGTAGTTGGAATGCACCAGCAAATCCCGGGTCGAGATGCTGATGACCTTCACGCTCTTGCCGGTCCGCGAGATTTCGGTGCGCTCCAGCTGGTCGCGCATGGCATGGAGCTGGCCAAAGAGGTCGACGGGCTCGAGCGAAAGGATGCAGTCGGCCCGAGCGAGCAGGCTCGTGGCGCGCTCCGACTGGCAGAGATAATGCGTGTTCGGCATGTTCATGCGCGAACGGTTGTCGATCACCGGCGCCTGCAAAAGTTCGGCGAGCCTGACGAGATCGTCCATCGCGGCTTGCGAGCGCGCGTAGCGATCTGCGATGATCACGGGGGCTTCTGCCGAAACCAGCATTCTGGCCGCATCCCGCACGGCGTTCGGGTCGCCTGCGGTTTGCGATGGCCTCACCAGAGGCGGAATCCTGAGCCGGTTTTGCCCGCGTTCGTCAAGCGGATCCTCCTGCAGCTTGGTATCGGCGACAATGAATGCCGGCCCAGGCGGCTGCGCACAGGCGAGTGCATGGCCGCGCACCGTCGACTCCGCAAAATGCTGCAGCGACATCGGATAATCGTCCCACTTGACGAAATCGCGCACGGTGGCCGCGGCGTCCTGCACGCTGTGAAACCACTCGACACCAGGCCGGCGCTCGTTGAGCGCGCCGGCATTGCCGGTAAAAATCATCACCGGAACGCGGTCGCAGTAGGCATTGTAAATCGCCATTGCCGCGTGCTGGGTGCCGACCGTTCCGTGCACGATCGCCGCCATTGGCTTGCCGGCGACCTTGGCGTAGCCGTGCGCCATGCCGACCGACACTTCCTCGTGCAGGCACGTCAGCCATTCCGGGTGCTTGTTCTGTCCGTAATTGATGAAGCTTTCCTGCAGCGCGCGAAAAGTCGAACCAGGGCAGGCGGCGACGTAGTCCAGATCGAGCGTCTTGCAAACGTCGACCATGAAATCGGAACCGGTCTTTTCCGTCGTCAGTCGTTCGACTTCCGCCGGGTGTTCGCGTTCGGTTGCCTTGGCAGCTGCACCGGGAGGCAACGCGTTGCCGGTCGGCTTTTCCGCAAGCTCTGCCTTAACGTTTGGCGCTCCGGCGATGGTTGCGCCGCCGGCGACGGCCATGCCTGCGAGAAATCGACGGCGATGCAAGGCGGCCGGTTCCGATTCAGCCATGGACGCTCTCCCGGTCTTTTCTGCCATCCAGGTCCGATGGCTTTCTCTTCGCAAGACCAAAGACTACTGCATCGACTGGTCCGAGGCGAGCGATCGCATGAGTACGGGAGCACAAAGCGATGAGGCGTTCCTCCGTCGTCCGCTTTCAGGCGTTCTGAATTGCGTCAGGTGGTCGCGGCGAAATCAACCATTGGTCCCGGTCACTGCTCGACCGGTCCCTCGGCGCGACGCCAATGCTGGATTGATTACTTCGCGGCCGAGAAGCGGCTCTCGAACGAATTCGCCGAGAGAACCGGCTGTGCACCGGCGACCAGATTATCCTGGGATGGCGCAGGAGCGGGTGCGGCGGCGACGGCCTCTGTTGCCGTCGGCTTCAAGGCCGGGTGCGCCGGGGCCTGCTTGGTATCGGCCTTCGCAGTTGAAGTCTTGGAAGCTTCGCTGCGCGGCGGCTTGGCTTCGGTAGCCTTGGGCTTGGCGGCCGGGGCCGGCTGCGTGGCGCTTGCAGTCGTGTCGGCTGCCGCGCTGCCAATGCCCATTCTGTGGGCGAGATTGGAGAAGAAGCCTTCCGATGGCGCGGACTGGGGCTGGCTGTCGGATGATGTGGCCGCGGCCACGCGCACGGCTGAAGTCGAGGGCGCCAGCGACGCCGCCAGCGGCTCATCCGGCGAAGTGACCGGCCCGCGCGGCGGGTTGACATTCTGCGGTATCGTGCCCGGCGGCTTTGACAGCGTGAGCAACGCCAGCCCCTGGCCGCCCTCCGACAGACCGGTATTGCCATTGGGCAGCTTCGCGGCGAATACCTTGTGCATTCCGCCGTCGACGCCGGTATTCAATCGCGCCACCGGCGTTCCTCTCTCGACCAGTTTGGCGAATTCGGCTTGATCAGCTTCCTGCTTTTCGCGCACCGCCTCTGCAAGCTCTCCCGGGACGATGTAGGCCGGGCATTTTGCCGAAGCTTCGAACACCGTGTCGCGCTTGGCGTCCGGCGGCTTCACGGCGTCGAAGACGTATTTCTTCTCGCAGAAATCCACCTTCGGTTCCTGCCGCGTCACTTCGAAATGATCATAGCCTTCCTTGATCATTTTCCAGAACGGCATGTTCGGATTGTTGCGGTGTCTCGCCATATTGAGCGGCGTCATCCGGAACGGATAGGCCTGAAACTGAAACGACTTCTGGCCGCCGAAGAAGGATTCGCGTCCCAGCGCGTAGATTTCCGCGATCTGTTCATCGGTCATCGCGTAGCAGCCGCGCGACGAGCAGTCGCCATGCACCATCAGCTCCGAGCCGGTATGTCCGAGCGACCGGTCATAGGCGTTGGGGTATCCGGTGTTGAACGAAAGGTAATACGCCGACTGTGGATTCATCTGCGCCGGCGTGATCGCGTAGAAACCCTCAGGCGCCTGCCGATCGCCCTCGCGAACCTTGGGTCCGAGGTCCCCCGACCAGCGGCAAATCGGGTAGCTCTTCAGCAGCGCAAAACGGCCTGAGCGGTCCTGCTTCCAGACCTCGAGCTCAGCCTCCTGCTTGAACAGCCGAATCAGAATCGGCGATTGCAGGTCCATGTCCTTGGCCACCATCTCGGCGATGAGCTTCGGCGGGACGGGCTGATTGGCCTTGGCGTTACTGGCAAGCGAAATCTCGTCGCTATTGCAGCCGGCAAGCAAAGCACCGGTCGCGAGCGCGACAGATGCGATGAGCGCGCGAACAAGCGAGCGATGAATCAATGCAAAGCTCCACACCCAACGGGCAATTTCCGCACCCCAAACTAGCGTCCATGCCCTGAAGCCATTGAATAAAATCTTATCCTTAAAGCACCCCTGCTCGCAAGCCGAGGCGGGCATTGCTCTCTCGGCCATGGTGAACAGAGATTAAAAGACCGGTGGGGGCTTAATTGCGGCCCAAAATGGCCCGAATCTTCAAAAACTTGCGACCAAAACGGCGATTCTCACCCGATCTTCCGGCCGATCTCGAGAAATTTCTGCCGCCGGTGTTTGCGAATCGCATTGGCATCGAGGTGGCTCAAGTCACTCAAAGTCTGGGCGATGGCCTCGCCCGTCATCGCGATCATGGCAGCAGGATCGCGGTGCGCGCCTCCGACCGGCTCATTGAGGATGCGGTCGATCACGCCGAAACGCAGCATGTCCTGAGCGGTGATCTTCATGCTGGTCGCAGCCTCCTGCGCCTTGGTTCCGTCGCGCCAGAGGATCGAGGAGGCAGCTTCCGGCGAGATCACGCTGTAGATGGCGTGCTCGTACATCAAGACGCGGTTGGCCGTGGTGATGGCAATGGCACCGCCCGACATCCCCTCGCCGGTGATGATCGCGACATTGGGCACCCCGAGCGAGAGACAGGCGTCGGTCGAGCGCGCAATGGCCTCGGCCTGGCCGCGTTCCTCCGCGCCAATTCCGGGATAGGCGCCGGCGGAGTCGACGATCGACAGAACGGGAATACCGAATCGTTCGGCCATCTCCATCAGCCGGACCGCCTTGCGATAGCCTTCGGGACGGGCCATGCCGAAATTGTGCTTGATGCGACTGTCGGTGGTGGCACCTTTTTCCTGGCCCATCACGCAAATGCTCTCGCCGCGGAAACGGCCGAATCCGCCGATCAGGGCTGCGTCCTCGCCGAACTTGCGGTCGCCCGCGAGCGGCGTGAACTCGGTGATCAGCCCTTCGATGAAATCGGTGAAATGCGGCCGCTGCGGGTGGCGGGCGACCAGCGTTTTCTGCCACGGCGTCAGGTTGGCGTAGAGATCGGCGAGTGCCTGCGCCGCCTTTTCCTCGATCCGCGTGATTTCTTCGCCGATGTCACTGCCGGAAGCCGCCAGAACACGCAATTCGTCGACCTTGGAATCGAGCTCGGCGACAGACTTTTCGAAATCCAGGTAGCTGCGCATGTGGTCCGGCATCAGTTCAATATAGAGAATAAGCCGCTTGCAAGCGAAGCGGCATCCTTCGGTTCGCGAAGAAAGCGCGTATTTTCAATGATTTAATGCGCTTTCGACGTGGGGTCCCCATTCGACCGATTCTCGATCCAGGGGGAGTTGGAAATGGCTCTTTCGGGGCAGAAGGCGCCGAAGTCAAGGTGGCAGTCGATTGCACGGTTTTGGCGGTGTCGGTTCTAGCCCCTCGGCAGCTATTTCTCCGCCAGCGGATGCAGGTCGCGCACCAGACTTTTCAGGCGCTCCTCGACCACGTGGGTATAGATCTGCGTGGTCGAGATATCGGTGTGGCCGAGCAAGGTCTGCACGATGCGCAAATCGGCGCCGTTGTGCAGAAGGTGACTTGCAAAAGCATGGCGCAGCACATGCGGGCTGACCAGCCGCGGCGCGAGACCCGCGGAGGCCGCCAGTTCCTTCAGGTCGCGCGCGAAATGCTGCCGCGTCAGATGTCCGCTTTCGCCAAAGGATGGAAACAGCCATTTCGAGCTGGCTGCGTTCTTGTTTGACGTTGGCTTCAGTGCCGCCATCGCCGCGAGATATTCGGCCATCGCGCGGCGCGAAGCCTCGTTCAGCGGTACCAGCCTTTCCTTGCTTCCCTTGCCGCGCACGACGATCATGCGAGCCTCGCGACGGGATGCCGACAGCGGCAGTGTCACCAGTTCCGAAACCCGCAAGCCCGTCGCATAGAGTACCTCGAGCAGGCAATGCAGCCGCAATGCGCGAAGCTGCCGCAATGGCGAAGATTCCGCGGCCTCGGCCAGCGCTTTGGCCCGTGAAAGCAGGCGATCGACGTCGGCGATCGACAGCACCTTTGGCAGGCCGCGGCCTCGCTTTGGCCCGGAGAGGATTGCGGCCGGATCGTCGGGACGAATTCGCTCGTTCAACAGGAATCGAAACAGATGCCGCATTGCCGACAGCCGGCGCGCCAGGCTCGACGATTTGAAGCCGCGGGTGTCGAGGTCGGAAAGATAGTTCCGCAGCGCCTGTGTATCGGCACCGACAAAATCCTGACCATCGGATGCAAGGAATTCGGAGAGGTCGTTGAGGTCGCGCCGATAGGCGTCGAGCGTATTGGCTCCCGCTCCCTGTTCTGCCGCGAGCATGTCGAGGAAGAGGTTGACGAGTTTCGTATCGGAGGATTTGGCGCGCATCGAGCAATCCTAGCGCCGAATTCTTGCCGAAGGCTATCTCGCTACTTCTTGAGGAACCTGTCCGCGGGAACAGTCACGGTCATTTCCCGCGGTTTCGGGTTGACGAAATTCGCCAGCGCGAAAATCACGCCGTAAACGATACCTGCTATCACCGCGACCACAATCAAAAAGCGGAACAGGCTGGGCATCGGGAAAACAGCTCGGGCAGTGAGTTAACCATTCGAATGCATCGGGAATTGGCCCGATCTGACTACCACCATGTTAGCCATTCCGTTGCAAGGGTCACGTCGGCGTACTAGCAACGGTATCGGTGGCGGTAGTATGGTCGCGCGGAACGCCGCATCGGTTACGGCTTTGAGCGATGAAATGCCCGAAACAGTCTCACCCGCCAGCACCGCGATAATCCAGGATGCCGAAATCAAGGCGGCACTGGGCGGGCGTTCGGTTGTGCTGGTGGGCATGATGGGGGCCGGCAAATCCACTATCGGACGGCGCTTGTCGGCGCGGCTCGGGCTGCCCTTTCTCGACGCCGACACGGAAATAGAGACGGCGGCTGGCATGTCGATTCCGGATATTTTCGAATCGCGCGGCGAGCCGGATTTCAGGGACGGCGAGGCGCGGGTGATCGCGCGGCTTCTCGACAGCGGTCCGGCCGTGCTGGCCACCGGCGGTGGCGCCTTCATGCGC
>Ga0306926_10007547_pt1 | contig 11797 bp, 11 predicted proteins | sample flu12Cox44000178_FD_203759 | JGI IMG/M metagenome (GOLD analysis project Ga0306926, IMG submission 203759) | Lab enrichment of tropical soil microbial communities from Luquillo Experimental Forest, Puerto Rico - flux8day.12C.oxic.44.000.178 (v2)... | ecosystem: Environmental > Terrestrial >...
CGCCGCGGCATATCGAGGCGCAGCACCGCCGTCATCGGCAGCTTCATGTGCGGCGCCACCTGCATGCCGCGCTCGGCAACGATCGGCTCGGTCGCTGCAGCGAGCGGCGCGCCAATCCCGGGGTGGCGATAGCGGTTTGCAAGACCGCGGACCGCCACCTCCTCCACTGGTGTCAGCGCCACAACGCGCCGATTGTGCCATTCGAACCCCGATGGGTTGACCGCGACCTGGACCCACCCAAAGGGCGCCTGGTAATTGCCGGTCTTGAACTCCACGGTGGTGTCGTCAGCAGACGCGAAGGCATGGATAATGCCGAGGCTGTAGAGGTCGGCCGCCAATCGGAGCCGCGGGTCATAGGGGCTCGGCGGCTTCAACCCCTTCTCAGGAAAGAGGAATGCGACGCTGTAGATTGCAGCGCCGAGGAAATATGGCCGCTGATGCGTCTTCTCCGCATAGAGATAGGCCATTTCCGCCAGTGTGATCACTTCGTCTTCGTCGCCGCGGCCATCGGTGGTGATCGTGTGCAGTGCTGCGATCGCGCCGGCAGGATCGTCGTCGTAGCGCTCCGAGAGAACCCAGCGGCGAAGGACATTGCGGGCCGATGGGCTGAGCTCGTCGGCGGTAAGGGCATTTGCGGTGAGCTCATGCTGGGCGCTGGTGGCGTCGACGCGCTCCACGCCGACTGGCGTCGCGCACCCGGCAGCGAGGAGGAGCCAGATGATGCAGCACAAAGCGAGAGGAATGTGTCGCGCTGGTGAGCGCTTCAAGTTTTCAGGAACGTTCGACAAGCTTAGGTCGGTCGGTGACGTCGTATCCGGGTGCAAGCATCTCGTCGGCCGTAGAATCTGCCGTCACAAGATGTGCCGGCGCGTGCCAGGATTAGATTGCAAGGACCGGGATGGCAAGAGGATCAGCGCGGCGCAGGCACATTCTCGCGAAGCCTGGACGCGAACTCTACCTCACTCAAGCCGGCGTCTACTCGGCTCGTAACATCTGCTCGTCGGATCAACTCTTCGAGTGGAATGCGCGTATCGACCGCACCGTGGTCGTAGAGATAGCTGGGCAGATGCCCGGTCAGAATGATGCGCCAATCGAACGGGATCGAAGATGTCACTGCATGCATCATGTCGAAGATCGTGGTGGTGCAGTTCGTCGTCAGCGTGTTGTAGAACCTCGGCTGTGCCGCAAGGTCGTTTGCTTCTTTGATGTATTCGACGAGCAGCGCACGGGCGCGCTCCGGCGGTGTCTTGAGCCGATAAAGCTGAATTTGCTCGTGGCGCGCCTTGCGTAAGGTCATCAGGTCGCGCTCGTCGGCGCCGATGTAGACGAGCTCGTGCGTCTTAAAAAAAACCGGCGATGGCCGAGTATTGGTCATCCTGCGTCCGTCGCAGTTCGATCGAGAAATCGAGATAGCGCCCGTCCTCAAAACCAAAGCTCATGATCGTGTGGGCAATCGACGGCCCCATCCAATAAACCAGGAAAAGGTCGAGCGACCGCAGCTTGGAAAGGTCGTATGTTCGCTGCTCCCAGCGCTGGGTAAAATCCGCCTCGGTGCGCCAACCGAAGTTGCGAAGGTTGCGAACGGAGAGCCGGTCGCCGTTTATAGTGCCGGTAATGCCATGCACGACATCGGCCGCCCAGTTCTTGTCATTCGAGGCGCTGATGGAGATCGACCAGCCGAGAAATATTGCATAGGCGACAGCGTAGATTAGCACTGCTCGCCAGCGCATGCGCCGGCGCAGCAAGACTGCGAGCAATGCGGCAAGCGCAATCACATCCAAAGCCAGGCATGCTCCGATGCGCACCCCGGCGGCCTCCGGAAGTTGATATGCGATCGCGAGATTTGTCCAAACCGCGGAAAGAACGAGGACGAGGGCAATTATGCCGTTTCCAACGATTCTCAAAACGCGTCGCATCGATTTAGATCGCTCCAGGCGGTATTGAGGCAGAGTTCTTCATGAACTCTCGAAAGGTATTGATCGCCATCCGCCGCGGTTTGTCCAAGTTGTACGCAAGGACGTGGAGCGGGAGGCGCACAGCGTTGACGGCAAGGGTACGCAGGGTACTGTTAGCCGGGGATTTTGTTGGTACAAATATAGGTAGATACCTTTATAACTTTTCGTATACTTGGCTTCACGACCTATCGCCGGGCCGCGAGAGGTGCACCCCAAGGAGGCCGAAACCGCATGACACTCACAGGTTTGATTATTTTCCTGGTGATCGGCGCGATCGCCGGCTGGCTTGCTGGACAGATTATGAGGGGAGGCGGGTTTGGCCTTATCGGTAACATTGTGGTCGGCATTATCGGCTCGCTGATCGGCGGCTGGTTGTTTGGCCTTTTCGGCATCGCTGCCGGTGGACTGATCGGATCGATCATAGCCGCGGTCGTTGGTGCAATCATCCTCATCGCCATAGTCCGGCTCATCAAGCGCGCCTAGTGCTTAGATCCAAACACAAGATTCACCCTTACCGCCGTGCGCTTGCCAGATGCTACCGCGGCTTCTAAGGCGGCTCCGAATCACCTGAATGCATCTGAGCACTAGCGCCGAGCTCGGCCGGTCCCAATCACGGAAAGCCGCCCCTTGCAGGCGCGAGGGGCGCGCGATTCTATGGGTGGGGTGGCCGGGTGTTCTAATCCGGTACTGGAAAGTCACTGACGGCCCGCATCTCCTGCCCGTAAGGCGACGTTTCGGGTGGGTCAAGGAGGAGGCAAGCATGGACTACCGCAACAAGTTCTTTGTCGCTCCGGGTGAAAAGCTGCGTCTGAACAAGCTCGATCCAGGCTACAAGGGCGAGCACGAGTCGCCGGAAACGGCGAGGCAAGAAACCGAACACTTCCGCGAGAAACTCGCCCACCAACAGGCTCTGCTGCATGCCCAGCAGAAGCACTCCGTACTGGTTGTGTTACAGGCGCTGGACGCCGGTGGCAAGGACGGCACGGTGAACCACGTATTCAGCGCGCTCAATCCGCAAGGCGCCACTGTGATGGGTTTCAAGCAACCGACGCCGTTGGAGCGTTCCCATGATTTTCTCTGGCGGGTGCACCCGCACGCGCCAGGACGAGGCGAAATCGCGATCTTCAACAGGTCCCACTACGAGGACGTGCTGGTGACGCGGGTGCATAAGCTAATCGACAAAGAGATCTGGAAAACCCGCTATGAACGCATCCGGGAATTCGAAACCGGATTGACCGACAACGGCACGACAATCTTGAAATTCTTTCTGCATATCAGCAAGGAAGAACAACTGGCGCGCTTTGCCGAGCGGTTGGAGGATCCCAAACGCAACTGGAAGATCAGCGATTCCGACTATACCGAGCGGGTGTTATGGGACGACTACATCGCCGCGTTCGAGGACGCGATCAGCGCCACCAGCACCCACAATGCGCCATGGTACGTGATCCCATCGAACCACAAGTGGTTTCGCAATCTGGCAGTCTCGCAGATCATGGCGGATACAATGGAAGGTCTCGGCATGGTCTTCCCTAAGCCATCTGTCGATCTGGCCGAGATTCGGCGCAAGTACCATGCGGCCGTCGAGGAGGAGCACGAGCATAAAGGGTAGCTGCATTCCCAGCCCGAGACACTGTGCCGGTTTCGGACGTCCGCATCGGGTAGCTCGATCGGTGCAGCTTCCTTGGCGGGGAGGGGAAGTGAATGTCTCTATGGCCACATCTCGGCCTATCAGCTCGACCTTTCGGCAAGAGACCCAGGCTGTGTGAAAACTCGGAAATTGTCTGAAAACGGCGCATCCGGAGCGAACTTTTTCGCTTCGCCGAGCCTGTAATGGCGGAAAACGGCCGAAAATCGACTGGAATTTATAGACTGCCGCCGATCGTTCGAGCGTTTACACACAGCCTGGACCGGAAGCCGACATCGCGTGTCGTAAGATCGGTTGAGCAGGATCGGCGGTCGGCCCTCAGAGATTCGCGATCGAATGGACCGGAATCCCTTTATCGATAATCCGCCTTATCCCCCAATCGGGAAATCCGGCAAGGCAGCCGACGCCTACGCAACGACCGCCGGCCCTTTTGATCAAAGCCATCCCGGCGAGCGCCGTTTCGCCGCTCGCGACAACGTCATCGATGATGACAACGCGCTCCCCGACCCGGACCGCATCTCTTTGGATCGCCAGTGCTCGTCCTTGCGCGTAGGACATATCGTAGGTCTCGGACATGCCTCGTCTGAGAGCTTTCCAGGACGCCGCGCGAGGCACAGCCGCGCCCCTAGCAGATCGGGGCATTAAAGATAAACCCCCAAGCCTCGATGCACATGACGGTATCGGGCGGATCGGCACGAAAGAAGCCGGCCATCGCGTCGACAACCGCCGCGAACAGACGAGGGTCCCCCTCGGCGATCGGGCTGATGTCCCGGATCCGGATGCCCGGCCGCGGGAAGCCGGGGGCCAGCCGAATAGCCCTGGCGACGCGATCGGCGAAGGTGTCGCCGGTTTTCAGAATGATCGGCACAGGAGGGCGGGGAAGCCGTTGAGCGCGCCGCCGAGGCGGCCCGCCGGCTCGAGAGCTCGGAGCTTGGCGAGCTCGCGCCCTCCATTGCCATTTTGTGGCTGTCCAACAGCGCCCGCGGCCGATCCAGTGGATGAGATCTCGGCCGATCTCTTTAGATCGCGCGAGCTCGAAGACGCCGAGATCTTGGCGCAGGCGCACCATTCGGTATGGGCTCAGGCCACGAATCGGGGCCTCCGCAAAGGCTAGCGCTAGCGAACAGATCGAGACCGGCTTGGCGTTCTATGATGAACAGAAGCACGCTTATCACCGTTACGGGCACGATCCAGGGGTCTCAGCGCTCGTTAAGAGCGCGGAGGCTCACTGGGCGCTCGCACAGGCCGGAAGGGCGAGGTGCGTTGTGGATGAAACCTCGTCCTGGCGCGAGACTACGGCATGCCCCCACGTTGGCACATGCCCTGATTTACACCTGCGAAGCTCGAACCGTGCTCTCGGACATACTGGAGGTGAAGGCAGCCGCGTCCAAACTGGTGAGCTGAGCGACGAACAAGGCCTCGCTCGAGCCCAGGCCAGCGGCCTGCTGTTCTTTGGGTGGACGCGAGCTCTTGCCGGTGACGTAGGGGCGGACATCACACGGCTGGAGGAAGGTCTGAGCATTTGAATAGGATCGGAGCCCGCGGCCACCTGACGCATTATTTCTGCCTGATGGCCGAGGGCCTCTTGCCGGGCGGGCGCTATCTAGAGGGATTGAGCCATGTAACCAGAGCACTCGCGCTGGCCGCGGAAATTGAGGAGCGCTGGTACGCTCCGCGCTTGCATCGGGTGCGTGGGGAACTCTTGCTTTATCTCGATGGGTCGGCCGAGGACGCTGTCGAGGCCAGCTTCCGACAGGCGGTCGCCGTTCGCGCGCCAACTGAGGGCCAAAGGATGGGAATTCCTGGCGGCCACGAGCCTCGCTCGGCCGCGAACGTGGCCGCCGCAGTGAGGCTAGCGAACTTCTTGCACCGATCTGCGACTGGTTCACTGGGGGCTTCGATATGTCCGATCTGCGAGAGGCGAGGGGGGCGCCTCAACGCGCTCGGATAAACCGACACCGCCACTCTTACATCAGGAACACGCCCTTGCCGGTCGTCTGGGTGTCGAACAGACGATAGGCCTCTTCGGCCTGGTCGAGCTTCCAGCGGTGGGTGAAGAGCCGCTCGACATCGACCTTGCGCTCGACGACAAAGCGCGCGCAATCGGCCTGACCCTGCCACGAAAAGGTCCAAGAACCGATGATCGTCAGCTGCTTGCGCAGCATGTCGGGGCTGACATCGATCGTCACGTTGTTGCGCTCACCGACAAAGCACACCGTGCCCCAGACCTTGGCGCTGCGCACCGCGGCGATGCGGCCCTCGGGCTGGCTCGAAGTGTCGAGGGTGAAATCGGCGCCGCCATGGGTCAGGTCCTTGATCGCACCGACCGGGTCATTGGAACGTGGGTTGACCGTTTCCCAGGCGCCGAATTCCTTGGCGCGTGCCAGCCGCTCGGGACTGACGTCGAGCGCAATGACGCGCGCGCCCATCGCCGCGGCGAGTTGCGTCGCGGACAAGCCGACCGGACCCTGGCCAAACAGCGCGATCGTGTCATCGCCGGAGATCTTGAGCCGGCGCAACGCTCCATAGGCGGTCCCGGTCCCGCAGGAGATCGCCGCCCCGGTCGTAAAGCTGAGCTCGTCGGCGAGCGGCACTAATGTGAAGGCCGGCACCTTCAGATAGCGCGCGTGGCCGCCATGGGTGTTGTTGCCATAGACCAGGACCGGCTCCTCCTGGCACAGCTGCGACCAGCCGGAGCGGCAATGCTCGCACACCGTGCAACCCTTGTAGTGGTGCACCATGACGCGTTGCCCGATGCGGGCCATCTTGTCGCTGACATCGGCGCCAATCGCGGCGACGACACCGCACGGCTCATGCCCGGCGATGACAGGGTCGGGGTTAACCGGGAGCCCGCCGATCGCCGCACCACCCGATTTCGGCCGACGGTATTGGTGCAGGTCGCTGCCGCACATGCCCGAGGCTTTCATCTCGACGACGACCTCGTCGGGACCGGGAGTGGGGTCGGGAAACTCCATAAACTCGATCTGCCGCTCCCCGGTGAAGACAACACCGCGCATCGCTTCCTCCGTCTTCTGGTCGATGGATGATCCCTACCCTACGCATTTTCGGGTGCGCGCGGTATTCCCTCGTCGCCCCGATCTCCTCTTTGTTCGGCGGATCAAGATCCCTGTTTGGCCAATTAATTTCCCTGTTCGGTTGCTTAGGGAATTTGCCTCAGCGTTTGCTGATTCAGCAATGACTTAGCGAGGGTGGAACCGGTCTGCAAGCGACCTTAAAACGATTTTTCCCACTCTCTTCCCGTGGAGCAGGGTATCAGCCGGCTGCCGAGTAGCTCCTTATGAACCGGTGAAAGCGGGCGAGAAAGGCGCGGGTGCGCGGATTTTCGGGGTGCTCGAGGACTTGCCCGGGAGGGCCCTTCTCGACGATCACACCACCGCTTATAAAGGCGACGAGATCCGCGACCTCGTGGGCGAAGGCTACCTCGTGGGTGACAATGATCATTGTCATCCCCTGATCGGCGAGCCGCTCGATCACCGCCAGGACCTCACCGACGAGCTCGGGGTCGAGTGCCGAGGTAACCTCGTCGCACAGTATCACTGCTGGGTTCATCGCCAGAGCGCGAGCGATCGCGACGCGTTGCCGCTGCCCGCCCGAGAGTTGCGAGGGATAGGAGTCCGCCTTGTCGGCGAGCCCGACCTCGGCGAGGAGCGCGCGGGCTATCTCCGTCGCCTCGTGCCGGGGCATACCCTTGACGATGCTGGGTCCAGTCATGACGTTGCCGATCGCCGTCATGTGCGGGAAAAGGTTGAAATGCTGGAACACCATCCCGGTCGCGGCGCGGAAGGCGGAGAGCTCCCGGTCGCTGTGATTGCGATGGCCGGGGCCAAACCGCATCTCGCGGTCGCCGACGCGAATGTGGCCGCGATCGGGATCCTCGAGCAGGTTGACGCAACGCAACAGGGTCGATTTGCCCGAGCCGGAGGGCCCGATAATGGCAACGACCGAGCCGCGCTCGACGTGTAGCGAAACACCCCTCAACACCGGGAGCGCACCGAAGCTCTTCCACAGATCGGCAATCTCGATCATGGTCTGAGGCACGTCGACGGTTTCTCTAATCCGCGCGCGCAAGCCGACGCTCGACCTGCTGCGCCGCTAATGTCAGCGGGAACAGCACGAGAAAATAGATAACCGCGACCATCGTATAGACCTCGAGCGGCCGATAGGTTGCCGCAGTGATGATCGTGCCCTGATAAAGCAGATCGGCGACGGCGATCGTCGACACCAGCGAGGTGTTTTTGAGCTGAATGATCGACTGGTTCATAAAGGGCGGGATCATCCGCCTAATCGCTTGTGGAAGGATGACATAAAGCATGACTTGCGCCCGCCGCATGCCGATCGCCCGCGCCGCGTCCCACTGCCCGCGCTCGATCGAAGCAACTCCGCCGCGGATGATCTCGGCATAAAAAGCGCCGGTGTAAAGCGACAATACCATCATCGCCGCGACGTGAGCCGGAATGTCGATGCCGAGGACGACCGGCAAGGCGTAATAGAACCAGACAATCTGCACGAGGAGCGGTGTGCAGCGGAAGATCTCGACATAGGCGACGAGCGGAGCGGTGATCAGCACGTTCTTTGACAGCCGCAACAGCCCGGTGACGAGGCCGACCACGAGACCCAGCAGAATCGTCCCGATCGTATAGGCGATCGTCACTCCGAGACCGGTCAGGATCAGGCCGCGATAGCTCCACAGAAACGAGAAGTCCCAGGCGTAACGGGTGCCGGTCATTGCATTGAGCGCGTGTGGCGGCTCAAAGTTCGACGTCGGCGGGCACGTCTTCGGGTTTGACGCCGTTGATCGCGAGACCGGCGTAGAGCCATTCGCGTATCTGCTGGATACCGCGGTTGTAATCGACCCACGCGTTCAGGAAGTCGCGCCAACGCTTGTCCGCCTCCATGCGCACGCCCATGCAGGTTGGCAATTGCACGCGCGGTTGATGGAGCATCTGGAACTCGCCCAGCGCCGGGTTTTTCTTGACCGCGGTCAGGCCTAGATTTACCGCAAGAATCACGCAGTCGGCTCGGCCGGATTGAACCGCCAGGATGCAGTCGTCTCGCGCTTTCAACCCGATGATCGTCGCGTTTGGCGCAAAGCGATGAGCCGCGATCTCGTGCACCGACCCGATATCGACGGCGATCCTGACCTCGGGCTTGTTGAGCTCGCTCCAATTGGACGCGTGAAAGCCCTTCGCGCCGACCATGCCAAAGCCGTGCAGATAAAAGGCATGGGTGAAATCGATGACGAGCGCCCGTTTTGGTGTCGGGTTCAATGAAAACGCCAAGTCTATCTTATTAGCTTGCAGATCAAGCACCGAATTGCCATACGTCGACTCGAGATATTCAACCTTGGCGTCGAATACTCCAGCGATATCTTTCGCCATCTCGACGCACATCCCCGACCATTCCCCGGTCGCGATATCTTTGTTGAAATAAGGCGCCTCGCCCGGCAGCGCAGCGATACGCAATACCTTGGTGTGCTGGATCCGGTCTATCGTCCATTGGGGTGGGCTCTGTGCCGGAGCCGCTCCGGCCAGGAGCACGGGCACCCCTGCTGCCGCACCGGCACCAACGGCGAACAAGCGACGTGACAACATCGTGACCTCCTGGTCTACCTTGATCGGACAAGGAGCGCGAGATTGCTTCGTGGCTGCACTCCTAGCAATGATAACGTTGTCATTGGGCGCGAAACGAGGCAATCTGGTTCAACACGTTTCGGCCTAATCGACGAGGGTGTGCCGATGCCTGTCAACAAGCCCCATCTCGAATTCCACCGTGTCGACATGAGCTCGGGATGGTCGACTCCACCCGGCTATCCAGACGGGATTGAGCAGAAAATTCTTGCGGGTGCCCTCGACGAAGAGCGCCGGAGCGGCAGCCGCACGCGCTTGCTGCGTTTTGCGCCGGGAGTGTTCACGACCACACCCTTTGTTCACGAATATTGGGAAGAGGTCTATCTGATCTCGGGCGACCTCACCGTCAACAACGATGCCGAAGGCAGAGGCGGCGAGAACTTCCCGCCAGGCACCTATGCCTGCCGGCCTCCGGGGGCGGTGCACGGCCCATTCAAGTCGAACGGCGGGTGTCTCCTCTACGAGACCCATTACTACGCGGAATAATCGTTCCGATCAGCTGGCCCGCTGCGGGCTTTCCTCTTGTCGCCGTACCCGAAACGGCAACCCGCGCCGCCAACGCAGGCAGCGAGGCGAGCATCGCGGTCGACCGCGAGATCCTAGACAAAACGGAACGAAAACACAAAAACTCTTCCACCAACCCACTGTCACGCCCGGCGGCTCTTGAGGCTCGTGCTGCCTCGTGCCCAATCAAGGACGGAAGCGCCGGCCCCAACCACAAGGGGCCGATATTTCGCGGCGGTGGTACAACTCCGTCGATTTCGACACCCGTCTATTGCACTCGGGTTGCAGCAGACCTGACCGAAGCCCGGGCGCCAACCGCTACGTAGGGGATCGCCTCAAATATAACTCTCAATGCCTCCCGCGCGGGGTAAGGCCGAGGCGCTGCTCTGCCCGCTCGGCCAACTCCTCATAGTTTTGGGCTATCGACAGCATGATACGACGCGCGTCAGCGTCTGTTGTTCCCTCGGCCATGGTGCGCGTTTCTTCCGCTCGATCCCGCCAAAGCTGCGGGTTATCCGGGTAAGATGCCATGCGACGCCAATCAGTGATCGGATATCGCTTGCGAGAATAAGGCGCTGCTTACGCTTCGCCAAGCCCGGAGGTCCAGCCGAATATCCCTGTCGCTGACCGCCGCGTTTCCCTACGGTTCTTCCGCTCTTCATCCGGTCTCGCCCAGCTCGGGAGTGGCTCCATAGTCGCCTTTGCAAGAGGCGAGCAGGAAATTTCTCAGCTGTGGTTCGGATCCCTTCCGCCGACCACGGACATTGTGACAGCTGTTGCTGTCCTCCCGAAGGCATCGCCAAAGACGAGGCCCAAGATCGAGCCTATCTCGAAAGGGGCACTCCGATTTGAGCTTTTGGATGTCAATAGGTGTCGCGAGATGTATCAAACAAACTCAGCTGCAAGGCCTCGATATTTCAATCGAGATATTCGCTCGGCTTGCTCTCCGGCAAAACAGCCAGAGAAAAAGAGCGGCAAGCGCGGTGACACCGGCGGTCGTCAAAAAGGCGGCCTCACGTGCGAGGCTACCCGCTATAACCCCTGTGGCTGTGGTGCTCATCGCGGCAGCGATTCCGGTGCAGGTGCCGACCGCTCCACGTGCGAAATTGAATCTACCGGTTCCTGTGGTGAGGTTGTGATTACCAATACTGTCATAACGGTGACAATAGCGCCGACGATTCCGTTCAACATCCGGGGCCGTCATAAGAAAAAACGGGCTTTGACTGATAGCGAAAGCCGCATCCCTTATTGGCGCCAATCCGAAGCCGATCAGTAGGATCGCCTTGCGACCCCAATGTTCGGCGTAATGACCGACACAAGGTGCTGCGATGGCGACGATGAACTGCGGCACGGCGATCGTCCCTGCCATGAGGAAGGCCCGAGGCTCTCTCGGCGGCTGCCAGATCTCGCTGACCAGCGGGAGCATCGACGCGTCCGCGAGGCGAAACTAGATCGCCGCCGCGGAAAAGGTCAGGAGCCCTCGGCTCATCAGCAGATCACGCATGCGCTGGAGGTCTCCAGGCTCATCACGTCCTTTGGCATTGCGAGCCCCGCCGTACGCGATCTCTTGCCGACGGATCCAAGCTCAACGCTACAAAGGTGGGTACCGCGAGCAGTGCGACACAAAAAAGATGCAATTTTTCGAAAACCATTGGGCCATCAGACCCAGGCTTGCTGCCGGCAGTGCATTTCCGGCAGCATCGAAGCGCTGATTGCGCCCGGCTCTGCTTGACATCGCGTGCCGTCCGACGAGGCCCAAGCTTATCGCGCCGACGTGGGACCAATGATGCCACCGGTAGCCCCGTGCAGTATTTCAGCGACGAGCACGATCGGAAAATTGGGTCACAACGCCAACAGAATCGCGCTGGCGGCAATCATCAGGATACCGATCGCAACGAGCAGCCGTTTGCGCCTCACCGCATCGGTCAGCGCTCCTCCCGATAATTGGGCCGCGACACCAGAAAGTCCACCGGCGGTCAATGCAAAGCGGTCATGCTCCATGGACCAACCCTGATCGGCCAAATAGAAAGACACAAAGGACCAAA
>Ga0306926_10007548_pt1 | contig 11797 bp, 13 predicted proteins | sample flu12Cox44000178_FD_203759 | JGI IMG/M metagenome (GOLD analysis project Ga0306926, IMG submission 203759) | Lab enrichment of tropical soil microbial communities from Luquillo Experimental Forest, Puerto Rico - flux8day.12C.oxic.44.000.178 (v2)... | ecosystem: Environmental > Terrestrial >...
GGCCATGATGGCGGTTAGCCGCACGCTGCCCGGCGTCGAGCTGGTGCTCGACAAGCAGCAGGTGTGCGCGCAGTTCGACTTGCCGCTCGACCGCGAAGGCGATTTCGCCGTGTTCAGCGATCGCCACACCGTCGTCGGTGCCCGGCGCGAGGATCACGATCTGAGCCAACTCGCCGGACATCGCCTGCGCTCCCACGGCGGGCTCGGCGAGCAGAAGGTGCCGTTCCTGATGTCACGACCGCTCAACGCCGGCTACCGCGAACGGGCGAAATCGTCCCGGATTCATAACTACGACATTTTTGATTTTGCGCTAAACGGGGTCGCATAGCGCACGCGGCGGACATGCATACCACCAAGCCACGCACCGTAATTGCCGCCGTCTACGACGCGCCGAACAGGCCGTTCGTGCTGCGGCGATTTCCGCTGCGTCCTGTCAAACCGGGCGAAGTCTTGGTGCGGGTGCTCTAGACGGGCACGCGTACGGTCGCCCGCAAACCCCCGAGCGGGCTGTCGCCGAGCGCGATGTCGCCACCGTGGGAACGGGCGATGTCGCGCGCGATCGCCAAGCCGAGCCCGGTGCCGCCTTCATCCTGGTTGCGCGCGTCGTCAAGCCGCAAAAACGGCTTGAATACGTCCTCACGCAATTGCTGCGGGATGCCGGGGCCGTCGTCGTCCACGGTCACCGTGAGCCAGCGATGATCGCGGTGCCCGGTGATCGCGACGGTCGAAGCAAAACGCGAAGCATTGCCGACGAGATTGGCGAGACAGCGCTTGAACGCCGCAGGGCGGACCGTGACGTCCGGCCAGCCGTGGAAGTTGATGCTGGCCCGATGACCGTGCCGTTCGGTGTCGGTTTTGAGGTCCTCCAAAAGTCCGGCAATATTGGTCAGTGCCGACTGCTCGCCCATGTCGCCGCGCGCGAAGGCAAGATAAGCTTCGAGCATTCCCGCCATCTCGTCGATGTCTTTCTTGATAGCGTCTATTTCTACGCTATCGCCGAGCAAGGCGAGTTCGAGCTTAAAGCGCGTCAAGATGGTGCGCAGATCGTGTGACACGCCGGCGAGCATCGTGGTGCGCTGCTCTATGGCGCGCTCGATGCGGGTTTTCATTTCCAGGAAGGCTGCGGCGGCGCGGCGGACTTCGCGAGCGCCGCGCGGCCGGAAGTTCGGCGCCTCGCGGCCCTTGCCGAAGGCTTCGGCGGCATCTGCCAGACGGACGATCGGCCGAATCTGATTGCGCAGGAACGCAATCGCGATCGCGAGCACAACGAGCGAGGTTGCGACCATCCAAAGTAAAAAAATCCAGGAATTCGGATCGTAGACATCGGCGCGGCGGGCGAAGACGCGCATCACCGTGTCGTCCAGCTTGACACGGATCTCCACGATGTTGGAACGGCCAACGGTGTCAATCCAGAACGGCAGGCCGATTTGCTTGCGGATCTGGTCCGACAGCGCACCGTCGAGCTGCGAAAAGAACGGTTTCGGACCCGGCGGCGGCAATTGGCTTCCCGGCAAGAAATCCACCACCAGGCCGAGCCTGTCCTGCGCAATGCGCCGAAGCTGCGCATGGTCCGAATCCTGGGGGAAGGTTTTATAGACGTCGATGAGTGTGGCGATTTCCTGCGTGACCGCCGAGGACAGATAATTCGTAACCAGATTCCAATGCCGCTCCAGGAACAGGAGCGCGACCACCGATTGCAGCACGACCATCGGCACGATGATGATCAGGAGCGAACGGGCATAAAGCCCTTTCGGCATCACCGATTTCATCCAACGGCTGAAGCGATCCCACGGTCCGGTGACCGGAGCCGCCAGCGCCGCGGCAACGCCGGTCACGGTATTGGCGGCAGCGACCAGTTGTCCCGCGGCATTGCGCAGCCGCCCGATGCCATCGTCGAGACTGGTCATGATTCGCTCACGTCATCGCCACCAGACGGTAGCCGATGCCGCGCACGGTTTGAACGATCAGCGGATTGCCCGGATCGCGTTCGATCTTGCGGCGAAGCCGATTGACCTGCACATCGACGGTGCGCTCGCTGACAGCGCCGCCGTTGCCGGCGAGCGCCCGCCGCGGCACGGTTTCGCCGGCGCTTGTCGTCAAGATGCGCAGCATTTCGCGCTCGCGGTCGGTGAGCCGGATTACCTCTTCGCCGCGCCGCAATTCGCCGCGCGCCAGATGAAATACGAACTGTCCGAATCGCACCGATTCGGCCGGCGCGGCAGTCGGCGGCCGGACGCGCTTGAGAATATTCGCGATGCGCAGCGCGAGCTCGCGCGGCTCGAAAGGTTTGGCGAGATAATCGTCGGCGCCGATTTCCAGCCCCATGATCCGGCTTTCCTTCTCGTCGCGCGCGGTAAGCATCAAAATTGGCACGGCCGAACCGGCACGAATGGTACGGGCCAAATCGAAGCCGTTCTCGCCGGGCATCATCACGTCGAGAATCAGGAGGTCGAATTTGAGACCCTCGAGCTTGGCGCGAGCTTCCAGCGCCGTCTCGGCGGTCGAAACGCGATAACCCTCGGCCAGCAAAAAGCGCGACAACAGGGCGCGGATCCGGCGATCGTCGTCGACCACCAGCAGATGCGGCGCGTCGTCGGCAGGATTCTTCGCAATATCCGACAATGGATTTTGCGAAGCATCTTGCAGCGGATCGGCGGGCAGCGTCATGGCAGCACCATGGCAGCGTGATCAGTCGGCCGTCAGGGGCCGCGTTTCGGGCCGCCGTTTCGCGCCCGCGAGCTATCGGCAAGGGCATCGGAGCGCGCGATCAGGCGCAACACATGCTCACGATCTTCGGCGTCGATCATGCCGGCAAGAAAGCGGCGCGCGGCATCGTGCGCGTCGGGCCCGATTTCGGCGAGCACGCGCTCGATACGCGCAGTCTGCAATCCGGCAAGCCTGAAGGCGAGCGCTTCGCCGGCCGGACTTACATAGAGGAGCCGCTGGCGGCGATCGTTGGCACCTTCCTTTTGCACGATATAGCCTTCGTCAACGAGTTGCTTGAGCACGCGGCCGAGCGATTGCTTGGTTATTTTCAATACGTCGAGCAGCTCGGCGACTTTCATCCCGGGATTGCGGTTGACGAAGTGCAAGACCCGATGATGCGCGCGCCCGAATCCGAGCTTTGCCAGAACCTCATCGGGATCGCCGACAAAATCGCGATAGGCGAAGAACAACAGTTCGATAAGGTCGAAACACGGCGCGGGCGCGGGCGACGCCGCTTCGAGGGGTGCGGCTGCGGGACGTGACTTGGTGACTATGCTGATATTAGCCATTAGGTCAGCTATGTAGACATAATTTTGCTTGGTTGTTAAGTTGCAAGCGCGATATCGTTGCGAAACCGGTCCGCTCCGGGACAGCTGGTATTCCGGACGCTTTGCAGGCGCCAAAGCTTCACCCACGACGCGCCTTAAGAAGCGGCGCAGACCTTAGCGGGTCTGCGGTTTCGGTGCAAAACCCCAACCGCGCGGTAACAGAGCGCGAACAATGCCAGGGAGGCAATGCGATGGCCGTTCCCTTCGACCAACGTCCCGATGTGATCTGGTTCGACGGCAAGCTCATTCCAACCGCCGAATGCAAGATCAGCGTGCTGACGCATGGCCTGCATTATGCGAGTTGCGTGTTCGAAGGCGAACGCGCCTATGGCGGCAAAATCTTCAAAAGCATGGAGCACAGTGAGCGGCTGAAGAATTCGGCCCGCGTGCTCGATTTCGAAATCCCCTACTCAGTTGCCGAGATCGACGCCGCCAAAGACCTAGTCCTAGACAAGAACAAGCAGAAGGATGCCTATGTGCGCCCGATTGCTTGGCGCGGTTCCGAAGCGCTGGGCGTTTCGGCGCAAACCAACAAAATTCACGTCGCCATCGCCACTTGGGAATGGCCAAGCTATTTCCATCCCGAGCAACGGCTTAAGGGGCTGCGGCTCGATCTTGCCGAGTACCGCCGGCCAGACCCGAAAACCGCGCCTTGCCTTGCCAAGGCGGCGGGCCTTTACATGATCTGCACCATCTCAAAGCACCGCGCCGAACAGCGCGGCTACGCCGACGCGATGATGTTGGACTGGCAGGGCCGCGTCGCCGAATGCACGGGCGCCAACATCTTCTTCATCAAGGACGGCAAAATCCACACCCCGATCGCGGACTGTTTCCTCGCCGGCATCACGCGCGCGACCGCGATGCAGCTCGCCCGCCGGCGCAATATCGAAGTGATCGAGCGGCGCATCATCCCGGAGGAGCTTTCCAGCTTCTCCGAATGCTTCATCACCGGCACCGCCGCGGAGGTGACAGCGGTTGCCGAGATCGCCGACTGGAGGTTCACGCCCGGGCGGATCACGCAAGCATTGATGAACGACTACACCGCCGAAGTGCAGCCGAAGGCCGTGGCGGCGTAGCGACTGCGCATTACAAAAGCCCGATCAGATCGGTCAAAGCGGACACCGTATAGTCCTGCGTATAGCCGAGCGTTTCGGTGTCGCCGCGCAGCATGCGATAGAACTGCGCCGGGCCGCCCGGTACCGGCGCACCGCCGCCACGCCGGATCCAGACGACTGTGAAGCCGAAATGCTTGGCGCCGGCGACATCGAAGCCGTTGGACGAGACGAACATCACTTCGTCTTTCTTAAGCCCAAGCGTCTTTTCAACGAGCGCATAGCAATCCGGATGCGGCTTGAACTTTCCCGCGCCGTCCACGCTGATAGTCGCGTCGAGGAAAGAATCGAGGCCGGAATTTCTCGCCAAAGCCGACAGCATTTTCGTGCTGCCGTTCGAGAGGATGGCGAGCTTACAGCCGCCGCGGCGCTTCAAGGCGCCAAGCGCCTCTTTAGCTTCGGGATAGGGATCAAGATCGAGATACTTGTCGAATAGCGCCTTGGTGATGGTTTCGCGCGGTTCGACACCGGCCCCGCGCAGCGCAAAGGCAAGCGAGGCCTGCGTGATAAAATCGAAATCCCGATATTCCTGCAGCGAAGTCTGCAGCCAGCTATATTCCAGCTGCTTGAGCCGCCAAATTTGGGTAACAAGATCGCCCTTGCCGGGGCAGTGCTGTTCGGCCCGAGCTTGAACCGATTGGACGTCGTAGAGCGTGCCATAGGCGTCGAAGATCAGACCCTTGATAGCCATTCGCCCCTGTCCTTACGAAGACGCCCAGCGATCGGCGGCGGTGTCGTCCGCCGTCTTGGCCTCGACCCAGGACTTCTCGACCCCAGACTTGCCACTCGTCTTCTCCACCTGTTTCCAAAATGGCGCGCGGGTCTTCAAATAGTCCATTAAAAACTCGGCCGCCGCGAAAGCCGCTTGGCGATGGCTCGACGCCGTCACCACCAGCACGATGTCCTCGCCTGGCGCGATGCGGCCATAGCGATGAATGACGGTCGCGCCAAGAAGCGACCACCGCGCCTCCGCCGCGCCGACGTGGCGGGCGATCTCGGCTTCCGCCATATCCGGATAATGTTCGAGATTGAGCGCCGCTATCGGCTCACCGCCTTCCTCGGCGCGGCAGATGCCGGTGAACGTCACCAGGGCTCCAATGTCGGTGCGGCCGCGAGTCAATGCCGCGACTTCGTCGGCGGCATTGAACGGTTCGCGTTGCAGGCGAATAGTCGTCGTCATCTCGGTTATCCGCCGGTCATCGGCGGGAAAAAAGCGATTTCGCGCGCGCCTTCAATGCGCGCGTTTGCCTGTACATGCATTTTATCGATCGCGCTGCGGATCACTTTCGGGTTCTCGAAGGCATAGGCGTAACCCTCGCCTCGCCGCGTCAGCCAAGCGACGAGTTCGCCGACCGTCGCGATGTCAGGGGGAGGATCGATCTCTTCTTCTGCTTTACCGACGCGCTCACGTACCCAGGCGAAATAACGAACCTTCACTGGTCCTCCCGGGTCAGATGATGCAGCCCCGCGTGCAAATAGTCCCAACCGGTGTAAAGCGTCAGCAACGCAGAGAACCACAGCAGCGCTATGCCGGTCTCGGTGACACCGGGCACAATCGCGTCGCCAGCCTCGCCGCAAATCAAAAAACCAACGGCGATGAGTTGCAGCGTTGTCTTCCATTTGGCGAGACGCGTTACCGGCACGCTGACGCGCAATTCCGCAAGATACTCGCGCAAACCCGAAACCAGGATTTCGCGGCAGAGAATGACGATCGCCGCCAACAAGGACCAGCCATGGATGGTCTTTTCGGCCCCCAGCATCAACAAGCAGGAGGCAACCAGAAGCTTGTCGGCAATCGGGTCAAGCATGCGGCCGAGCGAGGACTGCTGCGCCCAGATGCGCGCAATGTAGCCATCGAGAAAATCCGAAACCCCGGCGGCGATAAAGATCGCGAGCGCGAGCCAGCGTAGCCACAATCCGCCGTGCAGAATGTTCTGCCAGAACAGGCAGCCAACGACGAGCGGCACCGCCACAATGCGGCCGTAGGTAAGGATATTGGGCAGCGCCAGAGGATTGGCGCGCAACCGCACCGGTGTGTGCGCCGCCGTGTGTCCCGGTGTGCTGGTCGTCGTCGAATTCATGACGCCACCATAGCGCCGCTGCACGAGAATCGACAGGCCACCCCGCGTCACTTTTCCGAAGCTGGGGATGACTTGTTCCGGATCGTGGTCAAGCAGCCCCCTCATGGAAGAAAGCATAGACACGCCGCGCGGTTTCGGCGCTTATTCCGTCCACCTGCATCAAATCCGCCAGTGAAGCGTGCTCAATCGCCTTGAGCGTACCGAAATGCAGAAGCAAGGCGCGCTTGCGCGTCGGCCCGATACCCTCGATCTCCTGCAGGCCAGCCTCGCGCAAATCGCGCTTGCGGCGCGCCCGATGCGAGCCGACGGCAAAGCGATGAGCCTCGTCGCGCAGCCGCTCGACAAAATACAGGACCGGATCGCGCGGCGGCAGCTTGAACGATTCGCGGCCCGGAACAAAGAACGTTTCGCGGCCGGCGTCACGATCGGGTCCCTTGGCAATGGCGACGATCGGAACCTTCACTCCGAAGCCACCGAGCACGTCGAGCGCCGCCGTCAGTTGGCCCTGGCCGCCGTCGATCAGAAGGAGGTCCGGCCACGGCGTCTCGTCTGCGTCAGTTCCTTGCGCGACATTGCCCTCTTCCGAAGAAACAGGGGCGGCGCCTTTCGGCCACTTCCCTGCTCCTGTCCGGTAATCCGCGGCCTCACTTTCACTAGGCGAAAAGGCACTCCTGTCATGACCCGGCTGCGTCTCGGCGACAAGCCGCCTGAATCGGCGCGTCAAGACTTCCCGCATCATGGCGAAATCGTCGCCGGGCGTAACGTCGGCGGAGCGAATGTTGAATCTGCGATATTGGCTTTTGTGAAAGCCTTCGGCTCCGGCGACTATCATGGCGCCCACCGGGTTCGAGCCTTGGATGTGGCTGTTGTCATAAACCTCGATGCGGCGCGGCACGCGCGGCAAGTTGAAAGTGTCGGCCAGCTGGCGCAATAGCTTTTCCTGCGACGTTGTCTCGGCGAGCTTGCGCCCAAGCCCTTCGCGGGCATTGGCCAGCGCGTGCTCGACCAAGTCTTTTTTCTCTCCCCGCTGCGGTGCGACGATTTCGATCTTGTGGCCGGCCCTGGTGCACAAGGCTTCCGCCAGAAGCGCGCGATCGGCAACGGCGTGCGAAATCAGGATCAGACGCGGCGGCGGCTTGTCGTCGTAAAATTGGGCGAGGAAAGCGGAGAGGACCTCGCCCGCCGAAAGCGATCGGTCAGCCTTCGGAAAATAAGCGCGATTGCCCCAATTTTGGCCGGTGCGGAAGAAAAATACTTCGACGCAGGAAAACCCGCCATACTGATGTACCGCAAAAACGTCGGCGTCCTCGACCCCGCGCGGATTAACTCCCTGGTGCGACTGGATCGCCGACAGCGCGGCCAGGCGGTCGCGATAGATCGCCGCGCGCTCGTAATCGAGCTCAGCGGAGGCTTTTTCCATTTCCGCGGCAAGCTCGTCTTTGACCTTTTTGCTGCGCCCGGACAGGAATTCGTTTGCTTCACGAACCAGCGCGGAATATTCGCGAAAGTCGATTTCCTTCGTGCACGGCGCGGAGCAGCGCTTGATTTGATACAGCAGGCAGGGCCGCGTACGGCTCTCGAAGAATGGGTCGCTGCATGAGCGCAACAGAAACGCGCGCTGCAACGCGTTGACCGTGCGATTGACCGCCCAGACCGATGCGAATGGACCGTAATAATGCCCCGGGCGCGTGCGCGCACCGCGATGCTTGAGTATTTGCGGCGCCCAATGATCGGATGTGATCAGAATGTAGGGAAACGATTTGTCGTCGCGCAGCACCACATTGAAGCGCGGCCGCAGCCGCTTGATCAGATTAGCTTCAAGCAGCAGCGCTTCGGTTTCGGTGCGTGTGACGACAAATTCGAGCGTTCGCGTAGCCGCGATCATCCGCTCGATGCGCGTATCGAGGCCGGTCGGCCGGGCGTAAGCCTGGATGCGCTTTCTGACGTTCTTCGCTTTGCCGACATAAAGCACGTCGCCGCGTGCATCGATCATGCGATAGACGCCGGGCCGCGATGGCGCCAGCTTGGCATAGTGGACGATCGCGGTGCGGCCGGCGGCGAGCGAGCCTTGCTCTTCGTCAAAGCGAAGCTTTGCGGGTTCCTCTTCGTCCGATAGCGGCAGCGATTGTTCTTCGTCTTCTTCGGCGACTTCTGCTTCCGGCGCGATTTCTGGCTTGGGAATGCTGCTCATGCTTTTGCATCTACGGGTCTTCGTCCCGCCCGTAGCGACGGATTGGAGATATAGACTCTTTTAACGATATCAACTTGAAAGCTTACCTCTTCAGCACTGCTTAACTTAAACGTCCCGATAAATTTCAGTGATAAGGCCGGCGGTTTAGGGAGCGTTCCTCCAGTGAGGAGGCCATTGTTGAGAACGATTTCGCGCACGCTCGCTGGCGAAGCCTTTTTTGCTGCAGCCTTGGCGATCGCGGTGCCGGCACCTGCGAGCGCCGCCGATTTGACGCCGAACTACCGCTACTACACCGCTCCCGCACCATATTACGCGTTCAGCTGGGCAGGACCCTATATCGGCGCCACCGCCGGCTATGAATGGGGCAACGTCGGCAACAATCCGACGCGTCCGTCCGGTTTCACCGGCGGCGTCGAAGCGGGCTGGAGCTGGCGGAACGGAAGTTTCGTCTATGGCGGCGAGACCGATTTCAACCTCTCCGGCACCAAGGACACTTTTGCGCCCTGGCAATTTTTTAATCCGTGGTTCGGCACGGTGCGCGGGCGCGCCGGTCTCGCCATCAACAATGCGCTCCTGTTCGGCACGGCCGGCCTCGGCCATGGCGAACTCACCGCCCACACTTCGGGCAATATGTCGGAGAGCCACGCCAGTTTTGGCTGGGTTGTCGGCGGCGGCACCGAAATCAGCTTCACGCCGCATTGGTCGGCGAAGGCGGAGTGGCTCTATCTCGACCTGGCCGATCGAAGTCTTTCGGCGACGGGCGCCGACAATGGACTGGCTGCGAATCTGGTGCGGCTCGGCCTCAACTATCACTTCTGAGGAAGCAAGACGCATCGCAAGTGGCCATGAATTTTAGAATTCATTTACGTAAAAATCTGAATTAAATATTTTATAAATATAAGGACGACCGTCTAAAGTAATATTAGCCACAATACTTGTCTTAATTCTCTCGAACGTTGCTGTTTCTTCGGAAGCCAAAAGTCGCTGGAGAAATTTCGTTGCGTGGCGTTGGAGGTTGAAGATGAAGCGTATGTGTCTCGCGCTGCCCGCGCTTGTGGCGCTGACGGGAGGGGTCGCGGCGGCCGACCTGACACGACCGTTACCCCCGGCCTATTACCCGCCGCCTCCGCCGGTCATTGTCCCGCTTTACAACTGGACGGGCTTTTACATCGGCGTCAATGGCGGCGGCGGCTTCGGCAATTCGAATTGGGATTCGACCGGCGGCCGCGATGTGAGCGGCTGGCTCGCCGGCGCGACAGCTGGCTACAATTTTCAATTCGGCCAAGCGGTGCTGGGCGTCGAAGGCGATATCGATTGGACCAACATCAACGGCTCGACTACGAATTCGTGTCCGGGCAGCTGTGAAACCAGCAATACCTGGCTCTCAACGGTACGCGGCCGGCTCGGCTATGCCGCCGACCGTTTCATGCCCTACATCACCGGCGGCGCGGCGTTCGGCAATGTCCGCGCTCAGGCGCCGGGCCTGGCTCTCACGAGCACCGAGAATGCCAGCTGGACGGTAGGCGCCGGACTCGAAACCGCGCCAGCCCCGCATTGGACGGCCAAGGTCGAGTATCTCTATGTCGATCTGGGCAGCTTCAATTGCGGATTAAATTGCGGCTCCAGCCTCGTCACCGACAACGTGTCCTTGCACACCAACATCCTGCGCGCCGGCCTTAACTACAGGTTCTGAACGCGGCGCGTGCGCTAAGCGAAGTACCCCGGGGATCGGCTCCGGGGTTTTTGGTTTTTGCGCCGAGACGCTTAGCGACGCGAACGAATGGTCTCGCTAGCCCGTCGGTTTTGTCGCGGCAAAGGCCGGCACGCCTGCCGCGAAATGATCGAGCCAAGCCACAAGGCGCGGATGCTCGCCGCGCCAGCTTTGCCCGAAACGGAAATCGCGGTAGCCGAGCGCACAGGCGAGCGCGATCTGCCCGACATTGGGCAAGGCCTGCGGCGCGGCCTCAAGCATGGGCGGCGCCGATTCAAGAACAGCGAGCCCGCGGGTAACCTTGCCGGCCTGATGATCGAGCCATTTTTGTTCGTGATGTTCGCTCGCGCGCCAGCGTCCTTCGTAGACGGTAAGAATCGACGCATCAAGGATGCCGTCGCACAAGGCCTGCAGCCGCAGCGCCGCGAGCCGCTGTCGCGGTTCGCGCGGAACGATCTTGCCGCCGCCGGCGCGCTCGTCGAGAAAATCGAGGATGACGCGCGAATCGTAAATGGCGGTGCCGTCCTCGTCGATCAGCACCGGAATCTTGCCGAGGGGATTTTGTCGCCGCAGGCTGTCGGAAGAATCGGTCGGATCAGCCGGCTCGACTTTTGTCTGGTCGCCGAAGCCCAACAGTGAAATCGCGATCCGCACCTTGCGTCCGAAAGGCGAAGCCGGGGACGAGCGTAGAATCATCATCGCACCACCGTGTATAAAGAAAGCGTTCTCGGTTTTGGGAACGGATTTGCAAAAAAGATGCGGCAGCGCAAAGCGGCAGCGCCGCCCACGCATTTGCCCTGCGCCGCCAATCAAAAGCGCGGCGCAGCAGGTCGCCCTACCCGGTGACGACGAGATTGACGGCCTTCGGGCCTTTACCCTTTTTATCGGGTTCAACATCGAAACTGATGCGCTGCCCCTCTATTAGCGATTTCAGTCCCGCGCGTTCAACGGCAGTAATGTGGACGAACACATCGCGGCCACCATCGTCAGGCTTGATAAAGCCATAACCGCGTTCGCCGTTGAAAAATTTGACCGTACCGGTCATTGCCATTGAGCAACTCCTTCCCCGTGCTTGCTTCGCCGCCACCGCCAAGGCGCGACGGCTAGGCTGGACATCCACACGAGCAAAGAGCTTAAGACCTAGACGGCCTCAGCCACTCCGCCGGCCCCCACAGGAGGCGGAACGTCTAAGCCAGCTGAGAAAAACTAAACTAATTCGTGAGAACGGAAAAGTGGTCAGAAGTAGGCCGGAAGGGATCTGCAGGCCATCAAGGGCAGCAGTGGGCATCCCCGTGGGCTGCCAAGGCGCGCGGGCCGTCATTCCCGGGCGAGCCAATCGATCCGGTGGCTGCTGCCGGGGCCGAGCAGGCGCGCCAGCGCCGGAAGCA
>Ga0306926_10007552_pt1 | contig 11796 bp, 10 predicted proteins | sample flu12Cox44000178_FD_203759 | JGI IMG/M metagenome (GOLD analysis project Ga0306926, IMG submission 203759) | Lab enrichment of tropical soil microbial communities from Luquillo Experimental Forest, Puerto Rico - flux8day.12C.oxic.44.000.178 (v2)... | ecosystem: Environmental > Terrestrial >...
TCGCCGAGCTGGCGTCGCGCACGCGCAGCATCCGGCTCGGCTCCGCGGTGCTGGGCATCTGGGGACGGAGCGCCGCCACGCTCGCGATGGCCGCATCCACGCTCCACGCCGTCTCAGAGGGCCGCTTCACGCTCGGTCTCGGAGTCAGCACGGGGCAGCTCGCCGAGGGCTTCCACGACGTCCCGTTCGACGCACCCGTCGCGCGGCTGCGCCGGGTGGTGACTCAGGTGCGCGCGCTCCTGCGGGGGGACCGGGTCCCCCTCCACGCGGCCCCGCAGGCGCGCCCGCTGCGCCTCGACCTGCCGGCCAGGCCGGAGCTGTCGATCTACGTCGCGGGCTCCGCGGAGAAGACGGTGCGGCTGTGCGGCGAGCTGGCCGACGGCTGGCTGCCGTTCCTGTTCGCGCGCGATCGGCTCTCCGATGGAGTGGCATGGCTGGAGGAAGGCATGGCTCGCAGAGAGCTTCCCGCCCCGCGGCCCCGCGTGTGTCCGGTCGTTCCAGCGGTCGTCAGCCACGACTCCGAGGAAGCGCGGCAAGGCGCTGCGTGGTTCGTCGCCTTCTACTTGACGCGGATGGGCCCGTTCTACGCCGCGGCGCTCCGGCGCCAGGGCTTCGCGCGCGAGGTGGAAGCCGTCCTCGCCGCCAACACGTCGCGCGGTCCTGCCGTCGTTCCGCGCGAAGCCGACGCGCTGCTCGAGCAGCTGACGGTTTTCGGAACGCCAGAGGAAGCGCGAGCGCGCCTGGCGACGTGGCGGGCACCCGGGGTCGACCCGATCGTGATGCTGTGCCCGAACCTCGACGCCGAGCAGGTCCGCTTCGAGCTCGAGTCACTGGTGGGTGTCCGGGAGACGCAATCCCTGCGGGTCGCGTGAGCGCCGACGCAGCCACCAGAGCAGGCCGGCGAGGAGCGAGGCTCCGCCGAAGGCCAGACCTCCCCCGGCTGCGCCGCTCGAGAGCGTGGCCGCGAGGAGGGGCAGCCCGCAGCACACGCCGAGCGCTGCACCGACGCCGAGCCCCCCGAGCCCTCCGAGCCGCTGCCAGCGGGTGGCGGCTCGCTTCGCCCGGATCTCGAGCCGGAGCCGTCCCGGTCGCGCGCTCGGCACGCGTTGGAAGACGAGGTCGGAGCAGCACTCGCCCTCCAGCCCGGCCCAGCGATCGAGCGTCGCCGCGAGGCCGGGCGCGTCTTCGAGCTCCCAGACAACGTCCGTCCCGTGCTTCTCCTCCAGGCGGAGGTGCGGGAGCACCTCGCTGCGCACCCAGGCGATCCGCCGGGCGAGGTCTTCGGGAGACAAGCCGCAGGTCTTCTTCGTTTCGAGCAGGTGGAGTGTGTCCATGCCCGGAGAAGCTACGGGTTGAAGCGCGCTTCAAGTCAAGGGCAGCGGCCATTCGTGCGCAGCGCGCGCGAGCAGTCCTCCAGCGTGGGGCACGCGCAGCGCTCGAGCGTTCGCAGCAGCCGCTCGGCGCGCGCCAGCCCGGCGAGCCGCTCGCGCACCTCCTCGCGCTTCTGCGCCGCGAGCTTGCTCCAGCGCTTGCCGGGCGGTGAGCGGCGGCCGAGCCCCGCGAGCAGCCCGCGGATCTCGGCGAGGCGGAAGCCCGCGGCCTTCGCCACGCCGATCAGCGCCAGGCGGTCGAGGATCTCCTCGGCGTACACGCGCCGCCCGCCGCTGCGCGCGGCCCGCGGGATGAGACCCGCGCGCTCGTAGTAGCGCAGTGCGGACGCGGCCAGACCCGCGCGCCTGGAGACTTCACCGATCGGAATCAAGCGCGCGCGTTCTCCACGAGCGTGACGATCTGCACGAACTCGAGGCTGGGGCGGACGCCGTAGAGCCCCGTGACGCGCTCCAGGAGCGCGTCGGAGAAGAAGGCCTTGGCCGCGTCTTCCGACTCCCAGACGTAGAAGTTCACGGCCTCGCGCTTTCCGGCGTTGACCGTGAATGCCTTGGAGCGCAGTCCGGGCAGCCCCTCGAACCTCGCGCGTGCCGCTGCCGCGATCTTCCGTACGGCTTGCTCGCCGAAGTCGTCGCCGTAGCGGAACGTGATGAATACGCCGGTCACTCCCGTCTCCTTCCGTACCCCCGTCGAGAATATAGCCACCTCAATCCTTCCCAGGGTCGTGAAGACGGCTCCCGCTCACGCCACGGCGCCGTCACGTCGAGCGGGGATCATCCGCCGCACACCAGGAAGGAGTCCTCTCGATGCGCAATGCGCGTGCTCGTCGCTGCGCCGCCTCGGCGGTCGTGTCCGCTCTGCTCGGCCTGCCGCTCGTCGCTGGAGCCGACTGCAATCTCGGGAACGGCATCACGCACGTCATTCACATCACCTTCGACAACGTGCACTTCTTCCGCGACAACCCGAACGTCCCGTCGGACCTCGAGCAGATGCCGAATCTGCTCAACTTCCTGGAGCAGAACGGGACGGTGCTGTCGAACATGCACACCGGGCTGATCGCGCACACGGCAGAGGACAGCATCGCGATCTACACCGGTCTGTACGGCGATCGCCACGGAATGCCCTTGAGCAACAGCTACAAGAGCTACCACCCCGACGGCACCACCGAGATCGACGGGTCGTTCGTGTACTGGACCTCGCCCGTCTACAACTCGGTGGCGCAGACCGCGAGCGCGTTCGATCTCTCGCCGTCGATGGTCTACTCCCCCATCGTGCCGGCGGCGAACAACGCGCCGAACACGATCACGCCCGCTCCCTGGGTCCCGTTCACGCGCGCCGGCTGCTCGGTCGGCGACTTCTCGACCGCCAACATGGTGCTCGAGAACGTCGGGCTCGACATTCCGACCGTGTTCGGCGCGAACTCGCCCGAGGCGATGCAGCTCGCCGCCGACCCGGACCGCTTCAAGGACCCCGAGACCGCCGACTACGTCGGCGTGGCCGTCCACTGCGCGCAAGGTGACGCGGTCTGCGCGAACGCCATGGCGCAGAAGTTCGGGCAGACCGGCCCCAGCCCGAGCGCGTCCGCGGACCTGCTCGTCGACGAGCCCGGTGGCTACAACGGCTTCCAGGGGCTGTTCGGTCACCGCTACGTGGCGCCCCAGCTCGGCGCCGGTACGCCGAACGTGTCACACAACGGCTATGCAGTGACCAACGCCGCAGGGAACCTGGTTGCACTCGACGGTCACGAGATCCGCAACTCCTTCGCGAACCAGCCCGGCTTCCCCGGCTTCAGCCCGCTCGCGAACGAGACACTGGCCTACCTGGCCGACATGCAGGAAGCCGGGATTCCCGTCACGTACGGCTACATCTCCGACCTGCACGAGCGGAAGCCCGGCACGTCGGGCTGCACGACGGCGGGCGCAGGTTCGGGCTTCGCGCTCGGCCCGGGCGACGCGTGCTACGTCGCCAACGCCAAGGCGTACGACCAGGCCTTCGGCACGTTCTTCCAGCGACTCGCCGCGGCCGGCATCACGCCCGCCAACACGCTGTTCATCATCAACGCGGAAGAGAACGACCACTTCGCCGGCGGGGCGCCGGGCCGTGCCCCCGCCAGCGCACCGACCCCCGCGAACTGCGACGGGGTCAGCGTGCCGTGCAACTATGCGGCCGGACAGATCGGCGAGCTCAGCGCGAACCTGCCCGGCCTGCTCGCCACCCAGTTCAACGACACCACGCCGTTCGACGTCGAGCCGCAGGGCGCTGCGGTCTACGTGCGCGGTCAGCCCGGACCCACCGATCCCGCGGTCCGTCAGCTCGAGCGCGACACGGCTCACATCACCGCCGACAATCCGTACAGCGGCACCACCGCCGAGAACATCGTCAACTACCAGGCGGGCGCGCTCGAGCAGCAGATCCTCCATCTCGAGACCGCCGACCCGCTGCGCACGCCCACGTTCACGGTGTTCCCGAAGGGGGACTATTTCTTCGGCCAGGGCCCGCAGAACTGCAGCGCGCCGTGCGTGAGCATCTTCTCGCGCTTCGCCTGGGACCACGGCTACTACTCCCCCGACATCGACATCACGTGGACGGGCATCGTCGGCCCGAACGTCGCGGCGCGCGGGGTCGACGGTCCCGACCCGATGCACGGCCCCGCGGTCCTCGATCCCGGCGGAAACGGCACCGTGCCGGCCTTCAGCAACACCGGCACCTGGGCCGACGAGACCGACATCCGACCGACCATGCTCTCGCTCGTCGGGCTCGAGGACGACTACCAGACCGACGGGCGCGTCATCACCCAGGTCCTCAGCAGCGTTCCGCGCGCCTTGCGCGGCACGGAGAACCTGGGCGCCTGCTACAAGCAGCTGAACGGCGGCGTGGGTGAGTTCGCCACGAACACGCTGCTCGCCGAGTCAGCCGCGCTCGCGAGCGGCACTTCGTCGGACGACTCGAAGTACGCCAACACCGAGAAGCTGCTCTCGACCCTCTCCAAGCTGCGCGATCCGCTGGCGCAGCAGATCAAGACCACGCTGTCGAAGGCGGCCTTCGATCAGGTCGCGCCAGGCCCGGTCGCGCCGATCCAGCTCCTGGCCTGCCGCCTGGTGGTTCTGGGCTCCAAGACCATCGCGCCGCACTGAGCCGACGCCGCTTCAGAAGCGCAGATCGAGCGCGACCGAGCTCAGCAACGAGCTCTGGCCGCCGGTGACCTTCGCGCCGGCCCCGAGCCGGACGCGTGCGCCCGGAGCGAGCTCCTGGCACAGGCCGAACTGCGCCTGGTCGTCGCGCCGCAGCAGCGACCCGGCAGGCGGGCGCACCGTCACGAGGTCGAGGCTCGCGCTCGTCTTCGGGCGCAGCTGCAGGCGCGTGCCGACCGCGGTGCGGTACGAGAGGGCGAGCTCGCGCCCTTCGGTGCGGAGCTCGGTCTCGGCGTGCACGTCGCCCCAGAAGAGCTTCTTCTGGGCCGCGACCTTCACTCCAGGGTGTGCACCGCGCGAGCCGGGCGCAGTGGGCAACGCGAGCCCGGCCGAGAGCGCAACCGTCGGAAAGAGCGCCGTCTCCTGCACCAGCGCGCGGCTCGCCGCGACCTGCGTGTCGCCGACGACTGGACGATCGCCGAGGGTCGCGGGCATGCGCAGCGTGAGTCGCGTGTCGAGCGGCAGGCTCGCGCCGACGCTGCCCACGCCCGAGAGTGCCGTGCTCCCGGGAGCGGGAGCGGTGGGGTCGAAACGCAGGTCCATGCGGCTGCCGGCCAGGTCGAGCGTGCTCGCGAGGTCGGCGGCCGACGGATCGGCGGCGGCGAGCCGCGCCACCGCGAGCACGAGCACGCCAACCATCCGCCCGAGCTGCGCCATCCATCCCGCGTTCGGCGCTCGGACGACTCGACTTGAGGGGCGAGCTCACACTCTTCTCAGGGCGCGACGGCGGCCACCACCTCGGAGGCAGGCGCCTCGAGCGCGTCGAGGCTCCTCTCGAGGCCGTGGATGCGGGTCACGGCCTCGAGTGCGCGCGCGCGGGCGTCCGTGGGCTGCAGCGAGGTGCGCGCGAGCTGGTACATGCGCATGGCGCCGCGGTAGTCCCGCCGCGACTCGTCGCGCGCGCCGAGTGCCCAGGCGGCCTTGGCGAGCTCGGCCTCGGTGCGCAGGCCCGCGAGCAGCTCCGGCTCCTCGATCAGGCCGATCAGCGCGGCGGCGAGCCGCTCGTCCGCCGTCGCGCGGTGCGCGCTGAAGTAGACGACGAGCCCCTGCCGGTGCGAGTACTGCGGGTGCTCCTCGCGCGCGTAGGCGGCGGCGCGCAGGAGCCACGTCGCCGATCCCCCCTGCTGGTCCGGATCGTCGACGAGCGACCAGAGCAGCTCGTCGGCGCCGCGCTCGTAGAAGACGGGCGCGGTCGCGGCCAGCTGGCTGCGCGGGATCCTGGGCTGGAGCCAGCGAAGCGCCTCGGCCGGCCCGCGCGTGGCCTTCACCGTCTCGTAGGACTCGACCGAGACGGTGAGATCGCGGCGCGCGTTCTGCATCAGCTCGCCGAGCTGGAGCGCCAGCGCGGGCGCCGTCTCGGGATCGCCCGTCTCGCGGAACATGGTGATCACGTCCACGAGGAGGCGGTCGCCGATCCCCGCCGACAGCATCTCGCGGAACGCAGCCTGGATCTCGTCGGGCGGCTTGGCGCGGAAGGTGCGGGTGAAGGCGCGGCAGAAGTCGTAACACCATTCCGTGTCGGACGCGGACAGGGACGAGGCCGCGATCAGCCGCGCCGCCTCGGCGTTGCGCGCGGCTTCCCAGAGCACGGCGGCGAGCTCCGCCGTCGCCTCGCCCGAGTGCGGATCCCCCGTCGAGGCCTCGCGTGCGACCTGCTCGGCGCGCGCCAGATCGCCGAGCGCGACCAGGGTGCGCGCGGCCTCGCTCGACACGCGCATGCCGGCGAGACGCGGCTCGAGCAGCTCCCACGCGGCCGTCGGGTTGTTCTCTTCAAGGTACAGCCGCGCGATGGTCGCCGCGGCCGAATCGGACGCAGCGTCCTCGGTCTCGTGTGCATTCAAGATCGGGAGCAGCACCTCGCGCGCAGCCTTCCGGTCGCGCAGCGTCTGTTCCAGGTAGCTGGCGAACTGCAGCCGCAGCGGCTCGCAGCCGGGGTTCGCGGCGAGCAGGCGTTCGTAGCCACGGCGCACCCGCTGCGGCTCGAGCGGCTTCTGCCGTTCGAGCCGCTCGAGCGCGGCCATGCGCTCCTCCAGCCGGTATCCGTCCTGCTCGGCCAGCGACCAGAGCGCGAGCCAGTCGCCGCGGAAGCCTGCGAGCCGCGCCACCAGCAACGGTCGCTCGCGCCGATCGACGTCGAGCGTCGCCGCGTACAGATGCTCCTCGAGATCGGGGTCGAGATAGACCTCGTGCGCGAGGTCACCGGCAACCGCGCGGTCGGCCGGGCGTGAGTCGAGGACGAGCGCGAGCGCGTCGGCGACGTCGGCGCGCCGCGGATCGTCCGCGGGCAGAGCCTCGAGCGCCCGCCGCGCGAGCACGACTCGCTGCTCGGTTCCGAGGCCCGAGGGCGCAGCGACCGCCTTGGCCAGCCGGTCCGCGTCCGCGCCTGCAACCAATTCCGTCCAGTCGCGCAGCTCGGAGCTCGAAACGCTCCGTGCGAGCGCGAGCGCGGCCTCGCGGTCGTGCTTCGCGTCGGCGAGAAACACGAGCTTCCGGTACACCGCCGACAGGCACGCCGTTCGGTACGACTCCTGGTAGAGCGCTGCGTCGGCGAACGGGCCGTGCATGTCGTGCGCGCCCTCCGCGATCTTGCCGGCCAGCGCATCGCAATGCCCGAGCGCGGCCTGCGGCGGCTCGCTCTTCGGCGGCACGATTCCGAAACGGGCGAGCAACACCGTGGCGTAGAGCTCGGGGACGAAGTCGGCGAGCGCTACCGAGCGCTCGTCGAGCGCCGTGCGCACGATCGACGTGCGCAGCGCCTGCTCGGGCGGCAGCATGCGGTACCAGCCGATCCAGTCGGCGTCGGAGCGCGCCCACGTCACCCTCGCCCCGTAGTAGAACTGCACGTCTCCCGACTTGCTCCACTCGGCCACGCGTTCGAGCGCCCCGAACTCGCGGCGCACGTACGACGCCAGCGGCTCGCCGCGCGGAAGTCGATCGGCGAGCGCGACGGCGTGCTCCACGTAGCCCAGTGCGTAGGACAGCAGCACCTCCGCCCGCACCGTCCGGTCGGGCGCGATCTGCCGCGCCAGTGCGAGGCTCGCGAGGGCGCGCGCCGCCAGCCGATCGCCGGCCGGGAAGTCGCGGGGGAGGAGGAGACACAGCTGTGCGAGCGCCTCCGTCGCGCCGAGCAGGTCGCCCACGTTCGCCTTGCGCTCCACCCAGAACGCATCGACCCGGGCGAGCAGCTCGAAGTCCGCCTCCTCGTCGAAGCGATTCAACAGCGCGAGCAGCTCGGGCCGGATCGCCGGATCCTGCGCGAGCGGCAACGCGGCGGCCCGGCCGCGCTCGTTCGCTGCGTACGCGTCGAGCAACGCGAGCAGCGCGCTGAAGCGCGGGAACGGCGACAGCACGCCCAGCTGCTCGCCCTCGAAGCTGACCTTCCAGCTTCCGCCGTCGTAGCGGACCTGCGCCTCCGTGTCGGCTCGGCCGCGCAGCAGACGGTGGATCTCGCCGATGGACGCGATCGCGCGCCGGTCCGGCGGCAGGCGCAGCCGCGCGTCGATGCGCGCGAGTCGCTCCGCCGCGGACATGCCGAGCGGCAAGTCAGGTGCAGCTGCGGCAGGCGCCGGCGGAGCCGAGCGCCACGGCAGCCAGTCGGGGAAGTACTTCGCGACTCCCCACAGCCCGCTGCCGAGGGCCGCCACCACGAGCCCCAATCGGGCCGTTCGCCGAAACATTGCGTCCTGGATCGAGAGTCCGCCGCAGCCGATGGATGAGCACCGTCACACTCCGAGTTGCCTGTGAGCTGCGCGTCGGGCGTGCGATGATGGCGCCATGGCGGAGATCGACGTCCAGCTGCTCCACGACGCGGCCAAACGCTGCCAGGTGCCCGGCGCGGCGCTCGCGGTGCTGCACGGCGAGGCGGTGTTCGAGGCCGCGACCGGCGTGGTCAACATGCAGAGCGGTGTCGAGACCACGACGGACTCCGTGTTCGAGATCGGCTCGATCACCAAGCTGTGGACGACCACGCTGCTGATGCAGCTCGTCGACGAGGGCCGGGTCGAGCTCGACGCGCCGGTGCGGCGCTATCTGCCCGAGTTCGCGCTCGCCGATCTCGCCGCCGCCGAAGCGATCACCGTCCGCATGCTGCTCACGCACACGAGCGGCATCGACGGCGACTTCTTCCAGAGCACGGGCCGCGGTGACGACGCGGTCGAACGCTACGTGCTCGCTTGCTCCGCGTTGCCGCAGCTCCATCCGCCGGGCGCGGGCTGGTCGTACTGCAACGCGGGCTTCGTGCTCGCGGGCCGCATCGTCGAGAAGCTGCGGGGCTGCACCTGGGACGAAGCGCTGCGCCGCCACCTGCTCGCACCGCTCGGCACCGAGGGCATGGGCACGCTCCCCGAGCAGGCGCTGCGCTTCCGCGCCGCGGTCGGCCATTTCCTGCACCCGAAGACCGGAGTGGTCGCCCCCGCGCCCCCCTGGCCCGATCCGCGCGCGAGCGGCCCTGCGGGAGCGACGCCGTTCGCGTTCGCGCGCGACCTCTGCCGGTTCGCGCGCATGCACCTGGACGGCGGCGTCGCAGCCGACGGAACGCGCGTGCTGGCCGAGGCGTCGGTGCGCGCGATGCAGGCGATGCAAGTCCCGCTGCCGCACGCACGGAGGATGGTCGACGCGTGGGGCCTGGGCTGGATGCTCTTCGACTGGAGCGGCCAGCGCGTGATCGGCCACGACGGCGGAACGGCAGGCCAGTACGCGTTCCTGCGCGCAGTGCCCGAGCGGCGCGTCGCCGTCGCGCTGCTCACCAACGGTGGCGACGCGCCCGGGCTGTACCGCGAGGTCTTCGCGCACGTGCTCGGCACGCTGTGCGGAATCGCGCTGCCCCCGCCGCTCGAGGCGAACCCGCACGTCGCCGTGGACCTGGGGCGCTTCGTCGGCCACTACGAGCGCCTCGCCGCGAGCCTGGACATCGCGCTCGAGGACGGCCGGCTCGTGGCGCGCCAGCACTGGACGCGCCCGCCGTTCCACGTCCCCGATCCGCCGCCGCTCCCGCTCGAGCTCGTCGACGAGCGCACGCTGCTGGTGCGGATGCCGCCGACCGGGGCGCCGATTCCGGTGAGCTGCCTCGAGCCCGATGCCGCGGGGCGTTTCCGGTACGTGCTGGCGGGCGCCCGGCTGCACCGACGCGTGGAGTGACCGGCTCAGGCCCGTTGGATGAGCGCGGCCGGGCGTGGCCAGGTGTAGCGGCAGCTGCGGACGACGGCGCCGCCGTGTGTTTCCATGGTGGACACTTCCGCGCTCGAGCCGCCAAGGCGCTCGTAGAAGCGCCTTGCCGACGCGTTCATCTCGAGAACCAGCAGATACACGCCATGGTTCGGGCACTGCGGGACGAGCCAAGCCGCCGCCCGGCTCATCAGCGCAGAGCCGATACCGCCGCGCTTGAAGGCGCGGGCGACGTGGAGGTTGTCGATGAAGGAGCCCCAGTGCGGATCGTGCGCGGCGTAGACGCAGATGAACCCCGCCAAGCTCGTGCCCTCGACGGCGACCAGGACGAGCTGATTGCGGACGTGAGCGTCGAGTCTCTCGCGCCAGACAGCGCGGCGTTCGCCGAGCAAGTCGCCGTCGAGGAACGTGTCGAGGTACGCACCCCGATAGTTCTCGCGCCAGCTCTGCGCATGGAGGCCGGCAATGGCCTCGGCATCCGACGGCACGGCGGGACGAAGCGCGATCATCTGCGGAGTGTAAGTCCCCACCCAACTGCGCCGCCCGGTTGGGTGTTCCGGCTCTCGCCACTTTCCTTGTGGAAACAGCCACTTACGGTGTTGTATGATGCGCCGGCCCGCCGCACCGCGGCCGTGCTACGAGGATCCATCCATGCGTCGCCTGCTCCTGCCCGTGCTGTTCCTGACCTCGGCTCTCTTCCCGTCCGCCCGCGCGAGCGCGCTGTCCATCAGCGCCGAGCCCGGACCGGGCTGCTTCTCGCTCGACCCGACGAAGTGCATCGGCGGCAACTACTCGCTGACCGTCGCGTCGATGGGCGGCAACACGTTCCAGGCGACCTACACCATGGACCTGACGAGCGGTCTCGAGATCCCGGCGACCTCGATCGAGCAGATCGATTTCAAGGTGGCGAACGGCTACCAGGATCCGCTCTCGGTCGTCCTCGCACCCGACGCCACCGGAAACTGGGCCATCAACGCCGGCCCGCTCAGCGGCACCGGCTGCAAGGGCACCAACGGCAGCTTCATCTGCCTCGACGCCGTGACCGCGCTCGCGGTCGCGCCCACGACCTACACCTGGAAGGTCCAGTTCGACTCGACCGGCGGCCTCTTGCCGGAGAGTGACTGGCACATCGGCGCGCGCTTCGACTCGCCCAACCATCCCGACGGCTGGGTCTTGTCGGCGGGCGGCGCGACCGCTCCGATTCCCGAGGCGCGCAGCTCGCTCACGTACGCCGCAGGAGCGCTCCTCGTCAGCCTCGCGCTGCTGCGCCGCGCCCAGCTCGCCGCATAGTCAACGCGACCCCACCGAGCCCAAGGAGCAGCGTCGGCGCCGGTTCCGGCACCGGAACGTTCGCCACGCCGTCCGACACCACGATGCCGTACAGCCCGGCGTTCGCGAACGCCGGGTCGATGTGGATGAACGGATCCGCGGAGGCCGAGGCCGCGCCGGCGACCGGAAAGCCGCTCGCCGCCTGCACCGTCAAGTGGATCGTCCCCCACTTGGCCCGAAGGGATCGTGAGCGAGAGCGTCCCGGCGAAGCTCGACGCGCTGCACTGCGAGGGATCGCGAAGGACGAGCCGAACGAGAGGAGGATCCCCGCCGATGCGAACGAGCTGCCCGCCGCTGAGCTCGCGAGCTCCGTGTCGACCTGCACCGGCACCGCGTCGCCGGCGCTCCCGCGCCGACCACCATGAAGGCGTACTCGACGGACCCGATGGTGTCGAAGCCAGGCTTCGCATCGAAGTGCGCCGACAAGGTCACCCGAGGCGAGAGCCCGAGCGCCACGCTCTCCGCACCGGCGACCTCGCAGCCCATCGCGCCCGACACCGTCGAGCCGTCGCTGAGCTGGCACGAAGCCAGCGTCTGCGGCGCCGGCAGCGTGCCCGCGCCGGCCGGGAGGGCCACCGCGAGCGAGACCGCGGCCAGGACGACGACGACCCGCAGACCCATCGCCGAGTAGTTTCCCACGGGCCGCCGCATAATGGTGGGAGAGGAGATCACCATGGCCGGGCTCGAGACCACCGAGGAGATGTTCGACCTGCGCATGTCCGAG
>Ga0306926_10007553_pt1 | contig 11795 bp, 9 predicted proteins | sample flu12Cox44000178_FD_203759 | JGI IMG/M metagenome (GOLD analysis project Ga0306926, IMG submission 203759) | Lab enrichment of tropical soil microbial communities from Luquillo Experimental Forest, Puerto Rico - flux8day.12C.oxic.44.000.178 (v2)... | ecosystem: Environmental > Terrestrial > Soil...
CCTTCCGTGACGGACACCTTTCGGTGCCTCTCCATATGGAGCCGCACGCGGAGCTGACATTTTTTGTGGACGCGCGCTGCGAAGCCGACGGTGAGATCCGAATCGTCCCCGGCTACGACGCAGCACTGCGACAGATCACCGAGGAGCGTCGTGCCTCACCGCTCTCGGACATCCACGTCCACACCGCCAATGAACAATTCAACGACTGGGTCAACCGTTCGCTGGCCGACCTGGAGATGCTGTTGGTCTCGACTCCACTGGGATTCTATCCCTACGCCGGAGTTCCATGGTTCAGCACCGTCTTCGGCAGGGACGGCATTGTCACCGCGCTGCAGTTACTGTGCCCGGCTCCGCAGATTGCCCGTGGAGTCTTGGCTTTCCTCGCGGACACGCAGGCGACCAGCCGCGATCCGGAACGCGACGCCGAGCCGGGCAAGGTACTGCACGAACTGCGCAAGAGTGAGATGGCGCGGCTGCGCGAAGTACCCTTCGACCGCTATTACGGCAGTGTGGATGCGACGCCATTATTCCTGGTGCTCGCAGCCGCCTATTACGAGCGCACCGCGGATCTCGGCTTCTTGCGGGACATCTGGCCCAATCTGCAGGCGGCGCTCGAGTGGATCGATCAGTCGGGCGACACGGACGGAGATGGCTTTGTCGAGTACTCGCGCCGCGCGAGCACGGGACTCCTGCAGCAAGGCTGGAAGGACTCGCAGGACTCCGTATTTCACAGCGACGGGTCTATCGCAAGAGGACCGATCGCGCTCTGTGAGGTTCAGTCCTACGTGTACGCTGCCAGACAGGGAGTCGCAACGGTGGCCGCCGCTCTGGGCCATCGAGCGATTGCCGACGCGCAGCGCCAGAAGGCGAGCGAGCTGCGCAGCCGGTTTGATGCTGCCTTCTGGTGCGAAGATCTCTCCATGTTTGCACTGGCGCTCGATGGCGAGAAGCGTCCTTGCAGAGTTCGCAGCTCGAACGCGGGGCACACGCTCTTCTCCGGCCTTGCCTTGCCGGCTCGCGTCAAACCCCTGGTCAATGAGTTGTTGTCGGCACGTCTGTTCTCAGGCTGGGGAGTGCGCACCCTGGCCACAGATGAAAAGCGTTACAACCCGATGTCCTATCACAACGGATCCGTGTGGCCGCACGACAACTCACTGATCGCGTACGGCGCTCTCAACTCGCGGGAGAAGCAATTGCCCGTGCAGATCCTTTCGGGGATGTTGGATCTGTCGAGCTTCCTTGAGCTGCACCGCCTCCCTGAGCTGATCTGTGGCTTCGCGCGTCGTCCGGGCGAGGCACCGACGCTTTATCCCGTGGCCTGCTCGCCGCAGGCCTGGGCCGCCGGCACCTGCTTTCTCGTGCTGCAGTCCTGTCTCGGTCTCTCCATCCGTACACGAGAATCTCGAATCTACCTCCGACACACGGCGCTCCCGGAGGCGCTGCCGCGCGTGGAGCTGCGCAACCTTCGGGTCGGCGACGCCTCCATCGACCTCGCATTCGAGCGCCATGCGCACAGTGTGGGGATCGATATCCTCCGACGCACGGGCGACGTTGAGGTCACGGCGCTGAGGTGATTCAGGGCAATAGCGTCTAGCTCGAGCGTTGTAAGACCCGCCTGGATGAGGTGGAGGCGGCCGGGCTGAACTTCAAGGAAACGCTCGCGTCTAAAAATGCTCCGATCTGGGTATCGAGGTTGACTATGCGAAATCTTCTTGCGGGATCGCTGGCAGCGGGTGTATTGAGCTTCGCGCTCGGCGGTATGGCGCTGGCGGATACCGATCCGACCGTGCATCAAATCTACGAGGCGGCTTCGAGCGGTCACCTCGATCAGGCGCAGCAGATGATGGACCAGGTGCTGCGTGATCACCCAAACAGCGCAAAGGCGCACTACGTCCAATCGGAGCTTTATGCCCGCGAAGGCAGGTTCAGTCTCGCGCGCGCAGAGCTCGCTCGTGCGGAGCAGCTCCAGCCGGGTCTCCCGAAAGAAAGTCCGCGCTCGGTTGCTGAGCTCAAATCCGAGCTTGGGCTCACCCGGCGTGTTGATCCGGCGTTCGGTGCGACCAGAGAGTCGGTGTCTCATTTTCCCTGGATCACGGTGGTGATCCTCGCGCTGGTGGTCGGGGTAATTTGGAGGTTGTTCCGCCGACGCACGACGTATGCGCAGTATCCGGGCGGCGCGCCGACGGCTACGCCGGGCACCTACGGGCCGGGAGGCTATGGTCCTGGTGGCCCGGTGAGTGGTGGCATCGGCTCGACGGTCGCCGGCGGTCTTGCCGGAGGACTTGCGGCCGGCGCGGGTCTCGTAGCGGGCGAGGCGCTCGCCCATCGCCTCATCGACGGAGGGCACTCGAGCACACTGCCCACACCCGCGACCGATGACGGTGAACCGAATGCCGCGAACAGCGATATGGGCGGCGCCGACTTCGGCGTCAACGACCCTGGTTCGTGGGACGACGGCTCCGGCGGCGGTGGTGGGGGAGATGACTGGACCTGAGCGACCCGGTGAGACTCAGCTCACGAGTAACGCGGCAACAGTGACTTTGACCTATCGGTCACTGCGATCTGACGCCGGTTCCTTCGGCGATTGTGGCCCAGGCGGCCGCGTCTCCTGCTTTCACCTCCTGGGTGAATGAATAGGAACGAGGCGAGGTCTTTTTAATCCTGAGCCGCACTTTGGTGGGTTTCCCGTCTACCGGCCTTCCGTCTCTCATCCAGGTCCACGTATCGCTTTCGGCGGTTCCCAGCCAACGTTCGATCTTTCCGCCGGCACCGTAACTCGTGTGCGTAAACGCCTTTTCCTCCGCGTCGTAGCCGATGACGGTAAGTTCCATCAGCCTCCCGTCCGCGTACGAATGCGCGAGCAGGAAGAATCCGCCCGGCATCCACTCGAGGTGTTCGGTCGATTTGAACTTCTGACCGCCAGCACCGAAAGCGCTCGCTTTCGTCTCTCCTTCCAGTGTCCAATCGCCCACGAAGAAATCCTGCTTCTTGAGCTCGGGACTTGGCGTCGGCGCGTGCGACTGCGGAACAGCCGCGAGGGCGGTAAACAACATCACGAGGCAACCCATCGCTGAGGTCAGTTTCATAGTGCTACCTCCCGGAATCCCTTAGCCGTGGGCCGAGACGTACAAAATGAAGTGGGTGGCCAGAGTGACCGCGCAAGCCAGGATCCCCGCCGACACGGTCTTCTCTTGCGCCAAAGGAGTGCCGCGACGATGACAAAAATCGTCTCGGGCATGCCCAGTACACTCATGCATCCCGCCCATGGCATTTGTGCCAGGTGCCACCCGGGAACAAGAGGCGACAGGCGGGTGATACTCAGGACAGATACCACGAGCACGCTGACGCAGAACGCCACGGCCAACGCGAGTCCACCCGCAGTCCTGCCGACTGCTTTCAGCAGGCCGTCGCTCGTGTTACCGCGCTCGTCTCGGCAGGCGTGCTTCAGGGAATATCTGAAGATCGCCGAGGTGCTTCCAAACGCCCAGCGCAACGCCGCCCAATCTGTCGGAATGCATTCCATTTCCCCGAGCATCGCGCGACTCCAGGCACGACTGCCGGGGGGTGCGTGGCGAACTACCGCACTGAGGAGCGCCACGGCCATTTTGCGCATTCCCGTGGTCAACTCTTCGCTCCACTCAGCGCGGGACGGGGTCGCGAGCCCGTACCAGACTCGAGGGCGTGCTCGCGTGCAAAACTCAAACCAGCGGGCGTCAGGCGATATAGATGCCGAGGTGGTGTACCGGGTGTGGAATTCTCCCAGGTCGCCTCGAGCAGCTCGTGGTCGGCGAGTCGCATCAGAATGGGATACAGCGTTCCGGACTTCAACCCGGTCTCCTGACTTACGTCGTATCCGTAGCGCCAGGTTTTCGGCGCGTCGAGGAAGATCCGCAGAACGTGGCGCGTTTGCCTGGAGATTCGCAAATAGCTCTCCTTTTGAGCTAAACTCTACATATATAGACTTAACGCGTCAATCTCGCGGGGAGTCCCGAGATGTCAGCAGCGAACTGGCGCATTCGGTTGGCCGAGACGTTGATCGTGGGATGGGTCGCGACTGCAGCTGCAGCGCAACAGCTGACGCCCCTGCAAACGGTTGAGCTTCTGCACCAAACGATGACCGAAGCCGACGCCAGGACAGCGGCCGCGCTGTTGCACGACGACTATCGTGGCGTGTCGCTTCAGGGTCCTTCGGAACAGCGGCACGTGTACGTCGAAGCGCGGGACAAAGCCGTCAGCGACATTGCCGCGCTCCACGCCGGGGACTGGCAGATCCGCTTACTCGGGACGAGCACCCAGACGGATTCGAATGGAATGGCGCATGTATGGGCACGATACGTCTTCTATTACAAGGGCGCGCCGAATCACTGCGGTTACGAATCCTACGGCCTGCTACGCGATCACGGAACCTGGAAGATCGTCAGCTTCGCCGACACCGACAATGCGCTGAAAGGGCGCAGCGTCGATGAAGTTTGCCCGGATGAGTGAGCGAAGCTGAAATCGGGCGGCGAGATCGTGTTCGGGCCGTTCATGATCGCGGTGAGAAATCCTTCGAGCTCGACGATGTCGAATATCCCCTTGCCCAGTGCATCAGCCAGTCGGAGAGCGTCTCGAAGTCCTCATTGGAAAACTCGGTGAAGGAGCTGGCCGCCGAGCTCCGGCAGGAGATGACGGCGTTGCGGCATGGCCTGGTCTGAATCAGCACGACGGTGCACGACCCAATTCTGAGCAGATGACCTCGATGGTCGATCCACATTGCTGGCGCCGCGCAGTCGCCGCGGCCACGTAAGCCTCGGCGACAGAAGTCCTCCCCGTTTCCGACCTACAGGCGTTCACGGCAGGTCAGTGGCGCCGATGTCCATGCCGTCGGTGCCGGCATTGTTGTAGGGACTGGCCGCGGCGAGGGCGTAGTTGCCGCCCGGGTAGTTGACGAAGCTCACTGCGGCTACGTTGGCCGGAAAGAAGTTGCCGGCCGGATAGGAGCCTGCCGGCCTACCGACCAAGGCGTTCCTGGAGAACGTCCAGTTGGTGAAATACGTGTTGAGCGCTCGTGTGCCCTCTCCGACGCCGGAACCGAGAAAACCGTAGGCGGTATGGGTCGAGAGATTGTTGGTGAATACGAAATTGTTAATCTTCTGCGCAGAATCCGTCATCGCGACATCCGAGGAAGCCGGGGCCACCGCTGTGTCGATGATCGTATTGTGAGTGATGGTGTAGTCGCTGCCGCCCTGGATGAAAAGAAACGCCCAGCCATTGGCTCCATTGAGCCCGCTAACGCCCAACACGTTGTCGCGGACCAGGAGCCGCTCGGTGAGCTGACTCGTGTGAAGATAGTCGTGACCCATCATTTCGACGCCGCTGCCGACGTTGATGAATCTGTTGCCGACGATCGCGATGTCGCTGGTCACCGTCCACGGCGCGGTACCGTTCTGATTGGACGGCGTGATCAGTAACGCGAAGCCGTTTTGCGACTTGGCCGGATTATTCTCGAACGTGTTGCCGGTGACCAGAACGCGCCGCGCTGCCTTGAGCTCGAGCAGGTTCTTCATCGGGTACCGGGTCGGGATGAGCGATAGCGTTTTGTAGAAGTGGTTGTTGCGGATCTCGATGCTCGTGGGCACGAGCGTGGCTGCACGGGAGTCCGCGCCGCCGAACAGCACGTTCTCGGTGGCGGCCTCGATGTAGTTGTTGCGGATCTGGAGCGGGCCGGTCGTGTTGTACGCGAACAGACCCTGCGTGTCGGTGAGGAGATACTGGATGCCGCTGATGTAGGAATCCACCACGGCGACATAGGCGCCATCCATCTCGATGCCATGCTGAACGTTCGTATTCGGAAGACCGTGCACGTAGCAGCGATCGAATACGATGTGATGCGCCAGCGTGGCCGGCGAGGTGTCGGAGTTGCCGATCCTGACGACCTGGTAGACTATCGCTGTTCCTGGGGCGGGCGCGAACTCGATGCCTGCGAAGCGAAAGTGGTTACTGCCGGCCACTGTCTTGAGCGCGGGCAGGCCATGGGAGGCCAGAATCTTCGGCATGTACGCGGCATTCGCGGGACTGACGCGGGTGCCGGGCGGAGGCAGATTCGCCAGGTGGCTGGATACCACGTAGATCCAGCCGCTTCCCGCAGCGTTGTTAGGAAGGGTGAACGGCCCCGTGAACGTCGCCCCGGCCTGCAGCACGATGGTGTCGCCCGGCTTCGCATTGTTGAGCGCTGCCTGCAGATTCCCGCCCGCCGCAACGTTCAGCCTCTTTCCCGTAGGTGCGACAGGTGCGACGTAACTGCTGTCGAAGGTTTGTGGCGGCGCGGGAAGCGCCGCGGCCAGCGCAGCAGCGGGCGTGATCGAGGCGGCGGCGAGAGCGGCCCACAGGCGCGCAACGGGTCGCTGGGGAGCGCGGGACAGGCTCAGGATCGAATGGGGCATCGGTATCTCCCTTCTGGTACCGGGTGGAAGCTGCCGAGCAACGACGGCAGTACGAAAGTCGGCGACCTTACGTCGTCACAGCATCGATTCCAAACTGTCGCTCACTGGCTACGCGCAAAGAGAGCGCGCGTGCCAATGCGAGCGAGCCACATCGGCATACGGCTTCTGATGCCTCTGAAGAGCGTATGCTGCGGGAATACGGGTCTTCCGATGCGCTTCACGCAGGCGCGCCACGACCTTTCGGGTTCGAGGCACTCGTGAAATCGCCGCCGCGAGAGTCAATCAAGCGCTGTGCTTACAGTCGCTGCGCGTAGCCATAGACGTCTTGCGGTTCTGCTACCCCGGAGATTTGAGAGCACCGAGTGCTTGTGGAGCGTGCCCTCTGGAATAAATCCGCAGCGCTCGGAGCACTCGCACAGATTTGTCATGGCTGACGTGGCACAGCGCATAGATCCGTCGCACGGTGGCGGCTTCGGCGAGGCGCCACCGATCCGAGCTTCCGAGGCAAAGCCTGATTCCCCATATCCCGGCGCGTGGCCGAGGACATACCGCTCGCGACGTGCGGTCCGATCACCTGCGCCGTGCGCGGGTCGCGAGCTTCCACCGCATTCGTCGGCCTCTCGCGACAGGCCGGCCGAGCGACGGTTCAGCCGCCGAGGCAACCCCGCTGCAGCCTCGCCGGCGGCGTCCGGCGTATACTGCAAACGGCTAATGGGCTCTGGGAGGCGACGATGAACGACCCAGTCCAGAAGTTGGAGAACACCGCCGGTGAACTGCTGCGGGAAGCGGCGCGACGTTCCGGCGCTGCCGCCACGGAATACGGAAAACTCCTCACGGCCTACGCGCGCGGCGATACCGACGCGGCCGACCTGATGAAGTCCTGGTTCAATTTCAGCGCGGAGGAGTTCCGGAGCCTGGCGGAATCCGCGTTCCACTGGAGCGTGGAGTACTACAAGTGGGCACTCGGGACCGCGGGGATAAAAGTCCCGGCAACCGCGACCTCGCAAGGCGAGCCTTCTCACCACGCCGCTTCGGCCAAGACGAAGCGCTGAGCTTCGGGTTTCACCCGTGCCGGCCGGGTCGAAGGCGTCGGCAACTGTTGCGGTCGCCGAGGACGCTGCGAAGGCGGCGCGCGAGCTGCTCGATGCCGCGCTGACGGGCTGCGGCTTCGAGCGCGTCGCGGCAGCGCGCGGCGCCTCGCGTGCGTTGATTCTTCTTGACCTTTGCGGATTCGAGCTCGGGTCCGCGGCGCTGCCCTCGCGTGAGCTCATCGAGCACCTTCTCGATCGCCTCGCGGCGCTCGGCTGGCGGGACATCGGAATCGCGTTGACAGCGGACAGCTCGAGCACCTTCGCCGACAACCGCTCCGCGGCGGCTCTGGCCGACCTGTTCGGCTATCAATATCAGACCCCATCGGGTACGGCGTACGACGTGCTGGATCTGTCCGAAGGCCTCATCGAGGCCGAATTTCCCGCGGGCTCAGTGCTCGACGGAGCACGGCTGTCGCGTGCCTGGGTCGAGTGCGGGCTGCGAATCGTTCTGGCGAAGGCCGCCACCGATATTCCCGAAGGCATCGTACTCGCGGCCAACGCGCTCTTTGCGGCGCTCCCGCTACACGACAAGGACTACTACTATCGCCTGACACTCGATCCGGTCGATGTCGTGACGCTGTTGCTGGAGCGCTGCCCGATCGCCCTCGCGATCGTCGACGGCATCGCGGCCCCTGAGGGGAGCGGAGGACGTGCGATCCCGCGCGCCAGCTCGAGCGCGTTCATCGTGGCGGGAACCGACGTGCTCGCGGTCGACTGCATCGCCGCCGGCAAACTTGGCGCCGATCCGGCCCTCTCGCCGCTGCTGCGCGGCCTGCTCGAGCGCCGGAGCTGGCCCGCGTTCAAGGAACTGTGCGGTCCGTTGCAGGCGGTGCCGGGATTTCGCCTGCCGGACCCGTGGCTGCTGGAATCCGCCCGCTGGCGCGATTCCTCGATGTATCTGGCTCGCCTCGTCGCACCGTGGCTACGGCGAGTCGACACGTCGCTCTTTCCCTTCAAGAACCCGCTCGACGCGATGATCAATGCACAACTCTGTGCCCGCCTCGCAGATCCGGACGCCGACAACGCCGCGCGTGCGTGGCTGATCTATGCGAATACGCTCGGCGCGATGCTGCAGCGATCGCTGGATGCGTGGCGCGTCAACTACTCCAAGGACCGCGTGGAACGACGTATCGCGGGCATCTCGGTGGAAACTCTTGCCTGCGATGACGCCGACTATGACCTCATGCAGCGCGAGCTCGACGATCTGCAGCACTGGCTCGGCGCGCCGGAAGAGTACCTGCTGCAACCGACGCTCCACTGGCGACCGCTTGCAGGCGCAACGATTTTCAGCTGCCGCCGCCGCTTTCCGGTGCCGTTCGAGACGTTCACGGCGCACGTCGACGTGGCGCGGTCGATCCAATACATGAACGACTACCTGGGAGGCAGGATTCTGGTGCTGGAGCGCGACGACTCAGGTCGCCCGCTGCGCCAGGTCGAACGCAACCTCTACCTGCCGCAGCCGAATTACCTTGCCTGGTGGGGTGCGTTACCGATCGATGTGTCGAAAATCGAGAGTGTTTTCTACGGTGCCGACTGCCATCGGATGTACTGGAAGACGATCAAGTCCGAAAATGCCTCAGCGAGCTTCGACGACGGGATCATCGAGTTCCGCGGTCAGGGTGGCGACACCCTGGTGAGCGTTTTTGGCCGTCAACTGTTCGCGCTGCCCCCGACTTTGGACCGAGCGGCGCTCGATCGCGCACCGCAGCTGAAGGCACAGCTCATCGAGCACGCCTACCGTCAGTTCTTCTCGCGGACATTTTCCAACTTCGAGGCACTGTGCGAAGGCCGCGACATCCTGGTCGGCCGTGCGGTGGGTCTGCCCAAGGAGCCCGATGAGGCTCCCGGGCGTCCGATCGATAGCCTCGGTGAGATCATCGCGCAGGTGCTCGAGCTGCTCGGACCCTGGCTGCAGCGTCTCCTCGCGCAATCCCCGGAGCGGGGTGCGCAGCCGCCCATCGCCACGGATGAGCTCGGGTACGCTCATTTTCAGGCTGCGACGCTGCGAGCGCCGACCACGGCGGCGCCCGACCCGATAGCGGCCTGGCTGGGCGATTTCTGGTCCGGTTACCTTGAAGCACTCGGCCGCGATCTGCTTCGTAGCAGCAAGCACGCCTGAGCGCAGACCGATGCGTGCTTTCGTCACCGGCGCTGGCGGTCTCATCGGAACGAACCTGGTGCACGAGCTCGTTGCGCGCGGTGTTGCCGTGCGCGCCATGGTACGGCGGGCCCGCTCGATCCGAGGTGTGCGCGACGTTGATGTGGACCTTTGTGTCGGAGACGTATTGGACCCCCCCGAGGTTCTGGCGGGATCAATGAGGGGCTGTGACCTGCTCTTTCACGTGGCCACGCCGTTCGCCTACTCGGGTATCGATCAGGGCGATCTGGAGCGGACGGCAACGGTCGGTACACGCAACGCGCTGACAGCAGCCGCCAAGGCAGGGGTGCGACGCGTCGTCGTGACCTCCTCGTCGGTCGTGTTCGGCTCTTCGGCGGAGCCGAGTCTCCGCGACGAGACGTCAGTGGCGGGAACTGAGTTCGTCGAACCGGGGTACGTGAGAGCCAAGGTAAAACAGGCCGAGCTGGCGCTCACCGACGGAGCTACGCTAGGCCTGGAGGTCGTCCTGGTCTGCCCGACCATGTCCCTGGGCTATCCGACGACGACCCTCGGTCCGTCGAACGCCATTGTGGTCGCGTATCTGAGTGATCCGCTGCGGATGACATACCCCGGAGGCTGCAATCTCGTGTCGGTACACGATATCGCCCGGGGCCATTGGCTGGCCGCGGAACGCGGCGAGCCGGGGCAATGCTACCTGCTCGGCTCCGAGAACCTGCACTGGCACGAGATTCACGCGCTGATTGCGGAACTCTGTGGCGTGGAGCGCCCGGCGATCGAGATCAACCATGCCGCTGCGTACCTGGCTGCGACCTATGAGGAGCTGCGCGCTCAGCTGCAACGCCGCGAACCGGTGACGACGCGCACGCAGGCGAGAATGATCGGCCGGTACTACTGGTATTCGCATGCGCGTGCCCGGGAGCTCGGCTACGCGCCACGGCCGGCTCGTGCGGCGCTCGCTGAAGCGTGCGCGTGCCTCGCCGCCAGCACGCATGTCTCGCGCGCGATACGTGCCACGATGAGCCTGCACCCCGATGTGCATGCGGCCCGGACTTCCGCCCTGCACACATGGAGCTGAGACGATGAAGCCATTCTCGACCTTTACGCTGCTTAAGCACCCGGTGGAGATGGTTTGGGTCGCGATGCGCGACTCCCTGCCGGCGATCGCCGCCGCGATGAACGATATCGAGGGCGTCGAGTTGCTCGAACGCGCGTTCGAGCCCGATGGCCGGCTCCGGCTGGTGAACCGCTGGACGGCGCGGCGGCAGGTGCCGGCGATGCTGCAGTCAGCGCTCGGGACGAAGACGATCAGCTGGCTCGACACGGCGCTGTGGGACGACGCCGCGTGGGTGTGCGAGTGGCGCATCGAACCCGCGCTGCTCGCCGGCAAAATCGAGTGCGCCGGCCGAACGTGCTATGAGCCGGCGATGGCGGGGCGCGGCACGCGAGTCACGTTCGAAGGAAGCTTCGAATTGCAGCCGGGTTTCCTCACGGGCGCTGGGGCGACCTTCGAGCCGGCCCTGATCGGATTCCTGGAGACGGTGGTCGCGACGATGATTCCGCACAATCTCTCGCGCGCCGTGGCGGCTGCGGGCCGACGGATCGACGCGCAGCAGCGCGCATCAGCCGATCAGGTGCGCGTGGTGAAAGCCGAGCCGCGGGTCGGCGAGGGGTGACATCCACCCGAAGTAGTCCTGGATCGGCGGCATCGGGACCCGCAAGCGCAACTGTGCGTCCGGGTAGTCATAGACCGTGATGCGGTTCAGGCCGCGGTTGGCGGTGAAGAGCAGCTTCTGGTCTTTAGAGAGCTGGCATCCGTAGATCGAGTCGAGCAGAGCGAACCGCGAAACGCGCAGTGCGCCGGCGAAATGACGGCTGTTGGTGAAGAAATTGCCGCGCGCGAAGATGTCGAAGACCTGGGTGGCCACTTCGCGCGGTCGTTCCAGGTGCTGCTGCACGTCCGGGCGTTCGTCGATGAAGCGGTAGCGGGCGAAGGTCTCGAGATCGATGCACATGATGGTCTGGCTGGCGCCGTTGCAGAAGATCAGCTCGCTGTCGGACACGCACACGTCCGAGTTGATGTGCGCCGGGACCTCGCGGCCGGCCGCCCAGTGACGGATGACGGTGCCTGAAGCGGCGTCGATTTCGAACGCATACTCCTTCAGG
>Ga0306926_10007556_pt1 | contig 11794 bp, 9 predicted proteins | sample flu12Cox44000178_FD_203759 | JGI IMG/M metagenome (GOLD analysis project Ga0306926, IMG submission 203759) | Lab enrichment of tropical soil microbial communities from Luquillo Experimental Forest, Puerto Rico - flux8day.12C.oxic.44.000.178 (v2)... | ecosystem: Environmental > Terrestrial > Soil...
CCGGGCCCGGGAATTACGGCCCGATTCTGAGACGTTTATGGATGATACCGGAAGCGTAAGGGCGCAATTTTCGGGCCGGATCAGCCGGAATTTTGGTTTTGTCCCTCGGCCGACTTCTCTGGTGATGTCGTCTTAAGCTATTGAAAATACGTTCGTTTCGGCCGTCATCGGGTTTAGCCGCAGGTCAATTTACCGTCTATAAAAGAACCGCGGCGATTGTATGGTGGCCTGATCCAGCTAAAAACCAATCTTGCTCAGGCACTTAGAGAGCCGAGGCAGGATGGGAATTTACCGCACATCGCCCTTGCCACCGCTATCAACGTATTTGTCCGATAGCCTATTCGGGGAGGAACGCGGCGGCACCGGGTTCCGACGGGACGCTCGGAGTAGGCCATGATCCGCTCGACGAACGACAAAAGACCATTGACAATTCAGCTCTTCGATGCTATAAAAGCACTAACACGACTTGCATATTTATTGACAGTGGGTTGCCTGACATAGCCCGATTTGCAGCGTGTGTCAAGTCAGAGCAGAGTATTTCGCATCCTAGTCTGAACGTAATGTGTTGCTGACTCCGTATCACAGCGCAACTGTCCCGAAGTATTGTCGCTAATCCGCTCCCCACGCGAGGGCAGATGATGGCCAATCCGGAATTCAAATTCGATCACCTTCATATCATCAGCAACGACCCGGAAGCATCGGCTAATTGAGATGTTTGGCGCGACGATCACGGCGAATACCACAGCACACCGGCGCCGCAGATCTTCGTCGATCTGGGCGGCATGACGATCCTGATCCGCGGCCAACAGCCGAGCGAGAACCCCGCTGCCACCAGACCCATAAACTCGAAAAGAGCCCCTGAGTTGGCTTTGCCGGGACTTCGGCCGCCACCCGCATCCGGTGGCGGTCTTACCGCGTGGGTTCGAACGGCAGCTCTTTATGCCGCTAACGGCCGTTGGCGAGCGTCCCGCAGGTCCGGCGCGAGCATCGCGGCCCCGACGTCGCGAGCGCATCGCGGAACCGAAGGTTCGAATCCGGTCCCCTCCAGCAAAGAGTCTGCGAACTTTCGGTTCCGCTCGCGATTTCCGCGAGAAGCTGGAGCGCAGTGGCCGCTAATCTCGACCGAATTACTTTAAGATAGTGCCGATGACCAGTATCGATGGCGTTAACTGGGAGGAACGTGATGCGCTCGCAGGCTGAGAAGGGCCGCTTGTTTCGAGAGCTGCACAAGCGTCCGGAAATTTTGATCCTGCCCAACCCGTGGGACGCCGGTACCGCGAGGCTGCTGGCGTCGGTCGGCTTCGAGGCACTGGCGACCACCAGCCTCGGTATGTCCAACGCGCTGGGCCGCATCGATGGCGAGGGTTCCGTGAGCCGCGCCGAACTCCTCGAGAATTGCCGCGTGATCGCTCAGGCCACCGACCTGCCAGTCAACGCCGACCTGGAAAACGGCTACGCCGACGATCCTAGGGAAGCCGCCTCCATCCTGCGCGACGCCGCCGAAGTGGGCATTGTCGGGGGCTCAATCGAGGATTGGAGCGGCGAGCGCATCTACGAATTCAACCACGCTGTCGAGCGCGTGGCGGCGGGCGCCGAGATGGCGCGCTCGCTGCCGGTGCCGCTCACCTTCGTGGCGCGTGCGGAGAATTTAATCCGCGGTCGGCTCGACCTCGACGATACCATCAAGCGCCTGCAGGCCTTCGAGAAGGCCGGCGCCGACGTGCTTTACGCGCCAGGCCTGCGCGATCTGGCTACCATGCGCACGGTGGTGCAGGCCGTCGGCAAGCCGTTGAACGTGGTGATGAGCGCCGCCGATCCCTCTCTCACCGCCGCCGAGATGGAAGCGGTCGGCGTCAAGCGGCTGAGCGTCGGCGGAGCGCTATCGCGGCTGGCGCTCGCCGCCTTCATGAAAGGCGCCCGTGAGATGAAGGAAAAGGGCGCCTTCACCTGGGTTCGCGACGCCATGCCGACCACCGATCTAAAGGCTGTGTTCCGCGCCTGACGGCCAAAGGCTTGTCCGGATCATCCGGAGGAGGCAGTGCCACGAACTGCAAGATCTGGAAACGACCCGGTCGGCGACGTCGAGGCTGGGCGCGGACCAATCGCCAGGACGGTCCAGAAGCCGACTTGGCACTTGTCAGCACGATTAGCGCCGCACATCTGGGATCCGATCCATCGGCCAGGCGATCGCGCCAGGTGCTCCCAAACGGCGGCCTAATCGAGAAAGTCAGGTTCGCACCGGGCTCACCGCTGGAGGGGGCAGAAGGCAGGGAGGCTATTCAGCCGATGGCCTCTCCGAAACTGTTAAACCGAGGGCCAAACCGCCGTCGCCAGGGCCAGATTGGTCGGGAAGACGGTGATCGGCACGCCCTTTTGCCACTGCGCGAAGATCATCGGTACGTCGACGCGGCGGCCCTTCTCATCGAACTTAATGGGGCCGGGGAAGCATTGCGCGGCGGGGCCGGTGGTCAGGTTCATCGCACGGATCGCCTCGGCGACCTTGATCTTGTCGGCCGCGCCACAAGCTTCTAGTGCTTCTGCCAGAATCGACGGATGGCCGTAGCCGCACAGCGCGTCCTGGGTCAAGAATGGCTCACCAGTCTTTTTCTTGAAGCGTTCGATGAATTCCTCCTGGCCTTTTATTGGCCAGTTGGCGACGCTGAACAGCAGCCCTTCGAGCAGCTCGGGACCGATGGTCTTGAGCAATTCGGGTGAGCCAAACGGCGCGCCGTTGCCGACCAGTGGCAGCTTCCCATGCGAGGCATTGCCCCCGCCAAAGTCGCGGAACGTGTTGAGGCTCAGGATCTGCGCCATGTCGTCCGGCGACGGGAAGTGATAGTGGATGATCTCGTTGATGGTGCCGCTTTGCCCTTGCGCATCATGGTATTCGGCCGAATAGCGCAGCGGGTACCAAAGCGCGTTTGAATCGACGAGCGCACGGATCATCGCGCGACGGTTCTGGTCATCCGGTCGCGGGGTCACGTCGGTGTAGCCGATGCACGAGATGACGTAGCAGAAGAACGCGTGCTGCGTGGTGAAGAGCTTGCGCTCCTCGGCGAGCTTGAGAAACGCGGCTTTTTGTTTGGCGCTCGGGGCCGGGTTCAAGCTGGCGACGAGTTGCTCCGCCGCGGCCGGGATGAGAAAGGCCTTGAACGCCTTGGGCAGGACCCAGCCCTTTTTCGGCACTCCGCGATGCCAATATTGCGGCATGTTCCAATCCCAATACGGCAGCGCCAAATCGGGAAAGAAATCCTGCAGGTTCTGCTCGAATTCGTAGAGATAGGCGCGGTGCCACGGCAGGAACCGCTCCCAGCCATGCTGGCAGTGGTTCTGGTGGATGAGCGCCTGGTTGTTGTAGCTGCGGCGATCCTCGGGATAGTCGTCGAGCGCGTAGATCCGGCGGAACGCCGCGCGCAGCTGATCGACGTCTTCATCACACATGCAATCGAGGTTGGGCCGCTGCCGCAGCTCGCCCTGGCGATAGCCGCGCCGCGTGCTCGGCCCGGTCATGATCTGGAATTCGGCGACCTCGCGAATGAGGCGGCGCTCGACGATGCCCGGTTCGCCCTCCGGCGGCAACGGAAGGCTCGTCACGCGCGCATCGGGCAGGCAGCCGTCATCGATCCAATCGGCAATGAAATCGATATCGGCGTCAGCGACACGGCTGCCGCCCCACATGAAGGGCGGGAACCGGCTGCCATCGAACGGCACGACGCCACGCAGCGCCTGGATCAATCCCGAGCTGGCGCTGCGGCTCATGCCGTCGCTGCAGCACGCGTGTATGACGGGGGCGATCAGACGGATGCCGAATAGCCTGGCTTCGATCAGGTCGTCGAGCGGCAGCTCCCAGAAACGGCCAAGCCCGCCGTAATCGGTGGTGTTGTCGCCCGCCGCTGCGGCGAGGATCGCCTTGACGCGCGCATAGCGGTTTTCGGGTCGAGGAACCGTGGATGACCGCGCCATGACCGTCACCTCCGTCTGATACCGTGCAGCGGCACCGTTTTAGTCGATCGTCTGCGATGCCGCCGTGCGAGACCGCGGCGGGCAACAACCCGGTCAATGCTCGTGCGCAGCGCCACCCTTACCGTCGGATATGTCGACCTTGACGTTCTCCATCATGCCCTGGTCCTCGTGATCGAGGATGTGGCAGTGCAGGACGTATTCGCCGATATAGCGCTCGTAGCGGGTGCGGACGACGATCGTGTAGATGCCCTTGGCGTTAGGGTCTGGGGTCGGCGAGGGTGTGGAATTCCAGCTCTTGATCCACAGTGTGTCCTTCCACACGCCTTTCAAGCCGGGATATTGCGGGTCGGGCTGTTTCGCGTTCGGATCGGAATCGTCCACCGCGCCCGGTGAGCTGACGTCTTTCCCGGTGGGATCGATGATCTTCACAATCTGAAACGGGTTGACGTGAATGTGAAACGGGTGGCTGACAAAGCGCGACTGGAGCTGCCACTCGTCCGCGGTGCCGAGAATCAAGTCGCGGTCGATGACGTTCGGGTCGTAAGGCTTCGTATTGAATGGCTGGCCGAACGGTGCGGTGCCGACCTCGAATTTCGTCCCCGCGTTAGAAATGCCGATAAAGAACGTCAGGTATTGTGGCGGGTGCCCTTTGATCTGGTCGTCGGTGATGTCCGGATGCGGGATGAAGTTGCTCAGTTTAAGGCCATTCTTCAGGTCGGCGATGACGTTGTTGCGCACCGCAGGCGGCATGTTGCGCTGGGCTGACGCTACAAGATTGTCGACGATGTAGTTGCGGATATTCTGCACCCGGGTTCCCGGCGCCACATCGACGGTTCCGAGCAGACGCCGCGGCACCGCTTCGCGAGTCACGCTTGACGCCGCCGAGACCGCCGCGTTGACCACGCAGTATTTGCCGGCGTCGGGAAAAACGACGAGAGCATCGTTGCGGTAGCCGGGTTGCAGCGTCGCAAGCGTCGTCAGTTGTGCCGCTGCCATCGTCAGCCCGTCCGACGCGACGATCTCGTAAGGCAACGGGTCACCGGTGCAGTTGTCGCCGATAAAGCGATCCTCATCGGCGGCCGCCAGCCTGTTGATCGCCGGAGCCTGCGGCTTCAGCTTGTAGAACTGCAGCGAAATTGTGTCGCGCACTCCGGCATGGATAAGTCGCCAGCGCTCAATGGCGCCTGCCCTGGCCTTGAAGGTCGGCACCACCAGCCCGTTGATGCTGGTGTAGCGGCCGGACTCGTTCCACGAACTCGGCCCAAAGCCGTTGCCGTTTTTATCGGAATAGAACTCGATCACCCCCTCATCTCCTGGGTCGCAAACCCACGCGATGACATCGCCCTTGTTGTTCTTCTTCACCTTGATGTTGCCGTCTGCGTCGAGGCAGGCGTACTGGATCTGCTGCAGCACCAGCACCCGCTCGGTCATCGGCAAGCCATCGCGATTTTTGAGGAGCGTGTCGATATCGCCGTGCGCTGTCGGCGTCGGTGGCCGGCTGCCGCGGACAATGAGCGCACCGGCCATGCCGCTGGCGACCTGCAGCGCGGTCGAGCCATGCCGATGCGGGTGGTACCAGAAAGTTCCCGCGGGGTGGTCGGACGGGATGTTGTACTCGTACTGAAAATCCACGCCCGGATTGATCGACAGCAGGACGTTGTCGCTGTTCCCCGTCGGGCTGACCCACAGACCGTGCGAATGCAGGTTGGTTCCGTTAAAGCAATGCGGAATGTCGGGGTCCTGCCGCATCTCAAAGCAGCTCGGGTCGGCCGGCAATTTGTTGTGCAGCGTGATGCGCACCGTGTCGCCGGGATCCACCTCAATTGTCGGCGCGACGTAGGGCGCTTTCGGGTCAACATTCGTCCCGACATAGCTGCGCAGCTTGACCTTGTCGTCGCGTCCGGTCGCCGGATTGTAGATCGCGCTTTTTGTGTAGACGATATTGAGGTCGAGGGACTTCTTGTTGACCATGCGCGGCGCAGCTGGCTGCGCCAGCAGCGTAGCTTTCGGCTGCGTGCCCTGCTCGATTTGCAGTGGCGGGGGATTGCTGAGAATCCGCTCATCGGCCTGCGCCCTGGTGACGCCGACGGCGTTCGACAACAACAGCATCGCCAAGCCGAACCGTGACAGGACGTATACTGACCGCTGTTGCGCAAAACCGCGAACCAAGACGGCAACGACGCGCATTGTAGAGCAAACAGACACATGCGCCTCTCTTGCGGGGCGGGCTGTCGGCAGTCCACCTAACCAATCGCCGTAACAGACGATTTATGGTTAATAGCTTGGCAAATGACCCCGCGGCCGTCAACTCACGATTGCTCTGGTCCCCGAATTTTTCCGCGGCACCCGTTGCCTCGGCCCCCCTATGGCCGCGAGGCGCGCATGATGCTGCAACGGGCTCGCCGTTGAACCAGGGATGAGCATGACGGGCAGGGGCGGTTGACGATGCGGATGCCGCGGGGAGCTTGCCAGACGCGGACCTCCTAGCCGCCGAGCCTTCGACGTTTCCGCCGCGGCGCGGCCGAAGCCCTGGTGGCGGAGACACAACCATGACCATCGGCATACCGGTTTATCAGGGCGTCGATCTGCTCGACGTGACCGGCCCCTACAAGATGTTCAAATGAGCGACTTGCCAGACCACAAGATCGAGGTTCTGACCGTCGGTGAAACGATGCGCCATGTGACCACCTGCGACGGCCTGACCTTCCGGCCCCACACCTTCTTCAACAGGTTGAGCGGTCGGACATGCAGCTCGACGTTGTGTGGATTCCTGGCGGCGATCCGCCGCCCTTTAGCGTTTCGGCTTGGACTTTACGACTGCGGCCGCGGGACATTCATCGACATGCAGACCTTTGAGCAAGGCCTTTCCAAGGGCCGAAAATCAGCATGAAAAGCGGTTCCCGCCGCCCAGGCTGAGTGCCGGCTGCGAGTTCAGAAAGGAGACGATCGCCGGAATGCGTAGCAATGGGCGAGAAGCGCCGATTCCGGCCGTTCGTCTGCTATCAACTGGACGGAGCCCTAGCCGCATAAAGCTGCGACAGGTCGCGTGCGAGATCGAATAAGCGCAGTCGTAATTCGGCGGGTTCCAAGACCTCGATTTCGGCGCCGAAGCGAATGAGATCGCGGGCAGCCCAATCGGCTCGTTCGATCGGAACCCTCACCGATACCCAGCCTTGAGCGTCGGTCATGCGTGCCTGCTCCCTGACCATTTGTGCGAGCGGCGATCCAAGCTGGTCGAGGAGGATGAGCCCGCGCGGTGAGACGCGCAGCTTCGCCGTCCCGTGATAGAGCCCGACCTCATAAGCCCGAGATGCCTTCGTCCAAAAGGCGGCGAGATCGAAGTCAACGGGCCGCTCAAAACGATCGCCGCTGACCACCAGGTCGACGATGTTGGCGACGCGATAGGTCCGCGTTTGCTCGCCAACCCGCGCCACAAGGTACCAGACGCCACCCTTGAGCACGAGACCGAGCGGGTGGGCGGTTCGCGAAACCGGCCCGGCATCGCGCCGATAGCGGATCGTGATCGCGGCCTCTTTCCAGACAGCCTCTGCGATCATCGGCAGAAAACGGGCGTCGTCGACGCCGCGGAACCAGCCGACCGGATCGAGATGGAAGCGCATCGAGATTCGCGCCGCCGCGGCCCGCGCACCCTCCGGCAGCGCTGCCGTCAGCTTGAGCTGCGCCGTCGTCAGCATATCGGCGAGCCCGAGCTCGGCAGCCGGCCCCGGCAGGCCCGCCAGAAACAGGGTCGCTGCCTCGGCAGGCGACAGGCCGGTCAGCTTCGTCCGATAGCCATCGAGCAGTTCAAACCCGCCGTTCGGTCCACGATCCCCATAAATCGGCACATCAGCGGCGCTCAGCTCATCGACGTCACGATAGATCGTGCGGACCGAGACCTCGAATTCCGCCGCCAAGGCTTGTGCCGTCATGCGGCCGCGAGACTGCAGCAGCAGTAGGATCGAAAGCAGCCGGCTCGCGCGCATTTTTTTATAGTAGCAATAAATCCTGACGGAAGTTGTCAGGTTCTGCGCCTGAAAATACCGCCAGCTGGAATTGAGGCCGCTCGAAGCTGCGCCGAAAGTCCCGGCATCAGCCCCGAGGAGGAATTGTCATGCTTCACGTCGCCTTTGCCGGAACGTTTACTGCCAGCCTGGAACAGCCGGTGCGTCGCCACCTGACAATCCCGTGCGAGATCATCGTCGCATCCGAAACCGACATCCTGCCAAGGCTGCCGGAAATCGACGTATTGGTGACGATGGGGCTCACGGCCGAGATGGCGCGAGCGGCGACGCGCCTGAAGCTGGTTCAAGTTCCCGGCGCCGGGGTTGATCGGATCGAGCGCTCGGCGCTGCCTGCGGGAGCGATTCTGGCCAACGCCTACGGACACGAGGTCGGCATCGCTGAATACGTCATCGGGGCAATGCTGGCGCTGACCCGCGAGTTTTCGCGGCTCGACGCGGCGCTGCGACGGGGCGATTGGCAAAGCCACTGGGCGGTCGGCACGGCGCCGCCGCCGCTTTGGCCTGAGCTCGCCGGCCGGACGGTCGGCATTCTGGGCTATGGGCGGATCGGCCAGAGCATCGCTCGCCGTGCTCGGGCCTTCGACATGCAGGTCTGCGCCATTCGGCGGGACGTCGGCCAATCGATGGAGGACGATCTGGCGCTGCTCGGCGGTCCCGACATTCTCGACAGGGTGTTGGAGCGTTCTGATTACGTCGTGGTGTCGATGCCGTCGAGCCCAGAAACGGCCGGCTGGATCGGTGAGGCGCAGCTCCGCCGGATGAAGCCTAGCGCCTACCTCATCAATGTGGCGCGCGGGGAGATCGTCGATGAGGACGCGCTTTATCATGCGCTAGCGCGGCGCACGATCGCGGGCGCGGCGCTTGACGTGTGGTATCGGTACCCGCGCGAGCCGGGCGCCACGGCTCCGGCGACGCGGCCGTTCCAAGAACTTCCGAACGTGCTGATGACGCCGCATGTCTCGGGATACACGGATGGGACGCTTGATGCCCGCGCCAAGCTGATCGCCGAAAACATCACGCGCATCGCCAGAGGGGAGCCGCCGCTCAATCGGGTGGTGTGATGCGTCGCCAACAGCGGGTGCCGTTTTTCTATGGTTGGGTGCTGGTCGCAATCGCATTTTTGACGATGGCGGTGGGTGTCAACGCCCGCACCGCCTTTTCCTTGCTGTTCCCACCGATCCTTCGCGATTTCGGCTGGGACAGCGGCGTGACCGCCGGCGTCTTTTCGTTCGGGTTTCTGGTGTCGGCCGTGGTGATGCCGTTTGTCGGGCGGCTGATGGATAGACGCGGCCCTCGCCTTGTTATCGAGCTCGGCATCATGGCGATGGTCGCAGGGTTCCTTCTGGCGCCGCTGGCACGCGCGCCGTGGCAACTCTACCTATCGCTCGGTGCCCTGGTCGGTGGCGGGGTCAACTGCCTGGCCTATACGGGCCAATCGCTCTACCTCACCCGCTGGTTCGTGCGGCGGCGCGGGCTCGCGCTCAGTATCGCCTTCTCGGGCGTAGGGTTCGGCTCCATCGTCTTGCTGCCGTGGCTGCAATCGGTGATTGAGCGGGGCGGTTGGCGGCCCGCCTGCTGGTCGCTCGGCATCGTGATCCTCGTGCTGTTGGCGCCGCCCAATATGCTGCTGCGCCGCCGGCCCGAGGATATGGGGCTCGTTCCCGATGGCATCGAGACAATGCGTGCAGATTGGGCTCCCGGACACAATGTCGTTGATGCCCGATGGGCCACGATCGATTGGACCCTGGCGCGGGCGCTCGGCACCGCCCGCTTCTGGTGGATTGCCATCGGCTACTTTTGCGGTCTCTTCGTATGGTACGGGTTGCAGGTGCACCAGACGAAGTATTTGATCGAAATCGGCCTATCTCCAGGCGCAGCGGCCTGGGCACTGGGCGCGGTGAGTCTCGTCGCGGTACCGGGTCAGATCGCGCTCGGGCATCTCTCGGATCGAATCGGGCGGGAATGGGTATGGGCGATCGGCAACGGGGGTTTCATCTTGTGCTGCGCCGCATTGATCCTGCTGCGCAGCACCCCGCTGCCGCTTCTTCTCTATCTCATGGTTGTCGTCCAGGGCTCGCTCGGCTACGGATTGACCTCGGTGATAGGAGCGATCCCCGCCGAAATCTTTGAAGGGCAGAATTACGGCAGCATCTTCGGGGCGGTGATGCTGGCGGCGATCCTGGGCGGCGCCACGGGACCGTGGGTCACTGGTGTGATGTACGACCGCTTCGGGACCTATCTGCCGGCGTTTGCCCTATCTATGGTGCTAAACCTTGTTTCCGCTCTCGCCATCTGGCTGGCTGCACGGCGCAAGGTTAGGTGCGTAGCCGGACGCGCAAGGGTCTCGGCGGCGGACTGAACGCCATTCTTTTTACGTTCATGATCAGCAGCGCGAGGCCCCATGAGCTCGATAACCTACAAAGGCGCCGTGTATCCGTGGCAATGCGACCACATCGGTCACGTGAACGTCATGTGCTACGTCGGCAAATTTGACGAGGCGAACTGGAACTTCTTTGCCACACTTGGCTAACGCCCACCTACTTCGCCGAGCAGTACCGCGGTATGGCCGCGGTCCAGCAGAACATCGCTTACAAGCGCGAGTTATTGGCAGGGAATATCGTCGAGGTGCGCAGCCGGGCGCTCGAGATCGGCAATAAGAGCCTGCGCCTGCTACACGAGATGTGGAATGCCGAGACACAGGAACTCTCGGCGTCGTGTGAGCTGACGGTCGTACATATGGACCGGCGAGAGCGCAAGGCGCTGTCGTTTCCGGAACCGGTACGGGTAACTGTGCTCGCGGAAATATTCACGATGGCGTGATCAGACCAGCCGCGCGATACACTCGCGATCCTCGGCACCACAGCAAGTCGCACGACGACCGATTTGGGGCACTTTGAGCCGTTTCCGGCGACTAGGCTGAACGGCCGGTGTGCGTTCAGTTAGCCGACCTTCGCCGGAGGGAGCGGGAACCGAAAGGATGCGCCGATTCCGGCCATTCGCGGACCGTTCTGTGAGGCGGACGCGCAATAGACGACCGCCGGTGCGTTGCGCGCGACCCAGGTAGGCGGTCCGCGTGTATTTCAACCATAAAGCCGCCTCACGCCAGGGGCGGCAACACTGCTTCGTATAGCACCAGGTTGGCGATACGGCCCTGCTCCATAATCGGCAGGGAGTAATTGCCAGCGTTCATCGCTATGACGAGTTCCAGCTGCGGCGCGACGAACAAGCGCTGGCCGCCCCAGCCGATGCCGCTGGCCCAGGACAACGCCCGGGGCGTGCCGGGGCTCAACGTGCCGGTATACCACTGATAGCCGTAGCCCCTGCGACCTTCGATCGTCACTACAGGCATCGTCGCGCGCTTCACCCACTCGGCGGGCACGATGTGGCGGCCTTTCCAGGTGCCGTCGGCGAGCACGAGCTGGCCGACCTTTAGCGTGTCGCGTGGTAGCAGGCGCAGGCCCGACGCTGGAGCGAATCGCCGGGTGGGACTTGCACCCACGGGAAAGCGCAGCCTTGTCACGGCGCACACCCAAAGCGGCCATTGGACGGGGATAACGATGGCGGGTTGTGCCAATCCTCGGTCCCCGCCGGCCAGGAATTTCCCAAAGTAGGCGTACGCGTCGCAGACATTGCCAGGAGCTTTGGGTTTGCTGTTTGTGAGGATGACCCGCCGAACATTCAACAGACGGCGGTAACCCTCGTCTTGTGAAGCCCGTCATCGGCCTTCGTGAGCGCCCGCGCAAGGACCACATCCAACCCCCGGAAAGTGAACATCGGATCGCTCGAAACCAGCGGCCTGGAAAAGGGCG
>Ga0306926_10007557_pt1 | contig 11794 bp, 9 predicted proteins | sample flu12Cox44000178_FD_203759 | JGI IMG/M metagenome (GOLD analysis project Ga0306926, IMG submission 203759) | Lab enrichment of tropical soil microbial communities from Luquillo Experimental Forest, Puerto Rico - flux8day.12C.oxic.44.000.178 (v2)... | ecosystem: Environmental > Terrestrial > Soil...
GATTCAGCGAAAGTATAGAAACCCTTCAGCGGCGCCTCGAGCCGGTCCACGTAGGCCGTCGCCAGCTGGTAGTTCTCGGTGTAATCGTAGATCCCGTGGAAGAAATAGGCGGGCAGCGCCAGCTCTGGCACCCGCTCGGAAAGATCAGCAGCAAGCATGTCCTGCCACAGGGCGCTCACGCCCGAGGACAGCTTGCCCCGCCACAAGTTCAGTTTCTCCCGGGGCGTATAGTGCGGGCTCTTCAGCGACGGCCAGACGATCCCGCTGGCCACGGATGTCATGTCATGCGTCGTGCCGATGCCCAGACGGTGCATGGCCCGGTCGCGGACCGCGAGGTAGGCGCGCGGAGTCCCGCCCGTCATGCTGACTGGCGCGGCGGCCAGTCTGCGGGCCATTCTCCTATCACCGTTCCGCGTGAATTGCTCGAGCATGTACTTGTACGCCAGCGTCTCGGACCGCAACTGCTGCACGGCCTGGGCGACGCCAATGTAGGCGCAGTACAGCTCGGGTGCGCGCGCGGCGGCCTGCAGCCCGAAGAAGCTGCCGCCCGAATGCGCCATCAGGTAGACCTTCTGCTGGCCGAACCGGTCCCGCAGGAATTCAGTGACCGACACCGTGTCCGCGATGAACTGCCCGGTCGTCATGGTCTCGGCCGGGATGCCGGGACTGTAGGACAGTCCTGCGCCGCGCTGTTCCCACCAGGCCACCGTGAAGTCGTTCTCCAGGCCGGTGGGATAACGCTCGGTCAAGAAGTACTCTGGCAGGCCGCCATGAAGGCAGAGCAGCACCGGATGCGCCGGATCGGTGCCCTGGATGAACATCCCCTGGCGCGTCCCGTTGATTTCGGCGAATACCTTCTCCGCACTGCAATTGCCGCGGCTACCGGCGGGGCGGCGGCCCGCGATCCGGCTCATCCAACGATCCTTCAACACCAGGCACCTTCGTCTGCACTCTCATCGTGGGCTGCCTTTGTACCCCGTCTTAGAGGCCATGGTCACTGCCGGATCAGCTTCCCCGCCTGAGAGGAAAGGACATTCGTCCTTCGTGGCGAGTCACCGGCATCGGCAGCACCAGCGCAGAGCCTCGGCACAACTGCGGGCTTGGCCGTCAGCACGCCGCTACCATGACGCGCATGTCGCTTAAGAAGCAGTCGGCACGGGCGTTGCGTGGCGTTGCATGGCGTATTGACCGCCCTCCGCAAAGCCGCCGGCAGCAACCTGCCCTGCCCCAGGGCGGGGGCACGCTCATCCGCGATTCGGCACCTAGGTACCCGACCAGGCCGCCGACGGCAGTGGCCATAGCGTTACTCACGCGGCTGGCTATTGCCGCTAGCTGGCTCGGGCCTTATTTATCAGGAGCTGGCCAGCCCGGCACCTGGGGCTGCTCGCCCGGTTCGGCCAGGCCGCCCCTTATCGCCCGCTCGTAGGCGTGGTACAGCTCGCGGTCTTCGGCGCAGTCCTGGCCGTAGCAGTCGTGCTCAAACTGGTGCCCGTGCCAGGCGATACGCGCCCGCTCGATCGCGGACCGCTGGTGCTCATCCATGTGCCCTCCTCCCCACATAACCAGCAAATCTGGACGCAGTGATTTCGTCTCACGGCGTCCTGGCTATCGTCTCTTCGATCGCAGCCTGGACCTCCGCGGGGCGCTCCATGTGTGGCAGGTGCCCGGCACCGTCGAGCAGCTGGCGGACCGCGCCGGCCACCGACCCGGCCTGGGTGGCCGGAATGATCTGGTCAGCACGCCCCCAGATCACCGTGACTGGCAAGGTACCGCCGATCGCTGCGATGGCCGCCGCGGAGTCGATACGCTGCGTGTCGCCGTCCAGAAGCGTGTCCACCAAGGTGTGCAGCGCCACCGCGACCCCGTCCAGGCGCTTGTAGGCGAGCAGGTCGTCGACCACCTGGCGGGTCACCAGGCTCTCGTCGGCGAACAGCTGGCCAACGACCGGCTTGAGCTCGCGTCGCGTCTGTGCATCGGCGAAACCGCGCAGGTAGCCGGCGTTGATCTCCGGGCCGAAGCCGGATGGCGCGATCAGGGTCAGCGACGAGATCCGCCCCGGGTTCCGGGCGGCGGCGGCAACCGCGACAGCGCCGCCCAGCGAGTGGCCGACCAGGTGGGCCCGCCCGGCCCCGATCGCGTCGAGCACGCCGATGACGGCGCCGGCCAGCGTGCCGACCGAGCCGTCCCCGACGTCCTTCGATGACGTGCCGTGCCCGGGCAGGTCGAGTGCGTACACGCGGTGCCGGGCGGCCAGCGGCTCCTGCAGGAACAGCCAGGAGTTGCGGTCACCGCCGTAACCGTGGATGAGCAGCACCACCTCGCCGCCCTGCCCTGTCCCGGCGTAGGAGATCCTCCGCCCGTCAATGGTGGCCGTCTCGACGGCGGGACCGCCGGTCGCCTCGTCGGGCACGCCGGCGTCGATCACCGCGCGCGCCTGCGCCGCGGCGGCGTCCAGGTTGTCGTCGCTGACGCCGGGCGGGGCGATCAGCGCGATGGTGCTGCTGACCGGCACGTCCTCACCGGCTTGCGCGATGATTCGCCGCAAGGTGCCGGCATCGGCTGCCTCCAGCGTTCCAGCGATCTTTTCCGTCTCGATATCCACGAGCTCGTCGCCGACGCTGACCTCGTCCCCCTCCGCCGCGATCCAGCCGATGATCTTGCCGAGCTGCATCGACAGCCCCCACTTCGGCATGGTGACGGCGACGATACGTGTGTCGTTCATCGGGTCGCCCACGTCGGCGCGGTGATCGCGATCGTTGGCTCCCAGGTCATCGGGCCCACTCCGCGACGGCCTTGACCGCGTTCGCGATGCGCTGCGCGTCAGGCACGTAGAGGTCCTCGAGCGTGTTGGAGAACGGCACCGGCGTGTGCGGGGCCGTCACCATCTCGATGGGCGCCCGCAACGCGCCGAAGGCCTTCCTGGCGACAAGCGCTGAGATGTCAGCGGCCACCGAGCACCGAGGGTTCGCCTCGTCCACCACGACGAGGCGGCCGGTGCCCTCGACGCTTTCCAGCACGGTGTCCTCATCGAGCGGGCTGGTCGTGCGCAGGTCAACGACCTCGCATTGCACTCCGGCACCGGCGAGCTGCTGAGCTGCCTCGAGCGAGGTGTGCACCATGCGGCCGAGCGTGACGATCGTGACGTCATTCCCTTCGCGGACCACGTTCGCCTCGCCGAACGGCAGCGCGTAACCCTCCTCCGGCACTGGCCCGGCCATGTCGTAGAGCGCCTTGTGCTCGAAGAAAATCACCGGGTCGTCGTCGCGGATCGCCGCCGTCAGCAGGCCCTTCGCGTCGTACGGTGTCGCCGGGACAACAACTTTTAGTCCTGGGACATGTGTGAACAGCGGGTACAGGCATTGTGAGTGTTGCGCAGCGGCGCGAAGCCCGGCCCCGTACATCGTGCGGATCACGACTGGCGTGACCGCCTTGCCGCCGAACATGTACCGGAATTTCGCCGCCTGGTTGTAGATCTGGTCGAAACAGACCCCCATGAAATCGACGAACATGAGCTCGGCAACAGGGCGCATCCCGGCAGTTGCCGCGCCGATCGCGGCGCCGATGAACGCCGATTCGGAGATCGGGGTATCCAGCACCCGGCCCGGGAACCGGTGGTACAGCCCTTTCGTCACGCCGAGCACACCGCCCCAGGCGTCCATCTCGCCGGGCGACCCCTCGCCCCCCGCGTTGTCCTCGCCCATGACGATGACGCTCTCGTCGCGCTCCATTTCCTGGGCTAGCGCCTCGTTGACCGCCTCGCGGTAGGTGATGGTGCGTGCCATGGCCAGCCTCCGTTCAGTAGCGGACGTAGACGTCGGTGAGCAGATCTGCCTGGTCCGGCAGCGGGGCAGCTTTCGCCTCCGTGACGGCTCTGTCGATCGTGGCTGCTACCTCGGCATCGATGGCTTCGAGGTCGGACTGGGTGAGCTCACCGGTCTCGGCCACCCGGGTGGCGAAGCGTTTCAGGCAGTCCAGTTCGGCCCGCGCATGCTCGACCTCGCCGGCCCGGTAGGTCTGCTGGTCGCCCTCGAAATGGCCGAAGTAGCGGGTGAACTTCATCTCCAGCAGCGTCGGGCCGGCGCCTTCCCGGGCGCGGGTGATCGCCTCGCTTGCCGCCTCGTGCACCGCGAAGAAGTCGAAGCCGTCGACGATGACGCCGGGCATGCCGAACCCGCCGGCCCGGTCGGCGATGTTTTCGCTGGCCACTGACCAGGTGCTGGAGGTGGTCTCGGCGTAACCGTTGTTCTCGGCGACGAAGACGGCCGGCAGGTTCCACACCGAAGCCAGGTTCATCGCCTCAAGCGTCGTGCCCTGGTTGCTCGCGCCGTCGCCGAAGAACGCGACGCCGACACCGCCGGTGCCTTTGATCTTGGCGGCCAGCGCCGTCCCGCAGATCAGCGGCGGTCCGCCGCCGACGATGCCGTTGGCGCCGAGCATGCCCTTGGACAGGTCGGCGATATGCATCGAGCCACCCTTGCCGTGGCAGCTTCCGGTCTTGCGGCCGTAGATCTCGGCCATCATCTCGGCGACATCGACGCCCTTGGCGATGCAGTGGCCGTGACCCCGGTGAGTACTGGCGATGGTGTCCCGGTCATCGAGGTTGCTGCATACGCCGACCGCCGACGCCTCCTCACCCGCGTAGAGGTGAACGAACCCGGGAATCTCGCCGGTTGCGAACTCGGCGTGCACGCGTTCCTCGAACTCGCGGATCGCGCGCATCATTCGGTACGCGTCCAGCAGTTGCTCCCGGGTCAGAGCTTTCCGCTCCGCCGTTTCGGTCATGTGTTCCTCCTAACGGTCGATCCCGCAACTGGTACCGGGCCGAGGGTCATTGCCGGTCGCCTGAGCAGGCCCAGGCGCGCGCTCGCCGCGAGGACCGCGGGTACATCGACACACCTGGGGCCGTCATCGCGCAGCCGGACGATGGGCCGCTCGCCTGGCTCGAACGTGAGTTCGCGCTCGCCGTCGACGGCGATGACGCCGGCCCGCGCATCGACCGGGTAAACGGCGCCAGGCCGCATCCGCTCGATATTCCGCACACCTACCGGCATGACCAGCCCGGGCGCGATGGGGGCGAGGACCTGTGCTTCCGCTTCGGGCGCGAGGTGGGCGGCGACCCCGTATGGCTCGTGCCGGGCGACCGGGGACAACTGGCCCAGGATGCTGGACAGGCCGACCACGTCCGGCTCCGCGAACGCGCAGAAAAGCTGGGTTAGCGTTGCCGGATCCCATACCGCGCGGGCTCCCACATGGCGCTGCGTGGACACGGCGACGTCAATGAGCGCCGTCTCGGTCCGGTCACCTACCCGTGCCTCGAGCAGCTTGGCGCGGGTGACCACGCCGTCGGCCGGGACCGCGCCGGTGGCGACCAGGCCGGCCGCCAGGCCAGCAACGGTCGCCTCTCTGACCGCTGGGAACGCATTGTTGGTTCCTGTGGACAGCGCCAGCATCGGTACGTCACATGCCGCCGACGCGGTAACCCTTGCGGTGCCGTCGCCGCCGAGGCAAATGATGACACCCGCGCCCGCGGCGACCATCCGCCGCACAGCGTCCACCGTGTCCTGCGCGGTCTGCCTGATCGGTTGGCCATCGAGGAACTCAACGTCCGGCCATCCGGCGTCATGGCTACGGCGCTGGCCGATCGCGCGGAACACCGCCGCGGAAATGCCGCCGAGGTCGGTGCTGAGCAGAACGCGCTGCACGCCAACCGCATGGAACGCGGTGAGCATGCGCTGAATCATGTTGGCCTTCTCCGCCGTCGGGAAGACCGAGGCCCGCGTGGTCAGACGCCGGATGTCGCGACCGGACAGCGGGTTCGCCACCACCCCCACGATCGCATCGCCCAAGGCGCCCACCTCCTGGCCCTATGCTGCGCCCCTGAAGGTGAAACTGGAACTGGCATGGCTGTTCGAATTCTCTGGCCAGGGCCCCTGCCCTCTTTCGCGCGCGGCTATGCCTGGCAGCCTGCGTCAAGGTCACCAGGAGCAAGCTGGTGCGAGCGCGCCCGTGGCGCTCACCGTTGCCGCCCGTAGAGCCAGGCAGTGAGGGGAGCGAATACCGCGGCGAGGATGGTGGAGGCGAGCAGCACCCAGGCTGTTTGCCGCCAGCGCGCTTAGCGGTAGCCGGCTGTGCGGGCGCGGCACCGCCGTTTCCAGCGGCCCGAGTGCAGATCGCGCCGATCCCTTACCAGACCGGCACACCCTCATGCGGATGGTTCTCGGGCAGGCGACTGGCGCCTCCGCGCCCGATATCCCTGTCCTGCGCCGGGCGCTAGTGGTGCGGCCGATGGAATCGGTTTGGTCACCGCTTGGTGTCCGGTGGTGAGACTGGTCGTTAATTTCGGTCAAACTGGGAGCTGGTCTTGCTCGCTGGGCGAGAATGCGGCCGGGCGGCTTATGTCGCCCAACTGCTGGAGGGAGGGGCGCATGGCGAGCTGGTGCCCGTGGTGGATGCCGAGATGCGGGGATGGCTGTGCACGCGGTTAGCAACCGGCCCGCACCTGGTGTTGTCACGGCTGCCCGCCGTGGGCTTGGCCGGGTGCCCGGGGTGACGGGGACGCCTAGGACGCTGTGGCTGCTATTGGTCGGCCTGGTCCTGCTATCCCTGGTGTGGGGTGCGGTGGCGGTCTGGGTGGTGAGCCAGCGCGCCTCGGGAGCTAGCGATGTGGTCGGCGTCAGCGAACCGCTGAGCGTGGACGGCCAGCAGATCTACCGGGCGCTGTCGGACGCGGACGCCACCGAGGCCACCGCCTTCCTGGCCGGCGGGCTGGAGCCGCTCGCCGCTCGCCAGCGCTACCTGGCGGACATCGCTCAGGCTTCTCGCCATCTGGAGGCCGCCACGGCTGCGGCGGGCCACTCGCCGGCCGCGCGGAATTTGGCGACGCTGTCAGCGGGTCTGCCTGTTTACGCCGGTGAGGTGGAGACTGCGCGGGCCGACAACCGGCTTGGGTACCCCTTGGGGGCGGCCTACCTACGGGACGCGTCGAGCCTCATGCGCGGCACACTCCTGCCAGCAGCACGTAATGTCTCCGCAGAGGCGAACAGTCAGGTGTCGGCGGCCAGCGGGGAGGCGACGGGGCTGCCGCTGGCTCTGATCCTTCTCGTGGTCGCCGCCGTTGTCGGCTACGCGCTGTTCCGCGCGCAGCGATGGCTATACCGGCACAACCACCGGGTGTTCAACCCTGGCCTCGTGGTTGCCTCGGTTGCCGCCTTGGTCTCGGTGCTGTGGCTGGTCATCGCGCTGGGCGTGGCCCGCGCCGACCTGCTGCAAGCGCGCGCCCACGGGTCCGCTCCGGTCGCGGCGCTGGCGCGGGCCGATACCGCGGCCCTGCGGGCCCGCGCTGACGAGAGCCTCACGCTGATCGACGCCGGTGGTGACGACAGCTTCCAGGCGGACTTCTTGACCGTGCAGCACGACCTTGGCCCTGGGCCCGGCACGCTGCTGACCGGCGCGATCACTGCCGCGCGCGGCAGCCCGGGAGCTGGTGCCGCGGCGGCAGCTGCGACCACGGCGACCGGCTGGTACGCCGCACACCGCACCGTGCGGTTCCTGGATGACAACGGCAAACACATCCAGGCGGTGCACCTGGTCACCACACCCGGCTCGGATCATTCCGGCACCCTGTTCACGCGCCTTGACGACTCGCTGACCCGCGCTATCTCCGCGGACCAGGCGGTCTTCCAGGCCAACGCCGTAGCAGGCCGGAACGCGTTCACCGGCTTGGAGGTGGGAGTCATCGTGCTGGCGCTGATCATGGCGGCTGGATGTGCCCGCGGGCTCAGCAAACGGCTGGCGGAGTACCGGTGAAGCCGCGCTACCGGCGGACCTTGCTGCCGCTGCTGCTCGTGGCAGGGGCCCTGGCCGCGTGGGCCATACCCGGGTCCGCGGCGGTGCTTGCCCCGCCAGCACATCAGCTGCCCAGGTCCATGGCGGCGCAGGCCACCCCGGCCGCCTCGTGTGATCCCACGGCCAGCCTGCGGCCGGCCGGGCCGCCGACGGTGACTCCGGGCTCGTTCATGGCCAAGATCCGCGCCCGCGGTTACCTCATCGCGGGTGTGGATCAGAGCACCTACCACTTCGGCTACCTCAACCCCCGGAACGGGAAGATCGAGGGGTTTGACATCGACATGGTGCACGCCATCGCGAAGGCGATCTTTGGCAACCCCAACAAGGTCGAGTTCAAAGCCATGACCGACGCTCAGCGAATCCCGGCAATCCGGTCCGGTGCGGTGGACATCGTGGCCCACACGATGACCATCAACTGTGCCCGGCTCCAGCAGGTCGACTTCTCCACCGTCTACTACGACGCGGGCCAGCGCGTCCTGGTGGAGACAAACTCCCCGGTCAAGAGCATCGCCGATCTCGGCGGGAAGAAAGTGTGCGCGACGACCACGTCCACCTCCATCGCCAACATCAAGGCGGCGCCCTCTCACCCCATCCCAGTCGGCGTGCCGTACTGGACCGACTGCCTGGTCCAGCTCCAGCAGGGCAATGTCGCCGCGATCTCCACCGACGATTCGATCCTGGCCGGCCTGGCAGCCCAAGATCCGTGGACCAAGATCGTCGGTCCCCGGTTCAGCAACGAACCGTACGGCTTGGCCATCTCCAAGCAGCACCCCGACTTTGTCAGATTCGTCAACGCGGTGCTCCAGCGGATGCGCAGCAACGGCCAGTGGGCCGCCAGCTACGCGCGCTGGGTCGGCACCCCCGTCCCCGCACCCCCACCGGCTCACTACCACGGCTAACCACATGCTGCTCAGGCAGAGCGTATTCCGCGAGTTTGGGTTAGCAGCACCACGGGACCGGGCGGCGCATTGGCTGTATGCCCGCCTGGGGACTGCCGTGGCCACCAATGGCAGCCACGCTTAGTCAGGTGGTGACTTTGAACGTCGCCGAGCTGCTCAGCTGGCCCGTCTTCGACACCGCGAGCGGCACCGCCTTGGGCAAGCCGGCCCAGGCGGCGCCGGTGGCCGGGTCGTTGTCGGGCACGGTGAACTTGATGGAGGTGTCCGACCAGTCGGTCGTCTCGATCGGCGCGCCGTTGAGCAGCAGCTGGCTGCTGCCCTTCGCAGCGCCCAGGCTGCTGCCGGTCACCGTGATGGGGGTGCCGGCTTTCCCGCTCAGCGGATTCGGCGCGAACAACGCCGGCGTGCCGAAGGTCACCAGCTTCTTGCCCAGGTAGCCGCCCTGGCTGATGCCCATCAATACCAGAAGCGAGGAGTCGATGTTCGGCAGGCTGTCTGTGACGTCGCCGATGGCGATCTGGTGCAGAACTGTGGCGAGGAAGATCCCGATCCCGATAATCGTGAACGCCATCATCTGGATCTTCGCCAGCTCGGGGCTGCCGCCGTCATCCTGGAAGATTCCGCCCGTGGTCGCGGCGGTGGGATTGGCCGGCATGCCTGTCTTCGCGACCTTGCCGGTCTGGACATATCCGGCGGTGATGCCTTTCGCGGCGGCCGCGGTAGCGGTACTGAAGCCGAGCACGGTCAGGAGGTTCACCGGGATGTCGCTGAGCGCGGTGTAGTCACCATGCTCGGCCCGCAGGACCCAGATAGCCACATAGCCAAAGCCAATGACGATGAGCCACAGCAACCACTGCAGCTTGGAGGTACTGCCGACGCCATCGAATCCGGCGAACAGCTCCTTGAGCCGCCAATGACCGGTGATCAACGCCGTCACAACGTAAAGGACGCCCAGGAAGGCGATTCCGATCAGAATCGCCCCCCACTTCGACCCGGCCGAGATGGCCGGAACAGTCTGGTTCCCGGCGGCCAGGATAAACACGTTCATTCCAACCCCCCCCACAACGAACGAAATGGTATACAGCGTGCTCGGCGCTTTGCCTGATCAGCTGGGCCCTTACGCTACACCTGCCCGCGCGGCCCTGCGGTGCGAAAGCGCAATGAGTATGGTGCGTTGAGCGCCGGCCAGAAGCATGCGGAAAACGCAGGCCAGGGACACTAGGGCAAACCGCAGGAAGACGGCCGGCTGTGGTCAGCCGGGCGGGGGAGTGGCGGATTGTGGGGGTTTGCGGCCGACGCCGCAGAATTCATCGACCTGTTCGGGCTGGCCGCCTGATGGACTGGGGCGCCAGAGCGAGCAGGACACCACACCGGGAGGCAGCAGTTGCAGCCCGTCGAAGAACCGGGCGATCTGCTCGGGGGTGCGCAAGGTCATCGTCGGGGTGCCGACCTTGTTCCAGTGCGCCACCGCGTCTTCCATCGCCGCCCCGTGGATGGCGCTGGTGGAGTGGTTGACAGCAAGGAAGCTGCCCGGCGCCAGCGCGGCCATCAGTTGCCCCACGATCGTGTACGCCTGGCTGGTGTCCGGGATGTGGTGCAAGACCCCCAGCAGCATCAGCGCCACCGGCTGGGTGAAGTCCAGCGTGTGTGCCGCCTTGGCCAGGATGCCGTCGGGGTCGCGCAGGTCGCCGTCGATATAGTCGCAGGTGCCTTGGGGGCTGCTGGTCAGCAGCGCCCGGGCGTGCGCCAGGACCAGGGGGTCGTTGTCTGCGTACACGATCCGCGATTGCGGCGCGATCCGCTGGGCCACCTCGTGGGTGTTGTCGGCGGTCGGCAGCCCGGTGCCGATGTCCAGGAACTGGCGGATGCCTTCCTCACCGGCCAGGTAGGTGATCGCCCGGCCCAAGAACGCCCGGTCCGCCCGGGCCTGGGTCACGATGGACGGCAGCATCGCGGCCACCTTGTCGCCGGCCTCCCGGTCGACGGCGTAGTTGTCCTTGCCGCCCAGCCAGTAGTTCCAGATCCGGGCCGAATGCGACACCGTCGTATCCAGCTTCAGGCCCGGCCTGGCAGCAGCAACGTCATCGGCCACCCGATCTCGCCTCCGATCCACCGGTGGAAGGGATAGTCACCGCCAGTGCCAGGCAGCCCGCCCGCACCGGTCCAGCCGCCGGCGGGAGCACCCAGCGGCATGCCGTAAGGCTACGGCTGGCGTGCACCGCCCACAACGGCATCGCCCAGGCAGGACTGCACGCGAGGAAGCGCCGCCTTAGCTGAGCAGCTCGCGAAGGGTGTGCTTCCCGATCGCGGCCATCAGCGGATTGTCGGCCGAGTTCTTCAGGAAGACCAGCGCCAGCGAGAGCGCCCACCCGCGTGCCCGCGCCCGGGTGTGGCCGTCTGCCTGGCCGTAGGCCTCCCAGAAGATGGCACGCTCCTTGGCGGGGAGCAGCATCCAGGCCACGGACAGGTCGGTCGCGGGGTCACCGGAGGTGAGGTCGCCGAAGTCGATCACGGCGCTGATCCGGCCCGCATTGACCAGGATGTTGGCAGGGTGCAGGTCGCCATGGATCCAGGTCGGCGGCCCGGCCCAGGCGGCCGCGTCGATGGCCGCTTCCCAGACAGCGCGGGCGGCGTCGGTGTCGGTGTCGCTTGCCAGCAGGCCGAGGTGCTCGGTGACCCGGTCGGTCCGGTCCGCGAGAGGGCCGCCGCGGAACGGATTGGCCGGTTCCTGTGGTGGCGCCGGGGCATGCAGTGCCGCGAGGAACGCACCGAGTGCGGCGGCGGCCAGGGCCAGGTCATCGGGGGCCGTCAGGGCCGCGACCTGGCCCGGGAGGAAGGGCACCACGCTCCAGTTCCACGGGAAGCGCTGGGCAGGCCGGCCGACCCGGACCGGTGCCGGGATGGGCAGCGGCAGCCTGGGGGCGAGCACGGGCAGCCAGCGCTGCTCGTGCGCCACCAGTTCGGCGGCCAGGGCGCGCCGGGGCAGCCGCGCGAGCAGGTCCGCGCCGACCGTGCAGACCATGTTGTCCCATCCGTTCGCCAGCACCCCC
>Ga0306926_10007558_pt1 | contig 11794 bp, 8 predicted proteins | sample flu12Cox44000178_FD_203759 | JGI IMG/M metagenome (GOLD analysis project Ga0306926, IMG submission 203759) | Lab enrichment of tropical soil microbial communities from Luquillo Experimental Forest, Puerto Rico - flux8day.12C.oxic.44.000.178 (v2)... | ecosystem: Environmental > Terrestrial > Soil...
GCCGGTGTCGAGGACCTTGGAAGGCGGCCACAGACCCTCCCGAATCAGCGTGGGAAAACTCAAACGTCCTACAGACTCAAACAGTTGCGGGGGCCGCTGGTAAATATACCTTCTTCATTCAGGCGCTCGGCAATTGCTTGAAAGGTCGTATTCAACGGATTTGAGAGATACTTGCACACCTGGTCTAACGTTGAGTCTTCACTGTTTGACACTTCCCCGAACGCCAATCGAAGCTAAGTCGCGTTCGGTGCGAGGAAGCATGCTCGATTCCTTTTGATCCTGTGAGGGCCGACTTCGATCGCCCACAGTTGAAGTTGGTCCCCGTTTACCCTGGCACAGCGGTGTTTCTGTCATGTTCCTAGCTATACCGCCGATGACGTGGAGGTTGCGCTGCGTTCGAGTTGCTGGGGCAACAGAGTGAATCTCGAGAGGACGCGCGCCAACAAACGGGCTAGCGGATGGGAAGACCCTCCGACGACATTGAACACCTCTGTGAGCACCGGCGGCTTTCTCCACAAGAGCAAACCCAGGTAGACGGCTCCGCCCAGCACCGCCGTCGTAACAAGGTGTAGTGCCACATTCTGAACACCCAGCCGACGCAATCCCAATAGCCAAGCCTCACAAACTAATGCCATCGTCACGCTCATCCATGTCGTCGGCCACAGTGCTCGGAAATAGGATTTCAGCGAGAGGCTCACCAAGCGGAACGGGATCATGAGCGAGGGAATCATCAAGAGGGTCCATACGATGGAATATGCAGCCGCAACTCCGAGGATTCCCCAATGTAGACCCACGATGAACGACAGCACGTACATAGAGCTCGCGAATATCGTCCATCGGAGATTGATGTCAGGTCTGCCCTGCGAATTGAAGATCAAAACGACGACCGTAACCGACTGCAACGCGCCCAAAGGCCCGAAGATCATCAACAGAGGCGCCACCGGCATCCAGCGGGCGCCCAGGAACACGCGCACAAACGGTACAGCGGTGACGGCGAGGCCGAGCATCAGAGGAAACGTCCCCAGCGCGATGATTCGGCAAGTCCGCAGATACGCTGAACGAAATCGCTCGTGGTCATCGTGAAATTTCGAAAGGGCAGGGTATACCACCTGGCCGATCACATTGGTGAAGTTCATGATTGGGTAAGTCATGAGCGTGTATGCCATCTGATAGAAGCCAAGTGGGCTGGGACCCAAGAAACGACCTACCAGCAAGTTATCTGCATTTCGTGACAGGTAGTTCAGGATTTGGAATCCCGAAGCATTCATGCCGAACGAGATGACGTGACGAGCATCGGCTGGACGAAAGTGTGCTTTCATCCGCAGCGGGGAAAAAAATAAGGTTGCCAGCGTAGTCATAAGACTGGTGGTTAAGGCGCCGAATACCAGACTCCATACTCTCCCGCCAGCGACAGCCAGGATGATCGCGACAATGGTTCCGCAGATCGCTCCGAAAGTCTGGGCCAGCGCTACCTCGCGAAAAGCCATTTCCCGCGTCAGCAGGGCTCTGGGTACCACGCTGACTGCGCCGAGGAAAAACGACACAGAAAGGACCTGCAAGATGGAGGCGACCTGCGGCTCATGAAAGAACTTTGCAGCGGGCCAGGAGGCGGCAACTACTAGTAGTGTAACCGCTCCTCCCAAACCCCAGTTGAGCCAGGAAACTGTCGAGGCCAGGTTGTCATCGACTTCGGGTTCGCGGATGAGCGCTTGGCTTGTGCCGATATCTCGAATGGTTTCCAGGAAGTTCGTGACCAGAACTGCCATTCCCATCAGACCATAGGCAGTGGGAGGCACTCGGCGCGCTAAAACTGAGACGGAAATGACTTGCAGCACCTGTCTCGCGATTTGGAAAGCCGCAATCCAAACCACTCCGACTGCGGTTCTATGCGTTAGCGAGCGACTTCCCTGGGTCATACGGACGCGCCGCCTCGATGCTGGGACCGAACTATCCTATTACGGCCTACGCTTATGCAAGGCACAGCAAAGGACACATCGGCTTTCCTCGTTCGCTTCCTCGATAAGACGTGTGGAAGAGAATTCATTTTCCCTTTCGATTAGTTCGCCTAGCGCCAACTGTGATCATCTCATGAACTTCACCTCACAACCGAGGTTTCGCTTCAACCGATATTTCGATCAGAACTGAGTGACGAACTGAAACGTGAAATGTTGAACTTGCGAATTCGAGGATGGTTTTTTAGGGCGGCAAATCAATGTAAAGTGAAGGGTCTGTGAGTTCAGCCTTACGATATACTTAGGGTACAACGCGAAGGGAACGCAATATTCTCGATGAGTTAACTGGTCTGATCTCGCATTTATGGGTGGCCAAAGAGGGAGGGGGTCTTGGCGATCATTAACCGGAATCGTATTACCGCAGGTCTTAGGGCGTTTTTTGAATTACACCCTCCCGGTCGTAATTTAGCGGTTCGCCCTGACGACACGTTCATCGTTTCCTACCCGAAATCCGGGAATACCTGGACGCGCTTCCTTATTGCCAATCTGGTGTATCCGGAGACACCGGTGAACTTCGGCAACATCGAGGACCTGATTCCAGACTCAGTGGCTGTCTCCAAGAGGCGCATGGCAAGGCTGCCAGGGCCACGGATTATCAAGAGCCATGAGTATTTCCACCCGCTCTGGGCGCGTGTGATTTACATTGTCCGGGACCCACGGGACGTTGCCATCTCGCAGTTTCACTTTCACAGAAAGCGGAAGGAAATCGGAGACGATTACCCTCCCGAGAAGTTTGTCACACGTTTTATCGCTGGAGAAACCGCTCAAGTAAACGGCTCTTGGGGGGACAATGTTGCCGGCTGGGTTGCGACTCGCTATGGCCGTCCCGGCTTTCTGTTGCTGCGCTACGAAGACATGGTCTCTCGCCCGGAGCAGGAGTTGGCTAGAGTGGCTTCCTTTCTCGGAATCCCGCCCTCGCCGGAACGTGTTTCACAGGCCGTGGCTCGGAGCTCCGCCGATGAAATGCGCCGACTCGAGAAAACTCAAGCTCACGTCTGGTCTCTCACCAAACAGACGCGCAAGGATATCCCCTTCGTTCGCGCCGCGAAGTCGGGTGGCTGGCGGTCCGGTCTGCCTGCGGCTTCGATTGCAGAGATTGAGACCGCTTGGGGCTCACTCATGCAGTGGCTAGGGTATGAACTCTCGTCGAGTGTAAAGGCTGACGAAGCTGGTCCCAATTTTTATGAACCATTAGGGATTCCGGCAAGGTGAGTCGTTGGCTGCCCGAAGACTTATGATCTCCGTCGTAAAGGGATTTGCAGCTCCTCTGGAATCAATTAAGAGTCAATCTATTAATAGCTCAACGCCCTTGGGCGGCGGGCGTAAGAGGCTGCTGCGCTGCGGATTTTTGAGGTTCCACGGAACTCAGTCGTGAGGTGAATCGTTGCAACCGCACCGTTCTCTAAAGAGATCTTTACTGGCACCTCTTCGCATGCCTGGAGTAGCCGAGGCTCTCTCCAGTGCCACCGCCACGCGTGCGTCCATTTTTATGCTGCATCGATTCTCATCTCCACCAGATGGTCTGACTGGCCATGACCCCGGGACGCTTCGCGCGGTTTTGTCGTACTTGCGGAAGCACCATTATGACCTGATCTCGCTTCAGGAGCTGTTCCGCCGCCTTCGCGAAGGCGAGCCCATGACGCGATCGATCGCCTTTACGATCGACGACGGGTATTTCGATCACGGCTCGGTCGGAGGGCCTATTTTTGCCGAGTTCGATTGCCCGGTGACAATTTTTGCGGTCAGCGGCTTTGTAGACGGAAAAAACTGGTTGTGGTGGGACCAGATCCAGTTCGTGTGTGAAGCCACAGCCAGAACTCAGTTGAGAGTGCGGGTGGGCGATGACGAGAGATCGTTTGCGTTAGCCTCGCTTGAGGATCGCCTCGCTGCTTCACACGATATTAGTTGGTGGTGTCAGGATGCCTCGCAGTCCGATCGCCTGGAGTGTTTGGCGAAAATGTCGCAAGACGCCGAGGTGGAAATTCCGGCGGTGCCTCCGCGCCGTTTCGCGCCGTTGTCCTGGCACGAAGCGCGCCAACTCGAGAAGCGAGGTATCACATTCGGGCCCCACACGGTCACGCATCCGGTGTTGTCGAGCACATCCGACGACCAAGCAGAGTTCGAAATTTCCACATCTTGGCAGCGCTTAAGTGAGGAGCTGGCCTCGCCCGTGCCGGTTTTCTGTTATCCGCACGGACGCCGGAGGGACTTCGGATCGCGGGAGATGTCGACCGCGCAGCGTTTGGGGTTGTGGGGTGGTGTCGCCGGACATCCTGGGAGGCTTAGCCCAGAGGAGTTCCGCACCGCGCCGGCAATCTTTCGTGTTCCACGATTTCCTTTTTCCGATGACTTGACGGACGTTTTGCAGTGCGTGTCGGGAATCGAAGCCATGAAGGCCCGACTACGTGGAGCTCTTAGTTGACCGGTGTGGTGAGTACCGCTCTTGATTTCGCCTCTGCCTGGAAGGCTAAACTCCAGCGTGCTTTCTTGGCGCGACGCTGGGAGAAGCTCCGGGCGATGGGCATGCACATAGGTCAGGGCGTCAATCTGCCCGCGTCGACGTGGATCGATACCTCAAACTGCTATGCGATCAGCATTGGCGACTGGTGCGGCTTTGGCGAGCAATGCCTGATTCTTGCCCACGACGCGCAAATGGACGAGTTTCTGGATGCGGGGTTGGTAGCGAAGGTGATTGTTCATGAGTCGTGCCATTTCGGGTCGCGAACCGTCATCCTTCCCGGCGTAGAAGTGGGACCAAGGACTATCGTTGGGGCCAATTCCGTCGTCGCCAAGTCCCTGCCGCCAGAGACGGTCTGTGCCGGAGTCCCCGCCAAAGTCGTGTGCACCTTGGATGAATATCTGCAGCGCCATCAAGGTGCCTTAGCCTCAGGGCGTGAATTCCCGTGGCAGGAATACAACATCGATGTGCTGACGCCCGAGCGTCGCCGGGAGCTCATGGACGCCTTGGCAAATGGACCTATCTACATCACCGGGGGGTTCTCAGAAGAACTGAAAGGGCAGGGAGGAACGGATCGAACACCCTACGATGAAACAGCCAAGCCACACGGCGTGGAATACCTGAGACGACGCAAGACAAGTAAGAGCTAGATTTCGCCACCTGACCATCTTGTATCTGTCACCACTTTTTACGCAAGAAGCCAGTTTGCGATGAGAGCGTCTCACGCGAAAAAGATGAGATGACTTGGACGAAGATTTTCCTGGAGTTCTAGGAGGGGGAGAAAGTTGTGTTTCGTGCTGGCGTTTACTGCGGTTGGGTAGGGTTCGGTTATGGCAATCTTGGGGACCTGACCATTTACGACGTGTGTCGCAAGCGCTTTTCCGCCATTCATTGGTCGCCAATAGCAGCGTTTGACTACACGCCCAAGCCCGGACAATTCCTCCGCCGTAGTAGCCGCGACTTCCACCAAATCACCCGTATGATTTCCGAGGAACTGTCCAAACAACGCCGCCTTCGTGGTCTCGTCGCTAAAGCCACTCATCGTCTGGCGCGATTCTCGGGTGGGGAAGTCGGTATTTGCGGGGGCGAAACATTTATCAACCGCAACCTGGCCTCGATCCGGAGCTACACCGACCTTAGGAAGCGAACCGGTGCGCCGGTACCCGTGCTCGGTACTGGCGTCGCAGAACCGGACTTCTGGCCTGCGCGTGAGGATGGCTGGGTTGATCGCCGAAAAGAGTGGGTGGCGATTTTAGAAGAGCTTCCCACCGTTGGAGTCCGGGGTCCGCTATCGAAAAGACTCTTGGAGGAAGCAGGCGCACGCAACGTTGTAATCAGCGGAGATCCGGCGGTTTCCTTGCATGTGCGCTATGTACAAAAACCAAGGCAGACAGAAGGACATGGACGCCTGCGTATCGGCATCAACGTGGGGCCTTATCCAAGAACGTGGGGTCGAGCCGAAGACATTCAAGATGCGACGGTTGCTTTAGCCCAGTGGCTGCACAAGGCGAAGCATGAAATAGAGCTTATTCCCATCTGGCCGCGAGACATCGAGGCTTGTCTCGACGTGGCCCGCAGAGCCGAGCTTCCTAAGTCCTCAATTAGCCCGATCTGTTTTCCCCAGGAAGTCTTTCTGAGCCGCGTCCAGAATCTGGACCTGATGGTAGCAATGAATCTGCACTCCGGCATTCTGGCTGCCGCCGCGAATGTCCCGTTCGTCAGCCTGGAGTACCAACCCAAATGCCGGGATTTCGCCGCCACCATCGGGTGGGAGGAGTTCCTGATACGCACAGACGAACTGCAGCCGCACAGGCTGATCGATCTGGTCTGCGCGCTGATAGGGCAGCTTGGGGTGAAGCGGGCAGAGCTGTGCCGAAGCATGTGCGACCTCATGAAGACTTTTGAAAATTACTGTTGCGATATTGAACCACTCCTGGTCGGGTCGAGAGCTTCGGCACAGTGACCCCAGCGGTATCGACCGACTACCCAGTGTGGACCGACCAAGACGGGGTAGGAATACCGGCCCGGAATCCCGACACCAGCTTGTCACGGTCATGGGCGAATTCAAGACCTGCCATGAGGAGGATCATGTTCAGAGCAGGCATCTACATCGGTTGGGTCGGCTTCCTCAATCTGGGCGACGAAGCGATGTACCAATTGTGTCGCAAGCGTTACCCCAGCATCCGCTGGACGTTATCGAGTACGCTGGCTTACTCGCCACGTACCGGTCAATTCGCCCGGCGTGGCAATGGTGACCTCCGGCAGATACTCGAATCAGTCTGGGAAGAACTTCATGACCAGAGGCGCCTGCGCGCGCTCGCCACTCAAACCCTCCATCGCCTGGCGCGGCGTTCCGGAGGCGAGGTTGGTATTTGCGGCGGAGGGACATACCTCAACCGAAGCGCTGAGGCACTCCGGACCTATACCGAGATCAGAAAGAGAAGTGCCGACTTTCGGCACAGGCGTTGTACATCCCGAATTCTGGCTGTCACGAGAGACTGGGTGGATTGACTTGCGAAAGGAATGGGTTGACGTCCTCGCGGAGCTACCGGTTGCAGGGGTCAGGGGCCCGCTTTCCAAAGCACTTCTGGACGAAGCCGGAGCACGGAATGTTGTGATTTGCGGCGATCCCGCCGTGGCATTTCATGCTGCATATGCCAACCAGAACGTTGCAGTGCGCCGCGCTCGTCCTCTCCGCGTTGGTCTGAATCCGGGAACATGTTCTGGTCACCTGTGGGGTCGGGAAGAGGACGTTCTAGAATCGTTGGCGGGATTGGCACGGTGGTTGCGCCGAGCCGGGCACCAGATCGAGATCATTCCGGTTTGGCCCAAGGACGTCGCATCCAGCGTTGATGTGGCCCGCAGGGCAGAGCTCAATAAGTCTGCCATAACCCCGATCTGTTGCTCCCACGAAGCTTTCCTAAGTCGCATGGAGAACTTGGATCTGATGGTATCCATGAAATTGCATGCCGGGATTCTGGCCGCGGCCGCCAATGTGCCGTTTGTCAGTCTTGAATACCGACCTAAGTGTCGTGACTTCGGAGCCAGCCTGGGGTGGGAAGAATTCCTGATCCGAACTGACCGCCTACAACAGGACAGTCTGATCGAACGCGTTTTGCTGCTCATGGGGCAACTCGAAGCAAAGAAGAGGGAGTTGTGTCAGAAGATGTGCCGCCTTATGAATACCTTCGACGACTACTGTTGCAAGATTGAGCCGCTTCTGTTGGATTCCGGGTGACGAGTCGATCCGCGGGTGTCTGCTATGCAGGCACGTGCGATCTCAGACAGTTCCTGTGCACGTCGTGACCAAGTGAAGGTTCGGGAAATGTGATCGTGCAAAGTCGACAGGCGCGATTCACAACCCTCGGGATGGCGAAGCAACAACCCAATTGATTCGGCCATCTCCTCGGCGGAATCCGCGACTGCGACCAACTCACGAGTCGCTGGGTCCAGAAATTCGACGGCAATGCTCGTGGCAACGATGTAAGTTCGGTTCACAGCGGCTTCCGCTACTTTGTTCTTGAATCCTCCGCCCGATATCATCGGGACGACGTAAAGGGCGCTTCGAGCAATTTCCTTATTCAAATCCTCGACATAACCGGTAATGAAGACATTGCCAGAAGCGCGCTCCTGCAGAAACGGGGGAGGATTTGCACCAGCCACCACGAATTGGGCGTCTGGTATGTGTTTCAGGACAAGGGGGAACACGTGGTCGAGGAACCACAAAGCGGCTGTATAGTTGGGAGAAAAGTCCATGTTTCCCGAGAAAATTAATCGATTTTTTGTTTTCTCCATGCTGGGTTCTCCCAAAGCAACTGATACCCCATTCAAGAGCGTGAGGACCTGCGAGCGCTTTCCGCCGATCCGCTCTAACGCGCGCTGATCGACCGGCGAAACAACGATTATTGGTCGGCCGCGCCTGGTGTAGTATCGGTCTTCACCAAAGACGGACAGCAAGCGCCGGAACGTTCGCAGCATTGGCCAAAAGTTATGGTTGCGCGCGAGATTTCGAAGTTCGCGCCAAAAGAAAAGAGATGCACAGTCGCAAAAGTCTATGACAACGGGGACGCCTGCTCCCAACCTGGTCGCAAGGAAGACGAAGTGTCGATCAGATAACAGGACTACATCCACGTTGTGTCGGCAGATAAGCTCCTCCACGGAACCAACGGTCGCAAGCTGGAACTTTCTCAGCACGAAATTCTCCACCGAAGGAAAGGGAGTGAGAGCTGACAGCCTGAGATATGCAGGCGCAGGAGCATACGATAGTTCAAAGAAATCGGAGATTACGCCTTCGTCACGCAGTGCCGCGAACCATTCGCGGCTTTGCTCCTGATACTGCGGCTCGAAGCGCACGCCTAACAAAACCTTGTGCCCCCCTCGCACCAACTCACGGGAGTAGTTGACGTGCCGCAATGTCGCGCCATTGTGTAAACGGGTGAGATATTCGAAGTTAATGATCCAGAAGAAGGTCAACGATTGCAAACCGCTTGATTCTCCATGAGTTGAGCCGCGCTCGGTTACGGTGTGCATGCCGTCGTGTCGTTCTCCAGACGATTCTTCTGTTTGCAGGGTAATTTCTGCTCTACGAAATCATAGTACGACAACCCTTGATACGATCCAGCGAACGCTCGCTGCTGATATGTCGGTGCAAGGCTACAATCAAGCCGGCTTCTTTACCTAAGCAATCTGCGTGGATGTGTTGGATGCCTGTTGAAGGCCGCGCCGCCAGGGATTTCAGAGCTCCGAGCAGCGTCAATTGGGGCCGGCGTTGTTGTTGATTTCTCATCGACCAGTCACCAATTTCTCCGTCTTCTGTGGTAATCTAAAAGTATCAAGATGAGCCGGGAGTCCCATCGGCAATGCCGACTGGCCATCTTTCCCCCACGCTGATATTCTCAGATTTTGCGGAAAATTCCGCTTGGCTATCAGCGCCACACGGAGTATTTGCAGCATGTTGGAAGCTCTGCAAGCAAACGAGAAATTTATCGCCACACGCATCCTTCCCCACCTCGATGCTCTCGAGGCGGAGAGCATCCACATCCTGCGGGAGGTTGTGGCTGAATCGGCGCGTCCCGCTATGCTGTATTCGATTGGGAAGGATTCTTCCGTCATGCTCCGGCTTGCGCAGAAGGCCTTCTATCCCGGGAAAATACCGTTTCCGTTGCTACACGTCGATACTGGCTTTAAGTTCCGCGAGATGCTCGAGTTTCGCGATCGCCTTGCCCGCGAACTGGGCGTGAAATTGATCGTCCACAGGAACGAGGACGCTATCAAGAACGGAGCTAACCCGTTTCAATTAGGTACCAGCAGGTGCTGCGCTTTGCTGAAGACGAAGTCCCTGTTGGACGCGCTGGCGGAGAATGGTATTGATGCCGCTATCGGCGGCGCGCGGCGCGATGAGGAAAAGTCGCGGGCCAAGGAGAGAGTCTTCTCGCTTCGCGACTCTCTCGGTCAGTGGGATCCCAAGAACCAGCGGCCGGAGTTTTGGAATCTGTACAACAGCCGGGTGGAATCGGGACAGAGTATGCGGGTCTTTCCCCTGTCGAACTGGACAGAGCTCGACGTGTGGGAGTACATCCATCGGGAAAACATTCCCGTCGTGCCACTATATTTTGCCAAGGAACGGGAGATGTTGGTACGGGGGAATGTTCTTATTCCCCTCGATCATGCCATTGACCTTCTGCCTGGCGAAACGCCGCAGCGTGTCATGTGCCGCATGAGATCGCTTGGCTGTACGTACTGCACTGGAGCGATTCGTTCCACAGCGGCAACTGTTCCCGAAATCATCGCGGAGCTCAAGTTCTTTCGCCGCTCTGAGCGCGAAAACCGCGTCATCGATCACGACCAGGAAGGCTCAATGGAACTGAAGAAGAGGGAGGGGTATTTTTGAGTATTGCGGGGGGAGAGCGAGACCTGCTTCGGTTTCTGACGGCCGGTAGCGTGGATGATGGCAAGTCAACTTTGATTGGGCGATTGCTTTACGAGTCCAACGGTATCTATGAAGACCAACTTTCCTCGGTGCGCAAGGCGTCTTCGGCAAAGAATGTCGACCTCGACCTGTCCTTGCTGACCGACGGGCTTAGAGCGGAGCGCGAACAGGGCATCACCATCGATGTAGCCTACCGCTATTTTTCGACTCCACGACGGAAGTTCATCATTGCCGACACGCCCGGCCATGAGCAATACACTCGAAATATGGCCACCGGTGCCTCGACCGCCGAGGTAGCCCTGATTCTCGTGGACGCTAGAAAGGGCGTGCTGAAGCAGACTCGCCGCCATACGCTCATTGCCTGGTTGCTTGGCATCCGACGCATGATTGTCGTCGTAAACAAGATGGACTTGGTGGACTTTGAGGACGATATTTTTCGCTCCATTCGCAGTGAATTCGAGGGGTTTGCATCCTCACTCCACGGTGCTGAATTCGAGTTCGTGCCTCTCAGTGCGTTAAGCGGAGAGAACGTCATCCGGGGCAACGGTCGCATGCCGTGGTACGACGGACCTGCTCTACTCAGCGCGTTGGAGACAGTACCGGCGAAGGCAGAGCCAAATCAGGAGCTTCGATTTTCGGTTCAGTCGGTGATCCGGCCCAACCAGGACTTTCGGGGCTATGCGGGTCAAGTGGGCTCAGGCATTGTGAAGCCGGGACAAGAAGTACTTGCCTTGCCGTCCGGGCAGCGGACGAAGATCAAGGAGATACTTCTTTACGACCGTAACTTGCCGGAAGCGTTTCCCCCGCAATCGGTTGTGCTGACGACGACCGATCATATTGACCTCGGAAGGGGCGATATGCTGGTTTCAGCTGACAACATTCCCACTGTCTCCACCAGGCTGACTGCCAATCTCATTTGGATGTCGCAAACTCCGCTGCACTCCGACACACGGTATCTCATAAAGCACACCACTAAAGTACTTTGCGGCAGGATCAAGCGGCTGAACCACAAGATAGACATTAATACTCTCGAAAAAATCGAAGCCGACAGCTTGCATTTCAATGAAATCGGCGAGGTTCAGCTGGACCTCCACAATCCGATTTTCTGCGAACCTTACGAGCGCAATCGCGCCACCGGGAGTTTCATCGTCATCGATCCTTTCAACAACGACACGGTTGCCGCCGGCATGATCGTCGAAGCCATGCCAGTCCAGGCTGGCGACTCGCTGGACGAGTCTTCTGCCGGGTCGCGCGTTGCTCAGCAGCAGGGCCTGACGGTGTGGTTTACCGGCCTTAGCGGCGCGGGTAAGACAACGATTTGCAGGTCCGTCGCTACAGAACTTCTAGCTCACGGACTGCAAGTTGAGGTAATCGACGGGGATGTCATTAGAAATC
>Ga0306926_10007562_pt1 | contig 11792 bp, 12 predicted proteins | sample flu12Cox44000178_FD_203759 | JGI IMG/M metagenome (GOLD analysis project Ga0306926, IMG submission 203759) | Lab enrichment of tropical soil microbial communities from Luquillo Experimental Forest, Puerto Rico - flux8day.12C.oxic.44.000.178 (v2)... | ecosystem: Environmental > Terrestrial >...
GACTCTCGGTTTCACCAAAGAACATATGAAGGCGTTGTCATACTGGACCTGTCGTTAGGCTCAAATGCCCTCTTGCGCGAATTTTCGCAGACCAGGCGAAACGATATCAGGAGGGCGATAAAATGCGGCGTTTCTGTCGATTTCGCCAAGAGCCGTGACGACGTATCTGCCTATTATACCGTCTGCGTCGACTGGACGCGTCGCAGGTCCTTGCCGATCACCGGAGAAGAGCAGTTTCAAGGAATCTTCGCATCGCGGAGGAATCGGCGTTTGCTTCTCGCGCGCTATAACGGCGGCGTCATAGCCGGGGTGGTGCTTCGATTCTTTCCCGGTGGAGTGGTGGAGGTGGCGGCGAACTGCTCCCTCAAGGGCGCGCTTCACTTGAGGCCCAACGATCTGTTGTACTGGCGCGCGATCGAATGGTCGTGCGCCGAAGGCCTGACCAGATGCAGCCTTGGCGGCGCTAACCTTTTTCTACAGAAATTCGGCGGCAAGATCGTGCAAACGACCCGTCATCGCCTAGACTTATCGCTGTTTCGCCGATTCGCAATCGGCGATTGGATGGCCGACAGGGTCGAGGGCGTCCGTCAGTCCATCCCGCCGGAGGTGGCCGGCTTTGGCCGCTCTCTGCGGAGCCATGTCAGAAAGCTCCGCTCATAAGGCGGCCGACATTCGGTGTAAGTCTGAAGTGTGAAGCACTTCCCGGTCTAGCGGTCCTTCAACCGAGCCGAGCGGAAATCCCTTCGATGGCGCGCCAAGTAACGGCATGCTAATCCAGTCCTTTGAGGCAGCGACACGCGACGACCCCGCTCAGCAATGGCCGACGATCAGCGCGACGCCATCGATTTTCTGAGCAGGCCGTCGTCCTACACAGCGGCAGTCGAACGGGTCGATATCATCGAAACCCATGTGTCGTTGGTCTTTCTCGCTGGCGACCGCGCCTACAAGCTGAAACGCGCGATAAAATTCCCTTACCTTGACTTCTCTTCCCCGAAGTTACGTCGGGCAGCCTGCGAGGCTGAGCTCGCGCTCAACCGCCGCACGGCTCCGGACCTCTATCTCGAGGTCCGACCGCTGATCCGCACCGCGCATGGTGGGGTTGGCTTCGGGGCTGAGGGTCGCGTCGTCGATTGGGTCGTTGTGATGCGACGCTTCGATCAGGCGTCGCTGTTCGACGAGCTCGCCAAGACTGGTCGGTTGAACCCTCCTCTGATGACCAAGCTCGCCAGCCATATTGCGGTTTTTCATCGCGCCGCCGAACCGCGTCCCGAGCAGGGCGGCCCTGCGGCGCTCGCCGCTGTCGTCGAGACAAATCATTCTTGCCTGACGGCGGCACGGCACGCCGGTTTTGCCACTGAGCATATCGTCGAAATCAGGCGAAGATCATTGGAGCGGATCGCTGCCATCGGCGCCTTGCTCGACCGGCGGCGCGCAACGGGAAAAGTGCGGCGCTGCCACGGCGATTTGCATCTCCGCAATGTCTGCCTGTTCGAGGGTAAGCCGACCCTGTTCGATTGCCTCGAATTCTCCGACGAGCTCGCTTCGGTCGACGTCCTCTATGACCTCGCTTTTCTGTTGATGGATCTCGAGCACCGCGGGCTCGCGGATTTTGCCAACCTCGTGATGAACCGTTATCTCGATTTGACCGACGAGGACGACGGGCTTGCCGCGATGCCGCTCTTTCTGTCGTCGCGCGCGGCGATCCGGGCGCACGTCACGGCAGCAGCGATGGAGCGTGCAGCGCAGCCGGGGGCGATGTCGGAAATGGCCACCGAGGCGCGTAGCTACCTCGATCTCTCCGCCTTGTTGCTGCGGCCGCGATCCTGTCGTTTGGTCGCGATCGGCGGCCTTAGCGGGACCGGCAAGTCGACCCTTGCTGCAGCCATTGCGCCGAGCCTCGGTGCACGGGTCCTGCGCAGTGACGTGATCCGCAAACAGCTATTCGGAGTTGCCCCCGAAACGCGGCTGCCGACGAGCGCCTATTCGTCGCAAGTATCGCGCCGCGTTTATCAGACGCTACGCCGAAAGGCTGCCGAGGCGCTTGCCGCAGGGTATTCGGTGATCATTGATGCCGTGTCGCTCAAGCCAGCCGAGCGCCAATCCTTGGACCCGGTCGCCGCGGCAGCTGGTGTCCCGTTTGCGGGTATTTGGCTCGCCGCTCCCGAAGCTACGATGGATCTGCGCCTGCGCGCTCGGCGCCATGACGCCTCGGATGCCTCTCCGGCGGTCCTCACGCAGCAGCTCCGGCAGGATCCGGGGACGGTAGAATGGGTTCGGATCGATGCGAGTACCGGCCCGGCAGATTGCCTGTCTACCGCACGACGTGCTCTCGGGCTCGATTGATCGCCCGCGGTGCATTGCGGGCAGACCGTACCCTCATTCTCAGGACCCTGCCGGCTGATTCTTTGCCATGGACCAATGGAGAAATGTGTATCGTAGAACGGTCATTCGACCTGCTGTTCGACCGGCTGGCGCAACCGCTTGGTTCTGCCGCGGGCGAGCTTGGCTTCGCGACGGCGGTTGCGGGATGCCGCTGTCGGGCGTGTCGGGACCCGGCGCTTCCCAGGCTGAGCCGCTCGGCCAATCAGATCGATCAGCCTTTCAAAGGCGTCCTGGCGATTGCGTTCCTGCGTCCGGAAACGCCGCGCCATGATGACGAGAACGCCATCGGCGGTCATCCGCCGCCCGGCGAACAGACGCAATCTGGCTCGCGTCGCGTCGTCGAGGTTCGGCGAGTGGAGGGCATCGAAGCGGAGCTGGACGGCGGTGGCGACCTTGTTGACGTTTTGTCCGCCGGGGCCGCCAGCGCGAACGAAGACCTCTTCGATCTCGTCCTCGTCGATCGCGATGCGGTCGGTGACCGGGATCATTTGCCGTGGTCCGTCTTAACCCTTGATGCAGATATGAAGCGCGATCGTGGCGACGTTGTGCGAGCGGCGATCGCCAACGACCCATACACGGTACATTTCCAGCCAAAGCTCATGGTCGAGATCGCATTCAACAATATCCAGGCGAGTCCCCTTTCCCTGGCGTGCTTCCCTTGCGCATTGCCCGGATCAAGCGCTATCGCCCGGACAAGAAGGCCGAGGAGTCTGATACAATCGGGACAATCCGAGCCCTCTACGAAAGGCGCCTAAACAAGGGGGGGTTGAGCCCCGGTTACGCTGCACCCTGCCGGTTACGAGGGCCCAACTGCCGCGCCGCTGGCGGTGCCTCGCTGCGCTCGAGCGAGGAGATCGGTCACCTCCGAATCGCGCATCTGATGGAAATCGCGATAGTAGAAGCCGATCGCCCCGAGTTCGATTGGCGTTTCCAGGCACACTGCCTCGTCGACTTCCTTGCGCAAGGCCGCGAGCGTATCCGGCGGCGCCACGGGCACGGCGAGGACCAACCGCGCGGGGCCGCGCCGCCGCACGGCCTGCAACGCGACCCGCATCGTTGCACCGGTGGCGATGCCGTCATCGACAACGATTGCCGTCCGCCCGGCAACTTCGGGAGCCGGACGGCCTTCGCAATACGATTTACGGCGGCGCTCGATTTCTTCGAGCTGACGTGCGGTCTCCTCCTCGATGTAGCTGTCCGGAACAGCCAAGCTCGTCGCCAGATCGCGGTCGATGAAAATCTCGTGGCCGGCGCCATCGGTTACCGCGCCGAGAGCCAGTTCGGGTTGCCAGGGCACCCCGATCTTCCGCACGAGCACGATATCGAGCGGCGCATCGAGCGCCTGGGCAATCTCGAAGCCGACCGCGACGCCGCCGCGCGGCAATGCCAGGACGACCGGTTGCCTGTCCTTCAGATGCAAAAGCTTGTCGGCCAGCTGGCGGCCGGCCTCGTCTCGATCCGCGAACTTCATGTTCCGACCTCTCGAAAATGCACCGAGAACGGGTCGCGGGCGTGCCCGACCACAGGGTCGCGTGTCCCCGGCTATATCGCGTCGACTTCGGCCTTCAGATCCGTTCCCACAGGCCTGTTTCCTCGTCCAGGCGATCCAGTTCGATGCCGCTGAAATCGAAGCGCGAAACGATGCCCACGACCTTGCTGCCGTCAACGATAGGCACATGGCGATAGCGCCCGCCCTCCATCAGCCGCAACTCTTCGATCGCCGTCCTGCCCGGCGGCAACGTGTCGGGATCACGTGTCATGACTTCCGCCAGTTTCGTCCTGGCTGCGCTTTTCCCTTCGGCCAGAACGCGGTGAACGGCATCACGCCCCCTGAAGATGCCCAATAGGCGGTGATCACCCTCAGTCACCAGGACGGCGCCGATGCGGCGGTCGCGCATGCATCGGCAGGCGTCTCTTACCGTGGCGCTCGGTGGAAGCGTGGCCGGGTTCCGGTTCCTGACGATGTCCAACAACGTTCTCATGATCAGGCCCTACGCTTGAGTGACGGAGTTTTCCGGTGCAGCCTCGAGATCTATGGCTTCCACCTCAATCAGCGAGGCATGGAGTTTCCAGTCGCGAATGCCCTCGAGCTCGGCCAATTCCTTCTTCGCGGCTTCGGCCGCCTGTTCGGCGCTGGGTGCCGACCAAATGGTGATCGACCGCTGACAGCAGCGGAAGAGCCTATCGGCCCGCGGAATTTCATTCATGAAACACATCAATTTCGCCACTCTGGGAACGTTTTGTCCGGCGACAGCCCCACTAACGCATATCAGGAGTTGCGAGTTCTACGTAGGGTGGCTTGACTGTTGCGTAACGTGACGCTGAAGAGCCCCGTGGCCGCGCAAGGCCGTTCGATGATTCTCGACTGGCTGACGGCGAGCGAGCGCGTTGCCTCGTTCCTTCGCGAAATGTCTGAGCGCGACGACGACGAAAAGCATTCGAGCTCCTGATGTGCCGTTGCGCCATCAGCGATTACCTCGGCATCACGATCGAGGTCTCTACGCATTCGATCATATTACTCGACCTTGATCGGCGAAGACTGAAGGACGTCTCTGTCAGCGGCTGAGAAGCAGCGGATAGGTGCTCAGCAGAAGCTCGGCGACGATCAGCAGCACAATATACCATTCGACGCGCAGGCTGCTTCGGGTCTGCACTAAGCCGAGCAGAGTTTCTACAGTGCGCGAGATGACATCGAGCTTTCGGTCGAGAGCACGGTCGCGATCGCGAAGTTCGTATTCCTCCGCGAGCCGCGCATAAAGACGTTCGAGTTCGGGATGATCCCACAACAGCTCCGGCTTCTCGCCGGTTTCCACGCGGCCGACCATTTTCTGCTGCATCAGCAATACATCGCCGATGTGGCGCAGCAGCTCTTTGCTGCGCGCGCCGGCGCGGCCCGTTTCCCGCAAGGTTGCGGCGAGCGGCTCGATTCCGTCGAAGATGTCGGCGATCCTTGTCTCGTAATGCGACAGAACCAGCCCCTTGGCGAGGACATCGGCGACCACCTGCAGTCGGTCGGTGGTCTTTTCGCGGAGAAGGATGTTGTGGGCGAGGTCGACTGGCTGCTCTGCCTCCGGGCGGATGAGCAACTGCGCGTCGTCTCGTTCGGGGACAAGCAGAGGCGCGGTAACGAGAGGTGTCAGCGAAGCGACAAAATTGTCCAGCGCCTGGGACGCTGCGCCGAACACGACGACGGCGCCGTAGCGGAACAGCACGGCGACACCACCGCCGGGTATGTCGATGGTCAGCGGCGCGATGCCAAGTGGCTGACCGCGTTCGAATGCGCGCGTGTCCATGCGCTCCCCGAGCAGCATGGCGTGCACAGGCACGACCTCAACCGGACCGGTAGGCAGCCCCGCAACGGACGCAGTGCTGGTCTCCCTCCCTCCGGTCTCGCCGCTGGTGAGCTCCATCATTCTCCCCGCTGAATTCGTCATGGTGCCGCGACCGGCACGAATTAACCCGCGAGGTCACTCCCGTTGCAAGCTCGGCAGGACCTGCGGGAATCCGGCCTGAACCGGCGTTTTTCCGAATGATGGGCAGGAAAGTCTCGCTGCGTCGATAAGGCCGCCGGACTTGCCAAGCCGGGTACCGGCCTCTAACACTGCCGGCGGGGAACCCATGCGGAAATACTCGGCGATCCTGGGGAATGGTGCGCGCTCCTTGGCGCTCGTCGTACGCTTGGCGCGCGAGTTCATCCGACCGCACGCTAGGCGGCTGGCTCTTGCCGCTATATTGATGGGAGTGGCGGCCGCCAGCACGGCATCTCGCGCCTGGCTGATGCAGCCGGTGCTGGACCGCATCTTCGTTGCCCGCGACGGATCACTGTTGTGGCTGCTCGCCGGCTGGGCCTTCGCCCTGGCAGTCGTCAAGGGACTCTGCGATTACAGCTGCGCCGTGCTGATGACCCGGGTCGGCCAGCGGATCATCGCCGAGGTGCAAAAGGCGCTGTTCGCACGGCTGATGCGCGCCGATCTCGCCTATTTCCATGCCCATCCGACCGGCACCCTGATATCGCGGTTTACCAGCGACGCGGTCCTGTTGCGCGGTGCGGCCGCGAATGTTCTCGGCGGGATGGGCAAGGACGCGATTACGGTCGCCTTTCTGGTCGGTGTGATGTTCTACCAGGACTGGCTCCTCGCCCTGGTCTCGTTCTTCGTGTTTCCGCTGGCGATCCATCCAATCGTCGGCATCGGCAGACGTGTCCGGCGGGTAGCGGCCAACACCCAGGCCGAGATTGGCCAGCTGACGACCTTGTTGAGCCAGACCTTTCAGGGCGCCCGCCACGTCAAAGCCTACGGTATGGAGGCTTACGAAGAGGGTCGGGCCACCGGTCTCTTCGAGCGTCTGTTTATGCTGGTCGACCGCGCGGGCCGGACGCGCTCTAGGGCCTCGCCGATGATGGAGACGCTCGGCGGCGCGGCGATCGCGGTGGTGATCCTTTACGGCGGCCACCAGGTAATCACCGGTGCCCGTACCCCCGGCGCGCTTTTTTCTTTCATCACGGCACTGCTGCTCGCTTATCAACCGCTGAAGAGCCTCGCCAATCTGAACGCCTCGCTGCAGGAGGGCCTTGCCGCAGCCGAGCGCGTCTTCGAGGTGCTCGATGTCGAACCGACGATCCGCGACATGCCGGGTGCCCGGCCGCTGCGTGTCGGTGGCGGCGAAATCCGCTTCGAGGGAGTTCGCTTCGGCTACGCTCCTGGGGCGGTGGCGCTCGACGGGATCTCGCTGACGGTCCCGGCAGGCCGCACGGTCGCTCTGGTCGGTCCATCGGGTGCGGGAAAATCGACGATCCTCAACCTGATCCCGCGGTTCTTCGATGTTGACGAGGGATGCATCGCGATCGACGGGCAGGATATCCGCTCTGTGACGCTCGCTTCGCTGCGCAGCGCGATCGCGCTCGTCGCCCAGGAGGTCAGTCTGTTCGACGACACGGTGCGCGCCAACATCGCCTACGGCCGGTTCGGTGCCTCGTCAGCAGAGATCGAGACAGCGGCACGAGCAGCGGGTGCCGCGGAGGTCATCCGGGAGCTGTCGCATGGTTACGACACCCTGGTCGGCGAGCACGGTGTACGGCTTTCCGGTGGGCAGCGCCAGCGTGTCGCGATTGCGCGCGCGATGCTGAAGGACGCGCCGATCCTGCTGCTCGACGAAGCAACGTCGGCGCTCGATAGCGAATCGGAGCGGCAGGTTCAGGCGGCCGTGCGGGCGCTGATGCGTGGGCGCACGACCTTGGTGATTGCGCACAGGTTGTCGACGGTGCAGGGCGCCGATCTGATCTGCGTCGTTGATCGCGGTCGCGTCGTCGAGATGGGCCGGCATGCCGAGCTGATTGCCCATGACGGTCTCTATGCCCGGCTCCACTCGATGCAGTTCACGGGAGAAAGCGAGCTCGCGGAGGCTGCTTCCAGCGCGGTGACGGCTTGACGGTGAATTCGACCAAGTCGAGGGCCTGGCAGCGTTTTCTGCGCAGCGTAGCGCTGCGACGAGTCGCCTGCTGGGGCACCCATTGTTATATCCGATTCGTTTATCTGAGCAATCGCTGGAGTGTTGAAGGCGGCGATTGGACGCGCTGGCTCACCCGCGAGGGTCGGACCTTCATCGTCGCCTTCTGGCACGGGCGGTTGCTGATGATGCCGCTCGCATGGCACGGGTTGACGTCGTTTCACATGCTGATCTCGGCGCATCGCGATGGACGGATCATCGCTGGAGCGATGACCTATTTCGGGATCGGGACGATCGCCGGCTCGACTAGCCGCGGCGGGTCGTCGGCACTGCGCGAGATATTGAAGCGCCTGAAAGAGGGAGGTTGCGTCGGCATTACGCCCGATGGCCCGCGCGGCCCGGCGATGACCGCGAGTGTCGGGATCGTCAATATCGCCCGACTCGCCGGCGTGCCTATCGTGCCGGCGACCTACGCCACGAGCCGCCGGCGTGAGCTTGCGACTTGGGACCGCTTTCACCTCGCCATGCCGTTTGGACGCGGCGTGTTTTTGTTCGGCGAGCCCATCGAGCTCGCCGCAGACCTCGACGAGGAAGGCCTCGAAATTGCTCGACGTCTGCTCGAGACACGAATGGTCGAAATGGCCCGCGAGGCCGATCGCCTTGTCGGTCATGAAAAGCCGCTGCCGTTGATCGCTGCCGACACCAGCCGGCCGGCTGGGCCGGTTGCAGGCGATTGATGCTTCCTCTTCTGTATCGCTTGACGACTTGGTCGCTGGAACCTTTGGCGATCGTCTACCTGGAGCGACGCCGCAAGCGGGGTAAAGAGGACGCGCGTCGGTTTCGCGAGCGCCAGGGAGTTCCTGGCGCCACGCGGCCACAAGCTCCGCTGCTGTGGCTTCATGCCGCGAGCGTCGGCGAGGCGACTACAATGTTGGCGCTGATCGAGCGGCTGCTGCAGGCACGGCCGGCACTCGAGATCCTCGTCACCACCGGAACGGTGACGTCGGCCCATCTTCTCGAAAGCAGGCTCCCGCCTCGAGCGCGGCATCAATTCGTCCCGGTTGACCTACCGCGTTGGGTTGCACGGTTTCTCGATCATTGGCGTCCTGATCTGGCGCTATGGGTCGAATCTGAATTATGGCCCAACCTGATCCTGGCGACGCATGCCCGCGGCATCCCTATGGTGCTGGTTAACGGCCGCCTCTCCGCGGGGTCTTACGCACGCTGGCAAAAGTGGCCCGGACTGATCGGCCCCATCCTCGGGACGTTCTCGCTGTGTCTTGCTCAGGACGAGGAGCAGGCCCGACGCTTCCGCCGGCTTGGCGCTAGAGAAGTCGGCACGGTCGGTGATCTGAAGGCCGCCGCCGCATCCTTGCCCGTCGACCGCTCGCAACTCAAGGGGTTGAGCCGCCAGATCAAGACGCGTCCACTGTGGCTGGCGGCCAGCACGCATGCCGGCGAGGAGGAGATTGCCGCGCGCGTCCATTACCAAGTCGCAGCAGACCATCCCGGCCTTCTGACGATCATCGTCCCCCGACATCCGGCGCGCGGGGATGCGATTCACACAATGCTGGCAGCACGCGGACTGCGCGTCGCGCGGCGTCGCAGCAGAGAGCCGATCACCGATCAAACAGATGTCTACCTCGCCGACACGATGGGCGAACTCGGGCTGTTCTACAGTCTGGCCGAGATCGCCTTTGTGGGTGGATCGCTTGCCGCCAAAGGCGGTCATAATCCGTTCGAGGCGGCCCGGCTTGACTGTGTGGTGCTGCACGGGCCGAATATCGGCAATTGCGCGGGCATGACGGCCGAATTGGACGCTGCGGCTGCCGCCGAAACCGTTTTCGACGCTGGCGGGCTCGCGCGGGCGGTGTCGACACTGCTGGGCGATCGACCGCTAAGAGATAAGCGCGCGGCCGCGGGAAAACGCGTCGCCGCTGCCAGCTTGGACATTCTCGAGGCCGTGCTAATGCGTCTGGCTCCGTGGCTCGATCGACTTGCGCCATTAGAGCGCCGGGCTGACCCGTCGTGGTTACGGGCCTGAATGCGCGCCGCCCCTCTTTTCTGGGGAAGGCCTCCGGGCCTCGTTGCCGATCTGCTGTCGCCAATCGGAGCGGCGTGCGATGCCGCCGGACGGTTGCGCCGGGCGATGTCTCGTTCCTATCGCCCTCCAGTCCCGGTGGTGTGTGTCGGCAATCTCGTCGCCGGCGGCGCGGGCAAGACGCCAGTCGCGCTGGCACTTGCCGATTGGCTCGTGGAGCGCGGCATTCCGACGCATTTCGTGACGCGCGGTTATGGCGGTAGCCTCCGCGGCCCCATGCGGGTCGATCCGATCCGTCACGCCGCGCTGGCAGTGGGCGACGAGGCGCTGCTGCTCGCGCTTCGCGCACCGTGCTGGGTCGCCCGCGACCGTGCCGCCGGCGTCCGTGCCGCAGTCGCCGCCGGCGCCGGCGCGATCCTGCTCGATGACGGGTTCCAAAATCCGGCGGTTGCCAAAACGCTCGCGCTGATCGTCGTCGACGCCGTCTACGGGTTCGGCAATGGGCGGGTGATCCCAGCCGGTCCGCTGCGCGAGAACCTGCGCGGAGGCCTCGCCCGCGCCGACGCGGTGGTGCTGGTCGCCGGCGAGGGGGATGCAAGCGACACCGAACGGCTGCTGACTACCCGGGGGATGCCGACCCTTCGCGCCGTGCTGGCGCCGGTGGGCGGAGAGCAGCTGATCGGCTCGCGCCTCTTAGCCTTCGCCGGGATCGGGCGCCCAGAAAAATTCTTCGCGACATTGAGGGCGCTCGGCGCTGTTCTCGTTGGCGCGCGAGCGTTTCCCGATCACCACCGCTTCCGCTTCGCGGAACTCGAAGGGCTGCGCCGCGACGCCGAGCGCGCAAGGGCGCGTCTGATCACGACGGCAAAAGACATCGTGCGCATCCCGGCTGTCAGGCGTATCGGGATCGAAGTGCTCGAGGTGGAGATCCGCTGGGCTGACCCCGTGGCGCTCGCTGGTCTTATGCGGCCTGTCGTGTTATCGGCCCAAGGTAATGGACGCGACCCGGACGAACACGGCCGCTGAGGCACCGCGGTTCGCCCACCGCCTCGAGGCCTGGGGAGCGGCATTTTTAGTCGCGGTTTTTGGCCTGCTCCCGGTCGATTGTGCATCCGCCCTCGGCGGCGCTCTGGCGCGTCGCATCGGGCCGCATCTCGGCATCTCTAAGCGAGCTCGGCTTAATCTTCGTCGCGTCCTTCCCGAGCTATCCGAGCCCGAGATCGCGCGCGTCGTCGCCGGCATGTGGGACAACCTCGGACGCGTCGCGGCCGAATACCCGCATCTCCAGAAATTCCGCGTCTTTGAGCCGGGCGGGCGCGTTGAGACGCACGGCTTCGAGCACATCGAGCGTGCGGTCGCCGCCGGACGGCGGATGATCGTTTTCTCCGGCCATATCGCCAATTGGGAGATCGGCTCGCTTGCCGGCGTCCAGTACGGGATCTCGGTCGCCCAGATCTATCGCGCCGCCAACAATCCTTTGGTCGACCGCTTGCTTGGGCGGTTGCGCGGCGATCGCGAGGAGTTCATCCCGAAGGGTGCCGTCGCCGCGCGACGAGCGATTGCGGCGCTAAATCGAGGCGTGCATCTGGGACTACTCGCGGACCAAAAGATGAATGATGGAATCCCGGTACCGTTCTTCGGCCGTCCAGCGATGACTAGCTCCGCCCTCGGTTTTCTGGCGCTGCGTTTCGATTGCGACGTGATACCGCTCCGGGTCGAACGGCTCGCCGGTGCGCATTTCCGAGTCACGGTCTTCCCGCCGATCGTCGTACCACGCAGCGGCGAGCGTCACGCCGATGCCGCGACCCTAATGGGCCAAGTCAATGCGATCTTGGAGACGTGGATCCGCGACCGCCCCGAGCAATGGCTCTGGGTGCATCGGCGCTGGTCGGATTAGGCCTGTCGGCGGGTCATCAAGGAGTGA
>Ga0306926_10007566_pt1 | contig 11788 bp, 11 predicted proteins | sample flu12Cox44000178_FD_203759 | JGI IMG/M metagenome (GOLD analysis project Ga0306926, IMG submission 203759) | Lab enrichment of tropical soil microbial communities from Luquillo Experimental Forest, Puerto Rico - flux8day.12C.oxic.44.000.178 (v2)... | ecosystem: Environmental > Terrestrial >...
TTCGGGATTCAGCTTCAGCGCCAGTGCTTTAGGGTTCGATGCGCGGCGACGCTACGTCGCATGCCTGGAGTCCCGGAGTACGTGTCGAGAGTACGCGTAGGCGAATCCGCGTTAAGGTAGCGCCCAGCACGTAAAGTCAGATCGACACGCACGAGTACGGGACTCGAATTGAGACAACTTGCTTTGTGAGCCCTTGTCAGCGATCACGCTCGATTCTCTGTAGTGACGCGGGGCGCTAGCTGTACGACGCTGAGGGTCTTCTGCGCGTGCGGGGCCTCCCGTCACATCGAGTCGGAAGCGCGCGCGCGGATCGCAGAAGTGTGGGCCATCTGTACAGTCGTTGTAACTACTCCGGTAGTAACCTTCTGGATGGCTAGAGGCGATGGCGGTGGGTGTGGGCGCGTCGGCAAATACGAGGGCCCCGTCAGCGTCAGAAGTTCAACAACACCGACAGTGACGCGACCTTGGCCCCGCTGCTGTTTGGAATGTTGAATTGTTCATACTCCAGGCGCGCGCCGAACATGCTGATATGCGCCTGAACGCCGACACCCCACGCAAACTCAGTGCCGCGGTTGGAGGTAGCCGACCCGAAGATCTTGGTGGTCAGCTGCGCACGGGCGAGCCCAGCCTTGCCATAAAGATCCAGGAATGGCACGGGGATCGGCAGGAACCCGAGCGCATAAGCGGCGAACGCCTGCGCATCCGATTCATAAAGGCCTCGGCACGCCTGCATGCAGCAATCGGTACAGGTTCCCTCTACCGTGTTGCTGCCAAGATCGAGATAGTCTGCTTCGACCGCGAACACGCTGATCGGGCGGAAACCGGCAAAGACCTTCCACGACCCTTTGTCGATGTCGGGGAAAGCAGTTCCCTGTACCACAATGTCGTTCAACTTGTTGCTTGTGACGCCGGCGCCGAAATAAAACGACCCGTTGTCGGCTTGAGCGATGCTCGCACCGAGCGCTAGCCAGACCACGAGCAGTAGTCTTCGCACGGGTGTCTGCCCTCCGTCCGCCGTTGATAAATAAGATTCGTTGTGGAAGCGGCCTGATGAGTATGGCAAAACACTCAGGCTGCAGCCAGAGGTTCAGCTTAGATCTAGTCGGCTACCTAGCGCGCCGGCGCTCTCGGGCTGAGGTGCGCATACATGGCGACCACGTCATCGGTACTGCAGGGACAGCCTCGCACACCAGCACCACCATGCGCTCGCGCGCGGGGCTGTCTAACGTCAAGCGCCTGGATGACTGCTTTGGTGACTTCCCGGTGCGCGCGGTGAGTGCGGTGCCTGCCGTGAGATTCAGCCGCCGGTCATGGCGCGTCTCGTCAGTTTCGCCGGAAGATGACGCTGAAGGAACTCGCCCTCTGGATGCGCTGGGCGAAGTGTCGGCTGAAGGCTGCCGAGGCGGTGGCATTTGCGAGGCCCAGGTCGTGCGGGGCGCCGAAAATCTCCATTGAAGCGCGGGCGGTGACACGTTCATTGAGTTTGCTTAAGGCACTCGGCGCGCGGAGCGCCTAATCTTAGTAACTGCACTCCGGCAAGGCTCACCAAGGCATAACCGACGGCGCCCACCCAGAGTGAAGAATTGAGCGATGTTTCGATACCGACGAGCACTGCACCGCCAGTCGCCAGCACACCGGCTGAGCCGTTCACGGCCCACAGCCAAGGCGTGATCCGGTCGTCGACCCGAGAACACAGCCGCATGCCGGTCGGGAACATGAATCCCATGAGGATGCCGGCGGGCATCATCGTGAGAATGCAGACCGAGGCGCGCTCGATCAGCGCTCCCGTCTCCGTCTGATCCAGTACCCCGCCGAGCCACAGTGGCAATGCCGCCACGTAGAGCGCCAGGATGAGCGGCCAGGCGAGCAGTGGGCGGGGGGACAGCCGCACGGCTCGCGTGGACAGCAGGCTGCCAAGACCGGTCGCAAGGATAATGCCAAACAACACGATCGCCAGTCCGTAGATGGGATGCCCGAGAAACAGCGACAGGCGCTGTATCAGGCTGACCTCGACGAACATAAAAGCGAGCCCGATGAGCAGGAAATACGCACTGCTCCAGAACAGTGCCTTCCCGCTGGCGTGATGCACCGACTCAGTCGCCGGGGCAAGCAGGACGATGAGCACGGCGATCATCGACACCGTCACGAGCGTCAGTAGAGTGAGAGTTGCGATCAAGTTGCCACGGAGGACGCCCGGCACCGTACGGAGGGCTCGAATCATGGATGCGGGGGTAGTGAGACGCAGCTGGTTGAAGAAAAACGGGTTCGCGTCCCAGGTTGGCGCCAGATTGATCGCGGTGGAGTGGCCAAACCTCACCAGCCCCTCGACCGCGCGGCTTTGCAGTATGCGGTCGAAGACCGCGTCGGCAGCAGGCCTTCCGGGCGCAGCGAGCGTGCGGTACCCGAGCGAGTTCACAGCGTTATCGAGCGTCAATATATCGTCGTCCGATAACCGCGCGCGGCCGACGATGAGCGTCGACAGCCTACCGTTTGAGGCAAGAAAGAGATGGTCCGCCGGATCCGGTTCACCGATTTCGTACAGGCTCGCCATGGCGAGCGACAGGATCCGGGCGGTCTCATCGAGGTTGCTCTCCGAATGCCAGCGGGACACCGTAAGGACGCCGTTCGCTGTGAGCCGGGAGAGAAAGCGCTTCCAGCCGTTCACGGTATACAGCCCGTTCTCCGACAGCGCGAAGGCTCCTGCTCCCGTGGCTGCCCAGGTGTCGATGAGGCTCATCTGAATCAGGTCGAACTGGTCCTGGCTCCGTGCGAACCAGCTGCGGGCATCATCTACGGCGAGCCGCAATCCCGGAATACGTCCGGCACCGCTGAAGTCGCGGTAGTCGCGCGCGAACAACCGCACGACGATCGGGTTGTACTCGACACCGGTGATGTCCCGGAATCCAAAGAGAGATGCCGTCTGCAGATCGCGGCCGCCGCCGATGCCGATGATTGCCGCCCGTCCCTGATGCCGGATGTAGTAGCCGAGTGAGGTCATGTCATAGCGCAGGATGTCGAGTTCACGCGGATCTCCTTTGAACCTGTACATCACGGTGCTTGCATCGCTGTCGATCCGCATTACGGCCTGGTCCATGTGGACGCGCGGTGCGTACCTGGAAGGGCTCGAAAGGATCGCCGGGAAATCCGGCAACATCTTCATCTCGATACGCGAGAAGGAGTTCCATCGCTCCTCGGTGAGTTGGTACGCTTGTTGAAGCTCTCCTTTCATCACAATTGGCCGCAATCCGTGGGTGCCGAGCAGCACGTTGACCGACGCAGAGAACAGGAGAACGCCAAGCACAAGAGCTCCGTTCATCGCGCTGCTGGGCGCCACGTCCGTGGCACTGGCACCCGCGGGCACCGCAGCTGCAGCTGCACGGGCCGCCGAGGTGAATGCGAGCGCGGCGGTGGCTCCAACAGCTCCCACGACCAGTATGGCGGAGTAGGTGTCGATGAGGCTCAAGAGAGCCAGCGTAGTCAGGCATCCTGTCGCCGCGCCGACGAGATCCACTCCGTATACCAAGCTGATCCGTTGTGAGCTGCGGGTCAGCGCAAGACTAACCGTAATCCCAAGAAGGACGTATGGCGGCAGTAACACCGCTATCACCAGGGCCCAGGACAGCACGAAAGTCAGTGTGGGCGCAAAATTCGCACCGAGCGCCAGGTTCAGCAGGAGAACAAGACTCCCGAGGACCGACCACGCGAACAGCGTCATGACACGGGCCATCGTGTCATACAGCCGCCTGGGGGCGTAACTCGTATCGAATCGATAAAAAACGATGAGAGCCCCGGCGGTCATGCCGAGCATCGCCACGCCGATGGCGAAGAACGCCAAGTGGTAGTAGACCACCACGGACAGGGCGCGGGTCTCCATGATCTGCAACATGAGGGCGCACATGCAGGTCAGGAATACGCCGGCGAAGAACCACGGCTGTCGAGTGCCGGTGCGCGCAGACGCACTAGGGTCCTGACGTGAGTAGCCGTCCGCGTCGGCCGCCGCTGACCGGGAACCACGACGCATAGGCCATTTCAGAGACATGGTTGCGCTCCCGTGCGCGAGCGGTTTCGAGCGATGAGAGCGTCCTGGGGACTTGGCCGTTAGTATTCCTTCAGCACGAGACGACCAGTGTAGTCAATCCGATGCAGGAAGACTGGTCGCTGCCGTGTAGCGAAAAACTCATCGACTGCTTTCCTCGCGCCCTGCCAGTGGCCATAGTCATCGATGATCAAAATTCCACCGGGCGCAACCCGTGGAAAGAGATGAATCAATTCATGCTTCGTCGACTGGTACCAGTCAGTGTCCAGTCGAAGAAGCGCGATCGGCTCCGCTGGTGCATTTGCCGGAATCGTCACCTCGACCGGCCCTTGTACATAGTGTATTCGCTCCGACGGGTAGGTTGTTGAGGTCATATTTCTCCTGACTTCGTCAATGCCCGCAACCGCCCAGAACACTGATGCACGCTTTGGATCACGTTCGAGCCGTTCTTTAGCTGAAGTACGAGCGATGTCCCGGTCTTCTTCCGTTGGCGGAGTCATGCCTTGAAATGTATCGAAGAGATAAAGATCGCGCTTCGTGTCCCCAATTTGGCGTAGCGTCAGTGCGGTCACCATACTGCTTCCACCACGCCACACACCGCACTCTACAAAACAACCATCGATCCTACTCTTGACGACATGCCTGACACACTGGATTAGCGCCATCTGGCGCTCTGTGCTCGTCAATGTATAGCCAGCGACCCGCACGAGAATTTCCCTATCCTCAGGTGTTAGATCCTGAGGCCAGTGTGGATTCCGCTCTGAGGGAGGCTTGTATCGGTGTATTTCCAGTCCTGCGATGTGGAAGAGTCTTTGAACAGCCGATTTGAACGCGCGTCTCAGCATACCGAGTATCGATTGGGCGATCGGTTTAACGGCGATTTCCAGGCGCGGTAGATGGGAGGCCTAAGTCTACGCCCGAGTGGGATTGCGGAGTGCAACGCCTTCCGAATCGCACTGCCCCGTGCAGTCTTGGGAGCAAGTCGCGCGTAGTCGCGCGTGGTTTGAGCACGAGCGGGGAGACCTGAGCGACGCGGAAGAGCTCTGTCAGCTGCTTACCTGCAGCTCGCGCGCGAGCACCGCACGCAGCTGCTACAAGTCATGAATCCCCCGCGCAGCCTTGCGCAGCGTGCGTACATCCACCGCCGCAGCAGTGTGCAGCGCGCGATACTCCAGGCGCGCCGTCTCGAGCGCTTCCAGCGTGGCGCGCCAACGCGCAGTGAAAGTGCGCCGCGCGGCCTGCACCAGGGCCGGCCGCCAGCGCGTAAGGGTGGGTGGCTGAGACATAAAGATTCCCTTGGAAATGTCCGCGCCCGATGTGAGTGGCGCGTGACACCGGGACGGTCGCTTTCCGGAAAATGAGCGCGTGAGGTGAGCGTTCCCTTCCTCGGTTTGCCCTGGCAACTAAAGCCTTGACAATTACAGCCTAGGCAGTTACATTTCTAGGCGTCAAAAGAGGTCAGAGGTGTCTCCCGGAGTAGGGATTCACGGAGCAGGTGATGTGAGCGACATTTACGACACTTCGAGCTACCAGCCGGGCCGCAGCATCGGCGCGCTCCTGAGCCGCGTGAAGGTCGAAATGCTGGCGACGCTCGATCGGGAGCTGGCGCAGGACAAACGTCTGGCGCCGCTGGAAATGAGCGCAGCGCAGTGGATCATCGTGGCGAATCTCGCGGCCGGCCCGGGCGAACCGAAGTCCGCCGCGGATCTCTGCAAGGTCATCTCCTACGACGCAGGCGCCATGACCCGAATGCTCGATCGCCTGGAGGCAAAAGGATTGATTCGCCGCACGCGCAGCTCGCAGGACCGGCGATTGCTGAAACTGGAGCTGACAGAGGAGGGACGAGCCGCTTATCCCCGCATGCGTGAGATAGCGATGAACGTAGCCAACCGCTTTCTGCGCGGGTTCAGCAAGACCGAAGCGCGCCAGCTCGAAAACCTTCTCAATCGCATGTTGGAGAACGCGCAGGACGTCCTGACGCGCGCGACCGCTTGACGCGGCGCCTTTTTTTGTACAGATACTTGCCTAGGCATTAGCCGCCATGGCAGCAACGGCAATAAGGACCGAAGGAACAGTCATGAGCACGCAGAAACCGAAGGCCCTCTCGAGCACCAGCCGGCGCTGGCGCTGGCTCGGTGCGCTGGCCATAGTCGTCCTGCTGGTTGGTGCAGTGTATTTAGCGTACTGGGCCCAGGTGCTGCGCTACGACCAATCGACCGATGACGCCTATGTTGGCGGCAACGTGGTGCAGATCACACCGCAGATTTCCGGGACGGTCGTCGCGATCGGCGCGGATGACACGCAGTTCGTCAAAGCCGGCCAGCCCCTGGTACGGCTCGACCCCGCCGACGCACGAGTAGCTCTCGATCAGGCCGAGGCACAGCTCGCGCGCACCGTGCGTGATGTGCGCAACCTGTACGCCACGAGCTCCCAGTTGGCGGCCGCAGTGCAGATGCGGCAGACGGAGCTTGCTGCCGCGCAGAGTGACTTGGCGCGCCGCCAGCGGCTCGGCGCCACCGGGGCGGTTTCGGGCGAGGAGCTTCAGCACGCTGCCGATGCGGTGAAGACGGCTCAGGCGGAGCTCCTCGCGGCACAGCAGCAACTCGCAGCCAACCGCGCACGGGTCGATGGCACGACTCTTCAGGATCATCCCCAGGTGCGCGACGCCGCCGCTGCGGTACGCAACGCCTACCTGACACTCGAGCGCACCGAGCTGTCGGCGCCTGTTGCCGGCTTCGTCGCGCGCCGCAACGTGCAGCTCGGCCAGCGCGTGGGCCCCGGCGCTCCGCTGATGGCTGTGGTGCCTCTCGATCAGGTGTGGGTGGATGCCAACTTCAAGGAGCCGCAGCTTGCGCACATGCGTATCGGTCAGCCGGTCAAGCTCACCGCCGACCTCTATGGCAGGCAGGTGGTCTATCACGGCACTGTCGCTGGTTTCGGCGCCGGCACAGGCGCCGCTTTCTCGCTGTTGCCCGCGCAGAATGCGACCGGAAATTGGATCAAGATCGTGCAGCGCGTGCCGGTGCGCGTGGCACTCGATGCGCGCGAGATTGCGGCTCACCCTCTGCAGATCGGCCTGTCGATGAAGGCGGAGGTCGAGGTGAAGGGCGGTGCGGACGGTGCGCGTCTACCGGAACTTGCGAGCAATCGGCCGTCCTGGACAACTTCCGCCACTGGCGAGAACGAGCGCCAGGCGGATGCGCGTGTGCAGGCCATCATCGCCGCCAATCAGTCGACCGCAGCCAATGCGCCGACTGCGCACACGCTGCCCGCCAGTGAAGTCGTGCCGCTGCCCAGCAACGAGGCCTTGCCTGCGAACCATCTGGTAGCCAACGTGCGGCTGCCAGCTACCGCGCGACACGCGCACTGAAGCGCCCTCCTGGGTCAGCCGACATGCCCGACGGAAATGCTGACAGACCGGTGAGCGGTGGCGCTCCGCAAGGAGCGCCGGCCGCGCCACCGCCGCTAGCGGGTGCGACGCTAGCCCTCGGCACGGTGGCGCTGTCGTTGGCAACGTTCATGAACGTGCTCGACACGTCGATCGCCAACGTGTCGCTTCCTGCAATCGCCGGAGATCTCGGTGTCTCGCCCGATCAGGGCACCTGGGTGATCACCTCATTTGCCGTTGCGAACGGCATCTCTGTTCCGCTCACCGGCTGGCTCACGCGGCGCTTCGGGCAGGTGAAGCTGTTCACGGCCGCCATAGTGCTGTTCGTCATTGCGTCCGTCATGTGTGCGCTTGCGCCTAATCTCTCGCTTCTGATCCTGGCGCGAGTGTTCCAGGGAGCGGTCGCGGGCCCGATGATCCCCTTGTCGCAGGCACTCCTGCTCGCGAGCTACCCGAAAAATCGTGCCGGCATGGCACTCGCCATGTGGGCCATCACGACGCTAGTGGCACCGGTAGTGGGTCCGGTGCTCGGCGGCTGGATCACCGACAACATCTCCTGGCCGTGGATCTTCTATATCAACGTGCCGGTCGGGATCGGCGCTGCGCTCGTCACCTGGGCGATCTATCACAAGCGCGAGACGCCCACCGCAAGGGTGCCCGTCGATGCGATCGGACTCGGACTCCTCATCGTCTGGGTCGGTGCCATGCAGGTCATGCTGGATAAGGGCAAGGACCTCGACTGGTTCAATTCCTCAACGATCGTGACGCTCGCCAGCGTGGCGGCGGTCGGCTTCGCGGTATTCCTCATCTGGGAGCTCACCGAGGAGCATCCCATCGTCGATCTGTCGCTGTTCCGGAGCCGTAATTTCACCGTCAGCACGATCGCGATGTTGTTCGCTTACGGGCTGTTCTTCGGCAACGTCGTGCTGCTGCCGCTGTGGCTGCAGCAGTACATGGGCTACACCGCGACCCTCGCCGGCTGGGTGCTGGCCCCGGTCGGCTTGCTTGCCATAGTCCTAAGCCCTGTCGTGGGCCGTATCAGCGATCGGGTCGACCCGCGCATCCTCGTGACGATCTCGTTCGCGATATTCGCGCTGGTGCTGTTCATGCGGGCGCATTTCAACACCAATGCCACCATCGCCACGCTCATGCTGCCGACCGTCATCCAGGGGGCGGGCATGGCGGCATTCTTCATTCCGCTGGTGTCGATTTCCCTCTCGGGCATGGCACCGGAGCGCATTCCGGCGGCCTCGGGACTGTTCAACTTCGCACGCATCACTGCCGGCGCGTTCGGCACCTCCATCACCACAACGTTGTGGGATCGGCGCGCGACGCTGCACCATGCGCAGCTTATCGAGCGGCTGAGCGTCGGGGATCCAACTACCGCCTCGGCGCTCGGCTCGCTGCATGCCGGTGGACTCAGTGCCGATCAGAGCTACGCGATGCTCAATCGCCTGGTCGATACGCAGGCGTTCATGCTCTCCGCCGACGACATCTTCTACGTCTCGGGACTGCTGTTCCTGGCGCTTATCTTCCTCGTCTGGTTCGCGCGTCGGCCGCAGGCCGCCGGCGGTGCGGCTGCGGCTTCTGGAGCGCACTGAGAGCGCGCCGGCTCAGCGCCAGCATCACTCAGGAGATTCCGCGCAATACCTTTGGCGGAAGGAGCCAGCACAGCCCGCCTTGTCCGGCACGCGGCAGCCCCGGGAAGGTGATGAGCGCCACGGACATCTTGCGCAGCTCAAAAGCAGCGCCCCCCGAAGTCCCCGGCAGACAAGCCGCGATCACGCGGCCGAGATCCGGCTGATGCCCGATGATGGCGAGGCGCTGGCCGCGCGTACGAGCGAGCAGAGCAAGCAGCTCCTGCGGAGAGCTGCCCGGGAGCAATTGCGCGGCCGGGACCGCCCTTGGCCACCCGGCATATTGCGTCAGGATCGCTGCGGTCTGCCGCGTGCGCTCGAGCGGACTTGTGAATACGCGTACCGGGCGCAGCGCGAGCTTTTTGAGACCCGCGGCGGCCCGCCGGGCCCGCATGACGCCCCTCGGCGAGAGCGGACGCGCACCATCATCGGGCCAGCGTTTCGCATTGCGCTCGCAAGCGATCGCGTGGCGGACTATGAGCAGCTCCATATCTGGAGGCCGCAGGGATCAGTGCTTGAGCGTGCGCGGTTCGCTCGCAGGGGGGTGCTCCGCAAGGGTGGCTTCGGAGGGCACCAGATCCGCTGCCGCAGGCTGCTCGATAGCGGGCCGCACTTCGTTAGCAGCCTCCGCGCTCTCACGCAGCTCCCCGAGCCGCGCCCGCAGTGCCTTCCACCGCTTGCCGCGCACCTTGCGCCAGGAGCGTGTAAGTGTCCCCCGGGTTTCACCGGTCACTTGCGCATAGTGCTCGGCGAGGCGCCCCATCAGGAAAAGCGTTGTGGGTGGTAAGCCGGCCGCCGGATCCGCCGCGACTGCAGCGAGGCGGCTCTGTGCCATGCACGCATCCTGGTGTGCGCCGAGCTTGTCCTGCAGACGGCGCAGGGCTCGCAGCATCTCATCCGCGGGCTTGCCGAACATAGGGGCACCACACTCGGTCGCGTAGCGAAGCTGCTTCGCTCGTCGACGCACCAGGTGATAGTCCTCCATCGATGATTTGGGGCGCAGCTTGCGCACCGACTTCCGCAACTTGCGGAAGCGGCGCCGCACACGCTCGGGCATCACAACCATGGCGGGGTCGGCACCATTCGCACCCTCCCGCTCAGCGCCGGTTGCCTGCGACAGGGTCTCCAGCCAGCGTCGCGTCGGTTCCGCATCGAGGCTGCGTAACATGCGCGCCCGGGCGCGTTCACGCTCCCTCTCCAGCAGTGCGCGTAATGGTTCTGCGGCCGTGCGCTCCTCCTCGGGAAGATGCGCACAATAGCGCCTCAGCTCGCTCAGCTGCACGTCAAGGTCGCGTGCTGCACCGAGGCTGCGCAGGACTGCTTTGGTCGATTTACGTGCGCGCGCTAGCGCAGGAGACAGCTGCTGCCTGAAGAGCCCGAGCGTCGCATCAATGCGCCGGGCAGTGACCCGCAGCTGGTGTAGTTCTTCGGGAGCCTCTCCCAGTCGTGCGCCCGGTTCATGCACCCGCCAGGCAGCGAGCAAGCGGCGCAATTCCGCAGTCGCCACGGCACGGGCCGAGGTCGTAAGGCCGAAAGTGTCCCCATCTTGCCCGAGCGCGGCTGCGACGGCAGGCGTCAGGTCGGCACTGCCTGCGTCGGAGGGCTCAGGCTGCGGGGCGTTCGCGGGTAATTTCATGCAGGATGATCGGAGTGCGGCGAGCGCGTCACCCAAGTGTAACAAAGCGGCGGCCGCCTCGTGACCGAACTCTCCGCCGCGCTGACGGCACGGGTGCGGTACTGCGAGTGCGGGCAGGAGAAGGACCAGTGGGGACGGAAATTGACGCTACTTGAGCAGCTTACGTATGATTCGCGCCCCCCGTGCGGCGGGGCCGGCTAGGGGCGCTTTTGGGGTCGTGCCCGTAGCTCAGGCGGATAGAGCATCGGCCTTCTAAGCCGAGGGTCGCAGGTTCGAGTCCTGCCGGGCACGCCAGCCGTGCGATGAGGGACGGACGGTGGACGTAGCTCAGTTGGTAGAGCCCCGGGTTGTGATCCCGGTTGTCGTGGGTTCGAGTCCCATCGTCCACCCCAATTTGCGAACGGAGGATCGGGCTAAGGTCGCGCCTTTGCCCGCAGTAGAAAGCACTTGAGGCGACTTCGCCGATCGAAGGATGGGCCGTTAGCTCAGCTGGTAGAGCAGGAGACTCTTAATCTCTTGGTCGTAGGTTCGATCCCTACACGGCCCACCAACCAACTCAACGACTTGCAACGTCTTTCGACTCAACCGGCGCCGCACTTTCTGCCGGCTCTCTTCCCTCCCGGGAAATAACACGGAATTTGGGCTGGTCGCCGAACACCCGAGCGGTGATCCGCTCGGCGACGCTCGACATGCCACTCTGCATCGAGTGCGCGTAGACCAGATCGACGAGGGAAGAGCGTGCGTGGCCCATCATCCTGGCGACGTTGAACGCCGATTCGCCAGCCGGCCGGCCAAGCGATGCGAGCGAGTGCCGCAAGCTGCACATGTTCCCTTACAGGCTGTGAACTGCCCCTTATCGGCCCATTAGCGGCCACCCAGCTCGACCCCTTCCCTTAGATTTCCGCAAAGCAATGGGATGGACCCCTCCCCACTCTACGGCATCGAGTGCCAGACTGGAGTTGTGTGAATTCCGGTCAACGAATGGGGAGAGGTCGCAAATGAAGCTTACTCGCGTTGGGGTGGATCTGGCGAAGAACGTCTTTCAGCTGCACGGCGTCGATCGTGCCGAGCGCTCGGTGTGGTGCAAGCGG
>Ga0306926_10007568_pt1 | contig 11788 bp, 5 predicted proteins | sample flu12Cox44000178_FD_203759 | JGI IMG/M metagenome (GOLD analysis project Ga0306926, IMG submission 203759) | Lab enrichment of tropical soil microbial communities from Luquillo Experimental Forest, Puerto Rico - flux8day.12C.oxic.44.000.178 (v2)... | ecosystem: Environmental > Terrestrial > Soil...
ATCGCTTTGTGTTAGCCGTTTTCGGTCCGCTGAGTCTCGTCCCAGCCCCACCGTCCAGCGTGGCCCAGCAAATCCCCGAAACCACTTACCAGGAATTGCGTTGGCGCATGATCGGCCCAACTCGCGGCGGCCGCACCCGCGCAGCGTGCGGCGTTGCCAGCCAGCCGAATGTGTTCTACATCGGAGCCGTGAATGGAGGCGTTTGGAAAACCGACGATTTCGGCCGCACTTGGACCCCGCTCTTCGACTCACAGCCCACACAATCCATCGGTGCGATTGCCGTTGCACCATCCGACCCAAATATTATTTACGTATCGAGCGGCGAAGGTCTCGCCCGCCCCGATCTCTCGCTTGGCGATGGAATTTACAAGTCCACTGACGCGGGGCAAACCTGGACTCACCTTGGCCTCCGCGACGGGCAAGGGATTCCCTCCCTTGCTGTTGATCCTCGAGATCCGAATCGCGTCTTTGCCGCTGTGCTCGGCCATCCGTATGGAGCCAATGAAGAACGCGGAATCTTTCTCTCGGTCGATGGCGGCCAGTCCTGGCAGAAAACTCTGTACAAAAACGAAGACACCGGCGGCTCCGCCGTCGAAATCGATCCCTCGAATCCCGATGTGGTCTACGCCGGTCTATGGCAAGTTCGTTTAGGCCCATGGGAAGACGCAAACGGGTACAACGGCACGGGCGGCGGCCTCTTCAAGTCCGCGGACGCCGGCAAGACCTGGCGTCCGCTGACAAACGGCCTGCCGAAAGGAGTTATTCAGATCAATGTGGCGATTGCGCCGAGCCAGTCCAGCCGCCTTTATGCCGCCGTCGCCAGCAAACGGAACGAAGCATCGCTTGGTTCCGATCTCGGCGTGTATCGTTCCGACGATGGTGGCGAGAACTGGCAGCAAATTACAAGCGATCCGCGCCCGTCTGGACGCATTGGCGGCGGCGACCTTCCAATTCCCCGCGTAAGCCCGAAGAACGCTGACACCGTCATCGTCGCTAGCACTGTCACCATGAAATCCAACGATGGCGGCAAGACTTGGATGAGCTTTCGCGGTGCGCCCGGCGGCGACGACTATCAGAATCTTTGGATCAACCCTACGAACCCGGACATCATTCTTCTCGTTGCGGACCAGGGCGCCCTCGTCACCGTCAACGGCGGACGCACCTGGAGCTCCTGGTACAACCAACCGACCGCGCAGCTCTATCACGTCATCACCAGCAACACGTTTCCCTATCTCGTCTGCGCGGGTCAGCAGGAAAGCGGCTCCGTTTGCGTCTCCAGCCGAGGCAACGACGGCGAAATCACTTTCCGCGAGTGGCATCCCGTCGGCATCATCGAGTACGGCTACGCCGCGCCTGATCCTCTAAATCCCGACATTATTTATGGCGCTGGCCGTCGAGAAGTCTCCCGCTATTTTCTCTCGACGGGTCAGGTGCAGAACATTTCGCCGATCCCGCTCGCGAATCCCAAGTATCGCGCGGACCGCACGCAGCCGATTCTTTTTTCTCCGGTCGATCCGCATACGCTCTATTACGCCGCCAACTTCGTCTTCAAGACCACCGACGGCGGCCAGAACTGGCAGACCATCAGTCCTGACCTGGCGCGGCCTCATTCCGGTATACCGGTCAATCTCGGAGACGCGGCAAGCAAAGATGCGAATGCCGACAAGCAGCGAGGGGTCGTTTATGCTCTGGCACCCTCCTTCAAGAGCGTCAACACCATTTGGGCTGGCACCGATGACGGTCTGCTCTGGGTCACGCGTGATGGCGGCGCCAGCTGGAAGAACATCGCTCCGCCCGAGCTGACTCCGTGGAGCAAAGTCACACAACTCGTCGCTTCTCACTTCGACGATGCTTCCGCCTATGCATCCGTCAGCCGCTTCCGAGTTGATGATTCGCGCCCCTACATCTATCGAACGCACGATGGCGGCAAGACTTGGCAACGCATCACCAATGGTTTACCCGATGACGCAGCCGTCGACACAGTTCGCGAGGATGCGGTGCGAAAAGGACTGCTCTTTGCCGGCACGGAAAAGAGTGTTTGGGTTTCCTTCGACGATGGCGACCACTGGCAATCGCTGCAACTGAATTTGCCGCACACTTCGATGCGCGATTTGTGGATTCACGAGGATGATCTGGTAGTCGGCACACATGGCCGTTCGTTCTGGATTCTCGACAACATCTCACTGCTTCGCCAACTGGGTGAGTCGACCGCAAACTCCGACGCTGTGCTCTTCACACCCGCCGCTGCCACCCGCGTGCGCCGCAGCACAAACACAGACACGCCGCTTCCTCCCGATGAGCCGACCGCCCAGAATCCCCCCGACGGCGCAGCCATCGACTATTACCTCGGGAAGGAGGCTTCCGGTCCAATCGCGATTGAAATCCTGGACGCGAGCGGCAAAATCGTTCGCCGCTATTCCAGCGCGGACAAGCCCGCCACGACCGACGAAGAACTCGCCAAGCAAATCATTCCGCTCTACTGGATCCGCAAGCATAAACCGCTTTCGACGAATGCCGGAATGCACCGCTGGATGTGGGATCTTCACTATCCTTCGCCTGCAGCCCCGCGCTACGAATATCCGAGTTCCGCAGTTCCGGGTGACACGCCCCGTGGCCCGTTGGGCGCGCGTGCATTGCCGGGACGATACACGGTCAAGCTAACTGTTAACGGTAAAACCTACTCCAAACCGCTCATCATTAAGATGGATCCCCGCGTGAAGACGTCCAGAGAAGGCCTCGCGCAGATGTTTAAGATGCAGTTACGTCTAGCCTCTATAATGACCGAGGCTTCGCGTGCATTGGCCGGCGCTCGCTCGGTGCGTGAACAGCTCCAGAAGCTGAACCCGTCTCGAGACGGAGCTCTCGCCACAGCGGTGTCCGATTTCGGCGAGAAGCTGTCCGCGGTTCTGGACGGCGCGGAAACTCAGCGAAGTGCGGGCCAAGCAGCAAGGCCAACGCTGGTCAGCATGAACGGCGGAATCAGCGCGCTGTATAGCGAATTGGATCGCGCGGATGCGGCGCCGACAACGGCCCAGCACAATGCTGTGTTCGAAGTCGAAGGCGTCTTTGCGGACGTGATGAAGCAGTGGAGGGCTCTAGAGGCAACGGATATGCCTGCGCTCAATCAGCATTTACGCCAAGGAAACCTGCCCGAAATCCACTCCGCTGCGGAACCTCCCAGAGAAGAGGAAGACGCAGATGACATCGAATAACCCTCCGGCCTTGCAACGGCTTGCAGAGGCTGTAAGTCAGCACCGCTAGAAGTTGAAGCGCAGGCTGGCGCCAATGGTTCGCCACGGCGCGTATTGAATCGGAATTTCGTCGCTTTCCTTAGCGATCTTATAGACGCTATTGCCGACGTTGGTCGCGTTAAACTCGACGCCAACTCTTCGTGTATCGGCGTTCCACAGGTTCAGGCCCAGGGCCAGGTCCGATGTGAAGTGCTGAGGCAACCGGGGTCCGTGCTCGACGATCGTTCCGCTGCCGTAGCGCATCGCACTGGCAGCCCAGAATCCGTGCCATGAATTGTTGTAGATCAGCTGCGCGGTTCCCGTGTGGGTTTGGTCGAACGCGGGCGTAATTCGTTCGCCTGGATCGAGCGGTTCGTCGCCCGCAAAGCCACCGGTTACGGGGCCGTAGAACGTCGTTCTCGCCAGCGCATATTGCAACCGCGCACTCAATCCGAACTTTTCGATGCGCCGCATGTTCAAGACCATCTCGAATCCGCGGGATTTGGCGCGATCGAAATTGATAGGTACGAAGATTCTTGAGATCGAGATCTCGTGGTTCTCAAAGCTGTTGCGCCCATTGTGCGCGTACCCGTTGATTTCCAGGCTCACGCGGGGATACAACTCTTGCGAAAGGCCGATTTCGCCATAATTCTGGGTGTACGCTCGTACATTGCCCACACGCTGGTCAGGATCAATCGCGGTGTTGCCGAGGAAGCTGGCAAGCAGTGAATACTCGACCGGCGGCGGCGAGAACAGACGGTTGTACGACGCGTGAATCAAGGACCCGGTCCTACGAATGTGGTAGGCGACTCCAACGCGCGGACTCACTTCGTTGTTGTCGCTCACCAGATCGAAGTGGTCGTAACGCAGTCCAAGATCGACGATCACATTCTTGAAAACGGAGAAATGGTCCTGGGTGTAGAAGTTTCCTGCCTTCCCCTGGCCCCACCCCTGAAAGGGCGGAAATACCTCCGGATCGCCCCGGCTGTCGAAGAAGAAGCTCTCGCCTTCTCGGAGATGAACGAATTCGCCGCCGGCCTTGATCAAATGACCGCCGGTCGCATAAGAAATATCGGACTTGGCGCCGAGTGTAAATGCAGCACGGGAGGCGTCGGAGAGCGGTGTAACGGGATCGGTGGTCGGCAACACGCGATCGGATGGCGTTCGCTCGTAGATCGAGGACGAAAGAAGAAGCCGCGGTGAGAAAGTGTGCTGCCAAGTGAGAATCGCTGTCTGCTGGCGCAAATGGCGCTGTGCGTCGCGGCCAGCTACCTGGTCTTCCGTGATATTGGGTTGCTGGAAGTTCGTTCCCGAGCCCATCAGCAGCAAGCGAACCGTGTCCGTATTCGTCGGGCTCCAATCGAACTGCGCCGCGGCGCGCGATCCTTTACCGAAGTCGTAGAGTTCGACTGGCTCAGGCGGATCCAAGTAGCGGCCCGAAGTGAATCCGTCGACAAAGAAGTAGTAGCCGAACTTCCCCGCATCTCCGCCGTAGTCCGCGTTTACGTCATAGTTGTCGAGTGTGGCGCCACGGAAGATGACGCTTCCGTGGCCGTTGAGGTCCTTGCCTGAACGCGTCGTAATGTCAAGAACACCGCCGAATCGATTGCCGTATTCCGCGGTGAAACCCCCGGTCATTAAGTCCACTGTCTCGAAGATCTGGGGGCTCACGCCCGCCGAGAATTGCGGCTGTGTGTTGTCCAGAAACGAAACGCCATTGATTGCTTCGTGCAGCGAAAACTCCGTCCCGCGCACAGCAAGAAAGTTATCGTGGCTGTCGCTCGCCCCTGGCAGCAGATTGTTCACCAGATCGTTCGTGCTTTCGATGTTGGGGTCGGGCAACTGTTCGAGGTCCTGCCGAGTGAAAAAGTAAGAGCTTCCCGTCTTGTCCGGATCTACGGTCAAGTACCGGATAGGAACTTCCACCTGTTGGAGCAGTGAACTCTTTTTCTGCAGTTCGATTTCCAGAGACAGGACTTGGCGCGCACGCAAGACCAGTTCAAAGCTGGCGCTGAAATACCCGTTCGCATCGGCGCTGACGACGTAGCGTCCGGCCGCCGCCCCTGGAAACTGAGCTTTGCCAAGCGCATCGCTGGCTGCGCTCACAATCGTGGTGCTCTCCTCCGAACGGAGCACGACCGCAACGTTGGGGATAGCGTGTCCTTCCGCATCGCGTGTTGATACTTCGATGTTGCCTTGCGCCCGAGCGCTTCCGGCGCAAGCCAAAACAACGATGAGTGCCATGCGTCGGACGTGGACGCCCACGGTCTCCTCCTGGCGGAGTCGATAGCCTACCAAACTAAAGTCCGGCTCATTGCGGTCATTTTTCTCCACGATCATCACAAATCCGGCGTGTGTCGTCTGTTCCGACTGCGAAATCATGCCTTTCTTCGGCCATTGCCGCGCACGTTCAAAACTGTAGGCTGGTAGGGGCGGTGGGGATCGAAACGGCATGCCAAAATTCTAAGTCTCACTGGGTGAAGGTGTTACCGGCCGCTCCTCGAACCAATTGTTAGAGTGTTAGAAGGAGGCGTAGACGACTCGAGCGAATTTCAGGCGCGCACCATTGAAGGCCGAAAAAAATTTGTAGATAGCAAGCAGAGTAATCCGATTTGTCAAAGGACGTCCTTTTTTTCTTCTACTCGCTGTTCGGTTTGCTTCTGAACCTCCTCGGACTTTTGCTGGATAGCCTCGGCTACCTTATCCATGACGATCTCTTCGACCTTCTCCTGGAGCTTCTCTGCCTCCGCTCCCTTATCCCGAACAGCTTGCGTGACCTGTTGCTGAACCGTTTCGAGCACCTGGGCAACGACTTTCTCCGCCACCTCTTCGTGGACCTCTTCTGCGACCTGGACGGCTTCCGGTTTGTCCGTCTCCTTGGCGACCTCGGCGCTTACCTCTGTTACCGCACCCATCCCCTTTTCCAAGACCTTCTCCGCCTCGACCGCGGTGAATCCCTGAATCAGGAACGCGATTACGCCGGTCCATCCGGTCTGATGGCTGGCCCCGATGCCTGCACCGGTTTCCCCATGGAAGTGCTCGTAGAACAGGACGTGGTCGCGCCAGTGCTCATCGTTCCACCGGCTGTGATTGCCTTGGGCGGGCCGGCGTCCTTCCTTGTTGAGGATGAACAGGCGCGAAAGTCGTCGCGCGAGCTCCTGGCTGACCTCCAAGAGATTCATCTGGCGGCCCGAGCCAAGCGGACATTCTACTCTGAAATGATCGCCCAAATGGGCATACTGGTTGACCAGGGCACGGATTAGCATGAGCTGCATCGGCATCCAGATCGGTCCGCGCCAATTGGAGTTACCCCCAAACATCCCGCTATCCGAATCGCCCGGAACATAACCGATCCGGTATTCCTGTCCGCCAGTGTTGAAGATATAGGGGTGCTCGGCGTGGTAGCGCGACAGCGAGCGAATTCCGTATGGGCTCAGGAACTCATTCTCGTTGAGCATGTGGCCGAGTATTCGGCGGAGCTTGTCCGCATTTACCAGGGAAAGGATCCGGCTGCCGCCAGCTCCCACCTCTAGCGGAACCGTGAGAATCGTCGCCATGTACGGGTGCTTTTCCAGGAACCACTGCGCCTCCTCGAAGAAGCGGGGCAGTCGTTCCCGCAGGTCGGCCGGAAGCACCGAGGTCGCCGCCAACGGCAACAGCCCAACGAGGGATCGGACCTTGAGCCGGACGCCGTTGCCGTCGGGAAAACGTAGCACATCGTAATAGATACCGTCGTCGTAGTCCCAGAGCTTGACTCCGGTATAGCTGAGGTTGTCCATGGACGAGGCGATCCACAAGAAGTGCTCGAAGTATTTCAGCGCCATGGCCTCGTAATGGGGGTCGTCCTCCACCGCGAGCTCGACCGCGATCTGGAGCATCAACGACGCAAAGAACGCCATCCACGCGGTGCCGTCCGATTGTTCCAGATAGCCGCCCGTCGGCAGCGGGCTGCTACGGTCGAAGATGCCGATGTTATCCAGGCCGAGGAAGCCTCCCGAGAACACGTTGTTGCCGTCCACATCTTTGCGGTTCACCCACCAAGTGAAGTTCAGCGAGAGCTTCTCGAAGCAGAACTTGAGGAAGGCAAGGTCCCCTCGCCCGCGCAACTGTTTCTCGTAGCTGTACACAGTCCAGACCGCCCACGAGTGTACCGGGGGATTGACGTCGCTAAAATTCCACTCGTAGGCGGGCATCTGGCCGTTGGGGTGGAGGTAATGGTGGCCGAGGAATACCCGTAACTGCTCCTTGGCGAAATCAACGTCTACCAGCGACAAAGGTATGGCGTGGAAGGCCAGGTCCCACACCGCATACCAGGGATACTCCCACTTGTCCGGCATGGAAATGACCTCAGCGTTGTACAGGTGGAACCAGTCCTTGTTGCGGACTTGGGCGCGCACTCCTTCCTCTGGCTTGTTGCCATGCTCCCGCAGCCATTCGGCCAGATCGTAATAAAAGTACTGCTTGCTCCAGAGCATTCCGGCCAATGCCTGACGCATCACGCGTGCCTCATCCTTGGTCAGCTTATCCGGGGTGATGGCCTTATAGAAGGCGTCCGCTTCTGCTTGCCGAGCTTTGAACGGGGCTTCGAACGCCTCGCCGAACGGCGCCTGTAGCCGTTGAGGCGGTTGGTCCGTCAGCCGCAGTCGGACCTGCTGGCTTCCCTTCGCCGCCACCGTGAGCCGATAAACGGCGGACGCCTTGGTGCCGCGCGATTCGGGGTTGATGGCGTTCTTGTTTCCGTGGACGACGGCTTGGATGATGCCATCCTTGCAGTAGGGTTGCTGATTAGGCTGATTGAAGGCCCGCTGGGTATTGGTTTCATTTTCGGTGAACAGCAGATCAACTACGCCTTCACAGTAGAGGAAGCGCTCGCCAAGGAGACGATGCCGGGCGGCAACGGCCCGCACCTGCGTGCCGGCAGCGAGAATCTTCAGCTCCGGTCTCTCTTCCTTGCGGCCCCACGACCAGGTGTTGCGAAACCACAGGGTGGGTAGCACCTGGATCTCCGCCGGCTCCGGGCCCCGATTGCAAACGGTGATCTGGATCAGGATGTCCTCTGGCTCGACCTTGGCGTACTCGACGAAGACGTCAAAGTAGCGGTCTTCATCGAAGATGCCGGTGTCGAGTAGTTCATACTCGCTGGCCTGTTTGCCGCGCGTCCGGTTGGCTTCGATGATGGGCACGTACGGGTAGGCGGCCTGCGGATACTTGTAGAGGTACTTCATATACGAGTGGGTTGGCGTGCTGTCTAGGTAGAAGTAATATTCCTTGACGTCCTCGCCGTGATTGCCCTCGCTGTTGCTCAGTCCGAACAATCGTTCCTTGAGGATCGGATCGCGCCCGTTCCACAGCCCGAGCGCGAAGCAGAGCAGCTGGCGGTTATCGGAGATGCCGGCGAGCCCATCCTCGCCCCATCGGTACGCACGGTACTGTGCGTGATCATGGGTGAAGTAATTCCAGGCGTCGCCGTTGGAGCTGTAATCTTCGCGCACGGTCCCCCACTGCCGCTCACTCAGATATGGCCCCCACTTCTTCCACGCGGCTCGTCCTTCGCGATCCTCTTGGAGCCGGGTCTGTTCCGCGCTGGATTCGCTGGTCTGGTTCATCTGAATCGCTCCCTTTCGCTTGAGATGTCTCGGTTGAGTCGTGAGGCCTGAGAGCTGTTCCGATGCGGTCCCCGCTGCCAAGGCCGCGATCTGAATCAACCCCTTGGAGAAAGACTTTTCCGGCTCTTTCGCTGCGAGTCACACAGATTCCCAGTGCTCTTGCTTCTAATTGAGTGCGATGACAGCGCAGTCGCGAAGGCGTTGCATCCTGCCGAAATTTGAAACGAAGGCGAACACCGCGAATATAACCCCTCAATCTGACCTCGTGATGGTTCGCTTGAAGGCGATTTATCGCGGGCAACAGATAACGAAACTGTTGTTCTTGTAAGATTTCTTTTCGGATTCCGTGTGTTTACAAACTCTAGGTCGCGGTACCTCCCCAAAATACTGGCAAAAAATACAGTCGAGGTGGTTCCGGCGCACTCGGCAAACTATACCGCGAACTGATGGCTGCGCGCCGAACCGAAGGGTAAGTGGAGGCGCGCCGAGCGTCGAGTCGAAGAGTGGACTAATGAAACCAAGGCCCACGTCTAACAGGCGGCTCACAAGATGAAGGAAGCACTTCGACAACCGTAAGTCTGCACTCGATTGGGATTTTCCCCGAACCATACGGAGGTCCATTAAGAGATTTTTCGGCAAAGGAGAATCAGCTATGAGCTTTCTAGCATGGATAGCGGTTGGTCTGATTGCAGGTTGGCTGGCGGGCCAAGTTATGAAGGGTGGTGGCTATGGAGTGCTGGTCGACATCATTCTTGGCATCTTAGGCGGCATTCTCGGAGGATGGATCTTCGGCATGCTAGGAATCTGGCACGGAGGAGGCATGATCGGATCAATCATAGTCGCATTCGTTGGGGCTGTGATTCTGGTGTGGATTACCCGCTTGCTCAAAAAAGCCTGAAAGGAAGCAGTTGCGATGACGAGCGCAACTCACAATATGAAGGCGGGCGGCCACAGATCTTAGGTCTTTCGTGGCGGTTGGGTTGCTTCTGGGACCTAGCCTGTCCTCTTATCAACTAAAGGAAAATTCTGATTTGCTGGCTGTTCTTCACGTAATTTTGGCGGGGATATTCGTTTTTTACGCAGGAGAGTACCTGATCCATCGGTTGAGCACGACACTGCGAGACATCGACAATTGTGCCTCGTCCTTCCGAAATTTACTCGGGAACGTTCGCGGCGGAAAATCGATGTGAGTGTCAACTGACGAGCGGTGAGCAAGAGAGGCTGCGTCCGGCTGGTTAAGAAAGGTTGCTACCATGGCGCATCACATTTTCCAGACAGGTCATGCGGTCGTAAGAAGGTTGCGGTGGTTGATTGTGTTAGCGCTAGCGACCCAGGCCAACCCACAATCTGCTAGTCCCGAATTTCCCAATCCCGGCAATGCTCACATGTCCCGCGAGAACCAGCGTGCGCTCGGCTTGCAAGCCGCGGCCCAGGTCTATAAGCAAATGCCAGTCCTGCCTGACAACAGCCCTGAAACACAATACATCCGTCAACTCGGTCAGAAGCTGGTGGCCACCATCCCAGCGCAATACTCTTGGCCGTTTGAATTTCACGTCGTTGCCCAAAAAGAGATCAACGCCTTCGCACTGCCAGGCGGACCGATGTTCGTTAACGTGGGAACCGTAACAGCCGCCGCCAACGAGGCCGAGCTTGCCGGCGTCATGGCACACGAAATGTCACACGTATACATGCAACACTCTGCGAAGCAGGCCAGTAAGGCCGAGACCACGGGCTTGCTCGCTGGACTCGCCGGCGCGGCTCTTGGCGCGACTGCGGGAGGAACTGTCGGACAGCTGGGGCAGATGGGAATTCAAATGGGGGCGCAAGGCCTCATGCTGAAGTACTCTCGTAGCGATGAATCGCAGGCCGACGCGGTCGGTGCCATGATCCTCTACAAGGCTGGTTACAATCCGCATGCCATGGCCGACTTTTTCAAGACTCTCGAATCAGAGGGCGGCAAAGCGCCGCCACAATGGCTCAGTGACCACCCCAATCCCGGGAATCGCGAGCAGGCCATCGAGAAGGAAATTAGGAGCTGGTCACCAAAGGATTATGCAAGTAATAGCCCTGCCTTCCAAAAAGTTCGTCAGCACGCCATTGGCGTAAAGGCCTACACCAGTGAGGAGATCGCCCAAGGCGCAAAGTCTGGCGAATGGGCTGCGCTCAACAAGAAGAATGGCGCAACCTTCAATTCAGCCCGGCAAGTGCGCTAACCAAGAGCGCATCGTTCTTGCTCCGAGCTCTGAAGACAAATACCGAATAAGTTCACGCAGTGGTTAGCACGGGGTCACCTGCCAGCAACCACAGTCGACAATCATTTTTCTTCGGTTATATATAGTATAAGTATTGATTGATTCTGCGTGAGCGCGGACAGGCATCTTATGGATTCCGAAAACAGATATTTTCGTATCTAGGAATGGACTTATAACAAAGTACAGCATGGTCTTCACCCGCTGGGCGCGGGGACACCACAAAGCTGCCCGAGCCATCCATTTCCGTAGGGTCTCTTGACTCACGTGCAAGCCCTCGCGAGCTAGATGTTCAGCGGGCGGCTCCGGGCCACCACCTTCTGCTCCAACGCCGTAGCTAGCTTACGGTTCGAGGGGCGGCCGCGTAGCCCGTGCACCATGGCAGCATCGCCGCGCTCGCCAATCGCCTCCAGCAGTCGCCGGACATGACGGGTGGTCACGCGAAGCCGCTTGGCCGCGTCCACCTGAGTCAAATGCTTCTGCCTTACTTCGTGTAACACCTTCAATCGATCCCGGTCTCGTTGGCTCAAAGCAATCCGCTCCGTTTCCATGGGCCCCCCGGCCCATGAAACGGGACATTTCTACTTTGCTCATGCTGCGGCGACATTTGTGTCAAGGTTTGTGTTGAACCTCAGTGATAATGTCCCCTTTTGTCCTCGATAAAAATGTCCCCCTAATAGGACCTCCCAAAGGAGGTCAGATT
>Ga0306926_10007569_pt1 | contig 11787 bp, 12 predicted proteins | sample flu12Cox44000178_FD_203759 | JGI IMG/M metagenome (GOLD analysis project Ga0306926, IMG submission 203759) | Lab enrichment of tropical soil microbial communities from Luquillo Experimental Forest, Puerto Rico - flux8day.12C.oxic.44.000.178 (v2)... | ecosystem: Environmental > Terrestrial >...
ATGGAATGGCTGCTTTCTCAGCTCAATGCGCTGGGCGGTGAGATAATCCGGATCGCGAAGCAGCGCGTAACACCCGGCGAGCGCCAGGACACCGACAGGTACGTTGATCAAAAATACCCAGCGCCACGAGTAGGAGTCCGTTATCCACCCACCGAGGGTCGGACCGACGACCGGCGCGATCAGCGCAGCGAATCCAAAGAGCGTCATCGCTACACCTTGCTTTTCCGGCGGGAAAGTGTCGAGCAGCACTCCCTGGCTGCTCGGCTGCAGACCACCGCCCGCCAAGCCCTGAATCACGCGAAACAGGATCAGTTGACCCAGGCTCCCAGCCATTCCGCACAGTAAAGAGCTGAGGGTGAATATTGCTATCGACGCCAGGAAGTAGTTGCGGCGGCCCAGATGCGCGCTCAACCAGCCGGTGATCGGCAAGATCACGGCGTTGGCGGCAAGGTAGCTGGTAAGGACCCACTCGGCATCATCGACGGCAGCCGACAGGCCGCCGGCGATATAGCGCAGTGCGACCACCGCGATCGTGGTGTCGAGAACCTCCATGAAGGTCGGCACCACGACGACGGCGGCCACCAACCAGGAGTTCGCCGCCGCACGGGATCCGGCCGGTGAAAGCGTCGCGACGGTCACTTGTTTGTGCTCATCGGACTCCGAGACGACCCAGTGGTTTGTGATTGAGGCGCATAGGTTTGTAAAAACTTCCCGGCGTCTGGTCCGGTCGGTGGTTTGTTGATGTAGACGTATGGAACGACGGAAGTACCGGTGAACAGAGTGTCCTTGTCCGGGTCGTATCCTTCGAGGTCAATCCGGACCGGCAGCCGTTGTACCACTTTGATAAAGTTGCCCGTGGCATTTTGCGCCGGCAGCAGCGCAAGCGTCGATCCGGTCCCCATCGTAAAGCCGGAGAGCCTTCCCTTGAAGACGCGCCGGCCGCCGTACATGTCGACGTAGAGATCGGCAGCCTGGCCGATGCGGAGGTCGGCTAGCTGCGTCTCTTTGAAATTGGCGTCGACCCAGATATCGTGGAGCGAGCGGATCGCCATCAGATTTTGGCCGATTTGAACGTAGTCGCCCGGGTTGACGTTGCGGCGCGTGACGACACCGTCAATCTCCGCGACGATGTCGCAGTAACGCAGATTAAGTTCAGCCTGAGCAAGTTCTTGGTTGGCGACTTCGAGTTTAGCCTCGGCTTGTTTGACGCCCGGAGCCTCCATTGCCAGCTTGGCGAAGACGAGGTCGACATCGCCCTTTTTTTCGAACTCCTCGACCATCTGCTTTGGGCTCTGGTCGAAGGAGTGGATCACGCCGAGCTGAGCTGCGCTCTCAATCAGGTCTGCTTGTGCCTGGAGCACTGAGGAAAAGGTCTGATCGAGATCGGGCGGCACTTGGCCTAAATCGCCGCCCTGTTTGGGTTCCGGTGGCAATCCCAACGACGCGCGAACTTGGTGGACGGCAGCCAGTGACTGGATAACTTGTGCGCTGGCAGTCAAAAATTCCTCCTGACGTTGGTCGTATTGCTGACGGCTCTCAGCCGGAGTTCCCAGCAGTTGCTTTGCCCGATCGAAGTTAACTTGGGCCAGTGCCAACGTCGCTTTGGCCTTATCGAGAGCGGCAACCCGATCGTGCAAAAGAGCGATTTGGTTTTCGAGATCCTCCACGGCACTCTGTAGTTTCCAGCGCCGGCTCATCGCCTGTGCTTCGTTACCGCGCGCGGTGGCGATGGCCGCCTGCAGATCCGTGTTCGCAGTATCGACCGCGGCTCGCTTCTGAGAGACGGCGATCTGATACGGCTCCTTGTCCAGTGCAGCGAGAAGCTCTCCTTTCTGAACACGGTAATTGTCATCCACCAGAACCCGAGAAATCTGGCCGCTGACGCGCGGGGCAACCAACGTCACATGCCCATTTACGTATGCGTCATCCGTCGAAACGGTGTTGAGCGCGAAGCGGATCCAGGGAATGCCAAATACGCAGGCGACTCCCAGAATCAGGGCGCCGAGCACGCCCATTAGCAACCGTCTCCGCCGCCTGGACTGACGATCCGGCGGTGGGATCGTCTGCGCCGATTTGGTTTCCTCCTCGATCGAAACGCCTTCTCCGGGCGAGCGCGCCTCGATCCGACCCGCCTCCTTCTCCCTATTCACATCCTGTTTCTCGGTTATCTCGACGGGCACGACAGCCAACCCCGTATTTGAGCCGACACTCCCGTTTCGGGTGGATTGCTTTTCTGAGCTACCTGGCCTGCTGGTTCATCGTCTCGATGAGAACTCTGGCCGTGGGACCTGACGATGCCGGATTTTGGCCGGTGATCAGCAGGCCATCAGTGACCGTGTGAACGCGCCAGTTCTTGACCTTGGAAAAGGTGGCACCGAGGCTCATCAGTTCGTCCTCAACGAGGAAGGGTACCACCTTCGTCAATCCTACCCCCTCTTCCTCGCCATTGGTAAAGCCGGTCACGGTCTTGCCTTGAACCAACGGCTTACCGTCGGGCGCCTTGACGTGACGCAGCACGCCGGGCGCGTGGCATACCAGCGCGACAGGCTTGCCGGCTCGAAACATTGTCTCGATCAGCTTGATTGAGTTCTGATCCTCTGCCAGATCCCACATAGGGCCATGGCCGCCGGGGTAGAAGACGGTATCGAAGTCCTCGGCCTTGACGCTGTCGAGGCGAACCGTCGTCGCGAGCCGCGCTTGTGCGTCTGCATCGGCTTCGAACCGATGCGTAAGGTCGGTCTGAAAGTTTGGCTTGTTGCTCTTCGGATCGAGAGGCGGTTGGCCGCCCTTCGGCGAGGCAAGCACGATCTCGACACCAGCGTCCTTGAACGCGAAGTATGGCGCGGCGAATTCCTCGAGCCAAAAGCCTGTCTTACGGCCGGTGTTGCCGAGTTTGTCGTGCGAGGTCAGAACCATCAGGATCTTCATGAATTTCTCCTTTCGCTTAGAGCACTTCCTCTGGTGGTGCAATTTATCGCGCGTGATTGGCAGGTCGCGCACGCGCTTACCCGTCGCGTGATACACCGCGTTGGCGATTGCTGCCAAAACGCCCACGCTGCTGCAGCCATGATCGGCTTCGTGGTCAGTCTACTCAGCCGCCCAAGCTGGCCCACGTGATATCCCAGCCGCTGTTCGACATCGCCGGGCCTGTGGAAGCCGCGCTCCATCAATGCCTTTATTCTGGTCTGGCTGGCGGGTCGCCCGAGAGAAGCGAGAAACGCATTCCACTCAGGCGCAATTTCCGCGTCCGGCGGCAGACTGGCAATATCAACCAGGCGCTTGGTTTCCGCGATGGCCTGTTTGTCGAATGAGGAAATCCGCACGCGAGCCTGTCGATAAACGCGTCGAGCTCCGCATCGGGCAAAGCGCGATTGACGTAGCCGTAACGCTCGGCGAGCTCGCCGTTAATATCGTCTGCCCCAAGTAGCACCCCCAGCGCGCGCCCCCGGCCGATAAGACGCGGGAGTCGTGCCATCGGTCCGCCGCCCGGAACCAAACCGGCCCCAACCTCCCATTGCGACAAGATGGCTTTTTCGCGGCTCGCAAACCGCATGTCGCTCGCGAGAGCAAGCTCGCTTCCGGCCCCCGTCGCTCGTCCCCGGATTGCGGCGATAGAGACAACTGGAGCGCGGCTCACGCGCACGAGCATGTCCGGGAGCGGCTGCAGCCCGGTCGGGCCGAGAGGCAAGCTTGTGGAGTCCTCGAGCTTTGCGAGGAAGTCGTAGTGCGTCAAAAAGAACCCTTCGACGGCACTATCGAAGACGACCACCCTTACATATTCGTCGGTTTCTAGGGCCGTGACAATCTCATTCAACTGCGGAATCGTCTCTGGGCCGAAGATATTCAGTGGCGGGATATCAAAAGTGACGCGCCAGTAGCCCGGCGAGCGCCGCGCGAGATGGACTTGTCTGGTCTTCCGTACGTTGCTCATTTTTCGTCCCGAGTTAAGATCGCAGGTTCCCCTCCAGTCTCGTCTGGCGCTACGGTGGCTCTGCGGATTCCGCGGTCGCCTCGTTCGCAACCGCGGCGAGGGCGTCTGCCACAACACGAAGGGGCCGATCCAACCGGGCACCGACGCCGTGACGCTGGGCGAGCCACTGCGGATCGTTGTAGGTAAGCCAGGTCGTCCCACCTTCGTCCTGCCAAGCCAGCGCCTTGAGCGGGAGATCGATGCCGACGGTCTGCACTGCCTGCATCAGCGGCGTGCCCGCGCGCGGGTTGCCGAAGATCAGAACTTCGGTCGGTCGCAGCTCCATACCGATCTCGGCCGCCGCGCCAGCGTGGTCGATACGCGCCATGATTGAAATCCCGCGGGTTGTTAGCGCGGCAGCGAGCCGGTCCATTGTTTCCTTCGGACCAAATTTGCTGACGCAGAGGATTAATCCGTCGGCTGTCATGGCATGACTCCGTCGTAGCCGTCAACGCATGCGATCAACAGCTTCGTCAGTGGAGAGCACAGCATGTGCGAGAAATTGGTAATTGATCATCGCCGCTTGATAGCCGTCACCCCACGCCGGATGCCGAGGTCCGGCAGTCGCGTCCTTGACCACTGCAACCTCAAAGCCCTGCTCGAGAAATTCGCGCAGATGGGATTCGACGCATATGTTCGTCAGCATGCCGCCAAGGATGATTTTACTGATCCCTCGTTTTCGCAGCTGCAGGACTAAATCGTTCGTCTGAGGCCTCCACACTTTATGCGGGCTGGCGACGATCGTCTTTCCATCTTCAATGTAGGGCTTAAAGCGATCCAGCCAGTCTGCGCCTGAGTGTGCGAACCCCTCCAGAGTCAGCGGTCCGCGTCGGGCAAAACTGTGGGTCCTGAATTCCTCAGTCTCGAGCGGTCCATTGAATTTCCAGCTGCTGTCGGTCGGATAGAAATAATGTGGGGAGATAAATACCTCATACGCGTTCGCCTTCGCGGCCTTGAAAATCCGTTCCATGTTCTCGACGGTGCGGTTTTCGGTGATGCTCGCTCCAAGGGCCGTCCAATTTGCCCCTTTCTCGCTCAGCTCGTCATTTTTGCGGGTCGATGAACACAACCGCGGTGTGGGTCTTTTCGATGTTCATTTGCGATCTCCTCAGCGTTCGGATTACTCCGTGATTTTCACAAATCCCTGCTGAACGAGCTGCGTCGTTCTCGCCATCGCGTCCGTGTTTACGTCTCCGTTCCGTACACGGTAATTATCATCCACGAGAACCCGGGAAATTTGGCCGCTCACAGGGGGCGCCGGCACCGGAGCGGGACCACGGTCGTATCGACGTCATCTGAAACCTGATATTGTGGATTGACGACGGCTCTCCACAGCATAGTGTGCGCGCAGCTTCGTGCGGGCTAGCGGGCTGCAGCCGCCGCGAGTGCGAAGCTTGGCGCGTCTCCGTCCCCGTACGGACGCACTGAGGCTTGAGCCCGCCGAGCCTCTTTCAGACCGAGGTCAAGCCCCGGAGGCGGCTCCTCGGGCGGTAAGCGTCTGATCAAATAGGGAAGGGGCGCCGCAGCGGCGCCCCTTTCATTTACTGTTCCCACCTTGACCTGTGATTGAACGCCCCCCATCTACCCGACGCAAAATAGTCGCGACGTGTTAGGGGATCACAGGACGGTCACGGTCGGACAAAATCCCCACGTTGGCCTGATGTGCGAGGCGGCTACCGGAAGGGACCCCGCACACGAGACCGGAGGTGCCCATGGCATTTCTCGTTCTCGAAGCCAAACGGTCGGACGGTAGCCACTATCGGCTGTCGCTCGGGTGGGTAATCCCCATCCCGTTGGCTTCGATGGTGATGCTGCTGTCGCGGCTGTTCTAGGATAAGGGGCACCTCGGAGACGGGGTGCCCTTTTCTGTTTTGCGGTCGGCTTGGGGTGGTCGGAGAGTGGGAGGCCTGCTGGCCGACCGGGGGTCATGGGGGACATTTGGCGTCGCGCGGCCGGTAAAACCCCTCCACAAACTTCTGATAGATTTTAATCACAATGGTGGGAGCCGAGGGACTACGCTCGTTCCTCGCGCTCCAAGACCCTGACAACACGGTCAAGCTGTCGAGCAATCAGTCTCAAGTCACCGGCGATCTGGTGTAGTTGGTTGCCAATGTATATTACCCCACCGGTGATGGCGCCGACCCCGATCATGATCAGTTCAATACGATCCATAGAGGGCCTCCGAAATGAGGTCTCGACGCTATCCTATTCCCTAACGTGAAACCGAAACAGAAGGAGATGCAGCCGAATGTCAACAATTCCAATTCGAGACCTCAAAATTGGTGACGTTACCTGGGTACAGTCCGACACTGTTGCTGTCTGCTACGGGTTTTCTATCGGACCTCAGCGAGGCACCCCGTGGATCTCTATTGCTTATGGGACCGGAGCGGAGGCTGAAGCTGCTCGGAAAGCTGTTGTGGAGGCGCTTCGCGATGCTGTCGAAGTCGTTCACGTCGCGCGGTAGGAGCGAGATCGGGCTGGTCGCGTAGCCCACGTAAACGGAAGACCAAGATGACCATCTTTGACCAATATTTCGACCGGGTGATGCGGCAATTATCCCGACCAATCTATGGTGTTCACAATATGGCCAGGCTGCATGAACAGCTAATCATGCGTTTCGTGCCCTCCCTCCACACCAGTGAAAGTGGATCGCTGCCAGCACGATGCTGGTCGCGACGATCAGGTACCATCTCAGCCGCTTTTCCATGCGGTTTAGCTTGGCGGAGATCATCACACCCCAAACCGACGCGCAGGCGCTGATCATCGCCGGGGGAAATAGTCTCGGATTGATCTGGCGGCTGGAACCGATCCCTCCAGCGACTTGGCCCCGCCTCAGTGGCGGGGCCTTGCGACTAATCTCCAGGTATAGCGACCATGGGGGTGCTCTTACACCGCATGTTGTGACCACATCTTGACGTGGCAGGGATCGTATCCATATAAGAGGGGTGTTGGGGATGATGGTCGTGCTGGCCGCCCGGCTTCCTTCGATCTTCACTTCAACAAAGATGCGAAAAATCCTCGTCGTGCAGCTAGAAGTCAGACAATCCACGTACGGAAAGACCTATCGGCTGACCGTGGGTTTGTGTCTGCCCACGTTGACTTCGATAGTATTGTTCCTGTCCAGATTGTCTTAAAGGTAGTAGAAGGCTCTGAAGCGAACCGCGTCTTTGAGGCGAATCCCCTGATTCCGGATGGGTTACGGGGTGATGATCGCGCCTTAGGGCGTCTCGGGCAACCGGTGCGTCGCGCACCGTGCAAGCTGCAAGGTATCGAACTCATGGGCGCCGACGATCGCTCTTCCTATCGGTGGCGAACATCCCAAGTCGCGGCCCCGGGGGAAGATCCGCGCCGCGCTGGCTAGGCGCCGTGCTCTCCGTCAGCGTCGTCGAGCAGCCCGCACGCCTGGAACTGGATGAGCGGTCGCTGCTGGTCGAGTGGAAGCCGGCATACAAACGGGCACGGCGATGCAGGCCCCGTTAGCCATCTTGGGCTTCTTGCCCGGGCTTGCGGCGTGGTGGCAGACCGGCCAGGTCGGATGGGCCGCCGGGGCAGTGGCAACGATCGCCAACTGGCCATTCACATTCTTCGCCATTCGGAAAACCACAGGCTCACGGCGATCGAGCCGGGCCCGAGACCCGGGCGATGATTGAGAGGTGGGGTTGCTCCACGCCGAACGTACGGCTAGCCCGCCACCAAACGAGTGCACCTTGCCTGCTGCCGCGAGCCGGTCAAGTGCCCGCTGCAGGGATCACCGCTCCATCTGTTCAGAATCTTACGCTAAGCCGCCAGGGCGGGGACGCGCGCGAATTTCGCATAGGGCCGGAACGGCGACGAGGGTCGGTCTCTGCCCAGACGCAATCGCCGGCCGATGTGCTCTCATCCGAGCGGGGCGAGACCATGTTCCGACGACGATGGCAGCCGTGATGAGGCTCAGGCCCGGCATTACGTGAGTTGCGGCTTTGATTTCCGCCTTGGTGTTGCCCGTTCTCTCTTCGCCGCGACCCGACGCGCCGCCGCCAGCGCCGCTCGCGCCCAGGTGACAAGCTCATCGGGTTCGTCGAGCAGCCGCTCCGGTGCGCGCCAAAAGGAGAGGTCTATGGTACGGCCCTTCTTCTCGTAGTTGAGGGGAGGAGCGGACTCGGCCTCCTTGAAGACCGCTCGGTTGTGGTCATCAACCCGGAAGTAGAGCGTGTCGTTCGTCACCATCCCGAACATCAGCCCGTTGCAGAACACGCCCGTCTTGCCGAACATACGCCGCATTGTGACGCGGCCGAGTGGAGCAAGCTGCTCGCGCAGGAACTCGGCAAAGCCGTCGCTGGCGACCATCCTTCGTCCTCCGTCTTGGCTCGGCGGTCTTGGCTCCCGCAGGATAGTGCAGACGATGCTCCTAGTAAGTAGAACGGTTGTCGGAAGTTCAGAAACTCTCGATCCTGATGCGACCGAGACGGACGCCCGCCTGTTGCAAGTTCCGTGGGCCTGGCCGTCGTTTCTCGCGACTGACCAGGCGACGGTAGGCGTGTAGCCGCCTCTGCCCTCGAAGCGGCACTCACCGCGGTCTCAAACAGGCCCGGTTATCAACCCGGTCAGTCAGTGCAAAGCAAATCAGCGTGGAGAATAGCGATGACAAAGCTGGTTCTGATCGTCGGCGCTGGTCCCGTCGGAATGACCGTGGCTTCCGAACTCGCCCGCTACGGTGTGGCTCTTCGCGTCATCGACAAGGCGGCGCAGCGGACCGACAAGTCGAAGGCACTCGTGTTGTGGAGCAGGACGCTCGAGCTGCTGGACCGGGGCGGCGGGTCTAGCCCGTTCGTCGACGCCGGGTTCAGGGCCGAGGCGGTCAATTTCATCGCCGGCGACAAGGTCATCGGCCGCGTCGCCATGGACAGTGTGCAGAGCCCATACCCTTACGGGTTGATGCTGCCGCAGTCGGAGACCGGACGCCTGCTCGAAGAGAGGTTCAATACTTTCGGGGTCACGGTCGAGCGCCAGGTTGAGCTCGCCACATTCAAGAGCAGCGACAACGGCGTCGAGGCGGTACTGCGACTTGCCGACGGACGCGAGGAGACCGTATTCGCGGACTGGCTGGTCGGATGCGACGGGGCGCACAGCGCGGCGCGACACACGCTCGGCGCGCCATTTAGCGGCGAGACGTTGGACAGTGACTGGATGCTGGCCGATGTCCACATGCGAGGCTATCCGCGCCCCGACAGCGAGGCATCGGTTTACTGGCATCGGGACGGCGCTTTTATCATCTTTCCGATCTCCCCGGGTCGATATCGGGTTCTGGCGGACTTGCCTGCCTCAGGTGCCGAGCATCCGCCGGCACCGACGTTGGAGCAGGTTCAAGCGATGATCGACCGGCGAGGCCCCGCCGGGTTGGTGGCCTTCGACCCGATCTGGCTCACGGGCTTCCGGATCAACGGCCGCAAAGTCTCGAGCTATCGTTGGGGCCGTACCTTCCTTGCGGGTGATGCGGCGCACGTGCACAGCCCGGCCGGCGGGCAGGGCATGAACACGGGAATGCAGGATGCGTTCAATCTGGCCTGGAAGCTGGCCCTGGTCGTCCGGGGAGAGTGCGACGAGCATTTGCTCGACAGCTACAGCGCAGAACGCAGCAAGGTTGGCGATGAGGTCCTCAAGGCCGCGGGCCGGCTGACGACCGTCGGGACGATGCGAAACCCTGTCGCTCAGACGGTTCGTAACCTTGTCGGTCACATCATGTTTGGTCTGGCCCCCGTCCAGCATGCATTTGCCGATACCATGACCGAGGTCGCGATCGGCTATCCCGATAGCCCGTTGAATGGCGCTTCACTCAGCGGCGCCGGCCCCAAGCCGGGCGAGCGCATGCCACTCACCGCCGGGGCGATGCCTGTCGGATCGGGTGCCACGCCGCGCTTCGCGCTTTTTGCCGAGAAGACCGCCGCAATCGACGATCTGCTCGGGCGGTTTGAAGAGCTGCTCGACCCTGATGTCCGGTTGGCGGTCCGCAAGGAAGGCATCTGGCTGGTTCGACCCGACGGCTACACGGCCTGCTCCACCATGGATCCTGGCGTCATTGCCAGTTACCTCGGCGGTCTTCTTCAACCAAGTGCGCGAAATTCAATGGGCTAGCCGGTGCAGAAATTCGGTCCGGAAGGCGACCAAGCATTGGCCCAAGTGCCGGTGGCGACATCCTAATCCCGCCACACTTGTCGCTCCCACCGTTCGATGCCCGGCGCCAATCTATCTCACGACCACAAAGGGAGTGATGGGCGATGACGACACATCTGACCGGGACAAGTGAAGAGTGGCTGGCAGCGCGGCTCGAACTGCTGGAGGCGGAGAAGGAGCTAACGCGGCGCTGCGACGAGTTGGCGCGGCGGCGTCAGGAGCTTCCGTGGGTCCGGGTCGACAAGGAGTACCGATTCGCGATCGATCAAGGGAACGCCTTGCTGGCAGACCTCTTCTTCAGCGGGCGCTCGCAGCTCCTCGTCTACCACTTCATGTTCGGGCCCGACTACACTGCGGGGTGTCCATCCTGCTCGACAATCGCGGACGGGTTCGACGGCTTCGTCGTCCATCTGGCGAACCACGACGTCACGCTTTCGGCGGTGTCGCGGGCGCCGCTCGCGAAGCTGCAAGCGTACAAGCGGCGGATGGGGTGGACGTTTCCCTGGGCGTCCTCGCTCGACAGCGACTTCAACTTCGACTTCAACATCTCGTTCACCGAGACGCAACAGCGCGAGGGGGTCGTCCAATACAACTACCGGCGCCGCGGCCATGCGATGGATGCGACACCGGTCCCGGAGCCCGTCGCCCGGTTCGCGGCCATTTGCGGAACCGACGCACCCACCTACTCGCGCGAAAGGCCAGGTATGAGCGCCTTCGTGCTCGAGGACGGCATCGTCTACCACACCTACTCCACCTATGCGCGCGGACTGGACGGCCTTTGGGGCATGTACCAGTGGCTCGACCGCGCCCCCAAGGGGCGCAACGAGACGGGCGTCTGGTGGCACCGCCACGACGAGTACGACAAGGGCTGAGCCAAGTCGCCAAGTCGGGGTGTCGTCGGCGCAAGGAGAGACGTGAGATCTCACGACGCATGGTTTCCGAGCGAGCTTCCTAGCGAGCCTTGTTCCTGATCGCGCGAGCAGCCAGACTCGGATGACGCATCCTGCATGGTGCGCCTGAACTTCGCTCACCGAGCCTGGGACCACCCGCGTCGACCTGCGAGGGCAAACCCTGATGCGGCAGTGACCAGCCGGTTGTGACTTCCGGCCCGAACATCCAGCCAACTCCCTCCGGAGCAGGTTGCAAAAGCTGGACATTGTCGCGCGTCAAGGCGCAAGTGCGACGGCGCACCAGGGATAGCGCACGGGCGCGGCTGTGCTAGATAGGCGCCGAACGACTGCTGATGCCCGGCCCGCGCCGCGAATCGCGAACAATTGTCTCTTTCCGTCCCGTGGCGCCCATTGCCGACGGGGTTTTGCAGGGGTCGTCTTCGGCCTGCGTTGGCCCCTGCGACCGCGCGCTCGCGCTGCTGTCAGACGCTAGACCAGCAATCGTGCGCTCACCGAAGATTGGGGACGGAGCTACGACACGCACTTCCTTCGGTTTGATCCGCGAGCCAGCAACCAGAGCCAGGATCCTATCGAACGCTGGTGAAGAGCCGCGCCATGCGCCGTTGCGGTAACTATCCCGCGAGGCCGGCTGTCATACGTAGCTTGACCCGGATGACCTCACATGATGAAACGGCCCGGCCGCCGCCAGCGAAGTGCCGACCGAAGGGACAGCGCGCTGAGCGCGGTTGCTGGTCGATGGAAGGACGAACGACATGT
>Ga0306926_10007575_pt1 | contig 11783 bp, 11 predicted proteins | sample flu12Cox44000178_FD_203759 | JGI IMG/M metagenome (GOLD analysis project Ga0306926, IMG submission 203759) | Lab enrichment of tropical soil microbial communities from Luquillo Experimental Forest, Puerto Rico - flux8day.12C.oxic.44.000.178 (v2)... | ecosystem: Environmental > Terrestrial >...
CGATTCCTGCAGACCCTGTGCGAACACCGCAAGGCGGGCCTGACCTTCAGGATCGTCTGCGATCAGCGACTGAAGCACGCCGATGCGCCGCACGCGCTCAACCTGCTGCGCCCATGCCACAACCGGCCAAGCGGCAGCCGAGCCACCGAACACCGCGATGAACGAGCGTCGGTTCACTGCCCGGTCCCTCCTGTGCTTCCAAAGGATAGCACGTCTCGATACGGCAGAAGACTGCTGCGCTGCGGGATTTCAATCCAGCGCATGTGGTAGTTGGGGTCAAAACCGGTAAACCTCGAAGTGAGCAAATGTGTTCCGGTTTGCCCCCGAAAGCGGACCTCAGCGCCTCATCGCGGCATGTCGCATGAGTACGACCGTCTCAATCACGTTACCGAGGTCGCCCGTGAGTTTGTCGTCAGGCGATGAGGTCCCCCACATCTTTACACGAAAGTCTCGCCTAAAGCCCGGAGAGTTTTTGATCACCAGTGCAAAAAGACTTTTGCAACAATATCTGCCATTTGCGGTCTTAATGCACCGCGGTTATCTCCGACGTATTAGGACCATACCGCGCGAGAGCGAAGTCAAATGAATTTCAAATTGGCTCCATCCCCTGTGCCTTGATGACTTGAAGCGCTGTCGGCCCTTTAAGGAACTTGAGCAAATCCCGCGAGGCATCCGGAGCCTTCGAGGTCGCACTGACCGCGCCGCCGAAGTTCGTATAGAACTGAATCTCCGCAGGTAGAGGTCCGACGAGTTCGACACCAGGCGTGGTGAATGTCTGCGTGATGGCTATGATGCCTAATTCGACTTCACCCTTGGCCACAAGTTCGGAAGAGATGTCGGTGTTTGGGATCGTGACTTTAGATGCAATCGCATCCTTAAGTCCTAGTCGCTCGATCATTTGCGGCACGCCGGGCACGGGAAGATAGGTGATCGATTTCGCGTTCAGTAGCGCGCGCTTGAAGGCCTCGACCGAGCTGATGTCGGGTTTCAGCGCGCCTGCGCGAATTGCGACGCCATACGCAGAGCGGGCGAGATTTGTCTTTGAATCGGGTGCTACTTTGCCGCTATTAATCAATCCGTCCAGCGCCGCGGGTGGAGCGGCAATCACATCAAAGGTCTCTCCGGCGTTGATACGCCTGACAAATTCCGAACTTAAACCGGTACTCACGTTGAGCGAGTGTCCTGAATTTTTCTCAAATTCGGGACCGCTCTTCGTCAGCACGGTCCAAATAGCTCGCGACGCGAAGATTTTTAGCTCGGCAGAGTGAGCTGTGCCGTGCGATATGCACACGAACAGCACGCACGCCATGAGGGGAGCTACAGTGCGCGACATCATTGAAGGTTCCTCCGATGCCGTTATTGGAAGCGGCCAATTTATTGGAACATTCAGCAACCAGATAGACTCCACTTCGCGATTTGGCCGCCTGCTGCGCTGCGAGATTTCAATTCGGCTTATGTCGGGTGTGGGTTAGACTTCGGTCGTTCGGCGATATCTGCTCAATGTCCGGATTGCCCCGAAGGTGGACTTCCCGATCTTAAGAACTACTCCCGCGCCAACTCTTCGCGAACGCCGCAATCGCGGCCTCGCGCGTCGCCTCGTAGTCGTGCGTCGGCGTGCGGTCTTCGTGGTACTCGAAGGCGAGCGTCCACATCCACGACTGCCCCCGGCACTACCGCAGCTACGGCCTATACTAGCTACGCGCGCCCTCGATCGGCTCGACATAGCGCACGCCGCAGCGATCCCAATGGGAGCCGAGCCTGCTGCAAGTCGGTGCAGCGAGTTGGTTGAGTAGGTTGGGCATCGGGTACTCCGCGCCATGGGAGGCGATGAGATCGTCGCGCGAAAACGCAGCCCGCCAATCACACTTGCTGCATGCGACAAGGATGGTCCCGCGCTTTTCATCGGCGAGCCGATAGAACGCTTGCTTGACGGCTAAGTCGGCGCGCCGCTCTCGCTTGCGAGCACGAGGGTCCGCGAGCACGTCGGCCCACCATGCTTCGCCCGTGGGCTCTTGCGGGTGCCACCAGGACTGGCGCTCGACTGCATCACGCGCTTGCACCATGGCGGCCACCAGCCTCGCGACGTCGGGGAGAGTTGTATCGAGCCGGACGAAATTCGGCGGCATGGCCGTGCCTGCGGCGCAGTTAGATCTTGGGTGCCCCTTCCAGGAAGAATTGTCGTGCCCCTTCGATGAACGCCGCCAAATATTCGTTTGTGAGGACGGCGCTCTCGTCCCCGAACAGATATCTTTTAAATTCCATTTCCGAGAACTCGTCGTCGGGGTCGACGGCGTCGCAGAGAGCCTTATAGCAATCCAATCCGGGCTGAAATTCGATTGCCGCCACCCTGCGAAGGTCGTCATGCTCGGTCGTGTGCTCCGCCCAGCATCGGCCGTCCGCCCTACCGGCGAGCTCGCCGCGTTTCTCGTTTTCCGCATTGGACGTCATCGTCAATCCTCCTGGGCGTCACGGCCAATCATTGTCTTGGCGCTGCTACTGTCCTGTTTTTCAATGCGCAGATCGCGCATGAGCCGCTCCAAGCTCTTCTGGTAGCTGTCGTGCTCTTCTGAGGTGCGGACGGATGTCGGGGTTCTCATCACGCCATGCGTTCCAGGCGTCTACGCCTTGCTTGAGCAATGCGACGTGCTCGTCGTTTGCCACAGAAGCACCCCCGCTTGGATTCAGCCCCACTCTTCCTCCGCCTCGCGCTTTACCGCCGGCGCCGCCGGGTTCTTCATCTTGAGCCAGTTGCGGGTGCGCCCGGAGGTATAGCGCGAGCCCAGACGCTTGCTGACGATGCCCTCGAACCCGAGTTTGCAGGCGTGGCGGAAAACGACGTCGCCTAGCTCGGTGATGTGCTCGTTGAGTTGCAGCCCGCAGCGGGCGTGGCGCAGCAGCGTGGCGAGTTGGCGCTTGCGGACCTCGAAGCGGCTCGCGCCGTAGGTCCCGCCCGTCGAGCTCGAGCAGATCGAAGGCATAGAGGAACACGGCGCCGTCCTGCCGGCGGTAGCGCAACCGGTCGAACGACGGTAGGCCGTCCCCGTCGCAGGCGACCGCCTCTCCGTCGATCAGGCACGAGCGTACCTTGAGGCCGCCGGCGGCCTCGCTGATGAGCGGGAAGCGCCCGGACCAGTCGATGCCGTTCCGCGTCAGCAGCCGCACGCCGGCGGCGTCTCGGCGTGCCATCAGCCGGAAGCCGTCGTGCTTGATCTCGTGAATCCAACCGGGACCGCCCGGCGGGTGCTCGGCGGGAGATGGGAGGCAAGGCTCGATGAAGCCGGCAGGAGGCAGGCGGGTACGCGACAACATGGGAAAAACGAACTACCATGTTGCATGCATGTTGCAGAGAGAAAACCGTACCCCTTGTAAGTCCTTGATAATGCTTGGTACGGATTTGTATCGTTTGCGACACCGGCCGGCTGACCTGCCGCGGAATTATCTTGGGATCTCAAGGTGTTCGCTTGGTCCGGGAGTGTAGTCACAAGCGGATCATCGCTCTGCTGTCCCAGTCGGTGGCCTTAAGTCAACGACGCTCGGTCTCGCGCTTCGGACGAGGTGTCCATTTCGCCGAGTCGCCATTTAGTCTTCATAAATCCGCTCGTACAAATTCCGCAAAATCCCCGCGGTGACACCCCAGATGTAGCGCTCGCCGAAGGGAATGGCGTAGTACCTGCGAGTCACGCCCTTCCAGTCGCGGCTGTGCAGCGCGTGGTTCTGTGCATTCATCAAAAACGCGAGCGGCACCTCGAACGCTTCGGCGACTTCCGCCGAGGACAGCGCGAGCTTGTAGTCGGGGCGAATGCGCGCGACCGTGGGCAGGATGCGGTAGCCGGAGAAGGTGAGATAGAGGTCGAGATAGCCGATCGGCTCGATCAGGGCGCGGGCGAGTCCGATCTCCTCTCGCGCCTCGCGCAGCGCGGCATCGGCCGGCGTGCGGTCATGCGGATCGATCTTGCCGCCGGGGAACGCGATCTGCCCGGGATGGCTGGGAAGCTCGGTCCGCAGCGTCAGCAAGACGGTGGGTTCGCTCCGATCGATGACGGGAATGAGAACCGCGGCCGGCCGCGTCGCCTTGACCCCGGCGCGCTCCCACGACATCGGGTCGAGATCGAGGTCGCCGCGCTTGGCCTGCGCCGCCGGATCGTTGAGCGCGGGCGGCACGTCGAGGGTGAGCCGCGCGCGGGCGCGGTGAAAGAAGTCATCGCTCATCGTGCCGCTCGGCAGCGCCACGTCGGTCATCGGAAATCCCGTAAGCTCGCCGCCGGCGCCATGGCGAAGAACTCTCCCTCCGAGGTGACCCCGAACATGCGCTCCCCGCCGATGTCGCGCTCCTCGCCGAGCTCGACGAGATCGTAGAACAGCGCGCGCGTCACCTTAGCCCAGAGATCGCGGCGGACGTGGAGGTAAGGCTTAAGGCCGCCAGTTTCCGGCTCGGGCTCGAAGCGCAGCGCGTGCTCGCGCCCGCACGCCACCCAGTCATCGACATTGGTGCGGAAATGCAGCAGCTGGCCTTGCTTTCCCCGCTCCGCCTTGAGCTCGACCGCGAGGAACGGCGCGTCCTCGACGGTGATGCCGCATTTCTCCACCGGCGTGACCAGGAAATACTTGTCGCCTTCGCGTTTGAGCACCGAAGCGAACAGCTTCACCAGCGCCGCTCGCCCGATCGGGGTCTTGAGATAGAACCAAGTGCCATCGGACGCGATACGCATGTCTAGGTCGCCGCAAAACGGCGGATTCCACAGATGCACCGGCGGCGGGCCCTTGCGCGCGGCTTCGCGCGCCACGCCGGCAATGGCCTCGAGCCCACGCCGCGTCTGTTCCGTTTTTTGCGTCATGGCTGCGATCTGGGACTAATCGCACATCAGTGTAGCATTTCAGCGTTGCCGGCGAGGCACAGAGCCTAATTTAACGCACGATTGTCCTGGCGTGCTCGCGGTTCAGATTTCGATGTGGAAGCCCACCTCCAACACTTTTTCATGCGGGATCTTGAAGAAGTCCGGCGCATGGCTCGCAATCCGGGTGAGAAAGGCGAAAACCGCAAATGGTACGGCCGCCATAGCCGACTTTTTCTCGCGGCGGACTACGATTTCCTGTGCGATGTAATAGTGCACCTGATCGAGATCGATCTCCAAACCGAGCGTCTTGCAATTCTTGAGCGTCAACGGGATGTTGGGCGTCTGCATGAAGCCGAACCGCACCCGGATGCAGTAGATGCCGCAGCCGAGGTGCTCGATCGAATGGCGCTCCGCGACCGGCACCCGCGGCCGCCGCTCCGGTACCACGGTCATCAGGATCATAGTTTGGTACAAGACGCGGTTCTGCGTGACGTGATGCAGCAGCACCGGCGAGGCGCCGTGCGCGACCTTGGTCATCCACACGCCCACGCCCGGGGGCCGCGCCACCACCATCTCGTCGATATGGCCAATGAAGCGCGCGAGCGGCATCGACATTTCTTGCAGGCGATGGCGCGTGAGGGAAGCGCCCTGGCGCCAGCAGAGCATCAATCCCACCATGAAAGCGCCGACGGTGATCGGAAACCAGCCGCCTTCGACGATCTTGAGCGAGTTGGACGCAAGAAAGGTGGCGTCGACCGTGCCGAACACGACGATCATGAAGATCGCGGCGGCGGGCGGCCAGCGCCAACGCTCGACCGCGACCCGATAAAGGAGAATCGTCGTGACCAACATCGTGCCAGACACGGCGATGCCGTAGGCGCCGGCCAGATTCTGCGAGGTCTTGAACAGCACGACGATGAGCAAGGTGCAGATCATCAACAACCAGTTCGCCGTCGGCAGGTAGATTTGACCGGCTTCCTCGGATGAGGTCGGCACGATCCGCATGCGTGGGCATAGCCCCAACTGCATCGCCTGGCGCGTCAGCGAGAAGACGCCGGAGATGAGCGCCTGCGAAGCGATGATCGTCGCCAGCGTCGCCAATCCGACCAACGGAAGCAGCGCCCACTCCGGCGCGAGCTTGTAAAACGGGCTGTCGGCCGCGTTGGGAGTAGTGAGGATGAGCGCGCCCTGGCCGAAATAGTTAAGCAGCAGCGCCGGCAGCACCAGACCGAACCAGGCGCGGCGGATGGCGCTGGGACCGACATGGCCCATGTCGGCGTAAAGCGCTTCCGCGCCCGTCAGCGCAAGGAACACGCCACCCATTACCGCGAACGCGATCAGCGGATTTGCCAAGATGAAACGCGCCGCCTCGCCAGGGCTCAAGGCTTTGAGAATGGCGGGCACCGCGTAGATGTTGACCGCACCGAGCAAGCCGATGACGACGAACCAGGCCACCATGACCGGGCCGAAGAGGCGGCCGATTTTCCCGGTGCCGCGGCGCTGGATCATGAACAGCCCCACCAAGATCGCGAGCGTCAGCGGCACGATGAATTCGTCGAGGGCCGGTGCGACCAGCTTGAGGCCCTCGACGGCGGAAAGCACGGAAATGGCCGGCGTGATGGCGCCGTCGCCATACAGAAGCGCCGCTCCGACGATGCCGAGCAAAACGAAGATCGGAAGGCCGGGACCATTCGCGATGCGGTCTGACTCGACCACGGACAACAGCGCCAGGATCCCGCCTTCGCCGTCATTATCGGCGCGCAGGACGAGGACGACGTATTTGAGCGACACCATCGCCATCAGCGCCCAGAAGATGAGCGAGACGATCCCGAGCACGTCGGACGCCGTCGGCAGCGCATGGCCGGTCGCGGCGAGGGTGACGGAGAGGGTGTAGAGCGGGCTCGTCCCGATATCGCCGAACACCACCCCGATCGCGGTGAGCGCGAGGAAGACCGGGCTGCCCTTATGCAGTTCGCCGCCAGGGGGCGGAGCGACGCCCGATCGCCGAGGGCTGGCGCGCTTGGCATTCACGGCCCTGTCTCCTTACCCCAGGTGACCACCGGCGCGGGCCACCGCCCACAGGCGCTTGCCGCCTCACGATGAGTTGAGTGCAGCGGCATCCCTTGGTCTGCCATTGTTCGCCTGGGACTTGTGCGGTGACCGGCGGTTTTCCACTGCGGTCGTGTGTAGAACGAGCTTATCCCCAGCCTATGACGGGCGGAAAAAGCTAAGGAGTTCAGGCATTCACGACCAATTGGAGCGGCCGGGGTTCTGGGGCGATCGTGGCAGAGCTGCGCCGAGACAGGATCGCGCCCAGTGGAAAATAGCGTAATCTCCAGCAGTTGTGAGGGATTCGGGCAAAAACCGCTGCGCCTGCGCAAAGGCGCGCGCGGCCCGAATGTTGCACCTTTTTTGGTCAAATCGGATGGGCTTGGCGAGACGATCCGAACCACCGGCCGGCCCAGACCATGGATAGAGAAGAAGGAGCTGACGTCATGGCGGTAGCGAGCGATGGGCTGGAAAAGCTCGAAGACATGATCGTGCGCCAAGCGGAGGCGACGGGCGCCCAGGTGGCCGCCGCCAAGGCGGCGATCGGCAACGTGATCTTCGGGCAGGAGCCGGTGGTCGAGCAGGCGCTCATCACCGTGCTCTGCGGCGGTCACGCGCTGCTGATCGGCCTTCCCGGCCTCGCCAAGACCAAGCTGGTCGAGACTATGGGCATCGTGCTCGGGCTCGACGCCCGCCGCATTCAGTTCACCCCGGACCTCATGCCCTCCGACATCCTCGGCAGCGAAGTGCTGGACGAGAGCCCCGGCGGCAAGCGCAGCTTCCGGTTCATTCCCGGACCGATCTTCGGGCAGCTGCTCATGGCGGATGAAATCAACCGCGCAAGCCCGCGCACCCAGTCGGCGCTGCTGCAGGCGATGCAGGAGCACCACGTGACAGTTGCCGGCAACCGGCACGACGTTCCCCGCCCCTTCCACGTGCTCGCGACGCAGAACCCGATCGAGCAAGAGGGCACCTATCCGCTTCCGGAGGCGCAGCTCGACCGCTTTTTGATGCAGATCGACGTCGACTATCCCGACCGCGACGCTGAGCGCAAAATCGTGTTCGACACCACCGGCACGGAAGAGAGCAAGCCCAAGCCGACGATGACGGCGGACGAGCTGCTGGCGGCGCAGCGGCTGGTGCGCCGGTTGCCGGTCGGCGAATCCGTGGTGGACGCGATCCTCAGTCTCGTGCGCTCGGCGCGCCCCGGTCCCGAGAGCGGCGAGATCGGCAAGCTGATCTCCTGGGGAGCTAGCCCGCGCGCGAGCCAAGCGTTGATGCTGGTGGCGCGTGCCCGCGCGCTCATCGACGGGCGGCTCTCGCCCTCGATCGACGACGTCGTGGCGATGGCCGAGCCGATCCTCAAGCACCGCATGGCGCTCACCTTCGCCGCGCGCGCCGACGGCGAGAGCATGCAAGGCGTTATCGGCAGGCTCACGGCCCGCATCGGGTAGTCGCATGGCAGCGGCAAGGCAGCGCGCGGACAAGCAAGAGATCAGGGCGACGCAGCGCGCGAGCGGCGAGGCCCTCTCGCTTGCGCAAACCATGCCGCGGCTGATCCTGGAGGCGCGCCGCATCGCCGCCACCGTCATCCATGGGCTGCACGGCCGCAGACGCGCCGGCCCGGGCGAGAATTTCTGGCAATACCGTCGCTTCCTCTCGGGCGAGCCGGCGCGCCGGGTCGATTGGCGGCGCTCCGCTCGCGACGAACATCTCTATGTGCGCGAACGGGAATGGGAAGCCGCGCATACAGTGTGGCTGTGGCCCGATCGCTCGCCGTCCATGGCGTTTCGCTCGCAGCTTGCCCAGGATTCCAAACTCGAGCGCTGCCTGATCGTCGCCTTCTCGCTTGCCGAAATTCTGGTGCAGGCGGGCGAGCGCGTCGGCATCCCGGGACTGATGCGGCCGACCGGCAGCCGAAACGTGCTGGACAAGATGGCGAACGCGATCGTGCACGATGTCGCCGAACGGCCCAGCCTGCCGCCGCTGTTTGCGCCCTCCTCGCTCGCCGAAATCGTGGTGGTGTCGGATTTCTGGAGCCCCATCGCGCAAGTGCGCGCCACGCTCGCGCAGCTCTCCTCCACCGGCGCCCATGGCCATACCGTGCAGATCGTCGATCCGGCGGAAGAGACCTTTCCCTATTCCGGCCGCGTCGAGTTCATCGAGCCGGAAGGCGCGGGCTCGATCACCGCCGGCCGCGCCGAGGCTTGGAAGAGCGAATACGAGGCCCGCGTGGCGCGTCACCGCGCGGAAATCCGCGCCGAGACCGACAAGCTCGGCTGGAGCTTCACCATTCATCGCACCGACCACCCGGCGACCGAGCTGTTGCTCGCGCTGCATGCACGCTTGGGCGCGCCGCCCCCGGGCGCGATGGTCGGCAGCCGCCTGAGCTTCGCCGTGCAAGCCGGGAGGCGCGCATGATCGCGGGGCTTCCGCTCGGCTTCGCGCAGCCGCTGGTGCTGCTCGCGCTGTTGAGCCTGCCCGTTTTGTGGTGGCTGCTGCGCCTCATCCCGCCGCAGCCGCGCCGCATCACCTTTCCGCCGACGCGGCTCCTGTTCGACATCCCGCCCCGGGAGGAGACGCCGCAGCGCACCCCGTGGTGGCTCACGCTGTTGCGCTTGACGCTCGCGGCGCTGGTGATCATCGCCGCCGCCGGGCCGTTGTGGAATCCGCCGACGGCGACCTCGACCAGCAACGCGCCGCTCGCGCTCTTGATCGACGACGGCTTTCCCGCCGCGGGCACCTGGGACGCGCGCATGCGCAGCGCCGAGGATCTGATCGCCCGCGCCGAGGCGGATCATCGCGGCGTCGCGTTGATCCCGCTCTCCGAGCCTTCCCGCGACATCTCGTTCGAGCCGCCGGCGGCGGCGCGCGTGCGCCTCAAGCAGATCAAGCCAAAGCCGTATGCCGTGGAGCGCGCGGATGCGCTGCCGGCGCTCGGCCGGTTTCTCGCCGCCACCCCCGAGGTCGAGCTGGTTTGGCTGACCGACGGCGTCGATCTCGGCGGCGGCAGCGATTTCGTCGCAGCGCTGGGACGGCTGATCGAGCAACGCCCCATCACGGTGGTCGAGGGCGGGCTTGCGACCGCGCACGCGCTCGCCGGCGCCGACAACGCCGCCGGCGCGCTGACCGTGAAAGTCCTGCGCGCGGCGGGCGGCGCGGCCGAAACCGGCACGGTGCGCGCGCTCGATCTCAAAGGTCTGCCGCTCGGCGACACCTCGTTCAGTTTCAGCGACGGCGCGCGCGAAAGCGAAGCCGAGTTCACCTTGCCGGTCGAGATCCGCAACGACATCGCGCGGCTCGAGATCGCCGCCGAGCATTCCGCCGGTGCGGTGGCGCTGCTCGACAAGCGCTGGCGCCGGCGCTCCGTCGGCGTGGTCACCGGCTCGACCGTGGATACCGCGCAGCCGCTGCTCGCCTCGACCTACTATCTCACCCGCGCGCTCGGGCCCTTCGCCGATGTGCGGCTCGCCGAGCGCGGCTCGCCGGCGCTGGCGGTGACTCGCTTCCTCGAGCAGCACCTGCCGATGATCATGCTCGCCGACGTCGGCAACGTGGCCGAGGCGCGCGATCAGCTCACGCGCTGGGTCGAAGACGGCGGCGTGCTCGTGCGCTTTGCCGGCCCGCGGCTTGCCGCCGGCGATGACGAGCTCGTGCCGGTCAGGCTCAGACGCGGCGGGCGCATTCTCGGCGGCAGTCTGTCCTGGGAGCAGCCGCAGCAACTCAGCGCCTTCCCGCACGAAAGTCCGTTCTTCGGCATGGCGGTGCCGAGCGACGTCACCGTCAGCCGCCAGGTTTTGGCCGAGCCCGATGCGACGCTGACCGAGCGCACCTGGGCGGCGCTCGTCGATGGTACTCCGCTGGTGACTGCGCAGCGTCGCGGCAAAGGACTGATCGTCCTGTTTCACGTCACCGCCGATACGCGCTGGTCAGACCTGCCGCTATCGGGCACATTCGTCGAGATGCTCAAGCGAATCGTCTCCCTCGCTGGTTCGGTAACGACAGCAGGCGACGCCACTACGCCGAATGCCCGCGACGCGCGCGAGGTGTTACCGCCGACGCGCATTCTCGATGGCTTCGGCGCATTCGGGCCGGCGCCGCCGAGCGCCCGCGCGGTGCCGGTGACGTTCAGCGGCCGCGCGACCGCCGATCACCCGCCGGGCTTTTACGGACCGCCGGAAGGATTGCTCGCCGTGAACGCGCTTGCGCCCACCGACCGGCTCGCGCCGCTCGACATTTCCGCGCTCAACGCGCCCCGCGAGCCTTACCGAACGAGTGAACCGCGGGATCTGCGCGGGCCGATCCTGCTCGCTGCGTTGGGGCTGCTGGCGCTCGACGCGCTCGTCATCTTCCTGCTCGCCGGCGGGATCGCGCGACTCGTGCGGCGGCGACGGCCGGCGGCCACCGCGATCGAAATCGCAATATTCGCCGCGGCGCTCTGCGCCGCGCCGCAGGCCTTCGCGCAGAGCCAGGCGCCGGCCACCAGCGCCGACGAGCAGGCGCTGAAATCGACGCTGGAGACGCGGCTCGCCTACGTCATCACTGGCGACGCCGAGGTCGACCGCATCAGCAAGGCCGGCTTGCAAGGCCTCACCTTGTTCCTCGCCCAGCGCACCGCGCTCGAGGCGGGCGAGCCGATCGGGCTCGATCCCGCGCGCGACGAGCTGGCCTTCTATCCCTTGATCTATTGGCCGATCGTGCCGAGCGCGCCCAAGCCGTCGCGGGAGGCGCTCGAGCATATCGACGCGTATATGAAGCAAGGCGGCACTGTTCTCTTCGACACGCGCGACGCGGTCGAGGCGCCCTCCGGCCCCGGCGGCGAGACGCAAGGGCCCGGAATGCAGGCCCTGCGCGCGATCCTCTCCTCCCTCGACATCCCCGAGCTCGAGCCGGTGCGGC
>Ga0306926_10007577_pt1 | contig 11783 bp, 10 predicted proteins | sample flu12Cox44000178_FD_203759 | JGI IMG/M metagenome (GOLD analysis project Ga0306926, IMG submission 203759) | Lab enrichment of tropical soil microbial communities from Luquillo Experimental Forest, Puerto Rico - flux8day.12C.oxic.44.000.178 (v2)... | ecosystem: Environmental > Terrestrial >...
TAGAAACTCCTTTGCAGCTAGAAACGCCCGCACGACGGAGCGGATTTCAACTGAGCGCAGGCTCCAACCTGACCGTCGCCGCGCTCGGCGTCGTATTCGGCGATATTGGCACGTCCCCGCTTTACGCCGTCCGCCAGTCGCTGATCGATTTTGCCGACCTGAGCGAGCACGCGATCCTCGGGACGCTCTCGCTGATCGTGTGGGCCCTGCTGCTTATCGTCATGGTCAAATACGTTGTCGTCATCATGCGGGCGGACAACCGCGGCGAGGGCGGGTTGTTGGCGCTGACTGCTTTGGTTCTGCGGCGGACCCGCCGGGACCGTAGGCGGTTTTTGTGGATCATGGCGGCCGGTCTGGTCGGCGCCGCGCTATTCTATGGCGATGGTGTAATTACTCCCGCCATCTCGGTACTGAGCGCGGTCGAAGGCCTGAAAGTGGCGACCCCGCTTTTCGACCCTTATGTCGTTCCGATCTCCGTCGTTCTGCTGACCGGCCTGTTCTTGATGCAGCGCCGCGGAACGGCGGCGGTCGGGGGCCTCTTCGGGCCGGTGATGCTGGTTTGGTTCGGCGTGCTCGCGGCGCTCGGGGTGTGGGGGATCGTACAGCACCCGCGCATTCTTTGGGCGCTCAATCCGCTCCACGGTTTCGCGCTGCTGTTCGACGCGCCCTGGCGCGGTTTCTCGATGCTTGGAGCGGTTTTTCTCGCCGTTACCGGTGCCGAGACGCTGTACGCGGATATGGGCCATTTTGGCCGGAACGCGTTGCGGACGGCCTGGGTCTGGCTAGTCTTTCCGGCGCTTCTGCTCAATTATTTCGGGCAGGGCGCTGTGTTGCTCGGCGATCCCGATGCCCTCGAACACCCGTTTTATCACCTGGCGCCTGAATGGGGCCTCTATCCGCTGGTGGGTTTGGCAACGATTGCGTCGATCATCGCCTCGCAGGCAGTGATCTCGGGCGCCTTCTCGATAACCCGCCAGGCTGTACAGCTCGGCTATTTGCCTCGCCTGGAGATACGCCACACCTCCGAAAGGGAGATCGGGCAAGTTTATGTACCGCGCATCAACAGCGCGCTGCTCGTCGTCGTCGTTGTCCTGGTGGTAGGGTTCCGATCATCCGACAATCTCGGCGCTGCCTACGGCATCGCCGTCAGCGGCATGATGGCGATCACGACGGGCCTCGCCTTTCTTTACATGCGCAGCCGAGGGTGGAGTCTCGGCGTCGCCGTCCCGGTCTTTGCCGCCTTCGGCATCATCGACCTCACTTTTTTAAGCGCCAATCTGTTGAAAATCGCCGAGGGGGGCTGGTTTCCGGTCGTCGTCGCCGTCGTCGTGTTCACGATGATGGCAAGCTGGTGGCGTGGGCGTCGGTTGCTTGCCGAGCTGCGCGCCCGCGACGCGCTGCCGCTTGGCCAGTTTGTCGAGGGCCTCACCGCCGGGAAGCCGGCCCGTATCCCGGGCACGGCCATTTTCATGACGCGCGATTTGGGGCATGTCCCGGTCGCATTGCTGCACGCACTGAAGCACTACAAGGTGCTGCATGAGCGGGTAGTGATGATGCAGGTCGAGACCGAAGACGTTCCCCACATTCCCGACGAACAACGTCTAGAGATCGCCGAGCTCGGCAAGGGCTTTTATACGATCCGCCTCCGCTACGGCTTCACGGACGAGCCGAACGTCCTGCGCGCCCTCGCGCAATGCCGGGTCGGTGGGCTGCGCTTTAACCTCATGGAGACCTCGCTCATTATCGGGCGTGAGAAACTGCGGCTGCGTACGCATGCGCGCCGGCTTTGGCGGTGGCGCGACGCCCTCTTCATCCTGATGTCGAACAACACGCTCGACGCCACCGAATTCTTCCGCATCCCCCCGAACAGAGTGGTCGAGCTCGGCGGTCAGATCGAAATCTGAGTCTCCTCTCGCCTGCGGCGAAGCCTGGCGCAATCGCGCCGCTATCGCTTAATTTCTCAGCCGCAGCAAAAATCACAGCAGAGGGAAGCGCGCCGTGTCTTATGTCTATGTCGTCCAGATGGATATCCCGCAGCATCTCGAGGCCGAATTCAACCGCATCTACGACGAGGACCACGTCCCCACGATCCTCAAAGTCCCTGGCGTCAGATCCTGCACGCGCTACCGGCTCGAGCACTCGACCGTTCCGGGCATGCCGCGCTACCTGGCGATCTACGAGACCGACTCCGCCGAAGTCATCAACAGCCCCGCCTGGACGGAAGCCTCCGATCTCGGCGAGTGGAAGCCGAAGATCCGGCCGCACACGACAAACCGGCAGCACAGCATTTTCCGCCGGATCGCCTGACATGCCCGACATCTTCGCCGTGCAGCTCGACATTCCGGCCGAGCACGAGGCTGAGTTCAACCGCGTCTACGACACCGAGCATTTCCCGATGCTCTCCAAGGTGCCCGGGGTGCGCTCGGCGGCGCGCTATCGGCTCGAGCACTCGACGGTGCCGGGCATGCAGCAATATTTGACGATCTACGAGCTCGACTCGCCCGAGATCATGAAGAGCGCGGCGTGGGAGGAAGCTGGTGCGTACGGCGACTGGGCGAGCAAGATCCGCCCGCTACTGACCAGCCGCCATCACAGCGTCTTCAAACGCATAGCCTGAGGGGGAAGACATGATCCACGTTGTCGCCGTCATCACCGCCAAATCCGGCATGCGCGAGGCGATCCTGAAGGAATTCCACGCCAACATGCCGGCGGTCCGCGCCGAGCAGGGCTGCATCGAATACGGCCCCGCGATCGATGCCGAGGGCATCGGCAGCTTCCAGGCCAAATTTGGCCCCGACACCTTTGTCGTGATCGAGAAATGGGAAAGCCCCGACGCGCTGAAGGCGCACGCCGCCTCCCCGCACATGGCCGCCTACGCTGCCAAGACCCGCGAAATGATCGCCACCCGGGTCATCCACGTGCTGCAGCCGGGGTGATGCGTGGCCGTCAACCCCCGTTCCCCCCCAAGCGCTAATAACCCTCTCCCCTGCCGGCCGGGGGAGAGGGAAGGGTGAGGGGGCCGACCTGCCGGTTTACGGCGCCGCCCACCTCACCTTCCCGCTGCGCGGGCCCCTCCCTCTCCCCCCTAAAGGGCGGAGAGGGCGTTTGCGGGAGCCATCGAAAAACGTCTTCGAGACCGGGAAATAGCCACAAAGGTGTGGCACTGTGCTCGTAAGCGAGGTTTCTGATGGCGTAATAGAATATGACCGGCGATTGGTTTCAGCGAAGAACAGCGAAGAACAGCGAGGATTTTGCTGTTATTTTGGTCCTGCAGAAATCGAAACTTCAGCGACCCTGCGGGCGATGCGAGGCCTGGCGCTGTTTTCTCGCTGCAAATAACAGCGAGAACAGCCAGCTCAGAGAACCCGGAGGACGCCGGGTGGCGTAGTTGGCGCGCTCTCGTTAAACTCGGCCGTCCGCCGGCCACCCCGAACTGTCGCTGGGAGGAACCATCGATGCTCGTCATGGACGTCATTGCCGAGATTTTGAAGCGCGAGGGCATCTCGACCCTCTTCTGCTTCCCGACCACCCCGATCATCGAAGCCGCTGCAGCGATCGGCATCAAGCCGATCATCTGCCGCCAGGAGCGGGTCGGCGTCCATATGGCCGATGGGTTTGCCCGCGTCTCCAATGGCCGCCCGCCGGGGGTATTTGCGATGCAGTACGGACCGGGCGCGGAAAACGCCTTCGCGGGTGTCGCGACCGCCTTTTCGGATTCGAGCCCCGTGGTGTTCTTGCCGCTCGGCCACCCGCGCGAGACCGCGCAGCTCTTCCCGATGTTCAAATCGAGCCGCGCCTACGCCTCGATCACCAAATCGATCGAAGAGATCATCCTTCCCGAGCAGGTCGCAAACGTCATGCGGCGCGCCTTCAGCCAGGTCAAAAACGGCCGGCAGGGCCCGGTGATGGTGGAAGTGCCGGCCGATGTTCACAGCATCGAAGTGAGCGTCGACCCGAGCGAGTATCGGCCGGTCCCGGTCACGCGGTCGGCCGGCGACGAGCGCGACATCGAGGAGGCGGCGAAGATGCTGCTCGACGCCGCGTGTCCGATGATCCTCGCCGGCCAGGGCGTCTTCTATGCCGAAGCTTGCCACGAGCTGAAACAGCTCGCCGAGCTCTTGCAGGCGCCGGTGATGACGACCTTCGACGGCAAGAGCGCGTTCCCGGAGGATCACGCCTTGGCGCTCGGGCCGGGCGGCGGAACCTTTACGGGGCCTGGCCGACACATCCTGCACAAATCGGATCTGATGCTGGGCATCGGGTGCAGCTTCACCCGCCACGGCATCGCGACGCCGGTCATTCCGCCCGGCAAGAAGATCATCCACGCGACCAACGACACACGAGACCTGCACAAGGCCTTCGCCGCCGATCTCGGGATCCTCGGCGACGCGAAGCTCGTGCTCAGCCAGTTGGTCGAGGCGGTGCGCGAGCGGCTGAACGGGAGGACGCGGTCAAATGCGATTGCGCAGGAAATCGCCGGCAAGCGTGAAGAATGGCTCGCCCGTTGGCAGCCGAAATTGCGTTCCGACGAGCTTCCGATCAACCCCTACCGCGTCATCTCCGAGTTTATGCGGGTCGTCGATCCGGCCGACGCGATCGTCACGCACGATTCCGGCAGCCCGCGCGAGCAGCTCAATCCGTTTTACCGGGCAACCCGGCCGCGCGGTTATATCGGCTGGGGCAAATCACACCAGCTCGGTACCGGGCTCGGGCTAGCGATCGGCGCCAAGGTTGCCGCGCCCGATAAGTTCTGCGTCAATTTCATGGGCGATGCGGCCTTTGGCATGACCGGCCTCGATTTCGAGACGGCGGCCCGCTGCGGCATCCCGATCACGACGATTGTGCTCAACAACTCGACGATGGCGATCGAGACCCACGCGATGGCGCTGTCGCACGAGCGCTACCGCGCACGCGATCTCGGCGGCAATTACGCCAACATCGCGCGTGACCTCGGCGGGTGGAGCGAGCGCGTCGAGGATCCGGCGCAGATCGGCGACGCGATCCTGCGCGCCCGCCGCCAGAACGAAGACGGGCGCGCCGCCTTGCTCGAATTCATCACGAGCCAGGAGCAGGGCTTTTCGCACCGCCGCGGCGCCGCGGAGTAGACGGCAAGAAGCAATACGGGGTGTGTAAACGCGCACCTTGCAGCCGGGACCTCGTGCACGCACCCTGCGCAAAATCCGAGTTTACGAGGATCGGGCCTTGGCGGGCTCCGCTGCGGGCATTGCAAGTTCGAGAGTAGCGGCGAATGCCGCCGCAGAGGGAGGCCTCGGTTCGGTGGCGGCGTGGCTCTTCCTCTGCTGTGGATTGATCTTTTTGATGGTCGTCGTCGGCGGCGTCACACGACTGACATTGTCAGGACTTTCGATCACGGAGTGGAAGCCGGTAGTCGGCATTGTGCTGCCGCTCTCAGCCGCGGATTGGACGACGGAATTCGCGAAGTACCAGCAGATCCCCGAATACCGAGCCGTCCATTTCGCGATGAGCTTGGACGAGTTCAAAAGCATTTATTACTGGGAGTACTTCCATCGGCTGTTGGGCCGGCTGATCGGCGTCGCATTTGCCGTGCCATTCCTCTGGTTTCTCGCGCGACGGCGGTTGCCCCACCGGCTGGCGCCGCCGCTCGCCGGCATCCTGCTGCTGGCACCTCGCTGTCGCCCTTGCGATCTACGCATTTATTCTTTGGACGGCGCTCGGCATCGTCCGCGGCGTGCAATGTCGGGCCGCGACCCTGGGTTGGCGGTGGGCCGCGAATAGCGTGCTCGCGCTGGTGGCTCTGACGATCCTCGCCGGCGGCTTTGTCGCCGGCACGCGTGCTGGGCTCACCTACAACACCTTTCCGCTAATGGACGGCAGGCTGGCGCCGTCCGGCTATGCCCAGCTGCAACCGTTATGGCTGAACTGGTTTGAGAACATCGCCGCCGTACAATTCGACCATCGGGTGCTCGCGGTTGCGACAGTGATCGCGGTTTTCCTGCTGTGGGGGGCGGGGCTCAGGGCAGAGCTGCCAAAATCGTCTCGCGGCGCACTGCACGCGCTGCTGGCAGCCGCGGTTTTGCAGTTCGCGCTCGGCGTCTCGACGTTGGTACTGGTCGTGCCGATCCTGCTCGCGGCGGCGCATCAAGCAGGGGCCGTGTTGCTGCTAACCGCGGCGACGGTATTCCGGCACACCTTGCGCGGCGGCGCTGCCATGGACGCGGGATCAGTCGCGACCATATAGTCTTCGCCGGGCGCGGGAGAAGACGATGGCAGAGAACGGCGGATTTCCAGCTAAAACTCTCGACGACTGGTCGCGGCTTGCGAGTGCCGAGCTGAAGGGCAAAACGGTCGACACCCTCGACTGGGAAACGCCCGAGGGCATACGGGTCAAGCCGCTCTACACCGCCGTGGACCTCGAAGGGATCGAGCACGCCGGCGTGAAGCTGGGCGGCTCGACGCCGGGCTTCCCGCCTTATCTGCGCGGGCCGCGCGCGACGATGTACGCCAACCGCCCATGGACGATCCGGCAATATTCCGGGTTCTCGACGGCGGAGGAGTCAAACCGGTTTTACCGCGACAATCTGGCAGCCGGGCAAATGGGGCTGTCGATCGCCTTCGACCTCGCAACGCATCGCGGTTACGACAGCGACCATCCGCGCGTCGTCGGCGATGTCGGCAAGGCCGGGGTCGCGATCGACTCGGTCGAGGACATGAAGATCCTGTTCGACGGCATCCCGCTCGACCGGATGAGCGTGTCGATGACAATGAACGGTGCCGTGTTACCGGTGCTCGCCGGCTACATCGTCGCCGCCGAGGAGCAGGGGGTGCCGCAGGACAAGCTCACCGGCACGATCCAGAACGACATTCTCAAGGAGTTCATGGTCCGCAACACCTATATTTACCCGCCCGGGCCGTCGATGCGGATCGTTGCCGATATCATCGAATTCACCGCCCGGCATATGCCGAAATTCAACTCGATCTCGATCTCCGGCTATCACATGGAGGAGGCCGGCGCGACCTCGGTCCATGAGCTCGCCTTCACCCTCGCCGATGGGCTCGAATACGTCCGCGCGGCGCTGTCGCGCGGGCTGGCGATCGACGATTTCGCGCCGCGGCTGTCGTTCTTTTTCGGGATCGGCATGAACTTTTTTATGGAGATCGCGAAATTGCGCGCGGCTCGCTTGTTGTGGGTGCGGCTGATGCGGCAATTCGCGCCCAAGAACCCGGCAAGTCTGGCATTGCGCACGCATTGCCAGACCTCGGGTGTCAGCCTGACCGAGCAGGACCCGCACAACAACATCATCCGCACGACATTGGAGGCATTGGCCGCGGTGCTCGGCGGCACCCAATCGTTGCACACCAATTCCTTTGACGAGGCCCTGGCCTTGCCGACCCCGGCCTCGATGCGCATCGCCCGCAACACCCAGCTGATCCTCGCCGAGGAGACCGGCATCCCGCATGTCGTCGATCCGTTGGGCGGCAGCTATTATGTCGAGAGCCTGACCTATTCGATCGCCGCGGCGGCAATGGCGCTGATCGACGAGGTCGAGGGGATCGGGGGCATGACCAAGGCGGTCGAGGCCGGCATGCCGAAACTGCGCATCGAGGAAGCCGCCGCCCGGCGCCAAGCTAGGATCGACCGCGGCGAGGAGGTGATCGTCGGGGTCAATAAATACCAGTCGCGCGAGACGGCTGCGGTCGAATTGCTCGATGTCGACAATAGTGCGGTGCGACAGGCACAGATCGAGCGCCTCGAGCGGGTGCGGCGGGATCGCGACGCGGAGCGCTGCGAAGCGGCGCTGGCGGCATTGACCGAAGCGGCGCAAAGCGGCAAGGGTAATCTGCTGGGATTGGCGATCGAAGCGACGCGGGCGCGGGCGACGGTCGGCGAAATCTCCGATGCGCTGGAAAAGGTCTTCACCCGTCACCGCGCGCAGATCCGCGCGGTGACTGGTGTCTATGGCGGGCAATACGAGGGCGACGAAGGCTTTCGACGGGTGCAGCGGCAGATCGAGACATTTGCGCGCTATGAGGGCCGGCGGCCGCGCATGCTGGTCGCCAAATTGGGCCAGGACGGCCACGACCGCGGCGCCAAGGTCATCGCTACAGCATTTGCCGATATCGGCTTCGATGTCGATATCGGCCCGCTGTTCCAGACCCCGGAAGAAGCCGCACGGCAAGCGGTCGAGAACGATGTCCACATCGTCGGCGTGTCGAGCCAGGCGGCCGGCCACAAGACCCTGGTCCCGGCGCTGATCGAAACGTTGAAGCGCGAAGGTGCCGGCGACATCCTGGTGGTCGTCGGTGGCGTGATCCCGCCCAAGGATTACGATTTTCTCAAGCGCGCTGGGGTCAGCGCGGTCTTCGGCCCCGGCACCAACATCCCGCAAGCCGCCGCCGAGATCCTCTCCCTGATCGAAAAGCGCCGCCTCGCAGCTTAAGGCTGCGTTCGGGAGGCTGAACTATTTGACGTTCCCTCTGGAGGATGGTGTGGTGAACTCAGAGACAGAAATAACTCACGAATTTCTCGATGCTTACGCCCAAGCATGGAACTGCCATGACGTCGATGGGATCCTGGCAGCAATGACGGAAGACTGTGTAATGGAGACAAGCGCCGGTCCAGAAGTTTGGGGCCGGCGCTTTCGAGGGCAAGCCGAAGTTCGACAGGGCATCGAAGCGCTCTTTCGGCAATATCCTGAGGCCCAGTGGCTTGATGCTCGCCACTTCATCTCCGAAAGCCCGGGGCGTGACGGAATGGACATTCACGGCAATAGGATCCGAAGGAGCAAGAACCGAATCGAAAGGATGTGCCGTCTTCCGGCTCAGTAACGGCAAAATCTCCGAGAAATCCTCGTTCAGGAAGATCAAGACAGCCTGACGGCCATGCTGCGGCAGCCGCCAAAAAATCTGTTTCAACGTCGGTTAAACCGCCTAGTCAGGCTGTGTTGTTCCCGAACCCGTGGGCTCCTCATCGCCCCAGGTAAAGAGGAAGCCTTCGGTCATATAGGTTCGGTCACCAGTGGCGTCCTGGATTTCGAAGCTATCGGGATAGTCACGGAATCCCGGCTTGCTACGTACTAAGGAAAGGCCGTGCGCGGCCTTTTCGTGAGTCGAGTAAATTCCAAGCATTAACTCATGGTCTCTGCCGTCTGGGTCCGTGCGCCTGTGCCATAACACGTGCACGGTCGTCATTTCCTTTTCTCCTCAAATCCGGTCACCATCTGGTAAGAGAATCGATCGGGATCCCAAAAATTGCGATCTCCGAATTTCTCTAATTGGTTATATTCGGCACTGGGTTTGTTCCAATTGCCGCTCCATATCGCTGTCCATCAAACGCCTCGCAAAATCGCCACCTTTCTTAGTCTAACGATTAGAATTGGAGAAATGCGGGTCGCAGCGAAGCGGTCCGGAACGCCAATAGGAGGCTTTGAATTTCGTGCGACAAGAGCAAAATTTCTTATTGGTTTTCTGGCATAATCGTGCTATTCGGCAATTCCCGGAACGGGGAAAGCTCGCGCTGATCACCGCAGCGGCGCGTTCATCTAATCGCAACATCCGCTCATTCGGAGTAAGTACGATGATAATGCTTTCCAATAACACCATTTCGGCTACGGCGGTGGCGAATGGGACCATCGGCACTTTATCGCTGGTTGACAGCTCCGGCACCGTTCAGAAAGCAAACTGGGGGCTAACGGCAGGCGCTGCAGACTGTTTCTTGACATCGGGCAATGTTCTCGCGACAGCACGTGCGTCCATCCAGCAGGTCTCTACGCCATCCACGTTCGCGCAAACGCCCAACTCCTGCCGTTGAAGGAGAAGGCGTGGTTCGTTATTCAGGTATCGTAGTACTCTCTTAGATCGAAATAACTCCGATCCAATTGTCATAATCGAACGGGCGACCCGCATCTAACAACCCGCTGCTTCGAGATTGCTTGTGCGCCGAAGGCTAGCGCGATTTGGCCGGTGGAAGACCGGCGCGGGTAGCGGTAGCGGGTGCTCGTTAGCTGTTGTCTGTCCTAGCAGGCACCGCTAGCTGCGCCTGCTACCAAAGTTCTTAGCCTGGAGCGGGGCTGGGAAACTGTTGGTTGCCATACGCCAACACTCGCGGCCGGAGCCCCAGATGAACATCCACAAGAACACGCGGTTGACGCCGCGAGGTCGACCCCTCTTGGCTGAACGGATCATTGAGCAGGGCTGGGACGTCGGGCTGGCGGCACGGGCAGCCGGGCTCTCGACCCGCCAGGCGCACCGATGGTGCACGCTACCGATCGGGCGGCAAAGCAGCGCTCAACAACCGCAGTTCGGCACCACGGCATTGCCCGCGCCGGACCCCCGCGGCGCGGGTCGCCGCGGCGCACGCTTACCGGGTTGCCGAACCCGCCGTCGCCGGCGGCATCTCGACGCCGTTGCGCATGAGTTCGTAAAGTGCCACCGCTGCGGCGTTCGACACGTTGATCGTCGATTGCCGGGCGCGGGTCGGCAACCGCGCCAGGTGATCGCAGCGCTCGCGCACGAGCCGCCGCATACCGCCGCCTTCTGAACCGAGCACGAGCGCTACCCGCGCGCCGAGATCTATCGAGGCCAAGGGGTGCGAGGCGGTCGCGTCGAGCCCGCAGATCCAGAAGCCGGCGTCCTTGAGACGGTCGAGCGCCCGCGCGAGGTTGACGACGCGGACGAGCGGCACGCTCTCGAGAGCGCCCGCGGCGGCCTTGGCGAGTGCTCCAGCGGTCGGCGGCGCCCCGTGGATCGGGAGAACCACTGCGAGCGCGCCAAACGCGCTCGCCGAGCGTAACACCGCCCCAACATTATGCGGGTCGCTGACCTGGTCGAGCAACACGACGACGATCCGACCCGACAGCATAGCGGCGCCGCGCAGCACGTCCTCGAGGTCAGGCTCTGCAAGTGGCTCGACGGCGAGCGCCAGCCCCTGATGAACGGCGCCGTCCGGCAGCAGCCCTGCAAGATCGTTGCGATCGAGCACGCATACCGGTTCACCGTCAGCGCGCCGGAGCGCTGTTGCGGCTGCCACCAGAGCGCGCGCCTCCTGCTCGTGCCCGGCGAGCACGGCGAGCCGGTGCCAGCGCCGTTCGGGATTGGCGAGCGCCGCGGCGACCGCATGGCGACCGTAGATCCAGCGCTCGGATGCGGCCTGGTTGGCGGTGGGACCGGATAGCGATGCCGGCCGGCGAGCCTGCCGACGCGCTCGGCCGCCGGCGGGTAAGGACGGCTGCGGGGGTTTCATACCCTTTTGTGGTGCGAGGTCCTCGGATGCTTGCCCGTGACCATAAAGCGTCATGCGCACGACCACACGGAACTTTTAAGCCACGATTGACAAACCCGGGTCGAAATCCTATGACCCGATCTCCGCTGCGCCGGGCGGCACGCGATCGCGGAGGGGTTGCCGAGCGGTTAAAGGCAGCAGACTGTAAATCTGCCGACGTACGTCTTCGTAGGTTCGAATCCTACCCCCTCCACCACCACTTGGGGATCGCGGATGGTGTGGCAGGTCGGCATAGGGTCAGGCAACAGCAAGGGGTGTAGTTGGTGGCGGAGCGCGGGTGTAGCTCAATGGCAGAGCTCCAGCCTTCCAAGCTGGCTATGTGGGTTCGATTCCCATCACCCGCTCCAGGCTCGAACGGCGCCGGCGGGATTTGCTCAGCAGCAGTTGGCCCGGTGGTGCTCTCCTTTCTCTCGTAAGAAAGACAAAGGACGATGTCGAAGGCGAAGTTTCAGCGGACGAAGCCGCACTGCAACATCGGGACGATCGGTCACATTGACCACGGCAAGACGACGTTGACGGCGGC
>Ga0306926_10007580_pt1 | contig 11782 bp, 10 predicted proteins | sample flu12Cox44000178_FD_203759 | JGI IMG/M metagenome (GOLD analysis project Ga0306926, IMG submission 203759) | Lab enrichment of tropical soil microbial communities from Luquillo Experimental Forest, Puerto Rico - flux8day.12C.oxic.44.000.178 (v2)... | ecosystem: Environmental > Terrestrial >...
TAGGACGGCGGATATTCCTGTGTCGAGGTATTCTTCTTCCGCACCGGGCAGAACTGGGGCAACCGCGCCTATTTCCCGCGCGCGGAGAAGTCGTTCACGGCGGAGGAGGTGCTGGCCTCGTTCCTCGCGCAGTTCTACGACGACAAGCCGCCGCCAAGGCTCGTCCTGCTGTCGCACGCGATCGAGGAAGCCGAGTTGATGGCGAATGCGCTCTCCGTCAAGGCGGGCTTCAAGGTCGAGGTTGCGACACCCCGGCGCGGCGAGAAGAAGGAGCTGATCGCGCATGCGCTAACCAACGCGCGCGAGGCATTGGGACGCAAGCTCGCCGATACGGCAACGCAAGGCCGCCTGCTGCAGGGGCTTGTCACCACGCTCGGCCTGCCGCATCCGCCGCGGCGGATCGAAGTCTACGACAACAGCCACATCCAGGGCACCAACGCGGTCGGCGCGATGATCGTGGCCGGGCCGGACGGCTTCATCAAGAACCAGTATCGCAAGTTCAACATCAAGGCCGAAGGCCTGACGCCCGGCGACGACTACGCGATGATGCGCGAGGTGCTGCAGCGTCGCTTCAAGCGGCTGGTGACGCCACCGGCCGAAAATGATGCGGCCGGATCCAGGCGCGACGACGACAGTTTTCCGCAATGGCCCGACCTCGTCATCATCGACGGCGGCCGCGGCCAGCTCAACGCGGCAAAGGAAATCTTCGACACGATGGGCTTGACGCAGGTCTCGCTGCTGGCGGTCGCCAAGGGGCCCGACCGCGATGCCGGCCGCGAAACCCTGTTCATGCCGGACCGGGAGGCACTCAAACTCGAACCACGGGACCCGGTGCTCTATTTCATCCAGCGGCTGCGCGATGAGGCCCATCGGTTTGTCATCGGCTCCCATCGAAAGTTGCGCAAAAAGGACATTCGCGAGGCCGGGCTGCAGGAAATACCGGGCATCGGCCCTTCACGCAAACGTGCCTTGCTGCACCATTTCGGAACCCTGAAGGAGATCGAACGGGCCTCGATCGCCGATCTTGGCAAGGTTCCTGGGGTCAGTGCGGAAAGTGCGCGCAAGATTTTCGAGTTTTTCCACCCCCAGCCGGGGTAAAATCATGCTTCGAGTCATCGCGCTGCGGCGCCGCGCACGGTTGACCTTCACACTTCAGCGGTATTGGTACCAGTGTCGCCCATTTGAAGTTCCTTCAGTGTGAGCGGCGAATTTTATCCAGGAACTTCAAATGGAAAACCGGCACTGGAATCTATAATTTGCTAGCGCCCATGACTTTCCGAAGTTCGTGAAAGGTGGGTGCTGCGGCGGAGTACGAACTTCGGAAAGTGGGCGCTTGGAATGAACATCGCGACGACGAGGGGGGTGGCGAAGACCTCGCTCTCCCTGCCCAATATTCTGACCTATGCCAGAATTGCTGCCATCCCCGTGGTGGTCGGCTGCATCTATGTGCAGGCCATCATGGATGGCCCGCTATGGCTGCGCTGGGTGGCACTGGCGGTGTTTCTCGCCGCTGCGGTCACCGATTTCCTCGACGGCTATTATGCGCGGATCTGGGATCAGCAATCGGCCTTCGGGCGGATGCTCGACCCGATCGCCGACAAGCTCCTGGTCGCATCGTGCCTTTTAATGCTCGCCGCCGACGGCATCATCCACGGCTGGACGCTGTGGGCGGCGATCGTGATCCTGTGCCGGGAAATTCTGGTCTCGGGCTTGCGCGAATACCTCGCGGCGCTGCGTGTCAGCGTGCCGGTCACCAAGCTTGCCAAATACAAGACCACGATCCAGCTGGTGGCGATCGGTTTCCTGCTCGCGGGCGAAGCCGGCGACCAGATCATCCCGTTCACCACCCAGGTCGGCATATCGTTGCTGTGGATCTCCGCACTTTTCACGATCTATACCGGCTGGGACTACTTCCGCGCCGGCATCCATCACCTCATGAAGGAGGATGAGGGATGAAGGTGAAATATTTCGCCTGGGTCCGCGAGCGGGTCGGCAAATCCGAGGAAACCCTCGAGCCGCCGGAAAATGTGCGGACGATCGAAGACCTGATGGGATGGCTCGCACGGCGCGGCGAGACTTACGCCCACGCCTTCGAGACGCCAAAGGTGATCCGCGCCGCGATCGACCACGCCCATGTCGGACCGGACGCTGCGATCGCCGGCGCTCGCGAGATTGCGTTCTTTCCGCCGATGACCGGCGGCTAAAAAACTTCGGGCCGCGACATGCCATGACCGCAAACGTTACCATTCGAATCCAGCAGGCCGATTTCGATATCGCGCGCGAAATATCCGCTCTCACGAATGGCCACACCGATGTCGGCGCGGTCGTGAGCTTTTCCGGCATTTGCCGGGGCAACGACGACGGGAACGCCATCGCGGCTATGACGCTCGAACATTATCCGGGCATGGCGGAAGCGGAAATCGCGCGCCACGTCGAGACCGCGATGTCGCGCTGGCCGTTGACCGGCGTGAGCGTGATTCACCGTGTCGGGCGTATCGCCCCCGGTGAAAATATCGTGCTGGTGCTGACCGCTTCTGAGCATCGGCAGGCGGCGTTTGCGGGCGCGGAATTCCTGATGGACTACCTGAAGGCCAACGCGCCGTTCTGGAAGCGCGAGGAGAGCGGCAGCGGCACGAGTTGGGTCGAAGCGCGCCACCACGACGACCAGGCCGCGGCGCGCTGGACCAAATCCTGATGGCCAGCCGCGCCAAGACCCCCGCAAAACGTTCCCGCGCCGCATCGGGACCGACCGAAGTCAAGTCCGGCGAGTTGGTGACGTTGCTCGATTTCGTTCGTTTCGCGGTGAGCCGCTTTGTCGAAGCCAAGCTGACCTTCGCCCACGGCACGTCCGATCCAGTAGCGGAGGCAGCCTTTATCGTTTGCGAGACGCTGCACCTTCATCCCGACATGTTCGAAACCTTCGCGACCGCGCGGGTCACCGCGCGCGAAGCCAAGTCGATCCTCGACCTGATCGCCCGCCGCATCGCTTCGCGAAAGCCGACCGCCTATCTCCTCAACAAGATCTATATGCGCGGCCTGCCCTTCCATGTCGACGAGCGGGTGATCGTGCCGCGCTCCTATATCGGTGAGTTACTGGATTCGCATTTCGACGGGCGCGACGGCGAACCGGGCGCATTGATCGAGGATGCAAACGCGGTGGAAAGCGTGCTCGATCTCTGCACCGGTTCCGGCTGTCTTGCCATTCTTGCCAGCCGGACGTTTCCGAATGCGAAGGTCGACGCCGTCGACATTTCCGGCGAGGCGCTTCAGGTCGCCGCGCGCAATGTGGCCGACTATGGCCTTCAAGATCGGGTGATGTTGCATCGCGGAGACCTGTTCGCACCGCTCGGCGACAAGCGCTACGACCTGATCATTGCCAACCCTCCCTACGTGGATGCCGAAGGCATGGCCGCGCTGCCGCGCGAATGCCGTTCCGAACCGGAGCTCGCCTTCGATGGCGGTGCCGACGGTCTCGAGGTCATCGGCCGTATATTGAACGAAGCCAGGCGTCACCTGACGGTCGAAGGCGGGCTGTTGTGCGAAATCGGCCGCTGCCGGCCCGCGCTCGAGGCGGCCTATCCACTGACCGAATTTCTGTGGCTCGATACGCAGGACTCCGAAGGTGAAGTATTCTGGATCCGCCGCCGATCTCTGAACTTCCAGATGAACTTGAAGAATTCCGCCGCAAATCCTTCAAAGACGGTGGATCGACCGTGAATAATCCGCTCGTGGTATTCCATGTTCGGAACTGCTAGTTTGACTGGCAACAGCCATATCCCAAAGCTTCAAGAGGCCCCCATGCTGGACAAGAGCCCACGCCGCAATTCCATCAACGTCCCCAACGACCTGGCCGCGCACTGGATGCCATTTACCGCCAACCGGGCCTTCAAGAAGGCTCCGCGGATGCTCGCCGGCGCAAAAGGCATGCATTACGTCACGACCGACGGACGCAGCGTCATCGATGCCGCTGCCGGCATGTGGTGCGCCAATGCGGGGCATGGCCGCGAGCAGATTTCCGAGGCCATCGCGAGGCAAGCCGCCGTGCTCGACTACGCGCCGCCATTCCAGTTCGGCATCCCGCAGGCATTCGAACTCGCCAGCCGCGTCGCCGACCTCGCGCCGGCCGGGCTCGACCATGTATTCTTCTGCAATTCCGGGTCGGAAGCGGTCGACACGGCGCTCAAGATCGCGCTGGCCTATCATCAGGTCTCCGGCCAGGGCAGCCGCACGCGTCTGATCGGCCGCGAGCGCGGCTACCACGGCGTCGGCTTCGGCGGCACCTCTGTCGGCGGCATCGTCAGCAACCGCAGACTGTTCGGAACGCTGCTCGCCGGTGTCGACCACCTGTCCCACACCTATGACCGCGAGAAGCAGGCCTTCACCAAAGGCGAGCCGGAATATGGCGCGCATTTCGCCGAGGAACTCGAGCGTCTTGTCAACCTGCATGGTGCAAACACCATCGCGGCCGTCATCGTCGAACCGATGGCGGGATCGACCGGCGTGATCCCGGCGCCCAAGGGCTATCTCAAGCGATTGCGCGAGATCACCCAGAAGCACGGCATCCTGCTGATTTTCGACGAAGTCATTACCGGCTTTGGCCGTCTGGGTTTCGCCTTTGCCGCCGAGCGTTACGGCGTGCTGCCGGACATGATCACCTTTGCCAAGGGCGTCACCAACGGCGCCGCTCCGATGGGCGGTGTGGTCGTGCGCGACACCATCCACGACGCCTTCATGAGCGGTCCGGAATATGCGATCGAGCTGACCCACGGCTATACCTACTCGGCGCATCCGCTGGCCTGCGCCGCAGGGCTTGCGACGCTTCAGATCTACCGCGACGAGAATCTGTTCGAGCGCGCCCGCACGATCGAGCCCAAATTTGCCGATGCGGTGATGTCACTGAAGAACGAACCGAACGTGCTCGACATCCGCACCGTCGGACTCACGGCCGGGATCGACCTTGCCCCGCGCCCCGACCAGGTCGGAAAACGGGGCTTCGACGGGCTGAACAGCGCGTTCTTCGACCACGACCTGATGCTGCGCACCGCCGGGGATACGCTGGTTTTGACCCCGCCGCTCATCATCAGCGAAGACCAGATCGGGGAGATCGTCGAGAAGGTGGCCAGGGTGATCCGCGCGGTGGCCTGATTACGACCGGTTCCCGGTGGATGAAAAATAACAACATTTGTCCGGCGAATCAGCAATGGTGATAGGATCGGTGACCGCTTCGATCAGAAGCGGACACCGCTTCGGGGGGCGTTCGCTAGATGATTCGCATTTCCACGATTTTCATCGCGATCTGCATGGTGCTGGTCGCGGCGTCCCTCGGCCTGGTTCTGTATTCGGTTGCCGGAATCAGCGGAACGGAATCGGCGATCGTGGCGCTCACCGCGCTGACCTTCCTGATCCTTTACAATGCCGTATCGATGCGTTTGCGCGACCGCACCGACGTTGGCAGCCAGATTGCGGACCTGTCGCGCGGCACCGCCGATCTCGCCCGCCAGGTCGCCGAATTCGGCCGCCGGCTCGCCGCGGTCGAAGGCCGGCTCGCTTCGGCCAATGCGGCGAGTGCGGACCGCATGCAGGCGGTGGCGGGGGAAATCAGCGAACTCGGCGGGCTCGTCAAGCAGCTGGCCGTCTCGGTCGCAAACCATGACGACATCTTGTCGGCAGGCGTGCTCGCCAACAAGGCAGAGAGCGAACCCAAGGAGAGCGAACCCAAGGAGACACCGCCTGGGGCCGCGGCTGCAAACGGAGTGACCACCTCGCTGGCGCCGCCGATCGGCACGACCGGCAAATCTGCCGCCTCCCGCAACGAAGCCCAAGTCCTTGCCGCCGTGAAGGCAGCGATTGAGGAAAACCGGCTCGAAATCTACCTGCAACCGATGGTGACTTTGCCGCAACGCAAGGTTCGCTTCTATGAGGCGGTGACGCGGATGCGCGACGAGAACGATCAGATCGTTCCGGCCGAAGATTTCATCCGGGTCGCAGAAGGTGCCGGACTGATCGGGCAGATCGATAACATGGTGATGCTGCGCTGTGTGCAGGTGCTTCGCCGGCTGATGGTGCGCAACAAGGACGTCGGGGTGTTCTTCAACCTGGCCGCGGCGACGCTCGGCAATCCCGTTACCTTCACCCAATGCCTTGATTTCCTCGAAGCCAACCGCGCGCTGGCGCCTTCGCTGATCATCGAATTCAAGCAGGCGGCATTCCGCAAGCTCGGCGCAACGGAGAACGAACATCTCGCGGCGCTGGCGCAGCGGGGCTATCGCTTCTCGATCGATCACGTCACCGATCTCAGGATTGAACCGCGCGAACTCGCCGACCGCGGCGTCCGCTTCATCAAGGTCCCCGCTGCGCTGCTGCTCGATCCGAAGCGGTCCTCGACCTCGGACATTCATCCCTCCGACCTCTCGGACCTGCTCGGCCGCTTCGGCATCGATCTGATCGCGGAGCGGATCGAGGGTGAGCGCGCCGTGGTCGATCTGCTCGACTACGACGTGCGATTCGGCCAGGGATTTCTGTTTGCGCCACCCCGTCCCGTTCGCCCCGAGGCGGCAAGTGCCAATGGCGCCGTGCATCCGAACAGGACGCAGGAAACCAATGGCTCCGGCAAGCCGGCGATCGAGCCGGCTCGCTCAACCGGCAACGCCGCGCTGGCACGCCGTGCCGCCGGCCCGGTCTGACAGGCTGGCATGCCGGCCTTGAGATTTGCCGAAAGGTTGCGCGACGTCGTTGGCAGCGCGGAGGTCCTGCTCAGCGATATCTGGGGTGTGGTTCACAACGGCCTCGCCGCATTCCCGGATGCCTGCCAGGCTCTTCACAACTTTCGCCAGCAAGGCGGCACCGTGATCCTTATCACCAACGCGCCGCGGCCTGCGGATTCGGTGCAGCGGCAATTGCGCAAACTTGAGGTCGCCGACGAGATCTACGACGCGATTGTCAGTTCAGGGGATCTCACCCGGCATTTCGTCGCCGACCATCCCGGTCAGAAGATGTTCTGGATCGGACCGGAGCGCGACAATTCGATCTATCGTGGCCTCGATCCGGTTCTTTCGCCGCTGGAGCAGGCCGATTACATCGTCTGCACCGGCCTGTTCGACGACGAAACGGAATCGGCGGAAAATTATCGCGCGATGTTGCTGCAGGCGCGCGAGCGCAGCCTGACCCTGGTCTGCGCCAATCCGGACATCGTCGTCGAACGCGGCGACCGGCTGATTTATTGCGCGGGCGCGGTCGCGGAACTCTATCTCGAACTCGGCGGTGAGGTGATTTTCTACGGCAAGCCGCATCGGCCGATCTACGAGCGCGCCATCGCGCTGGCCTCGGAACGCCGCGGCCATGCGGTCGAGCTCAACCGCGTGCTTGCGATCGGAGATTCGGTGCGGACGGACCTGGCCGGCGCGCAAGGCTTCGGGATCGATTGCCTGTTTGTGACCCGCGGCATTCATTCGGAGGAATTCGCAGGCATCGAGCAGCTCGACCCGGCCTCCGTCCGGGAATTGTTCGGCCATCCACCGCGCGCGCTGATGCGCGAGCTTAAGTGGTGAGGGCAGTCCGCCAAGGTCGCCCCGTCGAACGCCGGGGCGCGGAACCACTGGCGGCTCATCTAAGCAGGCTAGAGCGCCATATCGCATACGCCACGCAATCCTGTGGTTATGGGTCCCTGCTTGCGCAGGGACGACGCTATCCCAGGGGCTTGCCAGATGTGCGCGCCTTACGCGTTCGCCAGATCCGGGAACACCGCTTCGATCTTGGTCTTCAGCGTCGCGGCGTTGAAGGGCTTGACGATGTAGTTGTTCACACCGGCCTTCTTTGCGGCAATGACGTTCTCGGTCTTGGACTCCGCCGTAATCATGATGAACGGCGTGGTAGCGAGATTGGGATCGGCCCGGACTTCCCGGAGCAGGTCGTATCCGGTCATCGGCTCCATGTTCCAGTCGGAGATCACGAGCCCGTATTTCTTGCTGCGCATCTTGTTGAGCGCGGCCGATCCGTCACTGGCGTCATCGATGTTCTCGAAGCCAAGCTGCTTGAGGAGATTTCTGATGATGCGAATCATGGTGTTGTAGTCATCGACCACCAGAACCGACATCGACAAATCAACCGCCATCTTCAATCCCCTGCGCAACCGCAACAAGCTAAAAGGCCCCGCCGCGACTTAGGGTCGCTTTGCAAACCACTGCAAGGACTACCATCAGCCATTAAACAGCCCGTTAACCCGCTACCGTCTCGAAATGAGGCTGCCGGCGAGGAAGCCTTCCGATCGGCCGCGGCTTGACTTCATCGGCTACGCCAAGTCACGGTCCCGCGCCCAACGACAGAAACGAAGAATTCCCAAGATGCCGGCTGATTTTACGGTGATACGCGATTCTACCCCTGCGACAGCGGTTCCGAAGGGAATGGTGGTCGCGATGGGCAATTTCGACGGCGTCCATCTGGGCCATCGCGCCGTGATCGACGCGGCGCTTCGAATGGGACGGGCGCATGGCAAGCCGGCCATGGCGGTGACATTCGAACCGCACCCCCGAAGCTATTTCAGCCCGAACACCCCGCAATTCCGCCTGACCGACGAGCCCGCGAAACTGCGGCTGCTGGCTGGAACCGGACTCGCCGGCGCCGTGGTGATGACATTCGACAAGCACCGCGCCGAGACCACGGCGCAAGATTTCATTCACCATGATCTTATCGAACGGCTCGGGATCAGCGGCATTGCCGTCGGCTACGATTTTCATTTCGGCAAGGGCCGGGTCGGCTCGCCGAGCCTCCTGGTGTCGGAAGCGCCGCGCCTTGGCATCGAGGTGGACGTGCAGGCGCATGTCGATATCGCCGAACGGCCGGTCTCCTCGAGCGCGATCCGCATGGCACTGGCCGAGGGACAGATCGAGGAAGCCACTGCCATGCTGGGGGGTCCCTGGTTCGTCACCGGCCAGGTGATCCATGGCGAAAAGCGTGGCCGCGACCTCGGTTATCCCACCGCCAATATCCGCCTCGACAGGAATTGCGGCCTCAGACACGGCATCTACGCGGTGCGGGTCGGGCTCGACGGACAGCGCTTCGACGCCGTCGCAAGTTTCGGCCGCCGCCCGACCTTCGACAATGGCGCGGTACTGCTGGAAATCTTTCTGTTCGATTTCGACGGCGATCTCTACGGAAAAACGCTGGACGTCGCCTTCTTCGCTTTCATCCGCGATGAGAAGAAGTTCGACAGCGTCGAGGCGCTGATCCGCCAAATGGACGACGACAGCGCCCGCGCCCGCGCATGCCTCGCCGCGGCGCAGGGGGCCTTTCCGAAGCTCGGCAAGATCGGCTGAGCTCCTCTTTAGGCTCCTCGCGGGGGGCTTTGCGATTCCTGCGCCCGGCTGCTATGGAAACCCCCAATGTTTGCGCAGCGCACCATAGGGATTAGCGGCCCGGCTTCCGCCTGAGCTTCGGCTTACGCGCAAGACCGGGGATCTCACGTTCACCCGCGACCGATCGCGTCTTTCCGCTTGAGCCCGATTTCAGAGCCCTCATGTCCGAAAAGCCACAAAAGTCCGACGCCAAAGACTATTCCAAAACCCTGTTCCTGCCGCAGACGCAATTTCCGATGCGCGCCGGCCTGCCCCAACGCGAGCCTGAGATTCTGAAGACCTGGTACGGAATCGGCCTTTACGAGCGCTTGCGCAAATCGTCCGCCGGGCGGGCGAAATTCGTGCTGCACGACGGCCCGCCCTATGCCAACGGTAACATCCATATCGGGCACGCGCTCAACAAGATCCTCAAGGACGTCGTGACCAAGAGCCAGCAGATGCTCGGCTTTGACTCCAACTACGTGCCGGGCTGGGACTGCCATGGCCTGCCGATCGAATGGAAGATCGAGGAGGAGAACTATCGCTCCAAAGGCAGGGCCAAACCCGACTTTCGCGATTCCGCGGCGATGGTTGCGTTTCGCAAAGAGTGCCGCGCTTATGCCACGCACTGGCTCAACGTCCAGCGCGAGGAATTCAAGCGGCTCGGCATCATCGGCGACTGGGAGCACCCTTACGCCACCATGGACTATTTCGCCGAGGCGCAGATTGCGCGCGAGCTGATGAAGTTTGCCGCCAACGGCACGCTCTACCGCGGCTCCAAGCCCGTGATGTGGAGCGTGGTGGAAAAGACCGCTCTCGCCGAAGCCGAGGTGGAGTACGAGGATTACACCTCGGATCAGGTGTGGGTGAAATTTCCGGTCGCGCAAGTCGAAATCGGAGCCGGAAAGGACGTCTCCGCAGCGATCGTCGAGGCCGTCAGCGATGCCAGCGTCGTGATCTGGACAACGACGCCCTGGACGCTGCCGGGCAATCGGGCGATCAGCTTCTCACCGAAGATTCCGTACGGCCTCTATCGCGTCACCGATGCGCCTGCATACAACTGGGCAAAAACCGGTGATCAATTGATCCTGGCCGACGCGCTCGCGGAAAGCGTATTCAGCCAGGCGCGCGTCACCGCCTACGAGAAAGTCGGTGAGGTGCCGGCGGCTGCTCTCGCGGCCATGGAATGCGCCCATCCGCTTGCGGGCCTGTCCGGCGGCTATGAATTTCGTGTGCCGCTGCTGGAAGGCGAGCACGTTACGGCCGATACCGGCACCGGTTTCGTGCACACCGCGCCGGGCCACGGCCGCGAAGATTTCGACGTCTGGACCGCGAATGCGCGGGAGCTGGAAAGCCGCGGCATCTCCACCGTGATTCCCTACACTGTCGATGAGAACGGCGCCTTCACCGATCACGCGCCCGGTTTCACCGGCAAACGCGTGATCAACGACAAGGGCGAGAAGGGCGATGCCAATGAAGCGGTGATCAAGGCTCTGATCGACGCTCACATGCTGCTGGCGCGCGGGCGATTGAAACACCAATACCCGCATTCGTGGCGCTCGAAGAAGCCGGTGATCTTCCGCAACACGCCGCAATGGTTCATCGCGATGGATAAGGCGATTACTCCGAACAAAGTGGTTTGGAGCAGTGGCATGAATACCTTGACGCTGACGGCCGCCGACACTCTGCGGAACCGAGCTCTGCACGCGATCTCCGTCACCGAATGGGTGCCGCCCGCCGGCCAAAACCGCATCACCGGCATGATCGCAAGCCGCCCCGACTGGGTGATCTCGCGCCAGCGCGCTTGGGGCGTGCCGATTGCGGTCTTCATCCGTGAAAATGCTGACGGATCGGCTGAAATCCTGCAGGATGAGGCCGTCAACAAGCGCATCACGGATGCCTTCGAGCGCGAAGGTGCGGATGCCTGGTACCTGGAAGGCGCCCGCGAGCGCTTCCTCGGACCACTCGCCAACGAGGAATGGAAGAAGATCGACGACATCTGCGACGTCTGGTTCGATTCCGGCTCGACTCACGCTTTCGTGCTGGAGGACCCCGTGCACTTTCCGGGTCTTGCCGGCATCAGACGCAAGGTCGATGGCGGCGCCGATACCGTGATGTATCTTGAGGGTTCGGACCAGCACCGCGGCTGGTTTCACTCCTCACTACTCGAGAGCTGCGGCACACGCGGGCGCGCGCCTTATGATGTCGTGCTGACGCATGGTTTCACGCTCGACGAGAACGGCCGCAAGATGTCGAAGTCGCTCGGCAATACCGTCGAGCCGCAAAAGGTGATCGCGCAATCGGGCGCCGACATCCTGCGGCTGTGGGTCTGCGCCACCGACTATGCCGACGACCAGCGCATCGGCCCGGAGATCCTGAAAAACACCGTCGAAACCTACCGCAAGCTGCGCAACACGATCCGCTGGATGCTCGGCACGCTGCACCATTTCAAG
>Ga0306926_10007581_pt1 | contig 11782 bp, 11 predicted proteins | sample flu12Cox44000178_FD_203759 | JGI IMG/M metagenome (GOLD analysis project Ga0306926, IMG submission 203759) | Lab enrichment of tropical soil microbial communities from Luquillo Experimental Forest, Puerto Rico - flux8day.12C.oxic.44.000.178 (v2)... | ecosystem: Environmental > Terrestrial >...
AACGCGGCACGTAACTGCCCGCCTGCTTGCACGCCTCAATCAGGCGCGTGCCTTTGGGAAACTGACGCCATACGCCATCAATCTGGACGTTCAACATTGGCGTAATCGGGTCGGACATAGCTAAAGAAAGCAGGAACGCAGGAAAATTTTTATAGTTGCAGATCGATGGTTTTGAAGCCGCGCTCTCGACGAACTCGTTTTACGGTCAGAGGCATCGACGAAAAATTTAAGATCAATCCATCGGATAATCCTGCAGCTTTGAGATAGCTGCGGACGATCGCAAAATGTACATTTTCCAACGCTTCAACAGCTTTCAATCTGAGTCCCTCAATCGTTTTCCTGTGTTCCTGCTTTCCTCAGACATAATTAGACCGTTCCTTTTGCTCCGGCTTTTTCCCATCCGGGATCGTGTGCCAGGGGAACAGTGGGAATCGACTCCTCTTCAATCAATTCTTCCGGCGTGTATTCGGGCGGGAGGGGTGGGGGAAGCGGTTTCTGCGCGCGGGCAGCAAATTCTTCTGGAAATTTTTCCACAAAGCTTTGTGTCGGCCACGCGCACGCTTCGCCGAACGCACAGATGGTGCGCCCGGCGATGTTGTCGCCAATGGTCTTGAGCGTGTGCGGATCTTCCACAACGCCGCCGCCGCGCAACATGCGGTCGGTGATTTTCTGCATCCAAAGCGAGCCTTCCCGGCAGGGTGTGCATTGGCCGCAGCTTTCGTGCGCGTAAAACGCGTTGATGTTGTTGAGGACCCAAACCATGTCGCGCGAATCATCCAGCACGATCACGCCGCCGGAACCAGCCATCGAACCGGCTGCAGCGAGCGAATCAAAATCCATCGGAATATCGTTGATCGACATTTCCTGTTCGATTGCCGACCCGTCAGGTTGTTTCACTTTAAGCCTGAATCGCTCGTCGGCGCGCAAGACTTTCGCGGAACTCCCACCCGGAATAACCGCCTTCAATTTTCGGCCCGGTTTCAAGCCGCCAGCCATCTCGTAGATCAATTGGCCCATGGTCACCGCACCCACTTCGATCTCAAAATATCCTGGACGCTGGACGTCGCCGCTCACACACACAATTCGCGTGCCGGTATTGTTAGGCCGGCCGAGGCGCGCATACTCGGTGCCGCCCATGGCGATAATGTTTTTTACGGCACAAAGCGTCTCGACGTTGTTGACGATTGTCGGGCACATGTAAAGGCCGAGCACAGCGGGGAAATACGGCGGCTTGATTCGCGGATAACCGCGCTTGCCTTCCAGTGATTCAATCAAGCCCGTTTCTTCCCCGCAAATGTAAGCACCGCCGCCACGATGAATGTAAACCTCGACGTCAAATCCGGATCCCAGAACGTTTTTGCCGAGAAAATTGTGTTGCCGCGCTTCTTCGATGGCGCGTTCGAGGATTTTCGCGCCCTCCGGGAATTCGCCTCGTATGTAGATGTAAGCGGTGTGCGCATTGAGCGCGTAACATGAAATCAAGATCCCTTCCAGTAACTGATGCGGATCTTCGTAAATGATGTAGCGGTCCTTGAACGTGCCTGGCTCTGATTCATCGGCGTTGCAGATCAAATAGACCGGCCGCTTTTCGTCCAGTTTGATGAAGCTCCATTTCAGGCCGCAGGAGAATCCGGCTCCGCCGCGGCCGCGTAGCCCAGAGTTTTTGACTTTGTTCACGATGTCACTGCGCGACATGGTCAGCGCTTGCTTCAACTGCTCGTAACCTCCATCGCGCAAGTAACAATCGATGTCGGTTGTCCAATCCGCGCGTCCGATGTTTTTGTAAATCAACCGGTGTTCGAGAGGGTGAGGGGATGTTTGATGTTTAATGTTTGATGTTTGATTTCGGAGGATATCCCTAATCGAATTTGGATCGACTTGCTCGTGCAAATGTTCTCCGATCATGCACACGGGCGCGGTGCCGCAGCTTGCCAGACATTCAACGAACTCGACGCTGTAGTTTCCGTCGCTGCTGACCGCGATTGGATTATGCGTTCCCTCGCAATTCGGCGGACGCCGAATCGCAAGGGTCGCACAGAAATTTTCCATCAGCTCGAAACCGCCAGCCATCGCGCAACTGAGTGTGCGGCAGACGCGAATGTGAGTTTTGCCAGCAACCTTCTGGCGAAACATTGGATAAAACGTGACCAGCTCAAGAATGTTGATCGGTTGCAAGCCCAGCTTCTCAGCGATCCAGAGCATGGCGTCGCCGCTGATGAATCCGAAATGTTCCTGCCACAAATGCAACAGCGGCATGGCTGCGCTTCGCCGGTGATCGCTCGGATAGCGCGCGATCGCTTCATCCATTTTCCGCTCCAGTTCGGCGGGAGCGGAGGCGTTTGCTGCGTCTGCCATCTGGAAACCTAGCGCAACGCAGTGATAGGCGGCAAATCCCGAAGAACGCTGTAGTGTGCGCTGTCGTCAGCGCACTGGTTTGCACGCGAAAAATGTTCGAGAGATTCCGCTGACGATAGCGGACACTACAGCGACTAATCCGAGAGCGTGCTCTTTTTCGATTGCACTTTGTCGCCTTGAAAGACGATTGCGATCGTGTCTTTACCCTGCCGATAAACGTAAACGTCTGCCGTGCGTGAAGTGGGCGGGCCCAAAATCGATTCCACCTGTTTCTTCGACATGCCTTCTGTCACCTCATCTACGTTCGCCTTTGTGATGCGTTTTCCGGAACAGGAAACGGCGACTGCTACGGCGAGGAAGAGAACGACACGGGTAAAAATGACGAATGACAAATGACGAATGCCGAAGGAATGACGAAGCCCGAATAACGAAATGCCGCGGGAAAGCCCTTTGGACTTTTCGTCATTCGTCATTTGGATTTCCTCCGTCATCCGTCATTGTCCTTTTATCTGTCGCATTCGCCCATCACGAAGTCCAGACTACCGAGCACAGCGGGCACGTCGCTCACCATTCGACCGGGTAGAAGCTCTGGCAGGATACTGAGATTTACGAACGATGGCGCGCGAATTTTCAGCCGATACGGCACGCCACCGCCTCTGCTGTTGATGTAAAAGCCAAGCTCGCCCTTCGGATTTTCTGCCGCGAAATAAATCTCTCCCTGCGGCGCGTCGAGTCCTTCCGTGACGACAATGAAATGATGAATTAACTCTTCCATCTTGGTCATCACCCGTGACTTTGGCGGAGTCATGTTTTTCCAATCTGCGACATTGATCGGTCCGGCAGGCAGTTTATCGATTACCTGATGTAAGATGCGCACGCTTTGGCGCATTTCCTCGATCCGCACCAGATAACGATCGTAACAGTCGCCCGCGCTTCCGATCACCACATCGAAGTCGTAATTGTCGTAATCGAGATACGGATGTTTGCGCCGCAAATCGTGTTCGATTCCGCTGCCGCGCAGATTCGGGCCGGAAAGCGCATAACCAATCGCGCGATCCCTGGAGATGACGCCGATGTCTTTGGTTCGATCGACGAAAATTTTGTTTCGAGTCAGCAACCTGTCGCACTCGTTCAGACTCGGCTCGAAATCGTCGAGGAATTTTTTCAACTGCGGGATAAAACGCTCGGGCAAATCGCGGATTTGGCCGCCTACGCGTGTATAGGAAGTGGTAAAACGCGCGCCGGTGAGTAACTCGAAAAGGTTATAGAGTTTTTCGCGCTCAGTGAACGTGTAGAGAAAGACGGTCATCGCGCCGAGATCGAGCGCCATCGAACCAAGTCCAAGCAAGTGCGAGGAAATGCGTGAGGTTTCGCAACAAATGGTGCGGATCGCCTTTCCACGCGGCGGAATTTCCCAGCCCATCAATTTTTCGACGGCCAGCGCGTAAGCCACGTTGTTCGAAAGCGGCGCGAGATAATCGAGCCGGTCAGTGTACGGGACGAACTGGTTGTATTGCATGTTCTCGGCGATTTTCTCGTCGCCGCGATGAAGAAAACCAATGTCCGGCGTTGCCTTGGTAATGATCTCGCCATCGAGTTCGAGCACCAGCCGCAAGACACCGTGAGTGGCGGGATGCGATGGCCCCATGTTGAGCACCATCTTCTCGCCGATGTCGTCGCTTTCCTGACGCAAAGCCGCATCTGCCGCGGCCACGCGGGTGACCGGATCCGGCGATTCAATCTCACGAACCGTAAATGGCATGGAATCGATATTGTGTTTACGCTGGCGAGTGAACCACTGCGCGCAAGCGTAATCTCTGGGGAGCACAGGCTGCCAGCCTGTAGTCGTCGGCAGCTTGCCGACAACCTTCACCGCGTCGCAAGAATTTTTCGCAATAAACCTTCGATGAGCTTTTCGGCAGGCTGCCGAAAAGAACAGGCCAGCGACGTGTGCTCCCCAGAAGCAGAATCCTGCTCGCGCTGTTCACGAAACGCGATTAACTAAACCGCTATGCCTAAAAAAATCGCACTGCTTTTCGCAGGTCAGGGCGCGCAAAGCGTCGGGATGGGACGCGATCTCGCAGAGCAATTTCCCACCGCGGCTGATTTATTTCGTCAGGCCGGTGAGATTCTCGGCCGAAACTTGAGCCAAATTACGTGGAACGGCCCGATCGAAGAATTGACGAAGACTTCAAACTGCCAGCCTGCGCTCTTCGTTCACGGGCTGGCGTGTCTGTTGGTCTTGCGCGAGCTGGCGGGCAATTTTTTGATTGGTGGCGCAGCCGGGTTGTCATTAGGGGAGATCACCGCATACGCGGCGGCTGACACTTTTGATTTTGCCAGTGGTCTGAAGCTTGTGCAGCGACGCGGCGAATTGATGGACGAAGCTTGCGCGGCGACAAACGGAGCCATGGCAGCGATGATAGGCGCGGATGAAAACGTGGTGCGCCAGCTCGCAGCGGATGAAGATGTCGATATTGCCAACATCAATGCACCCGGCCAGATCGTCATTTCGGGTGAGCGGGCGAAAGTGGAAGCTGCAATCGGCTTGGCGAGGGAATATGGGATTCGCCGTGCGACGCTGCTCAACGTCGCCGGCGCGTATCATTCACGTTTGATGGAGAGCGCCTATGAAAAGTTGGGCGCGGCGCTTCAGCATGTCACGGTGCAGTCGCCGCGTTTTCCCGTGATTAGCAACGTGACCGGTGAAGAAGTTGAAACGCCGATTGAAATTCGTCAGACCCTGCAGGATCAGATCACAGGAACGGTCCGGTGGATGGATTGTGTGGAGCGGCTTGCAGGACTTGGTTGCGATTTCTTTATCGAGCTGGGTCCAGGCGGTGTGCTGGCTGGTTTATTGCGACGCACGCGCAAAGACGCGGACGTAATGTCGGTGAGCGACGCGGAGTCGGTGCGGAAGTGCGCTGAGAAAATTACTGCGCACGGTTAATCTCGCTGGGAATCAACACAAGATGCCATTGGAATCCGCAACATCGATAAGTCCACCTGCATCTTCACAAGGCAGATCGCTCGCCCAACGCTGTGCCGAGTACTTTGGGATGTCGGGGCCGGCAGAGTTTGTAGCAGCTGCGAGTCTTTTCACGCTGATGATCGTGCTCAAGCTGATAAACATGACGCACTACCGCTTTGACAGCGACGAGCCGCAGCACACGCACGTCATCTGGGCATGGGCGCGCGGCTTCGTCCAATACCGCGATGTGTTCGATAATCACATGCCTCTTTTCCAGATACTGTTTGCACCGATTTTCGGACTGATCGGCGACCGGGCGACCATTCTCTACTGGATGCGTTTCATTCTCTTGCCGATGTATTTTGTCGGAGCGTGGTGCACTTATCGAATTGGCGAAATACTTTTCTCACGGCGTGCCGGCGTGTGGGCAATCATTCTGGCCGGTCTTTATTCCAAGTATCATTTCATCTCGTTCGAGTTTCGGACTGACAACCTCTGGGCGCCACTATGGCTTCTGTGCGTGCTTACGCTTGTCAGTGGAAGTCTGACAGTGCCTCGAGCTTTGAAAGCCGGGGTTTTGCTCGGGTTTTGCTTCAGTGTCTCGATGAAGTCGGTTTTGTTGCTAGTTACGCTTCTGGTCGGCGCGTCGATTGCGCTCTTTCTGGTGGGGAGAAAAAAGCTTGGTCAATCATGGCCACATCCGGCCCTTTGTGCGTCGGCTTTTTTCTTCACAACCTTCTTGGTTCCTGGAATCATCGCGGCCGCGTTCGCTCTCGGCGGTGTATGGCGCGACTTTTATTACTGCAATTTTCAGCACAACTTTCTGCCGCATCTTGATTCTAAAAATCATCCAGCCTGGTGGATCTTTGTTTTTCCCATCGTTTTCCCGTTTGTGATTTACGCCGCGCGGCTAATCGTTCGCGCGGCTCCTGAACCAGCGTTAGCATTCCGGCGCGGGTTCATTTTTCTCGTCTGCGGCTTCTATGCGCTGGCTCTGTACAGCTTTTGGAATCTGCTCACGCGTCAGGATGATCTTCCATATTATCCCCTGGCATTCGTCCTCGTCAGCGGAGGTTTGCTGGCCATTTCGCCGTACTTCGCGAGATACGACCCGCGTATCGGGCGTTATCTCCGCCGCATTCCGTTGCCGGCGTTTTTCGCTTTACTGGAATTGTTTCTGGTGATCGCAAGTCGGCCGTTCTGGATTGATCGTGCCCGACTCGAGACAGGTTTGCTCCGGGGCGTTTTGAAATTGACCGATCCCGGCGACTTCGTTCTGGATTGCAAAGGCGAAACGATCTTTCGGCAACGCTGCTTTTGGCCCGTGACCGAATCAATCATGTTAGAGCGCCTTGCGCGCGGCCTTGTGGCCGATAACGCCGCCGAGCGGGCAGTTGAGACCCGCGCCTGCGTTGCAGCCATGAAGGGACGAATGCCCTTCCACGCGAGGAACTTTATCTGGAAAAATTATATTACTGTCGGCAACGATTTGAAGGTAGCGGGTAGGTTCTTGAGGCCCTCTGCAACCAATCCCGCGACTGCGGGACGGATGGAATTCGAAGTTGTGATTCCAGCGTCTTACAAAATCGTTGCACGCGATGGCCCGGTAACGGGCACGCTGGATGGGACGCCATATGATGGTGCGCGCTTTTTGCCGCCGGGCGTACACACTTTTGTGCAAACATCATCGAGAACACAACTGGCTGCTCTTTGGGCGCGGGCCGTAGATCGGAATTTTCTCCCCGAGAAATACTTCCCGCCGCGGCCAAAATGATAGGAGTTCCGGCATTGCGTTTGGCTGCGCTTCTGCTAGAAGACTTGCCGTGCACGTTCCAGCTTTCACTTCGGGTTCTCGCCTGTTGCTGTTCGCACCGCATCCGGACGATGAATCGCTCGCGTGCAGCGTTCTTCTGCAACGAGCAGTTCGCGCCGGTGCGGCGGTTCGTGTCGTTTATGTTACAGACGGTGACGATAATCCCTGGCCGCAACGGGTGCTCGAACGCAAGTGGCGCCTGAACGCAACCGACCGCAGGCGTTGGGGAAGGTTGCGACAAGCAGAAGCGCTCGCCGCATTGCATGTTCTGGGCGTGAACGGTTCAGCGACACGTTTTCTGGGATTACCCGATCAAAAATTAACCGCCCTGTTACTGGGCGGTTGTCAATCTGCGCTCGCGCGGTTCGCAGCGATCATTACTGATTGGAGGCCGACGGATCTGCTGGTGCCGTCGATTTCTGATACGCATCCCGACCATAGCGCGCTCGCGGTAATGCTTCGTCTGGTCCAGAGCGAATCGTTTTCGGACCTGCTAGCGAGAGGACAAATGGCCGTCTGGAGTTATGTCGTTCATGGGAGGAGCCCAACGTTCTTTGATCGTGCAGAGACGGTCTGCCAATCCCATCGCGAAGCAGCAGTCAAGCTTCGCGCGATCTGGTGCCACAAAACGCAGCTCAAATTATCGCGGAAACGATTTCTCGCGTATGCTGGCCGGCCAGAGCATCTGGTCAAGGTTGGCGCACGCGATGAAACCATCGCCGATGGCTCGATTATTTCGGCTTTCAGGTTGTCTCATTCGCTTCGCGTAGAGCTACGGCTTTGTCCCAAAGCCATGCGTATGGCCGAACCGGCGCTTTTTGTTTTGGGAAGGAGCGAAGCCGGCGCGTTGCGTTGTGCGACGATGCGCGTCCCGGCCCGATCTTCAGGCGTTGAAATGCTGGATTCGGTCTCGTTGGACGACGTGGCTGTGGCACAATATTGCGGGAATGCTTTCGCTGGCCAGATCACCATTCCGGTCTCCATTTTTTCATCTGCGTCCACCATTTTTGTTAAAATAGAACGTCGCTCCTGGTTTTTTGATGAAGCGGGCTGGCTGGAAATCCCGCCAGCTAAATCCCGGACGGTACCTGAGCTGCAACGCGATGGGGTAGAAGCTGGCTTGGTGACTATTGGAACATAGGGCGTCGCCCTGTGCGCCCAGCTGAGATTTTCTCCGCTGTCTGTTATTTTTGCCATGCCGGCATTTCAGCGAGTTGTAAACTCGCTCAGAGCAGAGACTGCAAGTCTATGTTCCGACGTTGTTGCAGTGGGGCATCATTGCCGTAGCCTCAGGAGATGAATCTTTCACAGCGCATTGATTCGGATTTGAAAGAGGCCATGCGTGCCAGGGACACCACGAAGCTTGGCGTTCTGCGCATGCTTAAATCAGCTTTGAAGTACGCTGCCATAGCAAAATCAGGAACGGAAGCCGACCTAAGTGACGCCGAAGCGGCGCAGGTTGTTCGCAAGCAAGTCAGGCAACGCCAGGATTCTTCGAAAAAGGCGGACGTACCGAACTGGCCAGCAAAGAAAAAGAGGAATTGTCGGTTTTGAATGCGTATTTGCCCCAGGCGATGACGGGTGATGAGTTGGCCGGGGTAGTGCGCGAAACGATTGCGGAAGTCGGCGCCACGTCAAAGGCGCAGATGGGCGCCGTGATTAAAGCGTTGCAGGCAAAAATGGCTGGCCGCGCGGACGGCAAGACGCTAAGCGCTGAAGTGCAAAAACAGTTGAATGGTTGAAAGGTTACAAAGTTGAACAGACTGGTTTCTATTCAGGCCTTCAACGTTTTACCTTTTCAACTGTGCTAAGCGCAATCATTGTCGCGGCTGGTGACAGCCGCCGTATGGGTTTCGATAAATTGTTCGCGGCGATTGCCGGCAAGCCAGTCATCGAGCACACAATACGCGCATTTGAGCGCGCCAGCTCTGTCGATGGAATTATTGTCGTCGCCCGCGAAGATCGACACGATGAGATCAAAACGATCATTCGCGATGAAGATTTCCAAAAGGTCCGGTCGATCATCCCCGGCGGAAAGCTGCGGCAGGATTCCGTGCGGGCCGGGCTGAACCATCTGGAGTCCTCTGCACGATACGTCGCGGTGCACGATGCCGCGCGTCCGCTGATTACTCCGGAGCAAATCGAACGCGTGTTCGCGCAATGCCAGATCCATGGCGCTGCCGCTCTGGCTGAACCGATCAACGACACATTAAAACGCGCAGATGCCGATCTACTGGTCATTGCGCCGGTGGATCGGCATCAACTTTACGCAATGCAAACGCCGCAAATTTTCGCACGGCAGTTGATTGGGGATGCGTATTGCGCTGTTCATGCAGAAGATACTTCCGTCACTGACGAAGTTTCAGCAGTCGAGCGACTCGGTCGCAAGGTGGTCCTCGTCGTCAACGATGATTTCAATTTCAAGATCACTTACCCACGCGACTTGCCGCTGGCGGAGTTTGTTTTGACGCAACGGAGGAAACCTGTCGCGAATTGAGTGGTGCCCCCGCGTCAGCGGCCAATTGCAAGCCGCTCCGCGAGGGGCTGCGGCAGGGCGGCTTTGGCAATCTTCTTTTGCGCGGTCGCCAGATCGTATTTTACCCGCAACAGTTCGACGAGATTGCTCTTGATATCGTAAATGCAGTACGCCGCGCGCCAGTTACCGTCGCGTGGTTGGCCCACGCTGCCTGCATTGATGAAATACTTCCTGCCAGGCTCGATGCGAATCTGCTCTTTCCTTTCCTGCCGTACGCCGCTCTGGCCGCGAATAAAAACCATGGGCACATGGGTATGTCCGAAAAAACAGACACCGGTGCGCTGATAGGTGAAACTCGCGACGGCGTCGAGGGTCTTAAACACGTAGCCCCATTGTCCGGGCGTATCGAGTGTGGCGTGCACGATCGTAAAATCATGCACCTGCTTTTGTAACGGCAGGCTGCGCAACCATTCCTTGTCCTGATCCGTCAGATTGTCCCGGGTCCACTGGATGGCGCGCTCGGCCAATTCGTTGAAACGTTCCGAGGATGCGGAAAGCGTTGCCTCCTCGTCGTGATTGCCTTTTACCACGGGCCAATCCAATGCGCGCACGCGCTCGATGCATTCGCGCGGGTTGGCGTTGTAACCGACCACGTCGCCCAAACACACAAAGTGGGTGCATCGGCGGTCGCGCGCGTCGGCCAGTACTGCCTCGAGCGCTTCGAGGTTTGCGTGAATGTCACTGAAAATTGCAAAACGCATTACAACACAAGGTTAAAAGTTGAAAGGCTCCAACGTTACAATGGCAATGCTCGGGCGCACCAACGATTTAACAGTCGTAACGATTCAACGATTTAACTATTTGACCGATTTTGCTTCCTTAACGGGGATTCGCTGCTCCTGGGGGATTCCAAGTTTGTCTTCGAGGAACTTCAGCCGCTTGATCAAGTTTGGCAGCCGTTGCCGCGGGCCCTCGTCGTAGAGCATGCGCAGGCGCTCATACGCTTCGCGCTCGCGTCCTTCGCAGTAAGAAAGCTCGTACGCCGAGAAGCGCCTGTCGAACACCGCGGCTTCGGGCAAAGCCGCCGCCTTCGCGTAATATTCGGAGGCGCGCTCGTGATCGTTGTATTTTTCCTTATATAGCCGGGCAAGCGCTTCGTATAGCTCAGGGCGATCGGGATTATTTTTTATTCCGCGCTCGAGGAAATCCTTCCCCAGCGCGAAATATTCACGCTGCGCTTTGACTCGCAGCGTAAGGCGCGGCTGGGATCTATCATTCATGGCGGCCACGCTGGCGTTCCAGGCCATGTGCCACGCCGCTGTGTCCCAAAACAGGAGTACCCGTGGCTGGAGCGTTGTGACCTGCCGGAACAATAACAACATCCGGCCCCATTCTGTGTTTTCCCATGCCGAATACGCCTGGATGAAAAGGGCGTCGGCGACGATCGCTCGAAATCCGCTCAACGCCGCGATGAACCCGAGTTGCCCGATTTTCTCGCGCAGATCGAGATTAAATTCGACTCCGCGGAAATGTTCCTGTCGATGAAGCGTTGCCAGGTCGCGTTCAACCGGCAATTTGAGTGCCCCGATCACGAGCAAGATCTCCTGCGCGACAAGGCCTCGCATCATAATTCTTTGCCGTAAAAGACAAACGCGGCCAACAGTGTGTAGATCACAGTGTAGAAAACGCCCAGCAGGGCGGTCTCGGCAAAAACCGCCACAGAAATGGCGGTGCCGGCGACGATGTCATCTACCAGATTGAAAGCCTGCAAGTCAGGAAAAAGGAGCGCCACAACCGCGAGGAAGACTCGAGCAAGCAGTCCGCTACTATGGGCCTGCAACCAATATTCCCGGGCCGTGGCCTCCAAATGTCCGATGAAATAAATGAAAGCCATGACCACGATGGTAAAAATGTTTGAGGTGGCGAATGTGGAAACAAACAGAGTGAGCGCCGCGAGCAGACAGGCTTTCAGGTAAATGATGACGATCCCGGGCAGAATATCGAAATTAAAAGCAGTGGACCGTACGAGGCGCTGGGCTTCGGCGACTTGATCGGGAGGCGCCCCGGGCATTTGCCTTAGTACCGTGTGCAGCACGGCCTGTTCGCGCATGTAAAGGACAGCCGCAAACGCTGCGGCCATCACCAGGGTGCTGATCGCAAGCAAGAA
>Ga0306926_10007587_pt1 | contig 11780 bp, 15 predicted proteins | sample flu12Cox44000178_FD_203759 | JGI IMG/M metagenome (GOLD analysis project Ga0306926, IMG submission 203759) | Lab enrichment of tropical soil microbial communities from Luquillo Experimental Forest, Puerto Rico - flux8day.12C.oxic.44.000.178 (v2)... | ecosystem: Environmental > Terrestrial >...
GGAACGCCATCACGCTTTCAGCACGTTTTTGCGACAGGATCTCGTTTGAGGTGACGCCTTGCCGCTGCAGCGCCGCGCCGATCGGGGCATTGTCGGTATAGCCACTAACCAGGACATGGTTCTGCTGCGTCGGCGCCAACTTCGCCGCCATATTAGCGATGATCTGCTTCCCCTGCTCGCGCATCTCCCAGCTGCCCGACGGGAACAGCAAATCGCTGTTGACGGTGTACTTGATCGCTCCTTGGAGCCGGCAGAGCTGCGCCTTTTGGGCGGCAACCTGCGCCGACAAAGCCGAGTTTTGCTGCTGGGCCTGCTGATATTGCGCCTGGAGTTCGTCGTATCTGCTCTGGGAGACGCAGGCGGAGAGCAGGATAGGCGCCGCAAGCGGCAACACCAGGACGCGGCGTTTCAGACCATAGGTCATTGCTTCGAGTTTCCCCTGTTGGACGATAGATAGAGCCGTGCGGCTGGCGGAAGCGAACCCCCGATCCATGCACTTGCGACACCGGTCCGATTTCCCTCAGCAAAGATCAGCACCGCGAGCGCCCTCGAATTTAACTCCCGGGGCGTTGGGTTACTGTTGACGAGATGTCGCACCGTGGTGGCGGCCCCGCCCTCGTCAATCGCTGTTCGCGATTTCCAGAACCGGCCGCGCCGCCGCTCCCTCGAAGAACGTGCGCTGTGCCGCGGCGTCCCACATCAGGCGCGGGTCGAAGGTCTCTGCGGCGAACATGGTCAGGATCACGACAGCGCAGAAGGCCAGCGCGCCCATCCCGGGCTCGATCGTGATCACCGAGCCGAACGCGACCAGGGCGCCGAGCAACGATTCCATGAATATGTCGATCATCGACCAGCGCCCGATAAAGCGCACGATGTGATAGAGCCGGACTCGGTCGCGCAGCCATCCCGTGCGACCAGTCTGGATCGTCACCAACATGACCGAGAGCCCAACGAGCTTCAGCACCGGCACCGCGATGCTGGCGAAAAATACCAGCAGGGCGAGCGGATACTGGCCTGCGGTCACCAGCTCCTCGACACCGCCGAGGATCGTGCTCGGCTGGCCGGCACCGAGCTGCACGACAGAGAGCACCGGGAAGTAGTTCGCCGGAATGTAAAAAATTGCGGCGGCGAAGACCAAGGCCCAGGTCCGCGCCACACTGTCGGGCTTGCGCTCGCGCAGCACGCTGTCGCAGCGGGGGCAGCGCGGGTCGTAGGGCTCGGGGACACTGACCAGACCACAAGTTTCGCACCCGACTGCGTCCTCCGCGCCATCGTGTCCGCCGCGCAGGTCGCTGCGATACAGCCGCTCCCAAACCGCCTCGCGGTCCAGTGCCGAATCCATCCACACAAGGACAAAGGTCAGCGCCAACAGCGCGTATACGCCGATCATTAGCCCGATGGTTACCAAGTCGCCAAGCTTCACATAAGCGACAAACACGCCGAAGACGAAGACTTCGATCATCGACCACGGGCGCAGCCGCTCGGCGAGCGCGAAGACGCGGCGCAGATGGCGAGCCGGCCGCCGTTCGTGCAATCGGATCAGCACATAGAGCATAGCGGCCAGCCTGCCGAGCGGAGCCAATACCGTGACAAAGACGATCACCAGCGCGAGGGGTCCCATATCCCGCCGGACCAGTTCCCAGGGGCCCGAAAACAAATTCGCCGTACGCTCGATGCCGGCGGTTTCGACACTCATCAGGGTCGTCGTGCACATGACGACCAGTAGCACGAACGCGGCCAGGGTCAGGGCGATGATGTGGTCGATGCGATGCGAGCTGGTCCGGCGCAAGATCGTCGGACATCGGACGCATTGGGCGCTCATGCTCGGCGCCAGGGCCGGGACCATCTGGAGCAGCCCACAGCCTGAGCATTCACGCAGCTGGGGTGGCGTCTGCGGTTGGCCGGCAGATGACCGCATCAGCGGCCCGTGAGCAGCACCGAGGCTATTCCGTCGGCAAGCTGGCCAACAGCGGTGCTGATCGCCGTAACCTCGCCGGGAATATCCGGGGTGGGGGGTGGCACGGTGAAACGGAAATTGCGCAGCACAGGCGAGCCCCGGCTCTTGAAGCTGACGCTCGATTGAGCCTGCAGGATCAGATTGCCGGAGGAGTCCTTGTCGAGCTGCTGCACGTTGAGCTCGACCGTCGCGTCCGCCGGAGCCGTCACGGCTCCGCTCTCGCCGATGACCGTGCTCTGCGGCAGCCGCTGGCCCAGCTCCTCGACCAGAACCCGGCTCAGCATGGCGCCGAGCGGCTCGCCCCACCAGTCGTTCTCCATCACGTCGAGCCGGTAATTCTCGGACGAGCGTACAATTTGCGAACGCTCCAGGTAGCGCGCGATCGAGATCTGCTGCAATGCGACGACCTTGGGTCCGCCGCTTTGGGGCGTGCCAGTTGCGGGCGCGATCGTGTAGAGCACCGGACTGGGTGACGAGCACGCAGCGAGCACCGCCAACGACCCGGCAGCGACCAGCGGCGCGATCCTCATTCCAGCGGCCCCGCGGGCCGGCCCTTGACCAGCGCCTCGGGATGCCGCGCCAACAAATCGGCCAGCGCGCGCATCGACTGCACCGCGTCGGTCGTCTGCGCCAGCAGCCGGTCGAGATCGCGGTTGAACTTGGTGTTGTCGCCATAGCCGCTGTCGAGCGATAGAACGAGCTTATTCGCGCTCGTCAAGGTCTTCTCCAGCTCGGCTGTGAGCTGCGGCAATTGCTTGGTATCGAGGCGCTGCATCATGGCTTGGGCCGATGCGATCATCGCCGAGAGATCGGTCAGCGCCTTTTTCAACTGTGGCCCCTGGGTTGCGTCGTTGACCGACTTCAGAATCCCGCCGAGGCTCTTGCCGATCTGGTCGAACGGAATAGTGCTGACCTTGTTGAGCAGATCGTTCGCAGAGGATGCGATGCCGGCGAAGCCGCCGCCCTCGGTCGTCGGCAGCACGAAGTCCTCGCCCTCCTTCGTCACCGGCGCCACCGGCGCCTCCGAAACGAAGTCGAGCGCCACATTCTGCTGGCCGGTGATCAGGCTGCCGCTCTGCAAGCTCGCCCGCAGACCTTTTTTCAGGACCGCCTCGACCGCCTCCTCGTCCGTGTCGAAGATACGCTGGCCCAGGCCATTGATCCGTTGGGGCTCGACTTCAAAGCGGACCGGCGCAACGACTATGTCCTTGTCGGGATCGTAGGCGAGCCGAACGTCGGTCACGCGGCCGACCACGAGGCCGTGCATCGTGACCTCCGAGCCGCGCGCCAGCCCGCTGACCGAACCGGGAAAGTAGGAGACCAGCGGCACCTTGCGCGTATACGAGGCGGCTTCTGCCCTTTGCTGATCTCGGAACAGCGGAAAGACGTGGTTCTCCAGGCTGACTTGAGAGGGTTTTTCGGTCATCGGCGTCTCGAACGCGATGCCGCCGAGGAGTAGCGCTTTTAGCGACTCCATCTGGACCTCGACACCGGCCCCGGCGAGCTTTACCGAGACCCCCGAGGCGTTCCAAAACCGGGTCTCGTCATGCACGTAGCTGTCATACGGAGCTCGGACAAAGGCGCGAATCGTGACATATTCCGCCATGTCGGCGATGTCCCAGCCGAGCACTTCGCCAACGCTGAGATCCCGGAAAAACACCGGCGAGCCGACCGAGATCGATCCGAGCCGTTCAGCCTTCAGTAGAAATGTATGCCCGGGAATGTTCTCTTGCAGGATCGGCGGGTCCTCCTGCCCGACAAATTTGTGCTGCGCGTTGCCCCCGGCCACCCCCGGCACCATGCCGATATAGCTCCCGGAGAGCAGAGTCTCGAGGCCGGAGACGTTGCCGGCGAAAAGGCGCGGCTTGACCACCCAGAAGATCGCTTGATCGGTTAACAAGGGCTTGGCTTCGTGGGTGGTTGCGACCGTCACGATCACGTGCGTGTGGTCGGGGGCAAGCTCGAGGCTCTTGACGGTACCGAAGACGATGTCCCGGTACTTGAGCTGTGACTGGCCGGCCTGCAGCCCCTCGCCGGTGTCAAAGGAAATCCTGATGGTCGGCCCCTGCTTAGACCATGTGTCCCAGGCGAGCCAGGCACCGATCGCCACCGCGACCAGCGGGATGATCCAGATGGCCGATATCCGCCGCGAGCGCCGCGTGGTGGCGCGCGGGACCGCCGCCCGCTGCTCAAGGACATCACTCACTGCTCGACTCCCCTGAGACCCCGGTGTTCCGACACGTGTCGTTCCATCTCCCAGTGTCGCGCCAGCCGCTGCGTGGGTCAACCCAAGCCCAGCGTTCCTGCAGGATGGTTAGCTCACGCGTCGCGTGTCCGACTATGCATTTTTGGCAGAATCGAGGCGATCCACGGCTCTGGCGATACTGTGGTTGAGGAATTAGGATGAAGGCTCGCGCAATCGGATCGCTCGCCCCAATGCGATCCCAAACTGACACGTGCCGATATGCTGTTGTGGATCGCCGATTGGGCCTGGAGCCTGCCTCTGATCCTGTTGACCGTGGTCATCCACGTCTTCGGGCTCGGTTTTATAAACGAGCGGGTTGTCCGAGTGCTTGGCCGATCGATCGACCGCCGCCGGCTGGTCCTAGTGTTTGCCCTGGTGATGGGTGTAGCTGTCCTGCTGATGACTGCGTTGCACGCGATCGAAGGCATTGCGTGGGCGCTCGCTTACCGGTTTCTCGGCGCGGTGCCCGATGCCAAATCGGCGATGCTCTATTCATTGAATGCAATGACCACTTACGGCCACGAAAGCGTTTCTCTCGCGCCGCAGTGGCAGATGATGGGCGCGCTGGAGGCGCTCAATGGCATGTTATTGTTCGGGCTGACGACCGCCTTTCTATTCGCGATGATCCAGGAGGTCTGGCCGCGCGCTTTCAGGGAGGGCCGGCGAGGACGCTGACGTCCCAGCTATCGACCCAGCTGGGCGAGCGCCGCGCTCAGTGGGACACTGGAGACCTGCAGCAGCCCCTCGAACGACCAGTCGAGCTCGAGGATCAGAAATATCGCGCCGGAAACCGACAGCGCGCAAACGCAAAGGACCGTGATCACGGTTGCGTTTCGCGGAGCGAAGAGCCCAAAGCTGGCAAAGATGATGCAGAGCCAGAACACCAATACCACCAGGAACGGCACCGGGATCGAGGCGCCCAAATGCTCGAACAGCAACAAGCGCGTTCGCGCCATATCGGCTGCTAATGTCAGCGACTGGCTCTGCATCGAACGCTGGATGTCGTTTTGTGGGCTGAGCGCCTCGATTTTGTCGTAAAGGCCTTCGACAGGGTTCGCCCTCGGGTCGATTATGATGGATCCCTTACCCTGAGTAGGCCAAAACCGCTCGAGCGTCTCGGCCGTCGAGCGCTGCAAGAGAGACCGTGCCTCTTTGGTCTCCGGCCCATAGCGCGCCAGCGCGCGGTCGAGCAGAACGATGTCTGCGGAGACTTGCGTGAGCTGATTGCTCCGTGTGTCAAATGAGCTCTTGGCCGAGGCAACCAATAGGCTCAGGACCAGTGCCGACATTGTCGCAACCAGCGCGATCCCGAGCTTTACGACATCCTTTGAGTCGCTGGTCAAATGGTCTTCAGGAAGCAACCTGTGGACAAACATCGCGAGCAATGCGCTGCCCCCTGACCCGACAACTCGCACGCCTGCGCCAGCTCGGCATCATTAAACGAGTCACCGGCACCTATCGTTACTATCTCATTCGCCCCGGCCGCGCCGCCATCGCTGCCGGTCGGCGCCTCACCGAACACACCATTATTCCGGCCCTCGTCTGACCAATCTGCTCACAAGATGCAAACACTTCGACCGTAAGCCACTAAATAGGGCCGGCATACAGAGCGCCGGCGCTGGCCGCAACGCGACCGAGGCGCAGGCGCCAGCGGTCGTCGAGGTTGAAAATGGCGTCAGGATACTGGTCTTCGCGTTCGGATGCGGGAGCAGCGGGATACCGCCCGAGTGGGCCGCAGACCACGACCGGCCCGGCGTCAACCTGCTCCACGATCTGTCCGACCGCACCGTTGCGGCCACCGCCGAGTTTTCGCGAGCGGCGCGGCGGGACGTAGACGTTCTGGTAGCCTCGATCCACTGGGGCGGGAACTGGGGTTATCAGATCAGCCGAGCCGAGGTTCGCTTCGCGCATCGGTTGATCGACATTGCCGGTTTTCCGTAGTTCACGGCCATTCGCCCCATCATCCCAAGGCGATCGAAGTCTATCGCGACCAACCGATCTTTTACGGGTGCGGCGATTTCATCAACGACTACGAGGGCATTGGCGGGTACGAGGAGTTTCGCGGCGAGCTTGCGCTGATGTGCTTTCCGCGGCTTGACGCCGCGAGCGGCAGGCTGGTCGACCTCAAACTGGTACCACTCAAGATCGCTCGGTTCCAGCTGCACCGCGCGCCCCGAGAGGATGCGGTTTGGCTGTCCGACATTCTGGACCGCCAAAGCGCCAAGTTCGGCACTCACGTGTCATTGAACGACGGCAACAGCCTTGCGATCCGATGGTGAGGGGTCTCCGCGGCCCTCATAACCTCACCTCGATCCGGTTGATCTCGTCCTCGACGCCAAAGACATACCACGCATCGTGCTCGGCCATGTCGCGCTCGGCCTCGGTTGGAACGACTCCGTCGAGCGCGACAACCGCCTCCAGCGCTTCGCGCCCGCCTCGCGCGGCGATTGCGCCGATATCATCGTTCAGGATGCGGCCGACCCAGCGATGACCGGATAGCGCCATCGGATGTTCTGGAATCCGCTCTTCTCAATAGCGGCCGCCCGTTGTTGATACCCCCGTCGGCGCCAATGGCTGCTCTGCCCGATACCGTCGTCATCGCCTGGAAGGCGACGCCCGAAGCCGCTCGCACAGTTACCGCGGCGATGCCGTTTCTGTCGATCGCAAAGCAGATCGTGATTATGACGGTCGCGGAAGATGCGACCGCATTGGAGGAAGAAGGGGCGGCCCGCCTGATGGCCAATTTCCGCTGGCACGGATTTGCGGTCTCTGTGCGTCGCCTGGAGCCGGACGCGCATGGACCCGCAGAGACGCTGCTCGCCGCGGCACGCGAAGAAGCTGCCTTATTAGTGATGCGGCTACGGCCATAGCCGGTTGCGCGAGTGGATTTTCGGGGGCTTCACGCAGCGGGTTCTGCGCTCGGCGGAAATACCGGTTCTTATAGCGCATTGAGGACGACACGCCGGAGCAAACCGCATGAAAAATATGCTCGTATTGGCGGGCGGCGAGGACAGCGACCACGCCGTCTTCACCGCAGCTTTTGGCATCGCACAGCCTCTAAGTGCGCACCTCGAGTTCTTCCATGTGCAAATCGATCCCAGCGAAGCTGTATTATGGCAACCGCATGCCGAGTTCGCGCGAGGCTCGGCTATGCGGGAGATGATGCAGCGGCTCGAGACCGAGTGCGTGATGCAGACTGCGGTCGCGAGGGACAATTTCGCCCAATTCTGCGAACTTCACGGAATTAGCATCACCGGCGAGCCCAGATTGGACCGTGGGATTTCCGCTGGCTGGCGCGAGGAGATGGGCGACGCCGATCGTCGTTTGATATTTTGTGCCAGGCATTACGACCTGGTTGCCGCCGGACGCCCGACGGCGCCGAACGGTCTGCCACCAGATTTGCTTGAACGACTGCTGCTCGGATGCGGCAGACCATTGCTGATTGCCCTCGGACCACTTCTCGGTACGGTCCTGGTGTGCTGGAAGGAAACGGCGGAGGCCGCGCGTGCGGTCGCTGCCGCAATGCCGCTGCTGGCCAAAGCGGAACATGTCATTCTCGCCAGTGTCCAAGAGGACGATCCGTCACTGGCCGACGGATTGGCCGATCTTGCCCGTCACCTGGCTTGGCATGGCATCAGCGCCGGGATCGAGTTAATTCCGGCGGCCGCCGGTGCGGCAGGCGAGATGCTGATGGCAAGAGCCCGCGCTCACGGTGCGAATCTGCTGGTAATGGGCGGCTACGGACACGGTCGCGCGCGCGAAATCGTGTTCGGTGGATTTACGCGGGCGGTTCTCGAGTCGGCTGAGATGCCGGTTTTTATGATGCACTGATGCAAGATTCCTAGTCGCTAACCCGTCGGCCCGCCTCGTCCTGAGTAGGAAGAGATCACTCCGCAGGCGGCGCCAGCTCCGATATTATTGCTGAGCTCTTGGCTGCACGCCCGCAGCGAGGGCGAGACGGATCAGCTCGGACAGGCTGCGCGCGCCCATCTTGTCCATGACACGTGCGCGATGGATCTCGACGGTGCGCGGGCTGATTGCGAGATCGTAGGCGATCGTTTTGTTTGGCAGCCCGGCGAGAAGACCTTCCAACACCTGAAGCTCGCGCGCCGAGAGATGCGCGAGCTTAGCAAGCGCGGCGACTTTCGCCGGGTCCTCCTCGTCTGAGGTAGTGAGCCGCGAGAGCACTACTTCCAGGCTGTCGAGAATTGCGTCCAAGGCGAACGGCTTCTCGATAAAATCCACGGCGCGCGCCTTCATCGCCCGCACCGCCAGCGGAACATCCCCGTGGCCCGCGATGACGATCAATGGAAACTGAAGTGAGCGATCGACCAAATGCTGTTGAAGCTCCAGCCCGTCCATCTCGGGCATACGAATGTCAGCAATGAGGCATCCGACCGGAAGCGACGGAGCAGCCGTCAGGAATTCCGGTGCCGTTCCAAAGCTTCTTACTGCGTAGGCTTTGGCCTCGAGCAGCACTGAAAGTGAATCGCGCACTGCCTCGTCGTCATCGACGATATAGACACAACGCTCACGAGGCATCGGCCGCCCCGTCACGGCTCGCTATCGGCAAGGTCACGCGAAACACTGTGCCACCCGAGGACGCTGGAGCGGTAGTTAACCGGCCGTGATGCGCTTCGACGATCTCCCGGCAAATCGATAAGCCAAGGCCCATGCCGGCTGCCTTGGTCGTCACGAATGGATGAAATAGGCGGTCTGCCAACTCCGGCGCGATGCCCGGGCCGGTATCGGCAACGATAACTTCCGCCATTCCTTGTTGCGGAATCGCTCGCGTACCGATGGTAAGTTCCCGCCGCTCGACCTGCTCCATCGCCTCAATGGCGTTGCGCGCCAGGTTCAGCACGACTTGCTGAAATTGCACATGGTCGACGAGCACTGGCGGCAGGGTATAATCGAGCTCGAGTGACGCGCGCACGCCCCGCTGTCTCGCTCCGACAAGGGCGAGCGCCAGAGCTTCTTCGACTAATTGGTTGAGATTTTGAATGCGCCGATCGGTCTCACCCTTGCTGACCACCCCCGCAAGCGGCGGATGACGTCGCCGGCGCGCTGCGCTTGGCCTATCGCCTTCTCCATCATCTCATTGATGCGTTCGGGGCCGCCCACACCAGCAGAGAACAGTTGCCGGCCAGCCTCCAGATAATTCGTGACCGCGGTCAGCGGCTGGTTGAGCTCGTGCGCCTCGTCGAGGCCATCTGGCCCATCACGCTGAGCCGGGAGGCATGCAGCAGCTCGGCCTGAAGATCCTGGATGCGGCATTCGGCCTCCTGCCGAAATAGCGGTCGCCGGCAGAGGCAAACTCAGCGACCTGCAACACCATTGGAAAGGTCTCGACATTTTTGCGCCGCCCTGTGACGACTCGCCCGATGCCGATGATCCGACGCTCGCCGGTCCGCAGATAGCGCTCGATATAGCCGTCGTGTGCTTCTCGGCAGGGTGACGGCATAAGCATATTGACGTTGTGGCCGATTACCTCGGCGCTGTCGTATCCGAACAGCCGCTCCGCTGCCGGGCTGAAGGACTGAATTACCCCTTGCGCGTCGATGACGACGATCGCATCGGGGACGGTATCGAGGATCGAGCGCAGCCGTAGCTCACTCTCGCGTTGCGCGAGCTCTGCCGCCTTTCGGTCGGCGATGCCGCGGATGATCCCGACAAAGATCGGCTCGCCGTCGTCGCGCGCCTCGCCGACGGAGAGATCCATCGGAAATATCGACCCGTCCTTTCTCCGGCCGACGACCTCACGGCCGATCCCTATGATCTTTCTCTGGCCGGTGTGCAGATAATTGGCAAGATAGGTGTCATGCTCGCCGGCGTAGGGCTCTGGCATCAGCAACTTGACATCGTGTCCGATCAGCTCTTCCGCCGCATACCCAAAGAGCCGCTCGGTCGCTTGATTGACAGAGCGGATCGCACCGTTGCGGTCGATAACGATGATAGCGTCGACCGCGGTATCGACAATCGCGCGGTACAAGGTGTCGGCGAGACCCCCGCCATCCCCACGCCGCAGGCTCGATACTGTCGAACTCAGTTGCCGGACCCTTGAAATGCCTTCCTGAAGGGGCGGCACGAGGCTGCGGCCTCGCGAAACCTCCTCCTCTAACGCTTCAATTATCACAGATGAGCCCCGCCGCGGAACAACCGACGGAGAGCCGTCACCGCCCGCAAAGACGTATGATCTCGTCCGTCTCGATCGTCTCGCCTGATATGGACTCGAGCTTCACCACATTGTGGCCGTCACGGGGGGTGCAGGCTATGGCGACGGCCGTGCTTCGGTCCGCCGCCGGCGCGCGAAAATGTTGATCACCGCGCCGATAATGTACCTGCCACCCCATCGACCCATATAGTCCCAATCTCGGCAAAGGCAGCACTGATTTAAATCAATGCATGCCTTACAAGTGGCAAAACACCTCATCTGGAATGCCGTTACCCTGCCGCGCCAATAGTCGAATGGGCCTTCCTCCAAGAGCCAGCTCGCCACCGCCCGGGTCGGAATGCGGCAGCCGTTCATCTCGCGGTAATCGCAGCAATGCGCCTGCCACCGCGTCGGAACAACGCGACGGCCCACCATCCGCGGACGGTCGGCGGCATCGACACGGGTGATATCACCGTTCTCGAAGAGTAGCCGCACCCGCGCCGGGCCGGCCTGGCTCTCGGCTGACACTTCGATTGTGGTCGCATCGATTTCGCGCCAGGACAGCTGAGGGTTGTGCAGCATGGCATGCGGCGCCCATGCGAGCTCGGCGAGATAGCGCATCAATTCGCCCTTGCCCGCCGGTGGTCCCGCGGCCCGCGCCACCTGCAATGAGCCGAAGAGGCGTGCTTCCAGGATACCCTCGCCACCCACGTAGCAGTCAAGGACGCGCGCCGATACGAGAGGCGCCGCCTGCATCCGGGCGAGCCAGGCAAAGCCCGGTTCATGGCTGCTAATCACCTGTTCCGCGGTAAACCGTCGCCAGGAGTCGCGAAGATTTACGCGCAACTCACCGCGTTGGCTCAACCACACGGTGTTCGGTACCGGGCTTTCGCCCACCGCACGCCGGGCAAAGGATTGGATGATCGCCGGAACCGACGGCATCGACCGCTCGGCCGCGCTCGCCTGTTCGAAACGGGCGATCATCGCGTCCGTCCGCCTGCGGAAGGCAGACGCGGTCAGCAGGTGAGCCAAAAGCAGACTTCCCGCACCGACGAGTGGCAATATTTTTATACCCGACCTCATGCCGCCGATGTTCAATTCAGATTACGTTCACGGGGTATGTGCGACGGCGACGGCCGCTTTCATCGCGACCGACATCTCTGCAGGCTTCCCTCAGAGAGCGGCAGGCGAGCTGAGAAAGCAGGGCCGATTTCGAACTTTGTGGTCATTCATCGATGGCGCCAACCTGTCCGGAGCGGCTGAAGCGGGGCGGGGAGGCTACGACGGAGGGTGCGCTTCACATGACTGAAAAGAGAGCTACTCGCGCCATGCCGATTGCAGCCTTCCCTAACAGGATGCGGAAAAAGTCGATTGATCGTCGTTTCGCTGCCATTCATCGCCTGGGGCACGTCCGTAAGCCATTG
>Ga0306926_10007589_pt1 | contig 11780 bp, 11 predicted proteins | sample flu12Cox44000178_FD_203759 | JGI IMG/M metagenome (GOLD analysis project Ga0306926, IMG submission 203759) | Lab enrichment of tropical soil microbial communities from Luquillo Experimental Forest, Puerto Rico - flux8day.12C.oxic.44.000.178 (v2)... | ecosystem: Environmental > Terrestrial >...
ATGCTGAGGACCTGCGGGCTGAGCTTTCCCGCATCCGGGGCTCACACGCCGCCGGGGCATCGGCCCTGACCGCCGCCGAGCTGCGCCTGCTGCCGCTGCTTTCCACCCACCTCTCGTTCCCCGAGATCGCCGGGGAGTTGTTTCTCTCCCCCCACACCATCAAGTCACAGTCGAGGTCGATCTACCGGAAGCTGGGGACCTCCTCCCGCAGCCAGGCGGTCAGCCGGGCCCGTGAGCTGGCGCTCCTCGACAAGTAACGGGCCGGTCCTCTTCATCTCATCCTGTTGGACGTTGCGACCCAGGTGATGAGAGCGCGGATGACGACCTTTCTTTCATGCCATCAGGGGGATGGCATTCGTCCCGGTACGGAGTGGAATGGTGCCCAATGGCGAGGGAGGTCTATGGGCCAGACGGCGAGATTCCAGGAGACGCTGCGCAGGCTGGCGATGATCGACGAACGCTTTGTCGAGGACGAGGCCAGGCTCGGGCTTGGCCTGGCCGAAACATCGGCCCTGGATCCCAAGACCGCGGCGCTGCTTCAAGTAGCGGCGGCGGTGGCGAACGGGTCGCCGGGGGTGTGCCTGGAATGGGCCGCCGGGCGGGCGCTGACGGCAGGGGCGACCGATGACGAAATCGCCGATGCGCTGCTGGCGATCGCCCCCGTGACCGGTCTTGGCCGGGTCGTCTGCGCCGCTCCCGATGTGGCAGCCGCGCTCGGGTATGACGTCGCGGCCGCATTGGAGGAACCAGACGGTCCGTAACGGCTCGCGGCCGTCGCGTCCGGCTGGCGACGATTAAGCCAGGCGGACCAGGGCGCTGATCGTCAGGTAGGCGCCCAGGACCAGGGCGGTGTAGGCGATGAGCTGGCGTGCGTGGCCCAGCAGCCAGGCCTGGGAGCCGCGAAGCGCCGCCTTAGTGCCCTCGGGCCACAGTTCCAGGAACGCGAACGGGATGATGATCAGCAGAAACTCGATGAAGACGAACAGGATGACGCCGATGACCTGGTTGGCGGCCGGGGACTTGCTGGTGACCAGAATGTGCAGCCCGCTGAGGTACGCGGCGCCAGGGATGCCGCAGACCGCGCCGACCAGCATGGCCAGCCCGAGCCGGGGCTCGGCCAGCAGCCGGGCCCAGCTGTCCTTCTTCTCCTTGGCCGGCTCGCTCGCCTGGTCGGCCCCGGCCGGGACCGGCGCCTTGCGCCGGGCGTGCAGGCGGCCGGTGGCCACCAGCGCGCCCACGGCGAGCAGCAGCAGGCCCAGGGCCAGGTCCACACCCGCGCTCACCGTCTTCTGCGAGCTGATCGCATCAACATGAAAAACGAGCACGTCCAGCAGGCCGATCGTGATGCCGACGGTGAAGCCGCCGAGCAGCACGCACAGGAACATCGCCCGCGGCCGCCGGTTCTCGATCAGCAGCAGGTCGATGGCTAGCAGTTTCGGGTTCAGCGCCGCGGTGAACGCCAGCGCGAAGAACTCGGCGTTCATCGCTGGTCAGCCATCTCTCGCGGCCTACCCGTCATACATCGCGAAGAATTCGGGACTTCCACAAAGCCATCATTCGCGGCCGCAGCGAAGAGATCATCACCCCAACGGCATGAAGTTGGCCCCAATTGTCCGGCAATCGCCAGGTCGGCAGGCAAGGTCCCCGGTGCTCGGGTGTTCCGAGGGCCTGCCTTCTGCTTCATACCGTTGGGGGGATGCCGCTGCTGGGCCTGGCGGGGTGGGATCGATGGCATCGGGAAGCCAGGGACCTGAAGTAAGGGTTCCGCAGATTCCGGCACTGGAGGTCACCATGATGCCGCCCACGACCACACCATCCGTCGGCGAGGCCAGGCGAAGGTGAAAGGCATGGCGACCTACGAAGCAGCCCGGGCAGAGCTGACCGCGGTGCTGCGGCGCCAGCCCGCCCGCATCGTGGATGGTAAGGCCGAAGGCGGCGACACCAACATGTTTGAAATCATCTGCTGCTACTGCGGCGATGATCCCGGCTTGGACTACCGCGACGTTCCACCGCACCTTCAGCTGACCCGCGGCCCTTACCTGCTTAAGGACGGCGTCACCGCCTACCACCAACACCTCAGGCTGCACCAGAAACCGGCGCCAGCTGCAGACGCATCGTCGCGCCGATGCCTTCGATGAGGCAAGCGCCCCGAACACCGGACGATTGGAGCTAGCAGGTGGCGATGAAGCGCGTTCAAAAGCTCGCTAAGGCGAGGCCAATGTTCAGGTCGGCCGTCCGGCCGCTGCTGACCGGCAAGGTGCAGGACTGGCACAGCGAGTATGCCTACAGTCTGGGGCTGCAGGCCTTCATCTATGGGTTCCCGTACATCTACTACGCCCAGCTTCGCCACAAGTGGGTGACCGAGCCGCGCGACCCCGCCTTGGTTCCCTATGCCGCGGTGAACGAGTTCTGGCACGCCTCACGGTTGATCGATGCGTCCTACCGGGATGGCGGCTGCCCGAGCAACGACACGCTGTATTCGATCGCGTGGGTGGACGTGGGGTCCGAGCCGGTCATCCTGACCCACCCGGACATGGGCGAGCGGTACTTCACCTTCGAACTAGCCGGAATCACCTCCGACAACTTCGGCTACGTCGGACAGCGCACCACCGGTCCCAAGGCCGGCAGCTTTGCGATCGTGGGCCCTGGGTGGACCGGGGACCTGCCGGGCGATGTGGACGCGTCGCTAGCCCTGGCGCCCAGTCCCTGGATCTTGATCCTGGGGCGCACCGTGGTCGACGACGAGACCGATGTCGCGAACGTGCGCAAGCTGCAGCAGCAGTACACCCTGACGCCGCTTAGCCAATGGGGCAGGGAGGATGGCGGCCGGCCCGGGCGGCGCGACGTGCTCAAGCCGATCGAACCCGAGCAGGATCCGCTCGGGCCGTTTAAGACGCTGAACGCGATGCTCGAGGAAAACCCGCCACCGGCGCACCACGAGCTCGTCCTCAACCAGTTCGCCCAGATCGGGATCGGTGCCGGCCTGGACGTCGAGGCCCAGCCTGAGCCGGTCAAGCAAGGCCTGATCCGTGCCGAGGTGCTGGGGATGGCGCTGCTCAAGCAGCAGTTCCTCAGCGGCGACTGGGCGACGATCATCAACGGCTGGCGGTATCCGCCGCCGGGAATCGGCCGCTACGGCGACGACTTCCTGCAGCGCGCCGCCGACCAATCGCTGGCCGGGATCGCCTGCAACGACCCCGCCGAGGCGGTCTACCTGGTCACCTTCACCGACGGCCAAGGGCACAAGCTGGCGGGCAGCGGCCGGTATGAGTTGCGTTTCGAAGCCGGCCGCATGCCGCCCGCCGATGCATTCTGGTCGCTGGCGATGTACGGGAGCGATCTGAACCTGGTCGCCAACCCGATCGGGCGCTACTCGATCCGGGACACAACCGGCGGGCTCGTCAAAGACCCCGGCGGCGGGCTGACGATCTACTTGCAAGCCGAATCGCCCGGGAAAGAACAAGAAGCGAACTGGCTGCCCAGCCCTCCGGACGGTGAATGGTTCGTAATCCTGCGCATGTACCTCCCCCGGCCAGAGGTGATCAAGGCGGAATGGGAATGCCCGCCGATCGAACCGGTGAACTGAGCCCGCGCCGGATCACGGCCAGCCCGGGTCCCAAAGTCTGAGGACAAGGAGAAGAGAAAGTGTCTGAGCCAGCTGGAAGGAAAGTCACAAAGCTGCTCTCCGCCAAGCTCCCACACGATGACACCGGCGCAACGCTCATGCGCTTTGACAACATCCGCGGCCAACGGTATACCGAGATCTTCCTGATCGGCGGCCACGCGATCATCCATGACATCAATGCCGGGATCTACAACACGATCGGGCTGAACGACCCCGGCGGAACCGGCGATACCACCCCCCAAGCGGTGCTCGACCAGGTCGATGTAGACGCGCTCACCCAGCAGTACGACGTTCTCGGTGCGTTCAAGAACGGCCCGCGGCTTTGGTGCCTTGACTGGGTCGAGGTCATGGTCGGCAAGGAGCGCGATTTCATGGGGCTCCAGGCACGCTGGGTCATGTGGCTTGATGTGCCCAAAGAGTTCCGCAAGCACGAAAGCGTCGCCTACAAGACGATCACGGGCAGGCGCGACACCCAGTTCGGGATCAATAGCCGCACGCCGAGGTCGTCATCATCAAAAGGGATACCGATGGCCTAGGAGCCGTCGGTATCTGCTACAACACCCTCAGCCTCCCCGGCCGGTTGTCCGACGCGCAGTTCCGCGCTCTCGACGCCGACGCGCTCAAGGCCGAGTTCGGCGGCGATGGAATCTGGCTGAACGGTCCCCGGCGGGCACAGATGGACGAGGCCAGCGCCGAGGTCCTCGATGACGGCCGGGTTACCTCCGTGGGCGGCATCCCGATGCAGACGGTTGCGAAGGTGCGCATTCCCGACGTGCGCATGTTCGCCGGCAGGCGGCCGGCCTACACGGAGACGGAAGTCGAACGGTCTACCACTTGGGTGTTCCACGCTGGCCAGCCGGTGCATGAACTGGTCGCCCCGGATGGGAGTGTGTACGCGATGCAGAGCGCCTCGCTGATCAAGGACCCGAATCTGGCCGAGCAGCTGCCCAACCTCGGCGAGCGGCTGCAAATGCCGGACGGCTGGACCTACCGAGTCCGCACGCCCGATCACGACCTGGTCGTCCAAGCCCGCGACGGAGTGGCTCATGTTGTCCTGGACGAGTTCGAGAACAACTACCAGAGAGAGGATTAAGAGCCGCTCGGGTCGGGTTCCAGCTCACGCGCTGCGCGCGGCGGACGCTGGCAGCGCCGGAGGCGTACCCCCGGTGACCGTGCCCTCTGGTTGGCTTCGCTGCTGTTTGTTAGCGTTTGAGCTGCACCCGGGGAGGTGCGGTGGCCAAACGAGTTGTGCTGATCGTGCTCGGGTCCGTGCTGGCCGCAATCGGCGTGCTGGCCGCGATCGGTGGCGGCGCGCTGATGGCATTGTTCGGGTCGAATAACACCTTGAGCTCGGGCGTGCAGCACGTCTCCACGCGGACCCACGCTCTGGTATCACCGGCTGGCTCGATTCAGGGCACATCCGGCGCACAGACCGTCCTGGGCAGCGTCCGGTTGCGCATCACGGCCACGCCCACCGGCACCGGGCATCAGCTTTTCTTGGGCATCGGCCCGGCGAGCGCGGTAGACCGCTATCTCCGCGGGGCCAGCTACGATGTCGCAACCAACGTGTCTGTGGCGCCGTTTCACCTGACGCTGGCCCGCCACCTCGGCACCGCCACGCCAGCCCCGCCGGCTCGCGGACCGGTCCGCTCTAGGAGCAGGGCTGTCACATAACGCAGTCCTGGAGTGTCAAGAATGGTATGCAAGCACGATCTGGCAACGGTCTTCTGGATCCGCTGACCACCGGCGACCCAGGCGCCGCCGGAATGCGCTGGCTGTGGGCCCTGGTGGCGGGGGGCTGGCCAGCCGGCGAGGGCGAGGGCCATGACCGATCGTTTCGTCCGCCGTGCGCCCGGACCGCGGATTCTGCGGCCGGTTCGGCCCCGCGGCAGCGCCCGCTCCTCCCGGAGGAGCTACCCGGTGCTGGTACAAAGTACTGATCAATATGCCCGCGTTCACCCGCGACACTGGGCGGTCAGTCCGGCCGCGTTGGGCTGCAGCACCGCGGCGCAACCGAACGGCGCCTGCCTCGTACAGCCTGGCAGGGCCGTGCGGTACGGTTATCCACTTTTCCACACCCACGTGCGTCCACAGTTGTACAGTGTTTGGCCTGCGCATTCATTCAAGCTGTCCACAGATCCCTACACAGCTGTTAGTCGGGTCGGTCCCCGGGCGGGCGTGTTAGCGGCAAGCTCGCGCGCTTGCCCCGGGATCTGCTGCGAGCGAGGGGGGTTTATGACCAGGGGACTCGGCAGGATCCCCCCCATTAGGGGCACTGTCCTGCAAGGCCGCGACGAGGCCGGCAATGACCTGCCCGCTGGCATGTGCACGCCCAAGCGGGGCCGGACCGGTCATCCGGTGGAGGGGACGCCAGATCAGGGCACCAGGGCGGGCCCTCCGCGGGCCCATCGAAGCCCCGGACTGGCACCGGGCGCGTTGGGCTGGCCCTGGCACCCTCGCCGGCTGGCCACAGCGCGGCATCGGGGAGACGGGGTGGCTTCGTGGTTACGACGGTCGAAGTGACGCAGGTCGAGTCGGACGGCGCCATGTGGCGCCGGATGATCAACACCGCTGGCCGTAGCGACGCTGGGTGCTGGCAGCAGCTCATGGCGCGCGCCGTGGCTGCCCCGGTGCCGTACCGGCCGGTTCCCGGCACTCCGATCTATCATCTCCGTCTGGACAACCGGGATTTCCTGATCGCCGACCAGGACCTCGATGGGCCACTACTGGACCTGGTGACCGCAGTGCTGGCCTTGGGCGAGGCGATGTAGCAGCCACGCGCACGGCCTTGCGCTTGCCTGCCGAACAGCTGGGTTATGCACTCTCCCCCCACCGGCGCCTAGACCACCGGGCCGCAGCATCTGGTGTTTCACGCTATGCAATCGGCCCAGACCTAAAGCGGCGCGAAGCCGCCTTCTGGGGGGAGTGACCAGCGGCGCGGCTGCTGGCATGCTGGCTCACGTGACGGGCAAGCGCCACCTAGCCGAACTAGACGCGTTCTTCGCAGGCGTTCCTTTCTTCTCTGCTCTCGATGAGACCGCCCGGCTTCAGCTTGCCACGCAGTTCGAGCCCGTTCATGTGGCCGCAGGAGAAGTGATCATTGCGCAGGGAGAAAAGGGGGACGGGCTTTTCCTGGTGGTTAGCGGCCGCCTGCGGGTCTCGGTGACCGCCCGTGGAACGGAGCGTGTCCTGCACGACCTTGGCCGTGGCTCGACCGTCGGGGAGATCGCACTCCTCAGCGACCGCCCCAGGTCGGCGACGGTCCGCGCGGTGCGGGACAGTGACCTCCTGCTGCTACGCGCGCCCGCCTTCAGGTCCCTCGCCGAGCGGAGCCCGGCCGTGCTTGCCGTGATGGCGCGGTTGCTGATCGACCGGCTGCTGGCCGTGGACCGGCCGCAGGAAGGTCTGCCCGCCCGCCACGCTATCGCCGTAGCCGCCGCCGGCAAGAGCGCCGACGCGGTAACCATGATCGCTGAACGGCTCGCAGCCCAGCTCTCACGCGCCGGGTCGGCTTTCTACGTGGACTCCGGCGTGGTCGCGCGCCATCTAGGCCCGGGTGCCGCTCAGCGGGAACCAGAGGATCCTGGCCGGGCCGAACTGATCGGATGGCTGCATGCCGTGGAACGCAGCCATCATTATGTGGTCTATCAGACTGATGCCGAAGACACCGCCTGGACCCGGCTCTGTTTGAGCCAGTCCGACGTGGTGCTGCTGGCCGCCACTGCGAGCGGCGACCCGTCGCCCGGGCCGGTGGAGGCACGGGCGCTGGCAACGGGCTCACTACGCTGCGAACTGGTTTTGGTAGAGCCGGGCAAGCCGTCGGCGACTGCCAAGTGGCTCAAGCACCGGCCGGTGGCCGCCTTCCACCACATCTGCGGAGAACGGCTGCAGGACGTGGCCCGGCTGGCCCGGTTGGTCACTGGTACCGGCTGCGGCCTAGTGCTGGGCGGCGGTGGCCCACGGGGATTCGCCCATCTGGGAGTGCTGCGAGCGCTGGAGGAAGCCGGCGTGCCCATCGATGCGGTCGGCGGCACTAGCATCGGGGCGCTCATGGGAGCGCTTTACGCCCTGGGCATGGACCACGCGGAACGGGTCGAGCGGGCGGTCACGGCCTTCACTCGCAGCGGCCGGCTTGTCAGCCCCACCCTTCCCCTGATCGCGCTTTCGTCGGGCCGCCGGGTGGACCGATTGCTAGCAGAGCACCTTGGCTCGGTCAACATCGAGGACCTGCCGCTCGGCTTCTTCTGCGTCTCAGCCAGCCTGACCCGGGCCGAAGAGATCATCCACGGGCGCGGGCCACTGTGGCCCGCGGTGCGGGCCAGCCTGTCCTTGCCGGGGTTCCTTCCGCCCGTCTACGCTGCGGGGGACCTGCTGGTCGACGGTGCGGCCTTGAACGACCTGCCGGTGGACGTCATGCGGGACGGGCTGGGCAGCGGCTGCGTCGTCGCTGTCGACTTGTCCCCAGATGTGGAACCTCTTAACACCGTTCCCTTCGAGCATGGCCTGTCCGGCTGGCAGGTGCTGAAGGCTCACCTCAACCCATTCGGCACGCCGCGACCGGTTCCGAATGTGGTAGACATCCTCACCCGGTCGACCGGGCTGTCGCAAATTCGGCAGCGGCGCGCGGTGCTCGCCAGAGACAACATTGACTTTTTGCTGCGCCCACCCATTGCTGCGCTTGGCGCATTGGACTTCAAGGGCGGGGTAGCGCTGATCGAAGCCGGCTACCGGTACGCATCTGACGCTTTGGCAAATTCCAAGCTCGCTGACCGCTTCGTCACCTGAGCACTGCAGTAGCTGCGGTGAACGCCTCATGGCCGGAGGCGCTGCTATATCCCTTCAGCCTGATCCGCTATGCGGCGCGCGGCGATCTGCTGGCGGCATGGGTCAGGCACCGAGCATGCCGAGGCCGGGTTTGGCCGTGGTGGATAGGCAGACTTCATGCAGGTCAGTTGGCTGTTCTGTGGCTGGGGTCCGGGGTATGGTTCGTATGTGTCTGAGCGGAAGCGCGGCGCTGGGACACCGCAGCCGCCACCGGCAAGCCTGCCGCCACCGTTCGACCGTCTTACGGCCGACGACGCGGCGGTTCTCACCCAGCGGGCCGTCCCGGTCGAGTTCGCCGCCGGGAGTTGCATCTTCGAGGCCGGGACGATCGGCGACTGCTGCTTCGTGATCGACTCAGGCGTAGTCCGCATCGACGTCGACCGCCGCGAGCTCCCTAGTGACTCCGAGATCGACGATGAGACCGCACTTTCGTACGTCGAGGCGGGTGAACTGCTGGGCGAGCTCGCGCTCCTTGATCAGCTACCGCGCTCGGCGAGCGCATACGCGTACACAGACGTGCACGCCCGCCGGATCGATGCGACCGTCCTCGATGAGTTCACGCGGACACATCCTGTGCTGGCAGTGGCCCTCTACGCTGCCCTGGGCAGAGCCGCGGCTCTTAGGCTGCGGCGACTGACAAAGCGCCTGGCCGTCCCCATCCTGGCGAAAGAGCCCGGCGCGGAAGGCGACCCGGATGTCAACAGCATGGTCGCCCGCGCGGCCGCTGCGCAGAGCTCGTTTCTGGGCTGGAGCGAGGACGCGATCGATGAGGTGCTGCGGTCGATGGCGACCGCGGTCGCGGATCACGCCGAGGAACTCGCCAGGGCGAATGTCGAGGAGGCAGGTTTCGGCGACATCGAGAGCAAGATCGCAAAGAATCGCATGCTCAGCCTCGGCGCCTACTCGTATCTCGCGGGTCGCCGCGCAGAAGGGGTCGTGACAACCGATCCGGATCTAGGGCTGACAGAGCTCGCGAGCCCGATGGGCGTCGTCTTTGGGCTTGGCCCGGTGACCAATCCGGTTTCGACCTTCGTCTTCAAGGCGCTGATCTGCGTAAAGAGCCGGAATGCGCTCGTGCTGAGCCCGCACCATATGGCACGGAACGTCTCGCTGCGTGTAGAGGAACTCCTCCGCGGCGCGCTCGAGGCTCATGGTGCACCAGCGGACCTCATCCAGTGTGTCCGCTCGCGCGCGAGCCGGGCGAAGACGGTTCAGTTCATGGAGCATCCGGACGTCGCGCTGGTGCTCGCGACCGGTGGCCAGAAAATGGTCAAGGCAGCCTACAGTTCCGGCACGCCAGCGATCGGCGTCGGTCCCGGCAACGCCCCTACGCTCGTCTGCGCTGATGCCGATCTTCCCTTTACCGTGGGGATGATCATCCTCAGCAAGACCTTCGACAATGGCGTGATTTGCGGTTCAGAAAACAGCCTGATCGTCGTTGACGCGATCTACGACGCGTTCGTGACCGAGGCAGAGCGTCAAGGCGCAGCCGTCTTCTCACCAGAAGAAGCCGCAGGCCTCAGCGCTCTCCTCATCAACCCCGACACGAACCGGATTCGCGGGGACATTGTCGGCCAGCCCGCATCGCTCATCGCCCAACTCGGAGGAATCAAGCGAACGTTCCCGATCAAGCTCCTGATCGTCCCTTCGAGCGATATCAGCCCAGATAATCCTTACGCCCATGAAAAGCTCGCGCCCCTGCTGGGCCTGTTCCGGGCCGCCGACGAAGAGGAAGGCATTACCGCTTGCAAGAGGCTGCTTGCAATCGCAGGCGCCGGCCACACCGCCTCGATCCACACCAACGACGAACCCACCATCAGCCGCTTCGCCGAGCAGATCCCCGCGAGCCGAATCCTCGTCAACTCGCCAGCCGCGCAGGGCATCACCGGCATGACCACGGGCCTGATTCTCACCGCCACACTTGGCTGCGGCACCTACGGTGGCAACTCCACAACGGACAACATCACTTATACACACCTGCTTAACATCAAGCGCCTCGCCCGCTTCCTCCCCGAGAAAGCGGCGGCCTCGGCCCGCCTCGCCGCCGAGCCAGCCACCACCGTCACCCCATCCGGGCAAGCCCCCGACACCACCTGAACCGCCCCGGGATTTCCGGATGATGTCCCCCTGGTTCTCCGGACTCACCGGGGCGTTTCAGGCGCTCGCCGCGGACATTAGGTGGCGCGGCCTGCGGGGCGCTGCGCGTAGCCAGTCGCCAACACACTAGGTAGCCAGAATTACGTAGCACCTTCACAGATACTCGTTGTTCTGGAACATTTATTGAACGGTCGGCTGGCGCGAGCCGTTGGCCCTTGGACCGCTAGAGCGGTGGGACCAGATGGCGCGGCGGCGCAGTCTGGCCAGGCGTCGGAGGTGCTGGGTGGCCGGGTCGTCGTTGCTGGAGAGCATCCCGCTGATAGATCACCATTGCCATGGCGTCACCTTCGCGGAACTCGGCGCTGCCCAGTTCGACGAGCTGGCGAGCGAGTCATCGGCGCCTGGCCGCCCGGGCCGGATGCTCGCCGCCAGCCAGTTCGGCGCTGTTGTCCGGGCGGAGTGTGCGCCTCGGCTCGGCCTGCCCCGGCACTGCGGTTCCGAGGAGTATCAAGCTCGTCGGCTTGAGCTGGGCGCGGCCGAGGTGAATCGGCGCCTGCTAGTCGCAACCGGCATCAGCTGCTATTTCATCGACACCGGCTACCGTGGCGGTGAGCTGCTGACCGTGGAGCAGATGGCAGAGGTTTCCGGTCAGTCGGCCAGGGAGGTTGTCCGGCTGGAGGCGGTAGCCGAGGAACTCGTTCGCAGTGACGTCAGCGCGGCTGGCTTCGCTCTTGCCTATGCCGGCGCGCTCGCGAAGGCGGCCCACGGGGCAGTCGGGCTTAAGTCCATCATGGCTTACCGCTTTGGCCTCGATTTCGATCCGGAGCGGCCCGCGCCCCGTGATGTCACTCGCGCCGCGGGAGACTGGCTGCGCCGGTGCGCGCAGGGTGAGCAGGCTCGTCTCGATGACCCGGTCCTGCTCCGGCACGTTCTGTGGGCCGGGGTTGATCTCGGCCTGCCACTGCAGTTCCACGTCGGGTTCGGCGACTCCGACATCGTGTTGCACCGCTGCGACCCGGCCCGGATGACCGGGTTCATCCAGGCGGTCCAGACCCTGGGCACGCAGGTCATGCTGCTGCACTGCTACCCCTATCACCGGCAGGCGGGCTACCTGGCGCACGTGTATCCGCATGTGTGGTTCGATACCGGGGCGGCCGTCTCGCACAGCGGCCTGGGCTCGTTGCAGCTGATCCGAGAGTCGCTGGAGGTCGCGCCGTTCGACAAGGTGCTGTTC